>Ga0335071_10006971_pt1 | contig 11662 bp, 3 predicted proteins | sample Lox_Sample_15_FD_206724 | JGI IMG/M metagenome (GOLD analysis project Ga0335071, IMG submission 206724) | Soil microbial communities from Loxahatchee National Wildlife Refuge, Florida, United States - Lox_Sample_1.5 | ecosystem: Environmental > Terrestrial > Soil > Wetlands | place: USA: Florida...
TTGATGGGCTTCGACTATGTTGAACGATGGGGTGAAGCGCCCGGCGGCTGGATCGCTCTTCGTGCCGACAGCGCGTTCAGCACTGAAGGATACGATCGTCTTTCTCGTCTCTGGATGTTCTCGCGTACGGGCGCGCGAACCGAATCCCTCGGTGATGGGATCGCCCTTCACGTGACAGCATTGATGGATACGATGACGTTCACGTCCACCCGTGACGGTTCATGCCTTCTCCAGATCGACATGCATCGCCACATTGTGAATCTGCTGGAAAAATACAGTTCGTCTCCCACCGGTCGGATTCCCAACGAAGCAATTGCCTTCAGCGCTTCCCGGAATGGACTGCAGGTTCGCGTGTGTCCCTGGGTGATTGAAGTGAACCGTCGGCATGGAGAGGCAGAGGTACAGAGGATTGACGCAGCGATTCTTTATTCCTTGGAACGAGATCACTAGAGGACCTGCAGCCTCAACCGTCAAACGTGGTTCGATATGCCGGCTCGTTCCGCTGCCACGTGGATCGCGATGACGGATTTTGTCATCCCCAGCCACTTCTCACGGATGATTTCCGCCTCAGGAAAAAGTGCGCGCATATCACGCACGGTGAGGAGATTCCATTCAGGTCGCGCTTTCTTCACCCACCACTTATTGATAAACTGAATCGCTGCAATGAGGAATTTCCGGGAGGAGAAGGCGGCGAAATTGGGGAACCACATGTGCGTTTCAATGAAGAAGTACCGGTACGGAGTCTGGACGTAATACGATCTGCCTACCCGCCGAATCTCGGCGGCCAGCCGTGACTGAACAGTGAACGCCGCGCTCCTGAATGCGGCATTCGTGGTATAATTCAGGAGGGAATTCTTCGCCACGGTCACATGCTCGATGACCGAGGAACAAAAGACCACGTCAAAGCTCGCATCGGGGACGGGAATTCTCCCGTCTTCGTCGAGGTGGAGCGTCTTGAAACCGAACCGATCCTCCGCCCTTCTGAGCGCTTCCACGTCAATGTCCGCGACCGTGACTGTATTTCGGTACGGGACAACGTCGGCGATGTGCGAACCGTCGGATCCGCCCAGGTCGAGGATAGCATCCTGTTCCACGGGATTCATGTGGTAGAGGAATATGCGCGCCCGGTGTGCACGAGACCTTCTGGATATCGATGCGACGATTTGTCGGACCATCAGTCCCTCTGCGTGGAGACGACGCAAGCTGCTCGTTGGGGAGGGGAACCCGGAGCTGCTTCTTGCGAGGCAGTCTTGAGAGTGCAGAACTATTGACAGGCGGGGCCCCAACATGGGCGTTGGATTGGGCCTGGAGAAATAGTACACAGAAAATTTGGAATTACCAATTTGACCGCGCACGATGCTGGAAATCCAATATTTTGACGATCCTGCAAAGCACCTTGGCGAGTGTGATTTCGGACATTGAAGATCGCCAACGTCTTCATTATCTTGCAGGGTTAGGATTTTTCCGAAGGAACCGTTTGCTGATCACTCCTCGCCTTCTCCCCCGACGCATGCGATCGTTATTCGCCCTTCTGTGTGCACTCGCCGTCGTTGCGCAAACCGCACGAGCACTCGATCCTTCGCGGTCACTCAGGCACTACCGTCTGGACACCTGGACGACGGAGCAGGGGTTGCCGCACAACAGCATCAGCGGCATCATCCAGACCAGTGATGGTTTTCTCTGGATCGCGACGCTTCGCGGTGTCGTGCGCTTTGACGGCATTCAGTTTCAACCGCTGACTGTCCCCTCATCGATTGCCATGCGGTGCCGCAACTACCTTTCATTGGTCGAAACACCCGACGGGAGCGTATGGATAGCGACGGAGGGAGGCGGTCTCCTGAGAGTCAAAGACGATTCCGTCTCCGCGTTTGATACGGAACATGGTTTCCCCGATGACCATATTCAGTGCCTCGCTCTCGACTCCGCAGGCGGACTCTGGATCGGCACCTGGTCGCGTGGCGTCGTTCGATTGACGCCGCCGTATGACATGAGTTCGGCGAAGCATCTCACAACAAAGAACAGCCTCCCCTCCGACGGCATCCTGGACATTTGCGCTGGCGACGGTTCCGATGTTTGGTTGACCACCGTGACCGGGAACCTCGCTCATGTCTATTTCCGCGATACTCCCGCCGTGGTCGCCGGTCCCGCTTCACCTGGGGGACAATTCTTCTCTCTCATGAAACGTAGAGATGGAACCGTCTGCGTTTCCACGACGGAAGGGCTGTTCGGCGTTGTCGGGTCGACTTTGATCCGCGAGCTTCCAACGAGCCCTCGTGCGTCCGACTACTTCGTGACAATGCTCGAAGACAAGGACGGCAATTTCTGGGGCGGCACGTATCTCACCGGCTTGACGCGAAGGACCCCTCCTGCGCAGGGACAAATCATCGCAAGGCTGACGAAGGAAGACGGTCTTGCCGGCAATTATGTCTCCTCCCTTTGTGAAGACGCCGAAGGCAGTCTCTGGATCGGGACGGAAGTCGGTCTTAACCGGCTGAGCGATGGTTCATTCATCACACTGACGGAAGCAGACGGTTTCACGGATGATGTCCTCTCTGCCATGATCCAGGCGCCGGACGGAACGATCTGGGGAGGTACTGACGGCGGGGGCCTTCTCAAAATCCAGGATGGCAGGGTGGTCCGTCGGTTTGTCGACAAGGACGGGATCCGCGATCAATTTGTCACCGCGGCCACTTTCTCCAACACCGGTTCATTGCTCTTCGCCACGCGCGATGGGACGGTCTACGAAATGAAGCCGGGAACAGCGCCGACGAAATTGTTCAGCTCTCCCCACGCCATCACGTCATTTCTCCAAACCCCGAACAACGAACTGTGGTGCTCTACCTCCGCAGGAGTGGTGCGATACGCAGGACCGGCGTACAGACCCGTCGCCTCTCCGTTCGACGGACATCAGGAACCCGGCACGTGTCTCGCAACGACCCGCTCCGGTGCGCTCTGGGCGGGCACGAGACACGGTCTTTTCGTCCTCGACAACTCCTCGTTCAGGGCCTTCCATTCGAGCGACGGCCTGCCCAACGAGTACATCTCATGTCTGAAAGAAGATACGGCGGGCGTGCTGTGGATCGGGACGCCCTCCGGCGTCGGCAGGTACAGGCAAGGTCACTTTGAGAGGTTCGATACGGCCGGGGGGCTCCTCGATCGGTATGTAACGTCAATCATACAGGACGGCCGCGGCTTTCTCTGGTTCGGGACGCTGTCGGGCGTGTATCGCATAGCGCGTGCGGACTTCGACAGCGTGACCAGCGGTGCCTGGCACAGTGTGCGACCGGTGTCCTTTATGGAGACCGACGGCATGAAATCGAGCGAATGCGCCGAGGGAAACAACGTGAGCCTGTTCGACAGGATGACCGGAAGGATCTGGTTCAGCACGACGCAGGGGCTGGCGATCGTCAATCCCGATCTTCTTCGCTTCCATCCCGTCCTCGGCCGCCTCCGGATTCAACGAATGACGATTCCCGACGGAAAAGAGTTCAGCCTTCCGCCGTTCGAGTTGTCGGCGGGGGAAAACAATTTCACCATCCACTACACGCTTCCCGCGTTTCTGCTCCAGAGCCACCTTCGCTTCCAGTACCGGCTTGAGGAATTCGATCAGACGTGGGTGAACGCGGACAATCGACGATATGCGTTGTATACGAATGTTCCCCCGGGTAGCTATACGTTTGTCGTCCGTGCGTGGAGCGACCTGCCGGGTTCCGTCCCGGTGGTGAAAGCCGGAACCGAGATCACGATTGCGCCGCATTTTTATCAACGCCGGCTCTTCTACGCCGCCATCGCCGTGCTGGTGCTGGCAGGGTTACTGGGTTCCCACGTCATCCGCGTGCGCAGGGCGGAACAACGGGAGCGAACGCTCTCCAGGATGGTCGACCAACGGACCAGCGACCTGATGATGGAGATTACCGAACGGAAGCGGATTGAAACGGCGCTTCGGGCCAGCGAGACTCACCGCAAAGCAATCCTTCAGGTGATGCCTCTTGTCTTGTACACCGCCCAGACTCCGGACCAGTTCGGCGCGACCTGGATCACCGACAATACGGAAGAGGTCACCGGTTTCCCGGCAGAGCGGTTTCTCCGCGAGCCCAACTTCTGGAGTTCCCGCATTCATCCCGAGGACAAAAAGAAGACGGAGACCTTCTTGTCGATGCTCCGGTCCGGCAACGCCAGCGATATCGAATACCGGTGGCAATGTGCGGACGGCACGTATCACTGGTTCCTCGATCACGCCGTGAGAATCCAGGTGACGCCTGAGGGGCGGCTCGAATATTCGGGCGTGTGGTTCGACATCACCGACAAGATGGAGGCTGAAGAACAACTTCGCGTCTCTCTCCATGACAAGGAGCTTCTGCTGCGCGAAGTCCACCATCGGGTGAAAAACAATCTCACCATCATCACCAGTCTCCTGAGTCTCCAGGCCGGCACCATCGAGGAGCAGAAGGTCCGCGACGTCCTCCGTGAAGCGGAAGGACGGGTGCGGTCCATGGCGACCCTCCACGAACACCTGTATCGATCGGAAGACCTAGGGGCCGTCGACCTGAAGTCGTACATCGTCTCACTCGTGCGGACGCTCTCCAGGACGTACGGTCGTCCGGGCGTCAATATCATGACCCGCCTTGAAGGCGTAACCCTGGATATTGCGCTGGCTATCCCGTGCGGACTGATCGTCAACGAGCTCGTGACCAATGCGATGAAGTATGCCTTCCCGGCGGAGAAGAAGGGAGAGATCGTGGTTTCCCTCCGGAGGGAGTCCGACCACGAGCTCGTTCTCGAAGTCTGCGACAATGGCGAGGGGTTTACTCCGCCGCCGGATCTGGACGAAAGTCCGACACTCGGATTGAAATTGGTGTCCATCCTCTCCCGACAGCTCGGCGGCACGGCGAGGTTTACCACGGTCCACGGGACGACCTGCACCGTGCGGTTCTCCGATGACGTGCTGCAAGGCAAACCCGAGGCGGCCTCCACCCCTTCACCTTCCTGATCGACCGACGAACTCCCGGCCGGGGCCGGGTGTTGGAACAGTATCCTGTTGAGCGTCTGCGTCGGGATTGACCACCTTCCTCATGGTATCGTTCGCCTTCGCCCACTTTACATCATGCAGGCGTGAGCGAAGATCCTCCTCATTCCCTACGGCTGATTGACAATTGTCTATTATTTGGTATTATACAAGGGAGAGATTCGCCTCCATTTCATTGGCCGGCCGGCGTTTACAGACCCGTGGCTTCGGGGATTACCCCGTTCGTCCGGAAGGCCGGCGTTCTGAAATTGCGGGTGCGTGTTACTGACTCTTCGTGGACACTGATATGGAGACTACCGTCATGTGGTTTGTCATCCCCCTGGTCATTGTTCTGCTCCTCCTGATCTATGAGTACCGGCTCCGCACACCGGACCAGCTCATCCTTCGCGAGACGAAGGGAACGATCGGGTTTCGCACCTCACGCTGGTACCCCAGGCACTTCAGTCTGGCACTGCCAGGGACAACACATCTCATGGAATTGAAGCTTGAGGCCACGGCGAAGGGCAGCATGCCCGTGATCATCAAGCTCACGGCGAGTGTGGCGGCCTCGCAAAATACCATCGGGGCATTGATTCGTGTGGGCGGATGGACGGGAAACGCAATCGAAAAAGCATCGAAGGATCTCGAGAGCGTCCTGCACGGTCAGGTGAAACAGTATACGGAGAAGAACGGCGTAGAGGACCTCTCCTCGGAAGGGCTTCTCCAGCACCTTCGTGACCGCGAATCGACGGGCAGGGAGCAGTTCGGCCTCGACATCGTTTCCCTCTCGGTACAGTCCATCGACCCTGTTGATGCGACCGTTGCGGAAGCCCTGCACCAGCGCGAGTCCGCGCGCATCCTTGAACAGACGGAAGAGTTGAATCAGCGTGCACGCGTGTCGGGCGCACAGGCGCGCCTGCGCGCCGATGAGGAAATTGCCCGGACCGAGCACGACCTGTCGCTTCTCCGCTTCGAACTGAAGAAATCGGAACAGGAACGCGAGTCCCAGCTCGCCCAGCAGCGGATGGAGGACGAGCTGCGCCGCAACCGCATGCGCCTGGACTTCGACCGCGAGGAGATGTCGATACTCAAGGACAACCCGCAACTGCTCCTCCTCACGCCGCAGGCAGCGCGGCTTGCCGAAGCCAGCCAATCGATGAAGAACGCCCGCACCGTCGTCTCTCTTGCCCCGGCCGATGCGGAGCAGGGGCTCAAGCTCGCCGGGCTCTTTCAGGTGTTCCTTGAGCAGATGATGAACGGCTCGAACAAGCTTCCTGAGAAGAAATCGAAATCGTGAGCAGCGGCTCCCCACAGAAGAGAAAGACGCCGGACGAGTACTTTGCGCTGAGGGAGGCGCGCGCGGCAAAGGTTTCTGAAGTCAGCGAAGCGACCGCGGCGGCCCCCGTATCGCCCGAAGAGCGCGTCAATTTTCACATCGGGAATCCCGTCCAGGACGAGCGGCTGGAATACGCCTTCTTTCGCATCGCCCTCGGCCTGAGCGTTGACGAGACTCCAACCTCCGATCCCCTTTCGCAAGTGCTGGAAGAGTCCGGCATGGACGAAAAGGAACGTCCGAAACTTGAGTTCCTGCTCCGACTCATCCACCAGAGCGCCCCCTACATGGCCCGGGGCGGATACCTCCGCGCAAACCCCCAGGGGCTCATCCGATCGTTCAGCAACTGGCTTGAAAAAGATCAGCCCGAACCCCTGGCCTACGATCTGGGGGAGAAGACCGGTCGCCGGGAACTCGTCCTGTGCACGGGCGGCCTCGTCGAAACCTTCAGGGTGTTCTTCCACGCGTTGACCGGATCGCTCCTGGCTCTCCCCGCACGGATCCTTCTCTATCGTCTTTCCCTGCCCGAACATCTTCGAACGTTTGATGGGCTTCAGCTGACGGATCTCCCCCTGTCCGAGGCTGACGCCCTAGCCGCAATTGACGAGATCCTTCTCCGGCAGGACGCGCGGCCGACGTTCCTCGTTCTGGGTGCGATGGTCCAGGAAGAAACCCGACGACATTTGCGCCAACGCGCAACAGACACGCCGCTGTTCATCGTCGAGGCCAACGACGCCCCAAACGGAGCCTCCATGGCACGGGAAGCGCGCCTGAGCAGGCGCGTGCTCCGCTTTTTGACTCCGGGCGTTCTCAGGCCAACACTGGCTTCACTCCCCACCGTGTTTGTGGCGGGTGCCCCGGAATATGTGGCGGCCATCGAAGTATCGCACTTCCAGCTCAAAGGCACTCCTTCTGCTCCCGAGGTGGAGCACCTCGCCGCCATTCTTCAGACAGAGCCGAGTTCGCCCGACATGGGACACGCTGTGGAACACCGCTCGGTGACCGGACCGATGGTTGTCCTCCCGCACCAGTGGAGCACGAACGGCTATGCGACGGTCCTTGAAGATCTGGTCGCAGATTCGGCGCAGCGAGTCGAAAAAACGGCAACGGCCTACATGAGCCGCATGACCGATCGTGCCGGCGACATCGCCGCCAAAGCACTCCGGAAAATTGCAAGGCGATCACCTCCCGCCGATCTCTTCGCCGAACTCGATTACGGAGAGCTCTACGATCAGTTTCTTGCGGAAGGGCAAACGCCAGAGTGGCAGGAAGCTTTGCGTTCGTCATTTCTTGGCGCGTTTCTTCAACATCGCCCGGAGTATGACCCGTCCGCTTGCGCCGTTGCCAGCGGCTCCTCCCGGACGGCGCTTGGGCTGATAGGTTTCCATTGTGGGATCACGGACGTTGTTACGCCCGACCTGAGCTGGACATACGAGCATTGCTTCCCGCGTGTGACCGCGGTCCCGTTGACGGAAGACCTCCAGCTGGACGTCGACGCCATCCTTGCGGAGCTCGCGCACAATATCGACCGCGATCCGGCCTGGACCGAGCATGGCGCGCTTGCGTTGAACAACCCGCACAATGCGACCGGGCAGGCGTTCCGCTCCGAGGATGTCCGCAGGCTTCTCCAGTGGACGCTGGAGCACGGCATCTATGTGCTGGATGATCTCGCGTACCAGGACGTCGGACCACGCAACTCGCTGCAGGGCCCGCCCACTCTCCGCCAGATCGCGTATGCGCTCGTCCGGGATGGATATCTCACGCAGAGGGACGCTGACCGCCTGGTCGTGATTCAATCGGTCTCGAAGACCGACAGCCTTGCGGGCTCGCGCCTTGCCGTCGTGGAGATCCGGGACCGGGTGTTGCGCGAACGATTCACAGCGGTGAACCAGACCGTCGCCCCCAACGTCGGCGCGATGTTCTTGTCCTATCTCTTCTACCGGAGCGACAGGCACGATCTCGACGCCTACTGGACGTTGCGCAACCGGGTGTTCGAAGAGCGAATGACTGCCATCGAAGAAGCCGTCGCCGCAGTGCCCGTCGAACGTAATCGCTTTGCCATCAGTGTCCGCCGCCCGACGGGCAGCATGTATCCCCTGATGCGCATCGAGCGTCTTCCGTTCGGCGTGTCGCTGGACTGGTTGTCCTCGGGACTTGCGCGGCGCGGGATCGGCTTGCTTCCGCTTTCCGCATTTGCGCGGACGGAAAAAGGATTTGAGACGGGCAGAAAAGCGTTCCGCCTCACGCTCGGAGGGACCGACGGCGCCGGACAGCTCGCGATCAAGACGCGCAGAGTCGTGATCGATTTGAACCGCATGATGGCAGAGGAGGAATCGAGGTACAATCGACGGACGCTTCCGGTGCGTCCTTCGCCGCCTATTGCACGCTACGATCACCAGATGGTGCTTGATCGGTTCGAGCAGCTGGCACGAGGAGTCCGGGATCAGGCGAACGCCATGATGGTCGAAGGCCGCAACCGGATCGTTCCCTTCCCGCTCTCTTCCGAGGGGGCGCCAGCCGGCGAGATCCTCGAGTATATCGACAGGCGGATCGACGAGTACCGGCAGCGAACGCGAGACCGGGCTCTTCGGATGCGGCACCTGATCGCGGATGCCGACAGAGATGATGGCAAGTCGCTGGCGCGCAGACTCGAAGAGGAATTCTACAAGGACAACCTCCAGAGCCGGCAGGAGAAATTCCGCCGCCGCCTCTATGATCGGACCGTTCATCCGACGCAAATGTATTCGTTGAAGGCAGAGGCGTTGTGGGAAGGAGTCATCGACGAGCTTGTCGACATCACAAATGACTTTCGTCCGGGCTCGCGCCCCCTCGCCGGTGCGCTCATTGAGGAATACGCGGGGTTGAACGTCGCGATCACTTCGCGAGAGGAGGGAGAAGAAATCGTCCTGGACCTCAAGGCCCTGCTCGCGGCGGAGGATCTCCTGGACGGCGAGAGCGACTACGAGCCATTCATATCCTACTGGGGCGATTGGGACGGAAGCACGCGGCCATCCGGACAGGGCCATCAGCTCGTTGCTGCAGTCGTGCTCGAAAACGTGCGCCAGATGGCAGCGCTCTTGAACATGCTCCTTGCGCTGGAGCCGTCACTCCCTGTCGAACGCGGACTGAGGATCGAGCTCGCGAGCCTCGTGCAGAACATGGCAGGCTTCAGGCGGCTGATGGACGAGATCACGGCGCTGACGAACCAGCTCGAAAAGCGTTACCGCGGAATTCTCCCTGTGCAGATGACCGCAGGACCGATCCGGAAGCTCGGCATGCACCTCCACCTGGCAAGCGATCCGCTCCGGTCGCTCTGGCAGCACAACGATCGTCTTGAACGGAGAATGGTGAACCTACGCCAACGGCGCAAGGAGGGGCTTGTCTATTACTTTTCCCTCAACAAACTCCTTCGCAAAACGCTGCACGCGGCCATCCCCTCTATTACAGGGAATCTGCACTCTCTGCGGTTCGCGATGAGCGCGGCTTCGTATCGTGATTTGCTCAAGCGGATCGTCATCACGCCCCGGATCCACCAGAAGTTGCTTTCCTCGCAGGACCAATTCGCCGTCGATACCACTGTCCACAATATCACGGAGATCAACGAGATCTCGGGCAGCTGCGGTAACCCCGGCATGCTCCTCGCACTCCAGGTCAGCATGGCGACATCGGCCGACACGCTCATCTCGCTCGACCGCAAACTTCGGGCGAGCAGGGGAAGCGCTCTTCGCAGGGCGGGCAACTCCGATGTCGCGCCGGTATGGCTCATCCCCCTTTTCGAGGAGATGGAAACGGTCAACAAGGCGACGGAGTACCTGGGGAAAGTCTGGGAATACGCCGTGCAGAGCAGGCGCCTGGATCAGGATGCACGTTCGCGGTTCTCCGAGATCGTCGCAGAAATCTTCATTGCGGGCTCCGATCTCAGCCAGCAAACAGGACAAACCACCGGCGCTCAACTTTTCCGCGAAGCAAAACTCGCCATCGTTTCATGGCTTGCGGAGCGCGACCTTGTCGGTTCTGTGAGGATCAAGATGGGCAGCGGCGAACCGATGCAGCGTCAGGGTGGATACTACGCTCCTGTCTCCGGGCTCCCGGCATTCACCCTCTCGGATGGAAATATTCGCCGGCTTGCGGCCTCCCTCCCCGCCGCAGCCAAGAAGAGCGCCGAGTACGCTACAACGCCGCTCATGGGCGTGTTTGCGTCAGGCGACCTGCGGACATTCCAGAGCAATATCTCCGAGCAGCTGCGGTATATGCCTGTTCACAGCTATGCAAACCTTCTCCTTCACGTGCATGAAGCCCAACGGTTCTATGAGCGTGAGCTGAAACGCGCAACCGAACCGCTGGTCGATACCCGCCTGCAATTCTCGACCCGAGGTCAGCAGGACCTTGAGCGCCTGACCCTCGGGCGAAGGGACATGGTGTTCGACGAGTTCACCAAGTTGACGACGGAAAATTTCCGGCACATCGTCTATGGGAAGCCCGAAGACGTGGCGGGCATTCATCTCATCTCGTATTTTATCGCGAGGACGACGCCGCCCTTGAGGGACCGGCCCACGGTGAGGCCGGGGCGGAATGTCGGGGAAGGCGAAGGCCGACAAATTCTCGAGCGAATCGCCGGGACGATTCCGCTGTCGAAATACGGGAGCCTGCTCCGGGCGATCGCCCACAACCAGGCCCAGACGGCGGTCCTCGGGATCAATCAACTCACCACCGGGCTCTTCCGTGCCCTCCATCTTTTTGCATCGAAGCAATTCCGTGAAGGCACGGGTGCTTCCCTTCTCGCCGACCGGGTGTTTCCCGAGCTTCCGGTTTATGAAATTCTGCACACGCTCCGGCTCTACCACGACCCTGAGTTGCCGCATCTACGATCGATGGAATTCGCGTTCCCCGCCGGGAACTCCGCTCTCTCCGCACTTCGGGAGGACGTGGACGCAATGCCAGAGTTTCTCGGTCAATTGAAAAAGGAACTCGTTCGGCGCCACGGGCTCAACGTTGCCGATTTCTTCGAGGGAGATACGTTCCTCCCCGACCTGCTGCCAACGATGCGTCCCGATCTGGCCGTGCTTCTCCAACCCGACATTTTCAATACCGAGATCGACTCACTCGGGGTTCGCATCGGGGGACGCATAGACGAGGAATGGCTCGGCGAAATGCGATCGCTCCTCGCAGTCCCTGCCGCCATCAGGAGCTGGCGCTCGAAGGCGTGGACGCTGCTGCATACCCCGGTGTATGCTCGCGTGCAAGGGTTCATCGAACTGGCGCTTGCACTGTTCTCCCTGTCCCCTGCGGGGTCAAAGTCCACGTCCGCTTTCACTTCCCGGCTG
>Ga0335071_10006972_pt1 | contig 11662 bp, 8 predicted proteins | sample Lox_Sample_15_FD_206724 | JGI IMG/M metagenome (GOLD analysis project Ga0335071, IMG submission 206724) | Soil microbial communities from Loxahatchee National Wildlife Refuge, Florida, United States - Lox_Sample_1.5 | ecosystem: Environmental > Terrestrial > Soil > Wetlands | place: USA: Florida...
ACCTTCGACCTCCTCTGGCCGGTGGTGGACCAAGGTGGCCTTCCGTCGGTTCCGGCGGCGCGGTCGGGGAAGGGACGGACCAAGGGGAGGTGCGTTCTGCTGGTAGAGGACGATCCCTTGGTACGGAGCACCATCGCCAAGATGATCGGGCAACTGGGGCATCGGGTCATCGTCGAGCCGTCGGCAGCGGCCGCACTCGATCTCGTGCAGGGGGGCCCGGAGGTGGAGATCGATCTCCTCGTCACGGACGTGGTGATGCCGGGCCTGAGCGGGCCGGAGCTGCAGCAGGCCATGGCACGCCTGCGCCCGGGGCTCTCGACGTTGTTCGTCTCGGGATGGGCGGCAGGCGGAGCCATGCCGGGGGACCGGCTCGGTGCCAGCGTGCTGGTCCTGCAGAAGCCCTTCACGCTGGAGGAGTTGCGCGACAAGCTCGAGCAGGGACTCGAGGGCAAGAGCTGACCTGGTTTGCCCCGCGAAGCGAGCCCACTGGTCGACCGCTTCGACCGACGCCTCGATCGGCCGCGGCGAGCGGCCGGAGAAGCCAACCGGGGATGTGGGAGGCGCGGTGGGCGAGTCGAACGAGCCACTTTAAGGCGTGGAGAGGTAACCGCCCCGGTTCCTCTCCGTTCACTCGTCCGCGGCTCGATGCAAGAAGCGCCGGCAGGCCTCGAGGATGGCGCCGGAGTCCTTCTCTCCCACGGCCCTCGCCAGGACGATCCCTCCGACCATGCCGGCCAGCGTTCCCACTGCCACGTCGTCGGGGCGCCTCTTGCGCGGCAGGAGCTGGCGCAGCCAGGCGAGGCGCTCCTGGATGGATCGGCCCAATTCACGGCGCGCCCTCGGGTGCGCACGGGCGATCTCCGGCCCGAGCGCCGCGACCGGACACCCTCGCTCGGGGTGGGAAACGTGCTCCGGGCTCAGGTACGCGTCGATGGCGGCGCGTAGCCGCCTCGCATCGTCGGCCGACGCCGCCACGCTGGACATCATCTCGAGGGTCTCGCCCGACGCCCGATCGACGGCCGGGCCGAGCAGGTCGTCCTTGGCCGCGAAGTGGGCGTAGAAGCCGCCGTGGGTGAGGCCGGCGGCGGCCATGATCTCCTCCACGCGCACTCCCGTGATGCCCCGTTCACGGAAGGCTGCCGCCGCCGCCCGGATGATGCGTTCCCGCGTTCGCTGCTTGTGGCCGGCCGGCCAGGGCATGGGTCACCTCACCCGCTGATGAGCATCATAGGGTTCGCCTGGCCCGGCAGCACCCCTTTCGTGCCGGGCGGTTGGCCTTGACCCGGCCGCGGCGGCCCCACAGATCACGATGCATAATATGACAGTCATCATACGGTGACTCCAGGGAGGCAGCATGAACGGCACTCCTCTTCCCCCCGCGTTGCAGATCGGCTCCGGGGTACTGATCCTCGCCACCGGCGCGTTCCTGGTGGCCGGGCACGCGATCCTGAATGCTCTCGCCTCGAGGACGGCACCCGCCCCTCGAGCGCGCCGCGCCCCCTGGCTCGTGGGGGGTTACCTCTCCCTCTGGCTCGCTGTCGCCCTGATCTCCGCCGACGCCGCGAACTTCCCGCAGCCTCGCCCCCTCGTCCGCCTGCTGCTCGCCGCGGTCGTCGGATTCGGCCCCTTGGTCCTGGCCCTGGCACTTCTGCTCGGGTCGAAGACGTTGCAGACGCTCAACTCGTCCATGGATCCCGCCTGGCTGGTCCGGCTGCAGGTTTACCGGATGGGGGGCCTCGTGTTCCTGTTTCCCTTCCTTGCCTACGGGGTGGTTCCTGCCGGCTTCGCCTGGCCGGCCGCGACCGGCGACTTCCTGACTGGGTTCGCCGCCCTCTTCGTCGGCTGGGCGCTCGCGCGGCGTCGTCCGGGTGCGCGCGGCTGGGCCATCGCCTGGAACGTGTTCGGGATCCTCGATCTCATCGTGGCGCCTACCGCCGCCATCCTGTCGAGCACCGACGTCACCACCCAGTATCCTCTGGCGCTGATTCCGCTCTTCGTCGGGCCGCCGGTGGGAATTCTGACCCACGTCTGTTCCTTGCGGAACCTCGCGACGGTAGCCGGCCGGCAGGCGACTCGACACGCTCTTTCCCCGGCCGAAGCGCTCGGGACCACTTGATGTGCTTGTTCGGGGCCCGGGCTCGGGCGGCGGGAGCGGAGGGTGGTGGGCCACGAGACGCCGGGACCGTCCCGCACCCGGGTTGACCGATCCCCCCACAGGACCGCCACGAGGCACGTCGGAGGAGGGGGGGCGGAGTGGCCCTTGCGTGCTGAAAAGAGCTGCACGGTCGCGATCCAGGGTGTGCTGGCGATCAGTGGTGCCGGCAACGGCCTGCGACGGCGAGCGGAATCCGGGGAGGCTCCTCGAAGTTTGACGCGCCTTCATCCAGTAGAGCAGGCGGGAAGGCACAAGGAGGGAGTCCGCCGTGATCCGGCGACCTCGCGACTTCGGGATACGACCTCGGCGGTCGAGGCCACGGCCGGCGCTGCCGTTGCCCGGTGCAGGTGATCCGGGAAGACTCGGCCGGGATGTGCGGCGCCTAGCCCACGCCTAGCCCTCTCGTGCGGCCTGTGTCCGGGGCCGCTATGTCCGGGGGGTGCGGGTCGGCGGCTCAGGGATCACCATGGGGCCGGCCGGGGGCATCCGGACCCCCGACCAGCGCTTGCGTGTCTTCGTCAGCTCTACCCTGGCCGAGCTCTCCCCCGAGCGACAGGCGACGCGTTCGGCCATCGAGACCCTACGGCTGTCGCCCGTGCTCTTCGAGGCGGGCGCGCGTCCCCACCCCCCGCGGGCCCTCTACCGCGCCTACCTCGCGCAGAGCGAGATCTTCGTCGGGCTGTACTGGGAGCGGTACGGGTGGGTGAGCCCCGGGGAGGAGATCTCGGGGCTGGAGGACGAGTACCGGCTGAGCGAAGGCCTGCCCCGCCTGCTCTACGTGAAGGAGCCGGCGCCCCGGCGCGAGCCTCGGCTCCGGGAGCTGCTCGATCATGTGAAAGGCGAGGCCGAGGCCTCCTACCGCAAGTTCGCAGACCCCGAGGAGCTGGGGCGGCTCGTGGCCGACGACCTGGCCCTGCTCCTGGCCGAGCGGTTCGGCTCGGGCCGAGGCCGCCCGGCCGCGGCCCCACGCCTTCCTGCGCCGCTCAGCTCGCTGGTGGGGCGGGAGGAGGACCTGGCCGGGATCCTGGCGGCGCTCCTCGGGGGGACCCGGGTGCTCACCCTGACGGGCCCAGGGGGCGTGGGCAAGACCCGCCTCGCCCTGGAGGCGGCCTGGGCGCTCTCCCGCGAAGGCCGTGAGGTCTGGCCCGCCTGGCTCGACGGGGCCACCGAGCCGGACCAGGCGCTGGCCCGCCTGGTGCAGGCGCTGGATCTGGACCCGCAGGGCGGGCGCCCGCCGCTGGAGGCGGCGGCAGAGGTGCTCCGGGCCTCTCCGGCCGTGCTGCTGCTCGACAACCTGGAGCAGGTGCCTGCGCTGGCGGCGCAGGTGGCGACGCTGCTCGCCGCCTGCCCCGGCTTGCAGATCCTGGCCACGAGCCGCCGCCCTCTCGGGATCGCCGGCGAACAGGTGCTCCGGGTGCGGCCACTGCCCGGTCCGGGGGCGGGCCGCGGCCTGCGGGGGCTTTTCGAGGCGCCGGCCACCCGCCTCTTCTTGGAGCGCGCGCGAGCCGCGGGCGGGCCGCCGCCCGGTGAGGCCGATGCGCCGGCGGTGGGCGAGATCGTCCGTCGGCTCGACGGACTGCCGCTGGCCATCGAGCTCATCGCCGCTAGGACGCGGGTGCTCCCCCCCGCGGCGTTGCTCGAGCGCCTCTCGGATCGGCTCGACCTGGTTGCGGGGGGAGGGGAAGACGTCCCAAGGCGCCAGCGCGCCTTACGGGCCTCCTTCGACGCGAGCTTCGGGCTGCTGGCACCTGGCGAGCAGGCGCTGCTCGCGCGGCTGGGCGTCTTCGCCGCGGGCTTCGGGCTGGACGCGGTGGAGGCGGTTTGCGCGGACGGAGCCTGTGGGGACGGGCTCGAGGCGCTCTCCGCCCTGGTCGACCACAGCCTGGTGGAGGCCGACCCGCTCGCCCCGGGTGGCCCCCGCTTTCGGATGCTCGAGACGGTGCGGGCCTACGCACGCGACCGGCTGGCCGAGCGCGGGGAGGTGGCCACCATCCACCGGCGAGTCTTGGAGCAGCAGCTGGACCTGGCCGGCCGGGCCGCCTGGCCACTGCGGCGGGGCGGGCAGCGCCGCTGGGTTGAGCTGCTCTCGTCGGAGCTTCCCAACCTCACCGCCACGGCGCGGGCTTGCCTCTCCACCGGCGAGGCGGGCCTCGCGCTCCGGCTCTTGGGAGACACCTCGGTGGCCTGGTGGGTGAGCGGGCAGGTGCTGGAGGTGGCGAGCATCCTCACCCTGGCCGAGGCGGGGGCGGCCGCTCTCTCCGCCCCGGACCGCGCCAGGCTCGACTGGCTCGCTGGCAAGGTGCACTTCCTCACCGGGGACGACGAGGGTGCGGAGGAGCGGCTCCGGCGAGCGGTGGCCGGTGCTCCTGCCAGCGGCGACCACCGCTGCCGGGCAGACGCCCAGGCCCTGCTCGCCAACCTGGCGCTGCGCCACGACCGGGCGGAGGAGGCCCGGGGCCGGGCCGACGACGCCCTGGCCGCCTTCGAGGAGGCGAGGGATCGGTGGGGCATCGCCCAGACGCTGGACCTCGAGGGCATGCTCCGGGCCCGGGGGGGGGACCTGGCCGCCGCGGCGGCCCAGCACCAGGAGGCACTGGCCATCGCCCGCACCCTGGAAAACGAGCATCTCGAGGCGCAGCAGCTCGTGCGGCTGGCTTCCCTGGCCCTGGCCCGGGGAAGCCGGGCCGCCGCCGGCGAGGCCCTGGCGGCTGCGGTCGACGCGCTGGGCCCCGGCCGCTACGAGGAGATGCGCGCCCAGTGCCTGGAGGGCTATGGGGCCCTGGCCCTCGCCGAGGACGATCCGCTCGGCGCGGCTGAGCTCCTGGGGGCGGCCTCGGCGATTCGTACCCGCCTTGGCCTGCTTCCCTTCCCCGCCGCGCGTGCCGCCGTGGCTGGGGCTTTGGCCACGGTCCGGGCCCGGCTGGCCGCGGCGGAGTTCCAGGCCGCCTGGGCGCGAGGGGAAGGCGCCGGGGTCGATCGCCTGGCCGCCGCGCGGCGGCGGTGGGAAGGTGCGGCCCCTCCCGCGCTCGAACCGCCCGGCGGAGGGGCCGGGGCTGCGCCTGCGACCGGCTGAGCACCGCCTCCTCCCGCCCGGGCTTCGTGCCGTGGAGCGCCGCCAGGATGGGGTAGGGACCTCGAGCCCCGAGCTCGACCCAAGACCGTGAACGAACGAAGCGAAGATCCCGGCGGGCGTTCAGCGCCTGGCGGAGAACCCTTGCTCTGGAGTGCTGCTAGAAGCGCGTCGTGCGGCTTCGAGCTGCGCCGGTCAGTATGGGGATCGCCGGTGAAGCGGTGGCATCCTCGCTCCTCCCGGTGCGCTCAGGTCATCGGGTGCAGCTCCACCGCGGTGACGCAGCCAAGCAAGCGAAGCGGTCCCGCCGGCGAGCGAAGGCTCGAAGGGGCTTTCCGGCACAAAGGCGTGCTCGCTCCCAGGCGAGCACCACGGAGAAGGTGAGCCGAGTCCCGGGTCGGGCCAGCGGTTCCGGCAACCCCAAGGAGAATCCACGGCACTCCTCCGTCGATCCGGCCCCCGTTCGAGCCCGTTTGAGTGCGTCCATCGGGGTCGCACGTGACGGGTCGTGAGCGAGCACGGGGCCGCCGCGGGACCGGTCCAGAGCGCCTCGGCAACTCGCGTCCGCTGCGACCGCTCGGAGTTGATATCCTCGCCGGCAGAACCTCCACTTCCTGCACTCGTACCGGCCGATCGAGGGTGGCGAAACATGCTCGCCGAAGAGTCTGCCCGACAACTCCTGCGTGAAGCTAAGACCGCGTTGCCCAAGGCTCCCTCGGGCATCCGCGGGCTCGACGAGATCACCGACGGTGGACTGCCTCGGGGCCGTCCCACCCTCGTCTGCGGCGGAGCAGGTTGTGGCAAGACGTTGTTAGCGACCGAGTTCCTGGTCCGGGGGGCAATCGAGGTCGGCGAGCCGGGGGTCTTCATGGCGTTCGAGGAGACCGCCGAGGAACTCGCCGCCAACGTCGCCTCGTTGGGGTTCGACCTCCGGAAGTTGCAGCAAGAGAAGAAGCTGGCCATCGACTACGTCCGGGTGGAACGGAGCGAGATCGAGGAGACGGGCGAATACGATCTGGAGGGACTGTTCGTCCGCCTGCAGCACGCGATCAAGACGGTCGGCGCGAAACGGGTGGTTCTGGACAGCATCGAGTCGCTCTTCAGTGGCCTCCCCAACCCCGGCGTACTGCGGAGCGAGCTCCGGCGCCTCTTCCGCTGGCTCAAAGACCAGGGCATGACCGTTGTCCTGACCGGCGAGAAGGGCGAAGGCACGCTCACGCGCAACGGTCTCGAGGAGTACGTATCGGACTGTGTGCTGTTCCTCGACCATCGCGTTAACGATCAGACCTCCACTCGTCGGCTCCGCGTCGTGAAGTACCGGGGCTCGACGCACGGGACCAACGAGTACCCGTTCCTCATCGACGAGGGAGGCATCTCCATCCTCCCCATCACCTCGCTCGGCCTCGGTCACAAGGCCTCCCGCGAGCGTGTCTCGAGCGGCATCCCGCGCCTCGACCAGATGCTCGGGGGCAAGGGGTACTTCAAGGGGGGCACGATCCTGGTCTCGGGGACCGCGGGCACGGGCAAGACCAGCGTCGCCGCCCACCTGGCGCGGGCCACCTGCCAACGCGGCCAGCGGTGCCTATTCCTCGCCTACGAGGAGTCGCCCGACCAGCTCGTTCGCAACATGAGCTCGATCGGTATCGACCTCGAACCCCTCCTCCGGGACGGTGCCCTGCGCATCCTCGCCACCCGTCCGAGTGCCCACGGGCTGGAGCTCCATCTCGTCGCCACGCACAAGGCCATCCAGCAGTTCCAGCCCGACCTCGTGGTGGTCGATCCCATCACCAACCTGGTGTCGGTCGGCACCCCGGGCGAGACGCAGGCCATGCTGACCCGGCTCGTTGATTTTCTGAAGCTCGACGGGGCCACCGCCTGTTTCACCAGCCTGACCTCGGGCGACGTGGAAAGTGAGATGACGGAGGTGGGCATCTCCTCCTTGGTCGACACCTGGCTCGTGCTCCAGATCGTACGCGCCAACGGGGAGCGGAATCGCACCCTTTCCATCATCAAGTCGCGGGGCATGGCCCACTCGAACCAGACGGCCGAGTTCCGGTTGTTCGATGGCGGGATCGAGTTGTGCGACACGTTCCTGGGTCCGAGCGGGGTCCTCACCGGCTCCGCCCGCCTGGCGCAGGAGGCTACCGACCGGGCGTCTGCGCTCGCCCTGGATCAGGAGATCGCGCGCAAGGAGGCGGAACGCGAGCGACGGCGGCGCCAGGTGGAGCAGCAGATCGCCTCCCTGCGCGAGGATCTCGCCGCACAGGACGCGGACTTCGAGCGCGCTATCCAGGAGGCGCGGAACCGGCGCGAGCGGGTTGCAGAGGACCGCGGGGAGATGGCCAGGACGCGCCACCAATTCGCGGGCTCGAATGAGGGCGCGGGCACCGAGGAGGGCCAGACATGAGAGACGGCCAACCCGAGCAATACGTCCCGGGAGAGGCGACTCCGCGCAAGCCGAACTGGGAGCTTCGCCTCTATGTCGCTGGGCGGACGGCGCGTAGCGTCAAGGCCCTCGCCAACCTGCGACGCATCTGCGAGGAGCATCTGAAGGGCGAGTACCAAATCCAGGTGATCGACGTCCTCGAGAATCCGCAGCTTGCGGCCGGTGATCAGATTCTGGCCCTTCCCACCCTTGTTCGGAAGCTACCGGAGCCGGTCAAGAAGATCATCGGAGACCTCTCCAACGAGGAGCGCGTGCTCATTGGCCTCGACCTGCGGCCGTACGGAGCGACCGAAATATGAGCAAGGTCGATGCTTCGGGCGAGTCGCGCGATAGAGCCCGCGACGCGGACGCCGGAATAGCCCTGGACGAGGGCGCCTCAGAGCCGGATCAACATCACTACCGGCTGAAGCTCTACGTGACCGGCGCTACGTTCCGGTCGCGAAGGGCCATCGAGCGGGTGCACGCCCTCTGCGAGAAGCGTCTCGCGGGGCGCTACGATCTCGAGGTCATCGACATCTACCAACTCCCTGCCCTCGCTGCCGGTGAGCAGATCATCGCCACCCCCACCCTGATACGACTCCTCCCCACGCCCCTCCGCCGCTACATCGGCGATCTGTCCAGAATCGAGGGGGTGCTGTTCGGGCTCGACCTGCGGGAGCGGACATGACCGTCGGTGTCCTCCCGGGGCAGGAGAGGGACATGGAGGCGCTCCGCCTGCGACTCGCGGAAGCGGAGGAAACGCTCCGGGCCCTCCGAGCCGGCGAAGTGGACTCCTTCGTTGTCGAGACAGCGGTGGGCCCGCGGATCTACGCGCTCGAGGAGGTGGGGCGGTCATACCGGGTCCTCATCGAATCGATGAACGAGGGCGCGGCGACGCTCACGGACACGGGAACGATCGCCTACTGCAATCGCCGGTTCGCCGAGATGCTGGCCGAGCCCCTCGAGAGGGTGATGGGCACTCCCCTCGAGGACCGGGTGGTGAGTGGGGAGCGGCGCTCCTTCGATGCGCTCTTGCGAAGCGGCTGGGAGGGATCGGCCCGCGGCGAGGTCTCGATGCGCCGGTCGGACGGACTGGTCGTCCGCGTACAGCTCTCGATGAGCGTGGTGGCGGAGTCTGAGCCGGTCCTCTGCGTCGTGGCGACGGATCTGACCGAGCAGATCCGTTTGCGCGAACTTCGCGAGGCGGACCAGCACAAGAACGAGTTCCTGGGAATGCTCTCGCACGAACTCCGCAACCCGCTGGCGCCCATCCGCAACTCCATTTTCGTGCTCGACCGGGTCAACCCGGCGAGCGAGGCCGCCGCTCGGGCCCGTGCGGTCATCAAGCGCCAGGTGGAGCATCTGACGCGCATCGTCGACGACCTTCTGGACGTGACCCGCATCGCGCGCGGCAAGATCGAGCTCCGGCGCTCGCGCATCGATCTTCGTGAACTCGTTACCCGCGCCGCCGCCGACTACTATTCAGAGATGAAGGTGCGCGAGATCTCGCTTCGCACCTTGGTTCCATCGAGACCGCTGTGGGGCGACGTCGATCCGACCCGCGTCAGCCAGGCGCTCGGGAACCTGCTGCAGAACGCGGCCAAGTTCAGCAATTGCGGGGACGAGGTCTTTCTTTCGCTCGAGGCCGTGGGCGAGGAGGCCGAAATCCGTGTCCACGATACCGGTGCGGGTATCGATCCTGCGGTGCTGCCGCACGTCTTCGACGCCTTTGTCCAGGGGGATCATACGATCGCCCGCACCGAGGGAGGGCTGGGCCTCGGCCTCGCACTGGTGAAGGGCATCGTCGAACTGCACGGTGGCACGGTCGGCGTCGCTAGCGAAGGGGTGGGACACGGGGCAGAGTTCGTCGTACGACTTCCGCTCACCACCACGCCCTCGGTCGACGCGGTCCGCCCCGCCTCCGAATTGAACGTGCGCGGTTGCCGCGTCCTGATCGTGGATGACAACCGCGACTCGGCCGACTCGCTGGCGGATCTCGTCCAGATGCTGGGGCATACCGTGGAGGTCGCCTACGACGGCCCGGGGGCCATAGAGAAGGCCCGAATCGCCCGGCCCGACGTGGTCATGTGCGACATCGGGCTACCGGGGATGAACGGTTACGCCGTCGCGCAGGAGCTGCGGAGAACGGGACACAAGATGAGGCTGCTGGCGATAACCGGCTACGCCCAGCCGCAGGACGTAGAACTGGCCATCGAGGCCGGATTCGACGGCCACGTCGCCAAGCCGCTTGATCCGGACATTCTGCAGCGGCTGCTCGAGTGAAGCGACCACCCGCGGCATGAGGTTCTCACCGAGAGTGGCACCTGCTCCGTAGAGCGGCGAGCGGGCCTTGGCCAGGGCGGGCGGGTCTTCATCTCCGCCCACGTCTTGCTCCGGCCGGGCGGCGAGGAACCGGTCCTTGTGACGATGAAGGAACCCGCTGGCCACCGCGCCATCGAGACCACGATGAGGTTCATGCGCCTCGTCGCCGGCCCTAGGGAGGCGATCCGAGCCGCGGAAGTTCGGGGAGGCGTGGGGGAGACGGCGGCGGGTGAGGCAGTCGAGAGGGGGACGGGCGTCGCATGTGCCCGTCGACGAATAGGCCAGCGTGCACGCCAGAACGTACGCCTTCGCCCGTCCTTCATTGTCATGTCCAGTGCAGCGCGGCGGAGGTCCATCGGGCCATGAGCCGGATGGCCGCGAGCATCGTCGCGGAGCAGGTAGCCTGCGGCATGAAGCCCGGTGCCCGGGGTAGCAGTCGTCGAGCGGGGCTGGTCCGTGGCCCGTTTCGCCCAACGCTCCGACACAGGGAATGCCTCACGGCCCCACGAGATTCGAACCCGTTACCAGCTCGAAACCGAACAGGGCAATGGCGCACGTGATTCTGCTCGAGGACCCGGGGGCGCTCTCTTCGTCGCTCCTCGCGGGTCCTCAGAAATCCACCTCCCGGGACACGGGGGGGAGACGGGATGGAGCTCACCTACGCCTGTCCGGGGGCGACCTCTCAAGTGGGCGGGCCGCCCGGCAGGCTGGTCTCCCTGGGATGACCCGCCGCGACATGCTGGCCACGATCATCAGCAAGCTCGACCTGGCGGTCGAGGACCGTCATGCCCATGCTGCCCGCGTCTAGGCCATCCTCAAGGCCAAGGGCACGGGCGTCGAGCCCGATGTGGGCTTCCAACGGCCGAGCCTCTGGGTTGCCGTTCCTCCGTCGAGCGGACCCAGGGCCTGGCGCCGGCGACTCTTCGTTTGGCGGGATCTGCTTCAGTACGCTCGGTCAACGGCATTCGCGTGCGGTCGCCAGGTGCGGGAGTCGGGAACCTGGCGATGTCGTCGAGGTGCGAGCGCCGGGACGCGCTACGACCAGAAGGCCTGGGCGCTCACCGCCAACAGTCTCCGATGAGCGCCGCCGGATCCCGCATCGCAGCTACTCGCGTTCAGGCCCCCACGATCGAGAGCGGGGCGAGAATGGTCGTGGGCAGGCCTATTCCGGTCGCCGTCACCTCGATGAGTTCCCACCCACCGGTCGTGCTCGGACCATAGCTGGTACAGCCTGTGCCGGAGTTCTCGATGGCCGGCGGCGTGATGACGGTGCTCCAGGACTGGCCGTTGCTGTCCACGTAGCGGGGCACGTAGAGCTTGTTGGCTACCCCGGAGTAGTAGACCTGCTTGCCCCACGCCGGCTTCACGGTCGAGCTCCCTGCATTGAAGTACGGCGTGCCGCTGCATCCCGCCACCGACCAGAATATCTGCGAGACGGTGTACCCGCCCGCCCAGCTGATGGCGACCTGGTGTCCGGTCGAGGTGAGCACCGTGACGCCCGTACCGATCAGGCTCATGACCGTACCAAGGGTGACGCCGTTCGAGTCCTTTGCAACGAACGCCCCACCGGCTCCGGCGGGCCCCTGCGGCCCAGCGGGTCCCTGCGGGCCGGCCGGCCCCTGCGCTCCGGCGGGGCCGGTTGCGCCCGTCGCTCCGGCGGCGAGGAGATCCCAGTAGGCCGCATTGCTCG
>Ga0335071_10006974_pt1 | contig 11659 bp, 10 predicted proteins | sample Lox_Sample_15_FD_206724 | JGI IMG/M metagenome (GOLD analysis project Ga0335071, IMG submission 206724) | Soil microbial communities from Loxahatchee National Wildlife Refuge, Florida, United States - Lox_Sample_1.5 | ecosystem: Environmental > Terrestrial > Soil > Wetlands | place: USA...
ATCTGCGCGTTGGAACAATGGGCCGGATACCACGCGCTGCCGAGCAGGAGGGGCGGCGGGCCGGCGGACGCCGGGGGCGCCGCGGCGTGAAGGCAGGCGGCGTTCAGGAGGACCAGGAATCCGACGGTGCTGAGTTTCATGACGGTGGGGGCGCAACCTGATTGCGCCCATTGGACGTTCGTTCCGCCCGGTAGGCCTCGGCGAGGAGCACGACCGGGTGCGCCACGCGGGCCGGCGGGCCGCCGCGCGCCCGCAGGCCGTTCTCGAGCTGAAGGTGGCAGCCGGGATTCGCCGTCGCGATGACGGCGGCGCCGGTCGCCGCGAGATGGTCCAGCTTCCGGCCCTGCAGCCAGGCCGCGGTCGCCGGCTGGGTGATGTTGTAGATGCCGGCGCTGCCGCAGCACCACGCCGACTCGGCGCATTCGCGCAGCTCGACGCCGGGCAGGGACGCCAGCACCTCCCGCGGCTCGCGGCTGATCTTCTGCCCGTGACAGAGATGACAAGATTCGTGGTACGTCACCGTCCGGGCGGTGGGTTCCGGTTCGGGGGAATGGGGTCGGGGCTGGCGGAAGCCGATGGCGACGAGAAACTCGTGGATGTCGCGGATCTTGGCCGACCACGCTGCTGCGCGGGCCGCGTAGTCCGGGTCGCCGGCGAGGAGGTGGCCGAAGCGCCGGAGGTGTGAGCCGCAGCCGCCGGCGTTGGTGATGATCGCGTCGAAGGCATCGGCCGGCAGCAGATCGATCAGCCGGCGGGCGAGGTCGCAGGCGGAGCCGAGGTCGCCGTTGTGCGCATGGAGCGAGCCGCAGCAGGGTTGCACCGGCGGGGTGTGCACCTCGCAGCCGTTCTCCCGCAGCACGTCGACGGTCGCCCGGTTGATGTCGCTGAAGACCAGGTCCTGCACGCAGCCGGTGAGCACGGCCACGCGGTGGCGGCGCGGGCCGGCCGGCGGTTCGACGGGCGCGATGAGCTGGTGGGAGAACCGCCGCTGCACGCGGGGCGTCTGCGGCTCGAGCCCGCGCAGGCGGCCGGGCAGCAGGCGGGTCAGCCCGAGGCGCCGGGCGGTCGTTTGCAGCCCGGAGGTCTCGTACAGCCAGAGCAGGCGGCCGGCCAGGCGCAGCAGCCGCGGCCGGGTGAACAGGAGGCGCAGCACGGCGGCGCGGATGAAGCTTCGCTTCGGGCCGGCGAGCACGCCGCGATCCTCGATCTCGGCGCGGGCCGTCTCGAACAGCGTCGCGTAGTCGACGCCCGCCGGGCAGGCGGTGGTGCAGGCGAGGCAGCCGAGGCAGTAGTACATCTCCTCGCCGAAGGCGCGGCCCAGGGCCAGTTCGCCGTCGGCCACCGCCCGCATCAGGGCGATGCGCCCGCGCGGGGAATTCCGCTCCCGGCCGGTCTCGACAAAGGTCGGGCAGGTCGGCAGGCAGAGCCCGCAGTGCATGCACTGCTGCAGGACGGAGTAGTCCAGCGCGGCGAGCCCGGTCGCCGCGCTGGAACGCTCAACGCTTAGAGGTGCGCTTTCGGCGTTCAACTCAGGCCTCCCGGGAGGGAGCGATGCCGGGGCTCGAATTTCGATCGCGGTCCGGATCGAAGATTTTGCCCGGATTGAGGATGTTCTCCGGATCCAGCGCCCGCTTGACCTGCCGCAGGAGCTCGTAGCTCGCGTCACCGAGCTGCTGCCGCAGGAACGGCTTCTTCGCCAGGCCCACGCCGTGCTCGCCGGTGATCGTGCCGCCCAGCTGCAGCGCGTGCGCGAAGATCTCGTGCAGCGCCGCCTCCACCCGGCGCATCTCCCCGGCATCGCGCTCGTCGGTCAGCACCGTGGGGTGGAGGTTGCCGTCGCCGAAATGCCCGAAGGTCGCGATCTCGACGCGGTGCCGCGCGGCGACCTCCTGCACGAAGGTGATCATGGCCGCCAGCTCGCTGCGCGGCACGGTGACGTCCTCGAGGATGGTGGTCGGCCGGAGCCGGGCGAGGGCGGAGAAGGCGCTGCGGCGCGCGGTCGCGAGCCGCTCGGCCTCGGCCGCGTCGGCCGCGCGCCGGACGGTCGTGGCGCCGTGGCGGCGGGCGAGCTCCTCGATCCGCGCCGCCTCCTCCGCGACCGCGGCCGGGTGGCCATCGGTCTCGATCAGCAGCACGGCCTCGGCGTCGAGCGGGAGGCCGACGTGGGCGTAGTCCTCGACGCAGCGCAGGGTCCGGCGGTCGATGAACTCGAGGGTGCAGGGGATGATGCGCGCGGCGATGATGGCGGAGACGGTCTCCGCGGCGGCCGCCATGGTCGCGTAGGTGGCGAGCAGGGTCTGGCGCGCGGCCGGCGCCGGGAGCAGGCGCAGCAGCACCTGCGTCACGACCCCGAGCGTGCCCTCGCTGCCAATGAACAGATCGCGCAGGTTGTAGCCGGCCACGTCCTTCACGCACCGGCTGCCCAGCCAGCAGACGCGCCCGTCGGCCAGCACGGCCTCGAGCCCGAGCACGTAGTCGCGGGTGACGCCGTATTTCAGGCCGCGCAGGCCGCCGGAGTTTTCGGCGACGTTGCCGCCGATGGTGCTGATCTTCATCGAACCCGGGTCGGGCGGGTAGAACAGCCCGGCGGCGGCCGCGGTGTCGTAGACCCGCTGGGTGGTGACGCCGGCTTCGACGCGCAGGGTGAGGTTGCGCTCGTCCAGCCCGAGGATGCGGTTCAGGCGGGTGACGCCCAGCACGATCCCGCCGGCCACCGGCACGCTGCCGCCGCTCAGACCGGTGCCGTTGCCGCGGACGACCACCGGCACGGCGTGGGTGCGGGCCAGCTGCAGGACGCCGGCGATCTCGGCGGCGCTGGCGGGGAACACGACGGCGCGCGGCCGCTGCTTGAGGGTCGGGGTGCCGTCAAACGCGTAGGGGAGGATGTCCTCCGGCGCGGTCAGGACGTTGGCCGGTCCGAGGAGGCGGGAGAGTTCTTCGATCATGGCGGGAAGCGGGAACGGGACGGATCATTTTCCGGCGCTCCACCCCCCGTCAACCAGCAGACACGAGCCGGTCACCATCGCGGCTTCGTCGCTGGCGAGGTAGAGCGCGGCGGCGGCGACCTCCTCCGGCCGCACCATGCGGCCGGTCAGCTGGGTGGACGCCATGTCGCGGTAGGCCTGCTCCGGGTCCGGATACTCGGCGATCCGTTGCTTCACGAACGGCGTCTCGACGCGCCCCGGGCAGATCGCGTTGAAGCGCACCCCGGTGTGGGAGTGGTCCAGCGCGAGGGCGCGGGTCAGGCCGACGACGGCGTGCTTGGTGACGGTGTAAGCGAGGCGGTCGCGCACCGCGACGAGGCCGCCGATCGAGGCGAGGTTGAGCACGCTGCCCCGGCCGCGCGCGAGCATGGCGGGCGCGAACGCCCGGCAGCCGTTGAACACGCCGCGGACGTTGACGGCGTACAGGCGGTCGAGGTCGGCCGCCGACGTGTGGAGCAGGTTGCCGACATGGCCGATGCCGGCGTTGTTGACGAGGAGGTCGAGTGGCGGCAGGCGGCCCGCCAGGGCCAGCATCGCGGCCTCGTCGGTCACGTCCGCGGCGGCGAATTCGGCGGCGCCGTGGGCGCGGATCGCCGCCACCACCGCCGCGCCGGCCGCCGCGTCGCGGTCGACGACCCAGACCCGCGCGCCGGCCCGGGCGAAGGTCTCCGCGATCGCCCGGCCGATGCCGGAGCCGGCGCCGGTGACGAGCGCGGTCTTGCCGGTCAGGTCAAACACGGTAGATCCTCTCGGCGTTGCGGTGAAAGAGCTGCGCCCGTTGCACGGCGGTCGCGCCGCGCGTCAGCCGGCGGATCGCCTCGACCCAGCGCGCGAGCGGGGCGGTCAGCGTGCACACCGGCCAGTCGCCCCCCCAGACGACGCGATCCCAGCCGAAGCACTCGAGCGCGTGCTCGACCCAGGGGCGCAGGTCGGCGACGGTCCACGTGGCCGGGTCGGCGTACGCGATCAGGCCGCTCAGCTTGCAGGCGATGTTGGGCAGCGCGGCCAGGGTGCGGAGGTTTTCCCGCCACGGGTCCAGCGCCCGGCCCTTCACGTCGGGCACGCCGCAGTGGTCGAGGATGAAGGTCACTTGCGGGCACCGGCGGACGAGCTCGGTGCCGGCCGGCAGCTGGCGGGCGAGCACGCAGAGGTCGAAGGTCAGGCCGAACTCGGGCAGGAGCCGGAGGTTTTCCGCGAAGCGCGGCTCGAGGGCGAGCGCGTCGGGCTGGGTGTGCAGCACGCGGCGCACGCCGCGCACCCGGGGCAGTTTCGCCAGCTCCTCGAGGTGGGCGCGGAACCCGTCGCGCTCCGGCCGGCCGCTGGCGACGATCCCGGCGATGAGGGGGTGCTGGTCGGCCAGCGTCTGGAGGTGGCGGGCCTCGGCGAGCTGGTGCGGCTCGTCGACGTCGCATTCCACGAAGACCGTCTTGGCGATCCCCAGCCCGGCGGTGGCGGCGGCGTAGTCCTCGAGCAGGAAACTGCGGTGCAGCGCGGGGACCCCGGCCGTCCAGGAGCAGGGGAAGCGGGTCAGGTCCCAGAGGTGCTGGTGGGTGTCGACGAGCGGCATGGGCGGCACGGCTCAGGCGGCGGGGTTCGCGAGGTAGTTGCCGTAGGTGATGAGGCCGACGGCGCCGAGCAGGAGGGCGATCGCCGCGGCGATGTAGAGCTGGGTCGAGCGCCGGCAGGCCTTCCACTCGCCGATGACCACGCCGAAGCCGCAGCTCATGAGGATGAGGATGATCATGTGGATGGCCCAGCTGGAGAACAGGAACGTGCCCATGCGCACGTGGCCGAGGCCGTAGAAGAAGAACTGCAGGTACCAGAGCAGGCCGGTGAGGAACGCCAGGGAGTAGTTGCGCCCCAGGCCGGCGCCGTCGGGCGTGCGCGCGTACTCGCCCCAGCTCCGCGCGCGGGTGGCGAGCCAGCCGGCATAGAGCAGCGTGGTGGTGAAGGCGCCGGGGTTGGAGAAGAGGTAGATGACGTTGTCCTCAAAGTGGCCCGCGCCGTATTTCGCCGCCACGTCGGCCACCGGCTGCGCCGCCTGGAGGGAAAAGTTGAAGACCGCCGAGAGCGCGCCGGCGAGCAGCACGATCGGCAGGCCGACCCGCGGCCGGAAGCCCGCCGCCGCCTCGCCGGACAGCTCGCGCTCCTTGCGGAACCCGGCCATGCCGGCCACCGCCATCGCGCCGCCGCCGAGGAGCACGCCGCCGACCACGTAGACGCCGGCCGAGCTGGCGAGCGTCCGGGCCAGCTGGCCGCTCAGCGCCGGCGGCAGCAGCGTGCCCAGCACGCAGGAGACGCCGATGGCGATGGCGTAGGTGAGCGAGTAGCCGATGTAGCGGATGGAGACGCCGAAGGCGATGCCGCCGACGCCGTAGAGCGCGCCGAGCAGGTAGGACTTGAGCATCGCGCCCTTCGGGGCCGCGACCAGCACCGCGCCGAGGTGCGGCACGGTCAGCCAGGCGAACACGAAGGGGAGCACCAGCCAGCACATCGACGCCTGGGCCAGCCAGTAGGTCTGCCAGCTCCACTTGTGGAGGTAGCGCTGGGGCGCGTAGCACAGCGCGGCGCTCGTGGCGCCGACGGCGTGGAACATCGTGCCGAGGAGGGGATTGGAGTCGGGGGGCATGGGATGGGGTGGGGAACGAAGGTGAAGGTGGACCGAACCGGCTAGAGGGCGAACTCGGACTGGATCGCGGCGGTGTGCTGGCCGACGCGCGGCGCGCCGCGGCGCGCGGTGTAGCGCTCGCCGTCGATCGTGATCGGGCAGCGCGTCGTGTGCAGGGCCGGGCCGTCGTCGCGGACCACCTCCTGCTCGAAGTCGAGGGCGCGATAGGCGTCGGTCTGCCGGAGTTGCGCCCAGGTCAGCACCTCGGCGCACCAGTAGTCGGCGGGCTCCAGCCGGGCGAGCCAGTGGCGCGTGGGCCGGGTCGGAAGGTGGCCGGCGATCAGCCGCTTGATCTCGTCGCGCCGGGTGAACCAGGTGCCCGGGTCGGCGTAGGCCGCCAGCGCCGGCAGCTCCAGCAGTTCGCCCAGCTTTGTCACCGACCCCATCGCCAGGGCGAGGAAGCCGTCGGCCGTGGCATAGATGCCGTAGGGCGCGCCGAGGTAGGCGTGGGCGTTGTGGATCGCGCTGCGCTGCGGCGCGCGGCCGCCGTCGTTGAGGAAGGTGGTCAGCACCTCGAACTGGAGGTCGAGCACCGACTCGAGCAAATTGACCTCGACCAGTCCGCCGCGCCCCGTGACGCCGCGCCGCACCAGCGCCGCGAGGATGCCCTGCACGAGGTGGGCGCTGGCGGTGAGATCCGCCACCGACAGCCCGAAGGGCACGGGCGGCTGGCCGGCGTCGCCGTTGAGGAAGGGCAGGCCGGACACCGCCTGGGCGAGCAGGTCCTGGCCGGGCTTGTCCGCCCAGGGGCCGGCGCGGCCGTAGCCGGTGACCACGGCGTAGACCAGCCGCGGATTGAGCGCGGCGCAGGCCTCGGCCCCGAGGCCGATCCGCTCCATCACCCCGGGCCGGAAATTCTGGATCAGGACGTCGGCGCGCGCCACCAGCCGCCGCACGCGGGCCAGCTCGGCCGGCTGCTTGAGGTCGGCGGCGTAGCTCTGCTTGTTGCGGTTGATGGAGTGGAACAGCGTGCTGTCGCCGTCGAGGCCGAGGTTGGAGATGTAGAGCTGGCGCCCGATGTCGCCGCCGCCGGGCCGCTCGATCTTGATCACCCGCGCCCCGAGGTCCGCCAGCCGTGTCGCGGCCCACGGGCCGGCGAGGAACTGGGCGAAATCGAGGACGAGCAGGCCGTCGAGGGGTTTCATGGCGCGGAAGGCGAGGCGCGGTGCAGGGCGTCGAGCCGGGCCAGCGCCGCGGCGTCGGGGAGGGCGCCGCGCAGGGCGGCGTGGACGAGCGGGCCGGCGCGCTCCTGGAAGGCGGCCGCGCCGTCGTGGCGGGGCCGGACCCAGGCGCGGTCGAGGACCGGCAGCGTCCGGGCGAAATAATCCGCGGTGAAACGGTTGTTCGCCGGATCGAGCCAGGCGCCGCGGTGGCCGGGCTGGCCGCCGGCGGCGGCGTAGAGGGTGCGCTGAATGACGGGCGAGGCGACGAACCGGGCGTAGGCCAGCGCCCGGGCGGCGCGCGGGCGCCGCGCCGACACCGCCAAGCCGGCGCCGCCGAGCACGGTGCGCAGGGGGGCGCCGGCGAAGGTTGGCGGCTCGCCGAAGGTCAGCCGGACGCCGGCGCCGCCGGCCCGCGCGTAGTTGGAATAGCCGTAGGCCAGCGGGCAGTAGGCGAGGCGGGTGTTGGCCGCGGCGGCCACGAGCTCGTGCGAGGCGATGGGGTTGCGCTCCCACACGCCGCCGTCGCAGAGGCCCAGCAGCTCGCGCAACCGAGCCAGCGCGGCGCGGCCGACCTCCGCGGACACGACGCGGTCGGGGGTGCCGAACGGCTCCTCGCCGAGCGCCAGGCACAGGGCGTAGAAATTCATCAGGCAGTTGACCGGGGCGGCGGGGAGCTCGACGTGCCCGCGCCGGGCGAGGGCGAGCAGCTCCTCCCAGGTGCGCGGCGGCGCCAGTCCGAGGGGGGTGAGGAGGTCGTCGCGCCAGAACGCCACCGGCGCCGCGGCGTCGATCGCAAGCGCCCATTGGTGGCCGCCGGCGGCGTAGCTGGCGTGCGAGGCGCCGACGGCGTTGGCCGCCTGATCGGCGAGGAAGCCGGCCGGCAGCCGGGTGTCGAGCGGCAGCAGCAGCTGGTGGCGCGCGGCCTCGCCGACGAACGGATGGTCGAGCACGATCAGGTCGTAGTCGGCCGCGAGCCGGCCGAGGGACGCCTCCTCGAAGGCGCGCAGCGGCCGCCGGTCCCACGCGATCCCGACGCCGGGATGCAGCTCGGCGAAGCGCCGCGCCGTGGCCTCCAGCGGCTGGTAACCCCGGGGATGGTCCCAGGTGATGCCGCGGAGCAGGCCGGCGGCGGCGGCCGTGAGGGCGGGGCGGCGCCGGGCGCCGGCCGCGCAGGGCGGGCTGGCGGGGTTCACAGGGTGCGGGCCGCGGCGACGAGGGCCGCGAGCTTGGCGCGGGTGATGGCGAGGGGCACGTGGCCGAAGCCGCATTCGCTCGTGAGCACGAGGCGCTCGCGGGGGAAGCGCGCCAGCGCCGGTTCGAGCCGCCGCCGCACGATCGCGGTCGTCTCGAGGTCGTCGCTGCGCTGGTCGATCACCCCGAGGGCGAGGTCCCCGCGGAAGGGCCACTGGTCCCAGAGGGTCATGAGGTCGTAGCCGAGCGTGCAGTGCTCGAGCGACACCTCGTCGATCTTCACCTTGGCGAACGCCGGCACGAGGTCGTGGTAGCGGGTGAAGTAGACGCGCTTGCGCCGCGGGTTGCCGCCGCAGACGTGCAGGCCGACGCGGGCACGGCCGCCGAGCGAGTCGATCAGCTCGTTGAGGATGTCCGCCGCCCACGGCGCCTGGGCGGGCGACTCCGTCCACATCGGCTCGTCGAACTGGACGCAGTCGCAGCCGGCGTCGAGCACGGCGCCGAGCTCCTCCGCCAGCACCCGGGCCCAGGCGCGGCACAGCGCCGGCTCGTCCGGGTAGAGGTCCGGGCGCTCGTTCACGCTGAAGCGGGTGAGGACGTGCGGACCGGTGACGGTCTGCTTGACCCGCACGCCGGCCGGCGCCGCCTCGCGGGCCAGCTTCCACCAGCGGGCGAGCTGGAAGCGCGGGTTCTTGAGCTCGCCCACGATCCGCGGGCATTCGATGCCGAAGCCGGCGGTGCCGAAGCTCTTCTTCACCATCTGGTCGAACGTCACGCCGTCGACCCGCCGCTGGTAGAAATAGTACATGTTCTCCCGGTAGCCCTCGCCGTCGGTGATGGTGTCGAGGCCGAGGCCGGCCTGGTCGCGCGCCGCCCAGCGGACGAGCTCGGCGGTTTCGGCCTCGGTGAGGCTGGGCTTCTTCAGCGTGTCCTCGACGGGCGTGGGGCGCGGATAGCTGCCGACGACGGTGGTGCGGTAGGGCATGGGAGAATGGGAGGATGGGGGGCGGGCTTTGCGGCGGCCGGGTCTTGTTACTTGCTCCTGGTCACTTGTCACTTTGACCGGTCACACCGGCGGCAGGCCGTGCTCGGCGCGGGCCTCGTTGATGTGGGCGCGGATGCCGTCGGCCAGCGGCCGGGGCGTGAAACCGATCGCGGCGCGCAGGCGCGAGCCGTCCATGCGGTCGATCAGCGGCGTGCCGGGCCTGGCTTCGTCGCAGGTGATCCGCGCGTCGGGCAGCCAGCGCCGCACGTGGGCCGCGACCTCGGCCGCGGTGGCCGATTCGCCGCCGCAATTGTAGGCGAAATGGCCGGGGCGGTCTTCGAGCGCCAGCCGGATCAGCTGCTCCGCGCAGTCGTCGACATAGATCCACACGTCGCGGGTGGCGGCGGGAAAGGGCAGGACGACGGGTTCGCCGACCGCCGGCCGCGAGGCGAAGTCGCCGGCCCAGAGCACGGAGCCGCGCTTGCGGCCGTGGCCGAACACCACCGGGGGGCGCAGGCAGGCGAGGCTGAGGCCGTGGCGCTCGACGTACTTTTGGGCCATGTACTCGTTCAGCACCTTCATCATGCCGTAGGTGAAGTGGTGCTGGGTCGGCGGGGCGAAATCCTCCTCGGTGACGTCGCGGTCGCCGTAGAAGTCCTGGCGCGCGCCGTAGTAGGTCTCGCTGCTGGTGAAAACGAGGCGCCGGAGGCCGCGGCGGCGCACCGCCTCGAACAGGTTGGCCATGCCGACGACGTTCACCCGCGCGGCCAGCGGCGGGTCGGCCTCGCACTCGGCGCTCATCAGGTAGGCGAGATGGATGACGTGGGTGATGCCGGGGTGGGCGTCGAGCACGCCGAGCACGGCGGCGAGATTGCCGACATCGGCGGTGGCGAACGCGAGGGGCGTGGCGCCGGCGCGGGCGCGCAGCCGGGCGGCCACCTCGGGGTCGCCGCCGAGGTCGAGGGCGACGACGGGGACGCCGCGGGCGAGCAGGTGGGCGACCACGCGCCAGCCGATGAAGCCGGTGCCGCCGGTGACGAGGAATTTCATCCCAGGAGGGGTTGGGGGTTCAAACGCGCGGGATCGGCGTGGCGCCGGTGGCGCTGGAGCGGTAGGCGGCCTCGACCACGGCCATGGTGCGCACGGCGTCGTCGACGTCGGTCGGCAGGCCGCGGGTCTCGCCGTTGGCGAGCCGCATGACGCCGGCCATGGTGCCGATGAAGGCGTGGGGGTACCAGTTGCCCGCGAGCGGCACGCGGCGCCACGGGCCGGGGCGGCCGTTGGCCCGCAGGGTGCAGTACTCCAGGGTGTCGGGCTCGCCGCGGGGATAGTTCAGGAGCAGCCCGAGGTGGGCCTTGATCGCCCCGCGGGTGCCCTCCCATTTGAGGTAGCTCTCCTGGTGGCGCGGGCCGAACTCGTGGCTGTGGTTGGTGGTGATGTTGGCGCGGACGAGGTCGCCGTAGTCGAGCACGATGTTGCTGCGGGTGGACGCCAGCCGGCGGGTCCGGGGCGAGCGCAGCGTCTTGGCGTAGACGCCGCGCGGCTCGCCGAGGAACGACCGGATCAGGTCCACGTAGTGGATGCTGTGGTAGAGGATCTCGACCCGGGGCACGCGCTCGAGGAACGTCCAGAGCTGCCACGGCATGTAGACGGTGACGCGGGCCTCGACGTCGTGGAGCTCGCCGATGACGCCGCGGGCGATGAGGTCGCGGGCCGCGAGCACGCAGGGTGCGGACCGGAGCTGGAAGTTGACCCCGGCGCGGAAGCGCCGGCGGCGGCAGAGCGCCCGCAGCGCCCGGGCCTGCGCGAGGTTCTCGCCGAACGGCTTCTGGATCAGCACCGCGGCGCCCCGCGGCAGGGCCGGGAGCAGCCCGGCCAGGGCGGAGGCCGGCACGGCCACGTCGAACACCGCGCCGGGCGGCGCGGCCCGCACCGCCTCAGCCGGCGAGGCGTAGACGCGGGGAAGGCCGAAGGCCGCGGCCAGGGCGCGGGCTTTCTCGGGATACGGGTCGTAGACGCCGGCGACCGGGAACCCGGCCAGCCGGTAGGCCGGCAGGTGGGCGTCCCGGACGATGCCGCCGGCGCCGAAGACCACGATGGGGCGCGCGGCGCGGGGGAGGACGGGGCGCTGGCGGGGGCTAAGTGGCACTTTTATTTGCAAAAAGGGATTTCATTAGTGAACATCCGCAAGCGGAAAATGCCCGAGCTCCCCGCGTATCCCGTGCCGGCCCTGGAGAAGGGCCTCGACCTGCTCGAGGCGCTGGCGGCGGCGGCCGTGCCGCAGTCGCTCGCCGGGCTGGCCGCCCGCCAGGCGCGGAGCAGCAGCGAGCTGTTCCGGATGCTCAACTGCCTCCAGCGGCGCGGGTACGTGACCCGCGACCCGGTGTCGGCCAAGTACGGGCTGTCGCTCAAGCTCTTCGCCCTCGCCCACGGGCACTCGGTGGCGGACAAGCTGCTGGCGGCGGCGCGCGGGCCGATGCGCGCCCTGACGGAGCGGGTGCGGGAGTCCTGCCACCTGGGCCTGCTGGAGCGCGGCCGCCTGCTGGTGGTGGCGCAGGAGGAGTGCCCGGAGGCGGTGCGGCTCTCGATCGAGGTGGGCGGGCGGTTCGATCCGGTGGCCACCGCCTCCGGCCGGCTGTTGCTCGCCCACCTGGCGCCGGCGGAGCGG
>Ga0335071_10006975_pt1 | contig 11659 bp, 8 predicted proteins | sample Lox_Sample_15_FD_206724 | JGI IMG/M metagenome (GOLD analysis project Ga0335071, IMG submission 206724) | Soil microbial communities from Loxahatchee National Wildlife Refuge, Florida, United States - Lox_Sample_1.5 | ecosystem: Environmental > Terrestrial > Soil > Wetlands | place: USA: Florida...
ACCCCCTGCTTCTCCCCCGGCTGCCGATAAATTCTTATGACGATTCTGACCTGTTTTGTGCGAAACTAGAGGGAGCTTACGACTGGCTCCATTGGCCGCAGTACCTCTCAAAGTATGTAGGCGCTCGCCGCGCGGATAAGGATTTGGTCGCGCGAGACGCCGAAGTGGTCGCAGATTAAATTGGGGGATGCCATGGAGCTCAACAAAATAAAAACGACACACCTTTGGGCAAGACAAGTATTGATCGTTTGCGCCGTACTGCTGCTCGTTGTGGTGCAAGCCGCCGCCCAGAGCACGGCTGTCTTCTCTGACGACGCCGAGCGGGCGATGATGGAGTCCTATATCGCGCAAGGCTGGACGACCTACAGTGGCACCGTAGGTTCTCCGTCGCAGACGTACGTTCACTCAGGCAAATGGAGCTACGCTTTTCGAGCCGGTCAGAATGCGTACTGGGCGCCCGGCTACACCGCTCCTGACCCGCAGTACTTACACCTTTGGTTCTACGTGCCTTCGACCTTCTCCCTGGCTTCGGGGGCTTCGACGTGGTTTGCCGGATTGTGGCAAACCAGCAACTCCACCTACTACCTGACCAAGCTCACTGACAAAGCCGGAGAGCTCTACCTATTGGCGAACACAACCGCCGGCACCCACGCGATTACCACCAACACATGGCATTCGTTTGAGATGAAATATCAGGTGAGCGGCGGCAGCGTCACCATTTGGCTGGATGGCGCTCAGGATATCGCCCTTACCGGACAGACGCTCAGCGCCATGAACTCCGTTATGCTGGACCTTAACGCCGGGACGGGGACGATTTATTATGACGACCTGACCGTGAGTAATGCCCAGAGCACCAACCCTACCTCGGGAATAACTGTACGCCACGCCTACCCCACGAACCGCACCGCCATGAAGGTGCAAACCTACCTGTGGGGTGCAGCGGCCACGGACCAGATGGTCAGTTCGGTGGACGGCACGCCATTCAGCACCATTACCAATCCGGGTACTTACCAGGAGCCGATCCTGACGCTGACGAGCCTGTCGGCGGGAAGCCATACACTCGAAATTCAATTGCAGAGTTCCTCCGGCACGGCGCGCGCCACCTGGACGGAAATCTTCAATGCTTACGGTGGGACCCCCACGGTATCCATCAATGCTTACAACAACGTGGTGAAAGGCGGTCACAAGGTTTTTCCAATTAGCGCCTGGGCGATGAACCCGGACAACGACAACCTGTGGATGAACAAGGGCACCCCCGCCGCGAAGAATATGAATCCTCCAGGCGCCAATGCTGCCGGATGGTTTTCCGGATATTCCGATTCGTATTCGCCCAGCCAATATAAGTCTTACATGGAGGGCACGAATCTCGTCTCCGGTTTGAAATGCCTGTCTACCGGGACGTTGGTGATCGGCCCGTACGCTCCCCGCATGGGTGGCTATGGCAGCGACGCCGCGAATATGGCCGCCTACGCGTCAGCCCTGACCGGGGAGCCCTGCGTGCTTGGCTGGTTCACCTACGATGAGGCCAGCGTGAACGGCTATAGCCCGGCGCTCATGCAGGGCACCATGAACGCGGCCCACGCCAACGACAACAATCATCCGGTCATCTACGACGATGCCACCATGCCTTACCTGAATCTCTCCTGGTATTACCCGACCATGGTGGCCGATATCTATTCTTCCGACGATTACCCGTTGTGCTACGCCGATAGCTTCCGTTCTACTTCGCGCCAGTGGTCGGATTGGGTGCACGCCATGGACCGCAATGAAACCGCCAATTACGGTTTGGTGCCCAACTATCAGGTGCTGGAACTGTCCATTTGGAGCAGCACCGGCAACCACAACTGCACCTCCGCCAACGTGGCCGGGACCTCGGTGAGCAATACCACGGTGTATAACGAATTTTGGATGGCTTATATCCACAATCGCAAGGGCATCTCCTGGTACAACGATTCCGTGCCGCCTTATGATGCCGGCTATAGCCCCACTTGCGTGACGCCCCTCGCGTCGACGCCGTCGAGTGAGTGCCTGCCCGTGAATTCCAGCGGCGTGCCGGCGATTACCCCGGTCATGACGGCCGTGAACGCCATCGGCGCCGACACCTTGTTGGCCGATCCTACCGGGCGCACTATCAGCACCAATCGAAACTCGGTGTGCGTCGCCAGTCCTTACACCGCCGGCCAACGGGTGGACGCCACCTACCGTGAATTTGGCGGATTCGTTTGGATTTTTGCGGCGCGCTTGACGGATCCGATTTGCAATTCCGGGGAGAACTCAGCAGCCGCCCTCTCGACGCAGATTACCGTTTCGGGCTTGACCGGAACCCAGACGGCTACGGTCTATGGGGAGAACCGGTCAGTATCGGTCAGCAACGGAGCGCTTACCGACAACTTCAATCCCTGGGCTGTGCATATCTACCAGATTCCCGTTTCGAGTACCCTCAGTCCACCAACCAGTGTGACGGCTGTACCGCACTAAACCCCGGAGGGACAGCGGCGGTTCGGCTATAGCGACAGCATGTTTGACGTTTCGATTGTCATCGTAAGTTGGAATACCAGGGAATTGGTTCGGCAATGCCTGGCTTCGCTTCCCCAGGGATGCGGCAGGCTGACGCGCGAAATTCTAGTGGTGGACAATGCCTCCTCCGATGGCACGCCGGAGATGGTGCAAACAGAATTTCCCGACGTCGTTTTGATCCGCAACCAAGCCAACCTGGGTTTTGCTAAAGCCAACAACCTCGGCGTGCGGTCGGCCCGCGGCAAGTACGTGTGCCTGATCAATTCCGACGTCAACGTTCCCGCCGGCTGTATCGAGAAGATGTTCGACTACATGGAAGGCGAGGACGCCGTAGGCTTGCTGGGTCCCAAGATGCTCTCGGGGGAAGGGGTTCCCTCGCCATCTTGCATGCAACGCCCCACGCTTTTCATCACTTTCATAAACGCCCTGGGATTGAGCGGGTTGTTCCAACGCGCCGGGCTGCACATGAAGAACTTCCATCGGGTGACCAGCCAGGATGTGGACGTGCTGAACGGCTGGTTCTGGATGGCCCGGCGCCGCGCCCTCGATAACGTGGGCTTGCTGGACGAGCAGTTCTTCATGTACGGCGAGGATATCGATTGGTGCGATCGATTTTGGGGCGCGGGCTGGCGAGTTGTTTACTTCCCTCAGGCTGCCGCCATCCATTATGGCGCGGCAAGTTCGGCTCGCGCCCCGATCCGGTTCTACATCGAAATGCACCGCGCGAATCTGCAATATTGGAAGCGGCATCACGGTGCGCTGTCGCAGGCAGCGTACCTTTCGATTGTCATCCTCCACCATGTGTGCCGGGTGCTGGGTTATGGTGCGGTCTACGCCCTGTACCCTCCGCGCCGTTCGGACGTTTCCATCAAGATCAGCCGCAGTGCCGCCTGCCTGCGCTGGCTCTTCGGCGCCCCACTGGAACAGCAGCCCGCAGTAGCGTAGCGGCTTAGCGCCACCCTGGAGGGCGGCAGAAGACACCCCGGACGTAATCTAAAAATGTCCCGTCCCACCTACGTTCTTGTCACCGCGGCGAATAACGAAGAGCGCTTCATCGGCGCAACCATTGAGTCGGTGGTGGCGCAGACTTTGCCGCCTCGCGAGTGGGTGATCGTTAGCGATGTCTCGCGCGACCGGACCGAAGCCATCGTTGAGTCCTGCGCGGCCAAGTACCCTTACATCCGTCTGCTGCGCATCACCAAGGACCACCCGCGGAACTTCGAGGCGCAGGTCAACGCCATAAATCTCGGCTTCGCCGAACTGGATTCCACCCCTTACGACTTCATTGGCAATCTCGACGCCGATGTCACCTTCGCTCCCGATTATTTCGCCGGCCTACTGGCGCGGTTTGAAGGAAATCCTCGCTTGGGCCTCGCGGGGGGAACGTTGCGGGAACAGGATGGCCGGGTGCACGCGGCCTTGCGGGGAGAACGTCTGCAGTCGGTGCCCCACGCCATTCAACTCTTTCGCCGGGCCTGCCACGAAGCCCTCGGCCAGCGTTATCGTGCGCTGCGATACGGCGGGCCCGACACCTACGCCGAGATCCTGGCGCGGATGAAAGGTTGGGAAGTTGAGAGCTTCCCCGAATTGATGGTCCAGCACCATCGGATTACCGCCAGCACGGGCGGGGTGCTCCGTGGCAGATTCCGCCAGGGACAGATGGATTTCTCGCTCGGCTACGACCCTGCGTTTCAAGTCTTCAAATGCGCCCGGCGCCTGGGTGAACCTCCGGCTCTGCTGGGTGCGCTGCTTCGCCTCGCCGGCTACTTTTACTCTGGCCTGCGCGGCGAGGAACATTTGGTTCCCGACGACTTCATTCAGTTCCTCCGTACGGAGCAGCGTCATCGGCTGCGTAATTTCATCCAAGGCCCTACCCACGCCAGCTCAAGGCCCTTTTGAAATCTGTTAGATGGACGGCCGCACCCGCCCGCCCCTCAGTTCAGCAAAACTAAAGCTCTTTGGCTGGACGGTTGAGGCTCGCGGTGAGAAACGGCCGAGATCAGGAAGAAGACCCCTCATGAGAATTTGCCTGGTTGCCCACCGGTTCTACGACGGAAACACGCACATGATGCAGTTCGCCAACGCCTTGGCACAGCGTGGCGACGAAGTTGATGTAATCTGCCTCCGGCGTCCCGGCCTGCCGATTTGCAGTGTGGTGGACAACGTCAATGTCTATCGCATTCAAGGCCGGAATACGGGCGAAAATCGCCCGCTGGAGTACCTGCTCACCAACATTGGTTTCTTCTTCCATGCCGCCCTGGTTCTCGCTTGGCACCATTTGCGCAAACGCTATGCTCTGGTGCACGTGCAGTCGATCCCGGACTTCCTGGTGTTTACGGCGATCGTGCCGAAGCTGATGGGGACGCCGGTGATCCTCGATCTCCGCGACATCGTTCCCGAGTTGTACGCCAGCCGGTTTCGCCTGAGCTACGATTCTGCCCTCATCCGCGTCTTGCTGCTTATCGAAAGACTCTCGATCGCCTTTGCCAACCATGTCATCATTGCTAATCCGGTCTGGTATGAACGTATTGTGGGTCGCGCGGCGAGCCCCGCCAAGTGCACGATGATGTGGTATTACGCCGATCAGGCCACGTTCTATGCCCGTCCGAAGCGACGGAAGGATGGCAAGTTCGTCCTCATGTACCCGGGTTCGCTGCATTGGCACCAAGGGCTGGATATCGCCGTTCGGGCGTTTCGGCGCGTGTTGAAATCCGTGCCCGAAGCCGAACTCCATATCTATGGCGACGGTCCGGAGAAGGCGAACTTGGTGGCGCTCACGGAAAAACTTGGGCTGCAGGAACAGGTGAAGCTCCGCAGTTATGTGCCGCTGGCGGAGGCCATCGACCTCATGTCCGAGACCGATGTGGCCGTCGTCCCTAAGCGAGCCAGTTGCACGTTCGGCAATGAGGCGGCCAGCACCAAGATCGTCGAGTTCTTGTCGTTGGGCGTGCCCATTGTCGCCAGCCGCACCAAAGTGGAGCGATCCTTGTACGACGATTCGCTGCTCCAATATTTTGAGTCAGGGAACGAAGAAGACTTCGCCCGCGCTGTCGTTTCCATCTACCGCGACCAGGAACTGAAGTGGCGGTTAATTGCCGCCGGCCTGCGCTACACCGCGCAAAATAGCTGGGTAGCCAAAATCGGCATCTACCTGGACCTGGTAGACGGCTTGGTCCGGCCGGAGACCGTTACTGCCCCGGCCACCGTGGTTTCTGCTCCAGAACCGATGGGACAGCCTCCCGCCGACGCGGACAATGCTGTTCCCGAAGCCGTGGTCGTAAACTCCGGTTCCACGGAGAATTCAAATTAGGGTGGATCATGGGGAGCGCGCAACCTCCCCTCTCGGTATGGACTCTTTGACACCTCAATCTCGCAATACCGCCGTGCTCCGCATCGGTGGGCGTACCTTGGCTCGCAATACCCTGCTTAACCTCGCCGGCCAGGTGATTCCGATGCTGGCGGGATTTGCCACGCTGCCTTACGTGGTGCGCCATCTCGGTGAGGACCGCTTTGGCTTGCTTTCGCTGGTATGGATCATCATCGGCTACTTCGCGCTGTTCGACTTCGGCATTGGCCCGGCGACTACCAAGTTCGTGGCGGAACTGCTCGGCAGCGGTGAGGTGGAACGCCTGCCCGGCGTGGTTTGGACCGCCCTGGCCACGCAGACCAGCTTCGGCGTGGTGGCGGGAGCGGTGCTGGCCGCAATTTCGCCCGAGCTGATCGACCGCCTGCTTAACGTGCCGCCGGCGATGCGCTCCGAAGCGCACTTCATCTTTTTCGTTCTGGCCCTTTGCCTGCCCATCGGCTTTGCCACGGGTACGTTTCAAGGAGTGCTGGGCGCCTCCCAACGGTTCGATTTGGTCAACGGGGTCGGAATCCCAACCCTAGTTCTCTATTACACCCTACCCGCCATTGGCTTGCGCTTGGGATACGGATTACGCGGCATCGTTGTTCTGCTGGTGCTGGGACGCGTCGCGGCGCTGGTCGGATACGCCATACTCTCTTTCCGCCTGCACCCGACGCTATGGGCGCCTCCGGTCATCCACCGGTCGCTGGTCCGCCCCCTGCTCGGCTTCGGCGGCTGGGTAGCGGTGGCTGGCGCGGTGAGCCCCGTTCTCGTTTACTGCGACCGGTTCTTCATGGGCGCGCTACTCTCGGTCGCCGCCGTCGGCATCTATACGCCCCCGTACATGCTCGCCACCAAGCTCTCCATCTTTCCTAACAGTCTCGCGGGCGTACTGTTCCCTGCCTTCAGCACCTACGCTGGACGGGGTGACCATGGATGGATCCGAAATACTCTGGCGCGCTCGCTCAGTTATCTGCTGGTCATTATGGGGCCGGTGACCCTCATCCTTGTTTTCTTTGCCCGCCCCATACTGACGCTTTGGCTGGGCGCTGGTTTCTCGCCCCAGGGCATCCGCGTGCTGCAGATTCTCGCCGTGGGCGCCGCCATCAATTCCATCGCGATCGTCCCCTACAACTTATTGCAAGGCATGGGTCGTCCCGATCTGAACGCCAAGTTTCACCTTATCGAGATCCCTATTCACCTCGGTCTGCTTTGGTTCCTGATCCGCCAGTTTGGTTTGCCCGGTGCTGCTTGGGCTTGGTCCGCCCGCGTCGTTATCGATTTTCTCTTACTGATGGTGGCATCGCTGGTGGTGACCGGCAGTTCAGTGCGATTGGTTGCGCGCCGCGCGCTCACCGGAACTCTGGGAATGCTGGCCGCCTTGACGGTGGCGCTCGGTCTTTGCTGGATGGGGACGCACAGTCTAGGGCTGCGGATTCTATTTGCGGCGCTCTTGAATGCGGCATTCTTAGCGGGTATTTGGTATTGCATACTTGATATCGAGGAACGGCAGCACATCACGAACCTGCTCCGACCCTCTCGGGACGCGAGGGCTCGCGCCACGGCGTTGGGAGCCACCACCCATCCCACCTGCGCCGCTACCGATTAACGGAGGTCACTATGGGCCTGCAACCCCACTCCGACCTATCCCGCGTTCGTGTTCTCTACAGTTACGCCTCCAAATTGGGGGGCGGCAGGGCGGACACGACTGCCTGGCAGCAGGTGCACGGCCTTGCGCAAGCCGGAGCCGACGTCCTGGTATTCCCCGGTGTGCTCAAATGGCCGTTGCCGGAATGCGTACAGGTGCGTTCAACGTTGTCGCGAGGCAGGATTCGGGTCCCTTACAAAATCCTGGGTACCCTGCGCGCCTATGCCCTGCACGACTATCTGGTGGCCTACCAGGTCGAGAAACTCGCCGGGCAGATCGACGTGATCCACACTTGGCCGCTGGCGGCGACGCGGACTCTCAAGGTGGCCGCCCGGTTAGGCATCCCCACCGTCTACGAAAGGCCCAACGCCCACACCCAGGTCTTCTACGAGGTTGTGCGGAAAGAGTGCCAGCGGCTAGGAATCGTTCTCCCGCCTGGGCACGAACATCTCTACGCCCCCGACGTCATCCGCATCGAAGAAGAGGAGTACCGGCTAGCGACGCGGATCGCCTGTCCCTCCGATTACGTGCGGCGGACGTTTATGGAAAAAGGTTTCCCCCCGTCGCAATTGGCCCGGCACCAATACGGATACAGCGAGCGCGAGTACTATCCTGGCGATCGCCGTCCCAACGCCGCCCGCGGCCTGTCCGTGCTTTTTGCCGGTGGTATCACGCCGGTAAAAGGTCTGCACTTCGCGCTGGAGGCTTGGCTGCAATCATCGGCTCACCTCCAGGGTCGATTCCTGATCGCCGGCCAGATCACCCCCGAATACGCGCAGGTGCTGGCGCCCATGCTGCGGCACTACAGCGTCCGTGTCCTGGGCTTCCGCAAGGACTTGCCGGAGCTTATGCGGGAAAGCGACATCCTGGTTTGCCCCAGCCTTTCCGAAGGTTTCCCCCTCGTCTTGGCGGAAGCGCGGGGCAGCGGTTGCGTGGCGCTGGTGTCGGACGTATGTTGCGAGACCTGTCACCATCTGGAGAACGCGCTGCTGCACCGCGCCGGTGACGTCGAGGCATTGAGTGGGCATTTTAGCCTGTTGCACGAGGACCGTGCCCTGTTGGCCCGCCTGCGTGCGGCGTCGCTAGCCAGCGCGCATGAGATTACCTGGACGGCGGCGGGCGTGAAGCTCCTCGACCTCTACCGGCGGGTCATTGCCGACTACCACACCAAGGTGGCGCCGGTCACAAGCGAGCTGCGGGAGTGTACGACCCTCTCATGAACCCAGCGGGACTGCAGGCCAATTACTATTTTGGCGGCGGCAGCGCCGAGACGACATTGACCCCACTCTCTATCATTGTGGTGGTCATCGCATCTCTCTTGATTCTGTGGCTGCCTCGTAAACGCGTCGTCGTGCCCTTTCTGGTGGCCGGCCTTCTGCTTCCTATCAACCAAACGCTGGTCATTGCCGGCCTTCATTTTCCCCTTCTGCGCGTCCTCATTCTGGTGGGATGGGCGCGCATGTTCTGGCGCGCCATCGTCACCCGTTCGGATCGCTTTCCGGGCCCGCTGAACAAGCTGGACAAGGTCTTTCTGCTTTGGGCGCTCTGCAGCGCGGTGGCTTATACGATTCTGTGGGGCATGCCTGGCGCCCTGATCGTCAAACTGGGATTTCTGTGGAATGCCGTCGGCAGCTATGTTCTGCTGCGCTACCTGGTCCGCGACCGCGAAGACGTGATCCGGGTCATCACCACGCTGGCGATGCTTTGTGTGCTGCTGGCGCCTTTGATGCTGATGGAGCACTCCACCGGCCACAGTTGCTTCACCTCCCTCGGACAGCCATTGTTGTCGGAGGTGCGCAAGGGCCGGGTGCGGGCCGCGGGACCATTCGCGCACTCGATTATTGCCGGTACTTTCGGCGCCATGCTCGCACCGCTGTTTGTGGCGCTATGGTGGGCAGACAAGCAGCGCCGCATGGCAGCGGCACTGGGACTGGCGTCGTCGGCGATGATCGCCTTCGCCTCTTCTTCCAGCACTCCTGTCCCCACCTTTTTGGCGGGCATACTGGGGCTGTGCTTGTGGCGCTTTCGGCGGAAGATGCGGGTGGTAAGAATCGGCCTGGCCGCCTCGCTGCTTGGCCTCCACTTGGTCATGAAAGCCCCCGTCTGGTTCCTCATCGCGCGTCTTAGCGGCATTTTAGGCGGAACGGGATGGCACCGGGCGGAGCTGATCGACCAGTTCATCAACCATTTCTCAGAGTGGTGGCTGATCGGCACCAACCGCAACGCTTATTGGGGTCTCGATATGTGGGACTGCATCAACGCGTTTGTAAATGCCGGCACAGAAGGCGGCCTTGTTAGCTTCCTCCTCTTTATCGGCTTGTTCGTCTGCGCTTTCAGCCTCGTCGGGGCGGGAAGGCAGCGGGCGGCGGAAGACCCCTTGCAGGAGCGCTTGATCTGGGCCCTCGGGGTTTGCGTTTTTGCCAACGCCGTGGGCTTCTTCGGCATCACCTATTTTGACCAAACCATTATTGCCTGGCATGCCGTTCTGGCCCTGATTCCGGCCGCCATCGCTTCGTTGGCGCCCGTAAGTTCCGTGGCCGTGGAGCAGAGTGTTCCCGTTCCGGCGACGAAGTTTGTCTCGCCCATTTCCACTTCTCCCACCGCATGGAATGCCAGTTAACCTCTTACCCTATCTTATATTCTCTTCATAACGAGCGACTGAAATGGCAGATCTCCTGCTTCAACTCGAACCCCAAGAAACCGTCACTCGGCAACCCGGGGACCGCCGCGTGATTGCCGATTACCTCCGCTGTCCCGACGATTCCCTTCGTCTCGCCAGCGTTGATAACGTCTCCGCCCAGCCGGGCTTCTTCCATTTCGGCAGCGACCTCGTCTGCTACGGCAGATGTTCCGGTTTCGTTCCGCCCAAGGTCTACCGAGGGGCATCACAGTTGCTGCAAGACGTCCTCGAGTACACCCGCACCGAGGACGGCGTCCTCACTGTCCCTTTTACCCTTTCGGAGATCGTGGATGGCCTCCGCAGGGAGAAATACGCGGGCGCGCTGGGACCGGACCTCCGGCGATGCTGCGACAATTCGGCGATCCGAGCCGGGTACTATGCGGTGCGGCCTTTCCTGACCGTGTCCGTGCGCAAGCACATTCAAAGGCTCTGGCTGCGGGGATGGGAGCGGAAGCTCTTTCCCGCTTGGCCCGTGGATACGACAGTCGAACGGCTTCTGGACGCGGTTGTAGGGATGGCTCTCGACGCCGCGGGCCAGCAAGAGATTCCCATGGTCTGGTTCTGGCCGGAAGGCAAACGGGCCTGTTGCCTGATGACCCATGACGTTGAGTCGGCGGCAGGGCGCGACTTCTGCGACCGCTTAATGGACGTCGATGACGCCTACGAAATCAAGTCCTCCTTCCAGGTCATCCCCGAACGTCGCTACCGGGTTTCCACGCAGTTTCTCCACAGTTTTTGGAGCCGCGGCTTTGAGCTGAACGTTCACGACCTTAACCACGACGGAAAACTCTTCGAGGACTTCGGCGAATTCGAGCGCCGCTGCCGGATCATCAACGAATACGCCACCGCTTTTGGCGCCCGCGGCTTTCGCGCCGCCGTCCTTTATCGCAATACCGATTGGTTGGAAGCGCTGGCGTTCCAATACGACATGTCCATTCCCAACGTCGCTCACCTTGACCCCCAGCCCGGCGGCTGCTGCACCGTCTTCCCCTTCTTCATGGGCGATCTTCTAGAAATCCCCACCACCATGACGCAGGACTACTCGCTCTTCCACATCCTGCGTCAGTACTCCATCGACCTTTGGAAGGAACAGGCCGCCATCGTTCTGGAAAAGCACGGCGTCATGAACTTCATCACCCATCCCGACTACCTGGCCGGTAAGAAAGAAATGCGCGTCTATAAGGAACTGCTGGGCTACTTGAATGAGTTGCGAGACACGGAAGATTTGTGGATCCCGTTGCCCTGCGAACTCAACGAATGGTGGCGACAGCGAAGCCGGATGCGCCCCGTCAAGAACGGGCGGAGCTGGAAGATCGAGGGCGATCCCAGCGGGCGCGCCCGCCTGGCTTTCGCCACACGGGAGAATGGGAAAGTCGTCTACAAGTTTTAACCGGCATTGCGCCGGGTTCGTTTTGGAGTGCGGCGGCTTGCCGCCGTTTTTTGCTTGGCCCCAGCTTGCTGGGGCGCT
>Ga0335071_10006976_pt1 | contig 11658 bp, 10 predicted proteins | sample Lox_Sample_15_FD_206724 | JGI IMG/M metagenome (GOLD analysis project Ga0335071, IMG submission 206724) | Soil microbial communities from Loxahatchee National Wildlife Refuge, Florida, United States - Lox_Sample_1.5 | ecosystem: Environmental > Terrestrial > Soil > Wetlands | place: USA...
GATGGGAATACGAACAATCAGCGTCCGGACCTGGTTCCTGGAGTTTCTTTGACTCCTCCTGGAGGCCAGTCAATTGGGACGTGGATCAATCCAGCTGCATTCGCAACTCCTGCTCCAGGCACATGGGGAAACGCTCCGCGCAACTTGTTACGTGCACCAGGAGCGTGGCAAATGGATGCGGGTGTTTCCAAGCGAATTCTTTTCACGGAACGCATACAACTGCAGTTCCGAGCCGACGTCTTCAATATTTTCAATCACCCGCAATACGGATTACCGAACGCCGAAGTTTCGTCAAAAGGCTTCGGCCAAATTGCTTCGACCATCAACATCGGACCAGTTGGAACGGGAACGGCGCGGCAGATGCAATTTGCAGTGCGGCTCGCGTTCTAGCCATCGCCGGTTTACCTGAAGGTTGAGGGGGTCGGCGTGGGATTCGTGCAGGGCACTCGTTAAGTCTGGTTTACGGGGCGACTGCGAAACGAGAGAACAGTTTCCGGCTGAGCGGGCTTGCAGAGAACGGGCGGAAGACCGCGGGCAATCAGTTCCGCGTCGGAAACGACCATCTTGCCGATACGCTTGAGGGCCGCGTCCAGGGCTCCGGCTTGATGCGCACAGAGAAGCGTGTTTTCGTTTTGACGCACCGGGTGCGCTGCCGGTAGCGGCTCTTCGGGGTAGACGTCGGTCGCAACGCGGATCGCTCCGCGAGTGGCGAAGTCGAGCATCGCATCGAAGTCGACCACCGCGGCGCGGCTCACGAGGATGAGCGCAGAGTCTGGCTGCATCAGGGCGAACTGTTGGGCGCTGAGGAATCCTTGATTTTGAGTGGTCGCGCCAGCGACAACGAAGATCACTCGCGAATGGCGCAGGATGTCATCAAGGGATGCGGCTTGGCATTCAAAGCTCTGCAGCAGTTCGGCCGAGAGCCACGGATCATAAGCGCGGATGCGGCACGAAAAAGGCCGCAGCAGCGGGAGAATGGCTCGGGCCAGATCTCCGAATCCGATAAAGCCGACATCTTGCCGGAATAGAGAGAACGCACGGCGATTGGCCGCTAGGCCGTATTCTTCGCGGCCGCGCCGAAAGTTGCGATCCGATGCTGTCATGCCCCGAGCGAGATCGATCGCCATACCCAGGGCTGCTTCTGCCACGGGCTCCGCAAAAACCGGGCTGATGTTTAGGACACGAATCTTATGAGCGAAGCAGTATTCATACTCGATATTGGGTAGAAAATTTCCTTCGACGTTGAAAATTGCTTTCAGAGCACCAGCTTTTCTAAGCCGCGACTCTGGGAGATCGATCTGTCCCAAGATCATCTGCACGTCGGAAGCAATTTCGTTAAAGAGATCATCCGGGAAAGGCGCTGACTCATGGATTGTCAATTCGCCGAGGGCTTTGAGACGAGCAAGGTCATCGTTGCTAAAAATTTCCGCCACCTTTCGCGGCGCGGGGGCGAGCAGGATTTTCTTCGAAGCGGTATGTGTGCTCATAAAACTAAGGCCTCGATACGATCGGCAGAACTAGCGCCGAAGGGTGCTGACTGTCATGAAGGACGGCATTGATCGCTACGGCAGGCTTCACCTCACCGTTCGACGCGTCTGCGCCATTCAGGTTGCGATCGAAACGAGGGAAATTACTGCTGCTGACTTCGAGGCGGATGCGATGTCCTTTGCGAAAAACGTTGGACGTGCTCCATAAATCAATTTTGAATTGGTAGGCCTCGCCGGGTTTCATCAATTCTGGCGTTTCCTGCGAATTGCGATAACGAGCACGCACGATGCCTTCTGTGAGGTTTTGCGCGAAGCCATCGGGTGCGACATCGACGAGCTTGGCGGTGAAATCTGTATCTGCAACCGATGATTTTGCGAACAGCTCGAGTCGTACATTTCCTGTCACTTCAGTGTCCTGGGTAAGAACTGGAGTCGAATACACCAAGACATCCTGACGGCTTTCGACAGCTTTCTGGTCTCTAGGCCCCGGACCAAGATGCGTTGAGTCGCAACAGAGCGGGCCGCCGACGGTAGGAACAGCATTCGCGGGATCATAATTGTACCGGTCTGCTTGTTCGGAACGGGGCTGCGTTGTGGTAAGTGTGCCGTCGCCCGCGGCGCTATTCGCCTTGCCGGAAGAATGGAGGAAATATTTTGCTTCTCGCGCGGAGGCAAGCGGCCAATCGTATTCGTCGCGCCATTGGTTGATGCCCATGACAAAGATTCGTACGCGTTTGGGACCAGTGAATTCATTGGAAACATTCTTGAATAAGTGGTCGTACCAGCGCAGCGTAACTTCATCTTCGTCGAAGGGCGCGTCGCGGCCGAAATCTACATCACCCACTTTTTGCGCCGAGCCCGCGTGTCCACCGATCGTTACGAGGAGACGCTGCCCTTTGCGCGCTGCATCATCAGCGGCATGCTCTTTTAGTCCAACATAGTTGCGTATCGAGCCGCCCTGAAAGATGTCGTACCATGCGGCCACGGTCAGAGATGGGACCCGGATATCAGGATAGTGTTCCTCTATACTCCACCGCTTCCAGTAGTCGTCATAACTGGGATGAGCGAGCCAATCCAGAAAATACGGTGCGAGTGCGTGAAGCAGTTCATTGCCCGTTGAAGGCTGCGGCAGTGGGAACAGCGGGTAGTTCGAGAGAGGTAACGTGGAAATTCCGTTGAGGGCATTCGTGTGATGATTCACGCTGCGATTCAGCGTGTCCTGTGCCAATCCCGAAGTCCAGGACTCGTTGAACCACTGCTCGAATGCCCCTCCTTGATAGGTCCATCCGTCGTGGTAATTGCTCGCCGTGACAACAGGGCAGATTCCGGCGAGATGTGGCGGGTGTGCGATCGCCGCCAGCATCTGCGTTGCGCCAACGTAGGAGCCACCGAACATACCGACTCGGCCATCCGAGTAGGGAAGCGAGGCTGCCCATTCGATGGTGTCGAAGCCGTCGTCGGATTCATGAAGGAACGGATACCAATCGCCGTCTGAGGTGTAGCGGCCGCGAACGTCTTGAATGATTACCACGTATCCGCGGGCGACGCCTTTGAGGCCGAAATCGACGTCACCGCGCTTGTCATAAGGAGTGCGCTGCAGTAGGACCGGATATTTCCCCGGCGCGCTCGGACGGTAGATGTCTGCACGCAGAGTTGTTCCGTCGCGCATTTGCACTGTGACGCCGTGCTCGATCGTAACGGTCGGAAGGTCGGCCGCGTAGGAGAAGATTGCAAGGGAAGAAAAAACCAGCAGTGACAGAAGATTCGCGAACTTCAGTCGTGTGCGCATAGGAATTCTATCGAAGCCATTCATCGATGTGCTCCTTTACGAAGTCGTCATCTTGCAGATGGGGATAGGCGCGGCAGACACGATCGATTTCGTCCATCTGCCCGGGTGAAAGGTCTTCGGCTGGATCGAGGCACCATCGTCCTTCCAGGAGACCTTGGCGCCGCAGAATTTCGTGAATACCAGCGATGCAGCCGTGAAAGCTGTGTGCAACGTCAAAGAGGGCAGCGTTGGCGTCGGTCACTTGCGCGGCGAGGGTTAGCACCTCGGACGGAATTGAGCCTTTGAGTTTTTGAATCATAGAGAGATGGGAGACTGCGGTTTTGGTCCACACAGCCCAGTGTCCGAGCAGCCCGCCAGAGACTCGAATTGAATCCGCGCCAACTTCAAATTTCGTGAGCAAGTCGACCAAAATGTTGTCGTCGTTTCCGGTGTACAGCGCGATCTCACTGGCGCGGCCAGAATCCGCGAGAGCGCGAACGACATCGAGAGTCTGGTAGCGATTGAAGGGGGCGACTTTAATCGCGACGACGTTTTCGATCTGGACAAATTTCCGCCAGAACTCTGAGGAAAGAATCCTCCCGCCGACCGCGGGCTGCAAGTAAAAACCAATAACCGGCAGGATACTCGACAGCGTCGTTGCGTGATCAATCAGTTGTGAAACCGATTGATCGCGCAGATCGGCCAGGCTGAGCAATATGGCGTCGTAACGGAGGCTCGCTGCAAGTTCCGCCTCGGCGATGGCCTGCTCGCGCTTGCCGCATACGCCGGCAATCTTTACTACGTCGCGGTCACGGCATTCGTCCGACGCGAGACCCAGCACTGGCTTCAATAAATTGAATTGAGGATCACGGATCGCGAACTGGGTGGTATGCACTCCGACAGCGATTCCGCCTGCTCCTGCTGCAAGATAGTAGCGGGTGAGGGCGCGCTGGCGGCACTCGTCGAGTTTGCGACTCGAGTTCAGGGCAAGAGGATGCGCTGGGATTACTAGGCCCGAAAAAAATTTCTCTCGAAGTCGCATCAGAATCGGCCATCCCTCGCTTGAAAGTGCGTCGGCTTGTTGAGCAGCGATCCGCCGTCCCGGATCCAATTGGCGATGAGTTCGATCATCTGTGGGGGGCTCATTTTCGGGTCGCCGAATAATCCGCGGGCTTTGCTGGAATCGCTCAGAAGGGCAGTCGGTCCTTCGGCCTCCGACTTGAAGATCGGGCTTACTCCAAACTTCTGACCGAACTCGTTCGCGATATCGCGTACGGATAGTGCGTCGGCGCCCGTGATGTTCAAGATCAACGGAGGCGATTGACATAGTGCGAAGGAACGCAGGCACCATGCGTTTGCTTCACCCTGCCAGATCACGTTGACGCGCGGCATCGCGAGACTGATGGGACGCCTCTCGAAGACGGAAAGGCCGATATCGACCAGCACGCCATAGCGCAATTCGACCGCATAGTTCAGGCGCAGGAGCACGGCCTTCGTCCCCCATTGCGCCGAGCCGTATTCGAACATGCGCTCACGTCCCAATGCGGATTGGGCATACTCTCCGACTGGACCGACCGGAGTTGACTCGTGCGCTCCTCCGTCAGAGATAGGGAGCAACGGGTAAACATTTCCAGTAGAGAACGCGACAATGCGCGAGTTACGGAAGCGCTCGGCGACGAGACCGGGGAGAAAAGTGTTCATCGCCCAAGTGAGGTGCTCGTTGCCCGAGGTTCCAAACTTTCTTGCGGCCATGAATACAATGTTCGGGATGTCCGGAAGCTTTTCCAGAGCATCGCGCTTTAACAAATCGCAGGGAATCGTGTCGATGTTGTCCGCGTGAAATTGGGCGATCAGGTCGGAATTCGAAAAGCGCGCGACGGCGATTACGCGCTTGTTGACACCGGCTCTGTCGCAGGCGCGACGAGCCAGGCGAGCCAAGCTTGGCCCCATCTTTCCCCCGGCACCCAGAACCAGAAGATCGCCATCAAGCCGGCGCATCGCCTCGACGGTGTCGTCATCGGGCCGGGACAATAACTCTTCCAGTTCCTGCTCTGTTCTTACGTGCATATTAACCAAGTTCGAATCCGGCGATTGCGTAGATTGCATCCGAGTTCGTCGGTGAAGCTTCTCCGCGAAACATGCGTTTGAGATGCCGCTGAGGAGCGAAGCCTAACTCCGTCGCGAGTTCTGTGGCATGCCGGTTCTGAGGAAACAGATCCCACACCCAGGCACAGGACGAGTGTTTGATCAGCTTGATGATGAGCTGCCGCGCACCTTCAACATTCCTGCTTACGCATGGGCCAAGATAAGCGCTCAGACGCCCTGGGCGGGCCAGCAGATATGCGTCCTGATTTGTGTCAACGGAACTCCGTGATGCCAGGCGTGCCAGCAGAGTAGAGCGATCGGCTGGGAAATAGGGCGCGTCGATGTGCTTGAATGATGGATCGCCATCAACCGAAGCAAATTCTGGTGCAGCACCATCGCCTGATCGTGCCCAACGCTCGATTTCCTGCTCGCATCGAAATCCGAATTTTTCGTAGAGAGGTTGGCCCTGATCGGTGGCATCGAGCTTGACGGTCTCCATTCCCATTGTGTCGGCCCGCCTGAGGCACTCTTCAAATAACTTTCGCGCGAGTCCCTGACGACGATAGGCCGGATCCGTCAGAACCATGCCGATCCAGGCCAACTTCTTCCCGTAGCAAAGCAGTGTTGTGGTCGATGCCACGGTCCCCTCGATTTCGATTGCGAGACAACCCTCCGGGGCGAAATCCAGCAGCATCGCCCAGTCTTCGTGAGTTTGGTTCCATCCCGCCAGCTCCGACAAGCGAAGTGCCGCCGAGAGGTCTTCCGATCGCATCGGGCGCAGGATCCTGTTCTCAATTCGGGCTATTGGCATAGGCTGCACGGAACCATCTGGCAAAGTGAGGCAAAGCCATTTCTGCATCCGCTAATTCGGGGTGCCACTTTTTCTCCCACTCGAACGACAAGAACGACTCGTACTGTAGAGCTCTCAGGGCATCCAGCAATTCACTCAGCGGGAACTGGCCACTTCCTGGAAGATCGTAATGCCATCCATGTGAGTTGCGGCTGACGTCTTTTACATGGACGTGCTTGATTGTCGGTCCGAGCGTCACGGCGCCATCGCCCGGTTGTTCATTTTCTGCGATGAAGCCGTTCACTGGGTCCCAAATTACTCCGAGGTTGTCGGCCTTCGTTCCGGCGATGATTGCCTTCGTTGCGGCGGACGACGAGAAGTCGCCATGGGTTTCGAGCCAAACTTGTACGCCTTTCGGCGCGACCCTTTCTGCCAGGGTTTGGATGGAGTCGGTAATCCACGTTTGGGTGGAAGCTCGATCGGCCTGTGGCTGGATCGTATCGCCGAAGACTCTGACTCCCGGCGATTGCAGTTCTGCCGCTAATTCTGACATCCGCTCACCTTCATCGATCCACCGTCGCCGTTCCTGTTCTTCGACCCAATGAAAGCGGCAGCTCGTATCCACGCAGGGAATTACGAGGCCACGATCCTCCAACATCATCTTCGTCTCCGCGAGACCTTGACTAAACGCCGGAAGCTTCCAAAGAGCGTCTTCTCCTTCAACGAAACGGAGTTCAATGCCATCGTACCCACAGTTCGCAGCGATCTCTACGATTTGAGGTACGCTCCAGTTGGGACAGGCTAAAGTCGAAAACGAAATTTTCATTATGTCATCCGGTCGAGCATTGCCGTGGTGACTCTGTTCTGAACTGGTTTGCCCCGAAAGAATCGTTCAAGATCGTCGAGTACTACATTTGCAATGTCTTCGCGCACCTGGCGTCCGCTGCCCGCGACGTGAGGAGTCATGATGGCTCCTTTCATGTTTCGCAAAGGATGGCCTACGGGAAGAGGTTCCGTCGGATCGGTGACGTCGATGGCGCAGCGAAGCCGGCCTTGGCTCACTTCCGTTTTCAGGGCTTCAAGGTCAATCAGGCCGCCGCGCGCAATGTTGATCACGGCCGCACCGTCGGGCAAGGCGGCGAGTTGTTTTTTGCCTAGCATCCCGCGCGTCTGCTCGGTGAGAGCGGCGGTCAGTACGAGGAGGTGAGCTTTTGGAAGTAACTCTTTGAGGCTCAGGAAGCGGACTGGATATTCGCTGGAAAGAGATCGGTCCGCATACGGATCATGTACCAGCCATTTCACGTTGAATCCGATGAGTAGTTCGACAAGCGCTCGGCCAATGCGTCCGAAGCCGATCATTGCGACGGTCCGTCCAATCAGCGACTCAGAACTGCCGTGCAGGTGCACATCGTCGTAAATCTGATTCGATCGCTTCGCTAATTCCTGACGGTAGAAGTCTACGTTGCGCGCACTATAAAGAAGCAATGCTGCTCCCAGCTCTGCGGTGGGCCGGGACATAGGATCGGCCGCGTTGGTGATTGTCAGGCGCTCGAATAAAGAACGCGGAAAGCGGGATTTGACTTCGCCTCCGCAGTGGCCAATGACTCGAAGGCGAGGGGCAATTGTCGTCAGGTCCTCAGAAAAGTGCGGACTGTCCCAAGTAGTGATGAGGGCCTCTGCGTCCTTGAGATGAGACTTGAATTCCGGTGTAGTTTCACGCCCTTCCACCATTTTCCAGCGAAAGCCTTTGAGTCTTGCGCGCAGGCGACCGGGGAAAAACGTCGCCAGGAGCTCTTTCGACCCGCTGATGACTAGGGTTGGGCGCCTCATCGGAGGGGAGTATAGCATTTTCCTTGCTTTTAATTTCTATTTCTTTGCTTTGATTTCGGATCGAAACAAAGTATAAAGAAGCTCAGCCCGTGCAGACCGCCGATCAAATTGACTATGCAGTTATCGCCATCTACGGGTTCTTGATGGTTTGGGTCGGACTGTATGTGTGGAGATTCAATCGGGGCGCCGCTGAATATTTCCGCGGAGGAAGCCGAATCCCCTGGCTGGTTGCGGGACTGAGTTGCTTTATGTCGGGATTCAGCGCCTGGACTTTTACAGGGGCAGCGGGAGTCGCGTATCAGTCGGGCGTTGCCGCCATCGGTCTCTATATCGGCAATGCGCTGAGTTTCTTGCTGGGATATTTCGTCTTTGCGGAGCGCTGGCGCCGAACGCGTATCACGACGGTGATGGAGTATCTCTCCGGCCGCTTCAACCTGGCCACGCATCAGGTTTTTTCCTGGAGCATTATTTTCTTCCAGTTGTTCACCAGTGCTAGCACGCTGTTCGGATTGAGCCTGTTCATCTCTTCTGCGTGTGGCTTTCCGGTAATGTGGACGATCGTCGGGGCGGGCGCGCTGATCGTTTTCTATTGTGTGATCGGCGGCTTGTGGGCTGTGGTGGTCACGGATTTCCTGCAGGCTGCGATCCTGATGCCATTTTGCCTCGTGCTGGTCGTGATGTCTTTGATCCGGGTGGGTGGAGTTGAAGGCTTGATTCATTCTCTGCCACCCGAGATGAAGACGCTTCATTTCCACGGGGAATTCGGATGGCTTTATCTCGTCTCATGGACCGTAATGGTTTCTTTCGGGTACAACACCAGCGCGATGGCGCAACGCTATTTCAGCGTGGACGACGAAAAATCGGCGCGCAAGATAGCGCTACTTTGCTGTGTGCTGTTCTTCGTTGGCGCATTCGTGTGGTTCATTCCGCCGATGGCGATGCGAGTGGTATATCCGATTATTCCAACGTTGAAGACGGCGTTGCCGAATCCGAATGAAGCTTCCTATGCAGTTGCGAGTTTGACACTACTGCCACACGGCTTGATCGGAGTCATGCTGGCCGCGATGTTCAGCGCGACGATGGCCAATCTCTCCGCACAATTTAATCTGAAGTCAGCAATCCTCACCAAGGACATGTACCAGGAATTGTTTCGCAAGAATGCTGGCGAGCGTGAGTTGCTGATTGTTGGGTGGGTTACCACGTTCGTGATCGGCGGGGCCACCACGCTCATTGCAGCGATTATGGCGGCTAGCGGAAAGAGCATATTTCAGATCATGCTGACGTTTAACACGCTCATGTCGCTGGCATACGGTCCGCCAGCGCTGCTGGGACTAGTGGTCAGGCGGACACCGCCGTGGTCCGGTCTCACATCTTTTGTGACGGGGCTGGTTCTGGGATTGTTGGGCGCCTTTGTTTATCACTGGTCTCTCATTCAACAGGTGGGGATTATCATCCCTGCATCTTTCGGAATTTTCTTTCTGACAATGCTTTGGGATCGCGGGGACACGCCCGGCCGGGCGGCGCTTTTCCGCAATCTCAACACGCCTGTCGATGTGGAGAATGAGCTGAAAGACTCCGCGGATTTTACTGTTCCTGTTTTCCGTTTTTTGGGACGTACCATCGCGGGTATCGGTTTACTGAGCCTGTTGCTGCTGTTTCGGGTTCCGTCTGGTCAGAGTATGTCGGTGATCTGGTTTGCTCTGCTGACACTCATGGTGGGCGGGTCGCTATGGTTTGTCCGGGGCAACTCGAGGGAGAAAGCATCGGCTCTTCGCTCGTCGGGGCAATCCTCGTCGGTGAATGCTGATTGAAGTCATCCTATGGTTCGAATCGCACTTGTCGGATGTGGAGAGCACTCGGAGAGCGGGCACGCTGTTCCTCTGGCGCGATACCAGCGGCTGCATCCGGACAAGGTGGATCTTGCGGCGGCATGTGACGTCCAGATCGAACGGGCACGCCACTTCTGCGACAAATACGGCTTCCGAAATGCGTATAGCAATCTCGATGAGATGTTGTCGCGGGAGAAGATCGACGGCTGCGTTGCCGTCGTTCCGATGGGGAAAATCGCGGAGATCGGCGCCTATTTGATGGACCGTCGGATACCATGCTCCATCGAGAAGCCGCTCGGTTCTTCGCGCGAGGACGTGAAACATTTGCTGGCGAGTGCCAAATCGACGGGAACTCCGAATATGGTTTCGGTGAATCGACGATTCATGCCATTCCTCAATCGAGGACTTGAATGGGTGAAGAGCCGGGGAAAGATCGAGTATGTGCGCTGCACAATGTTGCGGCATGCGCGCATCGAATCGGAATTTCTCTGGGCGACCGCCGTTCACGCGGTGGATACGTTGCGCTACATTGCAGGCGAAATCCGGAGTCACGAGGCGCGCAATCTGAAGTTTGGGCAGTGTACGAACGGATACTCGCTGGATTTCGTCTCCGACAATAATGCGATAGGCAGGGTCGACGTGCTGCCTACGACAGGGATGGTGGAAGAGAAGTATGAGCTGTTTGGGAACGGGTTTTACGTTGCCGTTACGTGTCCATTCGGCGCGCGGAGAGGATGGGTGGCCTACCGAGATGGCGTAATTGCCACGGAAGAATGCGCCTCCGACGAATTGCCCGAAGACGTAATTAATGGTTGTTACGACGAGGCTTCGTGCTTTATCGATTCACTTTATGATGGCAAAGCTCTTCGGCCATCGATTGCCGATGTTGCACCGTCGGTCGAACTCTGTATGGCGATCGCAGGAGTGTGATCAGAAATCCCGCCCTACGATGTAAGTCCAAGCTAGACGCCCTTGCGCCAGCCGCGATCGTTCGAATCTTTCAAATCGATTGTGATGGAACCGTCCGGATTCGTCGGTTGCTCACAGCACCATGCAATCGGTTTCTTCACGCCGGGCCGTATCTCCAATTGCGCTGACAAATTAAGCTTGCCTATGTAGCCCTTTGGTAGCAGAAAAGACGACTGCCGAAGTCCGCCGCCGTGAGGATGTCCCGGATCAAGCGTGCCGTGCAATTTGATGTTGCCGTCGGGGCTGTCCAGATGCAGCCACAGTACACCTGGAACGCCGGCGACTCCTCGATTGCTCACGCAAACGATGACCTCGAAAGTATCGTAGCGTTTTCGTTGCCAGACCCAAGCGGGACGCAAGCGGTAGCCCAGGTTCGTGCGCAAGCGCTCAAATCCCCGAGGATATTTCTCGTTGTACCGCGCGAGATTTTCAGATTCCGTCCACAAAGCCCAATAGTTCGCGCGCAAATCCAAAACGTGCAGCATGTAGTTCTCGAGATCATTGATGCCGGCAGCACTGGTGGAAAGTTTCTGGATATCGTATTGCCGGAAATAGCCGTCTTCGAGGATGGCCGCACTCCACGGTGGACGGTTCGCGAGTTCGTCGATCTGAATTGGCTCCTCGACAATGATACTGTCCGATCGCAGCCACGCTCCCGCTCGAATGGCCATGTCCATCACGGCCTGGTTTCCCACGTTGCTGATGTCGGGTTGAGTATTCACTGCGAGTGGTGTTTTCTTCCACGCGTTGATCTGGCGCGCTGTCATGCTGAGCGAAATCTTCTCCGCCGTTGGGTAATCGGGGAATGGGCTCGGATAATCGCTGGTGTGACCTTCACCCCAGAAACCGTATTGCATCAGATCGACCCATTCCAGGAGCGGATTGCCATCGAACTCTGCT
>Ga0335071_10006978_pt1 | contig 11657 bp, 6 predicted proteins | sample Lox_Sample_15_FD_206724 | JGI IMG/M metagenome (GOLD analysis project Ga0335071, IMG submission 206724) | Soil microbial communities from Loxahatchee National Wildlife Refuge, Florida, United States - Lox_Sample_1.5 | ecosystem: Environmental > Terrestrial > Soil > Wetlands | place: USA: Florida...
GGCGAGCGTGCCGACGCACACCGAGCCGTGCATCCGGCCGATCAGGTCGACGGACTTCGGCAGTCGCGACACGAGCAGGTCCAGCGGCCGGAACCGGCAGCCCTGGAACTCGATCTCCTTGTTGTGCCCGAACCCCAGACGGCGCCACGCCAGCAGCAGGTTGGCCCAGTCGGGGTCGAGGGCGATGAAGAAGTCGGCGTCGCGCAGGCCCTTGTCGCCGCAGAAGAGCGGCATGAGCTGGGACTCCTCGTGGTCCACGTTCCACACCGTCAGCCTGCCGACGGGGTTCGGGAACGTGAAGTCGAAGTTCTTGGAGAGCGACTCGCGGCGGATGAGCCTGCCATCCTCGTAGGCGTGCGGCGGCAGGATCAGGCACTCCTCGACCATCGTCGTCGGCGAGAAGCTCGGGGCGTAGTCCACGCCTTCGGCCGTCGAATTGTCGCCGTCGAGCACCGTCAGGCGCTCGACGGTGTCGAACTGGTCGTAGAGGGCGCGCGCGAACACGTCGCTCGCGCCGGGGTCGATGCCGAAGAAGACGAAGGCGGTGAGCCCGGCCTTCTTGAACTCGTCGCTGAGCGCCAGCTCCTCGTCCACGTCGGCCGTGCCGACCACGTCGCGGGGGCCCGCCGCGGCCATGTCCAGGTAGTTGGTGCCCGCCTCGAGGCAGGCGGCCATGACGTCCAGGTTGACCTCGGGGATGAGCCCGTTGATCACCAGGTCGACTCCTGCGAGCGCCCTGACCAGCGCCTCCTTGTCGTGAACGTCCAGCTGCAGGACCTCCGCCTTGCCGGCCGGGAGCTTGCCGGCCACGACCTGCGGCCGGGCCGGGTCGATGTCGGCGAGGACGACGGCCTCCACCTCGGGCACGCTGGCCACCGTTCGTGCCGTCACCTCGCCCACTGAGCCGACGCCGAGCTGAAGTACTCGCATGATTGGGTTCCCTCCTCCGTGGCGCCGGCCGCTGCGGCCGCGCACCTTGCTCGTTCCTGAGTCACTCTGACACGCGGCCCGCCGATTTGCAGGGAAAGTTCATCAACGGACTTGACAGGAGAGGCCCAGAAAAGTTCAACATAGCTGACAGTTCTGGCAGGACTGCGCGTCGGCGGCCGAGATCGACCTGGGGAGGCGAGATGGCGTACCTGAACGTCCAGCGGGCGGCGCTCCGGCTCGGCGTGGCCCCGCACACCGTGCGGCGATGGACGGCGAGCGGGCTGCTGCCGTGCACGCGGACCGCTGGGGGCCACCGCCGCATCCGCGAGGAGGACGTCGACGCGCTCGCCCAGCAGATCGGCGGGAGCACCCACCTGGAAGCCCGCCGCGCCCGCGAGCGCGAGGTCGAGACGCTGCTCGAGACCTCGCTGGCGCTCGTCGGGCAGCTCGAGCTCCCGGATCTGCTCAAGGAGACCGCCGAGCGGCTCACGCGGCTCATGGACTGTGACTTCTGTGCGATCTCCACCTACGACCCGGTGGCCCGGTCCATCTCCACGCTGGCCGACTTCGACGCCGGCGGGCGGCGTCTGCCGGACGTCGAGGAATACCCGCTCTCCAGGTTCCCGCTCACGCGGTGGGTGCTCGACGAGCAGACGCCGGCGGTGGTCAACGCGGGCGACCCCGCCGCCGACCCGCACGAGCTGCGCGAGCTCGTGCGCGAGGGCGACAAGAGCCTGCTGATGGTGCCGCTCGTGTTCCGCGGCGAGTCCATCGGCCTCGTCGAGCTCATGGACCACGCGCGCGAGCGGCGCTACTCGCGCCAGGAGCTGCGCATCTGCACCGCGGTGGCCGGGCAGGCCGCTGCCGCGCTGCACAACGCGCAGCTGTTCGCCCGGGCGCGCGACGCGACGCGCGAGATCGACCGCGTCTGCGAGCAGCTGGACGCCGTGGGCGACGCGCTCGCGGGGCTCGGCGGGACGACCGACGCGGCGGGCCTGCTGGACGCCGCCGCGCGCGCCGCCTGCGAGCTGCTCGGCGCGACGACCTGTGTGGCGAGCGCCCGCGGCCTGAGCGCCGGCCACGCGGCCGGCGCGCAAGACGTGGCCGCGCGCGCCGGCCGCGCTGCGGGAGGGCCCGAGGCGTCGGACGCCCCGCCCGGGCCGAACGCCGGCGCCGGCCGGCGGCTCGAGGCCGTCGCCGGCGCCGAACTGCTCACCGTGCGCTCCGGCGGCGGCTGGGATGTGGTCCTGACCGCGACGCTGCCACGCGCCTCACGGCGCGGCGAAGCCCACATCCTGCGCCTGCTCGCCGCCGCGGCGGCGGCGCAGATGCAACGACTCCCCTGAGCCGCGGAGCCGGGCGGCTCCTGGGGGACAGGCGTACCTCTGCCCGCCAGCGTGCACGCCGGACGCGTGCGCGGCCCGGACGCGGCAACCGCGGGCTCCCGCCGCCGGCCGGGCGCCGGCAGCGCGCCGCGAAGGGCGATGTGTCAGCGGTAGAGCTCGCCCACGGCCTCGGCGAACACCTCGGTGTGGCGGTCGACGTCCGCCCTGGTCGTCGCCGGGCACATCAGCGCCATGTTGTGGAACGGCGTCATGAAGATGCCGTGGTTGAGCGTGTACAGATGCAGGTACTCTTCGAGATCCGCGTCGTGCGCCGCGCGCGACTGGTTGCCCGTGCGCGGCACCACGGGCGTGAAGCGGTACTCGGCGCGCGCGCCCAGCTGGACGACCACCCACGGCACGTGGTACTCGTCGAGCACGCCCTGCACGCCGTCGGCGTAGCGCCGGGCCAAGGTTGTCATGTGCAGGAAGTTCTCCTCCGTGAGCACGTGCTCGAGCGTCGCGCGCGCAGCCGCGGAGGCAAGCGCGTTGCCGGCGAGGGTGCCGCCGACGCCGCCCTGGTCCACGAGGTCGGCGTCGGGGTCGCCGAGCACCCGGCCGGCGAGCTCCTCGGTGACGCCGTAGGCCCCCATCGGCACGCCGCTGGCGATAGCCTTGCCGATGGTGACGACGTCCGGCCGCAGGCCGAAGGCGCGGGTGGCGCCGCCGACTCCCGCGCTGAACGTGTGCGTCTCGTCGTTGATCAGCAGCGTGCCGGTCTCGTCGCAGAGTTCGCGGACGGCCTGGAGGAAGCCGGGCTCGGGCGGCACGATGCCGATGTTCGTCATCCACGGCTCCATCAGCACGGCGGCGACGTCGCGCGGCGCGAGCGCCGCGCGCAGGGCCTCGACGTCGTTGAACTCGACGACCCTGGTCGTCTGCGTCGGATCGACCTGGGGACCGACGTTGCCCGGCTTCGAGATGGGCGTCCCGTCCGGGCCGACGACGATGATGGTCTCGTCCACGGTGCCGTGGTAGCACTCGCTGAAGACGAGGACGTACGGCCGCTTCTGCACCATGCGCGCCATGCGCAGCACCCAGCGGTTGGCGTCGGTGGCCGTCAGCGAGAACTGCCAGTAGGGCAGGCCGAAGCGGCGCTGCAGCTCCGCGCCCACGTAGGCGGCGTCCTCGGTCGGCAGCATGGTGGTGATGCCGCCCTTGCCGCGCAGGCGCGCGTCGATGGCGTCGAGCACCACCTGTGGGGAGTGGCCGGTCATGGCGCCGGTGTCGCCCAGGCAGAAGTCGATGTAGGTGTGCCCGTCCACGTCGGTGATGCGGTTGCCCCTGGCGCCCTCGAAGTACATCGGGTAGTCGCCGGTGAGCATGCTCATCCAGCTCATCGGGACGCCGGCGAGCAGGGTCCCGACGGCTTGCCTGAAGAGCTCCTGGGAGCGCGGGTGGGCGTCCACGTACGCCGCGCGCTCGCGGGCGATGAGGCCGCGCAGGCAGTCACGGTCGCACGATCGCGCGTGCTGCGCCTCGCTCGGGATGGTGGCCATCGGTCCTCCTTTTCGTGAGCCCCGCGAGGCGGGGTGGGGTTCTCTCGCACACGGTAATCTTGAACGAGTGTTCAGTCAAGATTTGAGCATGCATTCAGTTCTTGAACGGTTCCTTGGCGGGGCGTGGTCCAAACTGTAGAGTGCCGGCATGGATGTGACGAAGAGCAGCCACGCCGCCTCATGAGGCGCGAGGAGTGGGCCAGGCTGCGGCGCCGCGAGATGCTCGCCGCGTACTACCAGGTGCTCAAGGACGAGGGCCTGCAAGGCGCGTCGATCGCCAAGATCGCCAGACGCATCGACGCGCCTCCCAGCCTGCTCATCCACTACTTCGGCACCAAGGAGCAGATGACCATCGAGCTGGTGGACTACCTGCTCGACGAGTACCGCCACGGCTACGGCGACAGGCTGGCCGCCATCGCCGATCCGCGGGAGCGGCTCATCGCCATCCTCGACACGTTCTTCGACGCCGAGTACCACCAGCTGCTCGACGACAGCGTCTTCTACGCCTGCTTCTACGTCAGCCTTCGCCACCCCGAGGTGCGCAAGAGCTACGCGGCCCTGTACGAAGCCTCCCTCGAGCTGGTGGAGACGACCATCGCGGACTGCATGGCCGCCGGGCTCGTCGCCGCCGACGACGCCCACGAGCTTGCCGTGACGGTGAAGGCTCTCGAGGAGGGCTACGCGTTCCTCATCGGCGGCGGCGCGGACGAGGCCGCCAAGGCCGAGATCGGCAGTGCGCTCAAGAAGCGCGCCCTGCAGCTGCTCGGCCTGCCGCCGGCGGCCTGACCCGCCGCCGGCTCGACCCGGCCGCCAGACCCGGCGGCCGTCGCCTAGTTGAGGCCGAAGCGGTGCATGTCCTGCTCGCCGGCGCCGAAGTAGTGCGCCGTCTCGTGCAGGACGGTGATGCGGATCTGCTCCGCCAGCTCGTCGTCGTCCGGCACCTCTCGCTCCAGGTTGCGCTGGAAGAGATGGATGACGCCGACGTCCGGGCCGGGGCCGAGCACCGACTGGTCCGGCATGGCGATGCCGTGGAAGAGACCGAGGGTGCGCGGGTCGAGGCCCTCGAGCACGAGCGCCTCGGAAGGACGGTCCTCGACGAACACCGGCACGTTGCCGAGCCGCTTGAGGATCTCGTCCGGCAGCTCGTCGAGCGCGTCGGCCGCGAGTCGCTCGAAGTCCTCGCGACTGATGCGCGGCTCGGGCTCGTCGTTGGCCGCGTCGAGCCGCAGCGTGGCCATCCACTCCTTGGCCATGCCCTTTGCGTCGCCCTTCTCCTCGCAGGCGACGCCGAGCAGGTGACGCGCGTCGGCCTCGTCGAGCGGGTCGAGGCGAGGGCCGGCGAGCAGCTCGCGCAGCAGGCGCGCGGCCTCGCTGGGCTCGCCGAAGTCGACGTAGACCTCGGCCGACCCCAGCCAGGGCTCCGGGTCGTCGGGGTCGGCCTCGCTCCAGCGCCGGTAGGCGTCGAGCGCGCGCTCGGGGTCGTCCTGCTCGCGCGCCAGCGACGCCTCGAGCTCGATGACTGCGGGGTCGTCCGGCGCGGACTCGCGCGCCGTGCGCAAGGCGCGCTTCACGGCGCGCAGGTCGCCATCTTCGAGCGCGTCCCAGGCGTCGTCGAGGAGGCGCTCCAGCTCAGGGTCGTATCCGCGGTCCTGCTCCATGCCGCTACTGTACCCCGGCCGGGCAACGGCTCCCAGCCGCTCGCGCAGACCAAGCCTTGCGTCGTCACCCCGAGGCGAGACACAATCTGCAGGAAGAAGCCTGGCAGAAAGGTGTGCCTCGTGAACATGTATCGTCCGCGTGATCCGCGCGGGAAGCTGCGCGAAGTCAGCACCAACTGGACACTGTCGATGCGGGTCGCCGGCCGCGCGCCCAATTGCGGCGTGGTGTTCGGCGACGACGACTCGCCGACGACCGGCGCCGTCGCGCACGGGTGGCTGGTGGGCGACAGGCGGCCGCAGACGCAGGGCGACCGCTATCTCATCATGGACGACGGCGACGTCTGGCGCGCTCGCGCCGGCGACCAGGCGGAGGCGTCTCCCTCCTCCTGGATGACCGAACCCGACGACGACTACATCAGCCTGCTCGCGCGAGCGCTCGGCGATGCACGCCTCGGCGGCGCCGGCTGGCTCGAGCTCCCCGGGAGCCCCGAGCGCGTGACCGACCGCCGGCAGGACCAGCTCGGCCACGCAGGGCCGGAGCGCCGCGCAGGCTGACGTCGTTCGCGGGCGGCACTTCGCGGGCGCCCGGGTGGTCCGCGCGAATGGTCCGGACCCGTTCGGTCTGATATAAGCGGGGTCGTGAACGGCCCCTCCGCACGCCCCCGCAGCGCCACGTCCACGCGCCCGTCCGCGCCCGCTCCGCTGCCCTCCCGCGCGCCGGCGGCCGCGCCGTCCGGGTCTGCGCCGCTTCTCGTCGGCGTCGACCTCGGCAAGGTGACGACCTGTGTCGCGGTCGGGGAGTTCGGCGCGGACGGTGAGCTCCGTGTGCTGGAGACCCGGGCGGAGCGGCATCTGGGGGACCCCCTCCGCCCGTTCCTCGAGCTGTACGCCGGCCTCGACGTGTCCCGGCTGGCCGGCGTCGCCGCGACCGGCGTGTACAGCGACCGCCTCGGCGAGCCCGCCCTCGGCGGCGTGCCCGAGGAGATCGCGCAGGAGCGGGCCGCCGCCCGGCTGTACCCGGACGGGCCGCTCAACGTCGTCCGCGTCGGCGGAGGTGGCTACTCGGTGCTCATACGCGATGCCGCCGGCACGGTGCGGTTCGAGGCCAACGAGCGGTGCTCCGCCGGCACCGGCGAGACGGTCGAGGGACTGTGCTCCCGCCTCGGCCGCTCGCTGGACGAGGCCGTCGCGCTCGCCGAGCAGAGCCCTGACGGCGTCACCGTCACCAGCCGCTGCGCCGTCTTCGCCAAGAGCGAGCTGACGCACTTCGCGAACCAGGGCGAGTCGCACGGGCGCATCTTCCACGGCCTGTTCGAGGGCGTGGCCCGCAACGTCCACAGCCTGTACGACAAGAACAAGATCGACGGCCCCGTGGTCCTCATCGGGCACGGGGCCCTCATCGGGCCCATCGCCGCCGGCGTGGCCGGCCTGAGCGACGCGCCGGTGCAGGTGGCCGAGCACGCCGGCGTGTTCGAGGCGCTCGGCGCTCTGTGCTTCGCGGCGAGCCGCGCCCGCGAGGCCGCCGGGACGGACGCCGCCGGCGGAGACGCCGACGCGGCCGGGTCCTCCCCGGCATCCGCCGCGCCCGCCTCCGCGCCGGCGTTCCCCGCCGACCCGGCCGCGCTGGTGTGCCCCGCCCGCAGCCGCATCGGTCGGCTCGAGCCCGCGCGCAAGGGTCCGGGCTCGGTCCGGCGCCTCGAGGACGAGGCACCAGCCGCCTTGGACCCGGCGGCGCCCGCGGTGCTCGGCCTCGACCTCGGCTCCACCGGCTCCAAGGCGGCGCTCGTCGACGTCGCCTCCGGCGCCGTTCTCGCCGGCGTCTACCGGCGCACCGAGGGCAATCCGGTCGAGGCGGCCCTGGCCCTCGTCGCGCAGATCGCCGAGATGGCGGCGAACCCCGTTGTGGCCGTCGGGCTCACGGGCTCCGGCCGCGACGCCGCGGCGACGGTGTTCCGCGCCGCGTTCCCCGACCTGGGCGGGCGGCTCACGGTGCAGAACGAGATCGTCGCTCACGCCACGGCCGCCGCCGCTCTGGACCCGGACGGCGGCCGCAGCCTCTCCATCGTCGAGATCGGCGGCCAGGACGCCAAGTTCATCAACGTCGAGAACGGCCGCGTCGTCGACGCCGACATGAACCGTGTCTGCAGCGCCGGCACGGGCTCCTTCCTGGAGGAGCAGGCCATCGCCCACGGCGTGGACGACATCGCCGAGTTCGGGCGGCTGGCCGCGCGCAGCGACGCGCCGCCCGACCTCGGCCAGACCTGCACCGTGTTCGTCGCAGACGTCGCCGCCGAGGCCCTCGGCGACGGGTTCGGCCGCGACGACATCTTCGCCGGCCTGCAGCACTCGGTGGTGCGCAACTACCGGAGCCGCGTGATGGGTCAGCGCCGGCTGCTCGACCGCGTGTTCTTCCAGGGCAAGCCGGCGACCGACCCGGCGCTCGCGCGGACTCTTGCCGCCGTGCTGGAGCGCGAGGTCGTGGTACCGGCGGACCCCGGCGCGATGGGCGCCGTCGGCATCGCGATGCTCGCGTCACGCGCGCTCGCGGGCGTGCGGGCCGCCGGCGCCGCGCCGCCCGCCTTCGCCCCCATCGACCTCGCTCTCGTGCTCGACGCCCGCGTCGCAGGCCGCCGGGAGTTCCAGTGCGGCGACCGGGACTGTCTCAACAGCTGCCACTTGGAGCTGGCGGAGATCGACCTCGGCGGCTCGACGGCGAAGGTCGTGAGCGGCGGCCAGTGCCCAAAGTACGACGCCGTCTCCGCCACCGGCGCGAAGCTCCCCAAAGACGCGCCCAACCCGTACCGCGAGCGCGACGACCTGCTGCGTGCGCTGCTCGACGAGGAGGCGGGGACGGGAGAGGCCGCGGGGACGACGGCGGCCGGCGGGCCGGGCGGCGCAGTCGCCGCTCCCGCCGGCCTCACCGTAGGCCTGCCGTACGCGCACTACCTCATCGACACGCTGCCGTTCTTCCACACGCTGCTGCGCCGCCTCGACTACACGGCCGAGGTGCTGCGCCCCGGCCGCGACACTCTGGCCGAGGGCGACCGGCGCTGCGCCGCCCCCGGCGCCTGTGCGCCGGTCAAGCTGCTGCACGGCCTTGCCAGCGCCGAGGTGGACGTGGTGTTCGCGCCGATCTTCGTCCACTTGCCGCTGCCCAACGCCGGCGCGCAGACGTACACCTGCCCGATGGCGCAGGGCGCGCCCGACATGGTGGGGCGGGCGCTGCACGCGGAGGGCTCGCGCACGCGCGTGCTGCGACCGGCGCTGTTCGAGAAGGAGGGCGACGGGTTCGAGGCGCCGCGGGTGCGGCGCGCCGTCTCCGTCGCCGTGCGGTCGCTGGCGGACGCCGCCGGCCGGCCGAAGCTGACGCCGGCGGCGTTCGACGCCGCCTACGAGGCAGCCCTGGACGCGCAGCGGCGCTTCGAGGCCGGCCTGCGCGCCATCGGCGAGCGCACGCTCGCGTGGGCGCGCGAGCGAGGCTACCCGGTGGTGCTGCTCACGGGAGAGACGCACGTGATCCACGACGCCGTGCTCGACGCCGGCATCCACGAGCTGGTCGCCGCCAACGGCGCGCTGCCGCTGCCGGTGGACTGCTATCCGCTTCCACAGGACGTGCCGGGCATGCAGCGCGTGCACTGGGCGAGCGCCGGCCAGACGCTGCGCGCCACCGCCGCCGGCGCCGCCGCCGGCGACGTCTACCCGCTGCTGCTCGGCGCCTACGGCTGCGGCCCCAACTCGATGATCGAGCACCTCTTCGCCGACCTCACCGAGGAGTGGCCGCACGCCGTCCTCGAGAGCGACGGCCACGGCGGCAAGGCTGGGTACGTCACCCGAGTGCAGGCGTTCCTGCACGCCGTGCGCCGCTGGCGGGACGCCTCCGCCGAGGTCGCCGGCGAGCACGAGGCCGAGCGGGCCGCCGCCGCGCCGGCCCCCGTGCCGGCGCAGCACCCGGGCGCCGGCGCCGCCCTGCAGGCGCGCCTCGCGCGCCTGGACCGGCATCTGCCGCACAGCCTCGACGCCGGCTACGACCGCTTCTACTTCGGCCACGTGGGCGGCGGTCTCGGCCGCCACCTGGCGGCGGCCATGCGCGGCGCCGGGTTCGACGCCTCCTACGTCGGCGAGCCCGACGCCGCCGCGCTCCGCGCCGCCGGCGCCGCCTGCTCCGGTAAGGAGTGCCTGCCGTACCAGCTCATCTGGGGCAGCTTCGCCCGCTTCCTCGACGAGGAGGCGCCGCATCTGGAGGGCAAGAAGGCCTTGTTCCTCAGCGCCGGCAACGGCTTTCAGGCGTGCCGCGCCAACCTCTTCCCGCTCACCGAGCAGATCTCGCTGGAACGCCTCGGGCTGAGCGACCGAGTGGAGGTCGCCGACTTCAGCCTCGTCACCGCCAACGTCCGCATGATGCCGATCGTCTGGACCGCGCTGGTGGCGGTGGACCTGCTCAACATGCTGCGCTTCCACAGCCTGGCCGACGAGGCGGAGCCGGGCCTCAGCGACGTCCTGTTCCGGACGTACTCCGACCGCCTCGAGGCGATGCTCGAGCAGCCCCGGCCGGACGCCGGCACGGCCGTCAACGTGGCCGGGGCCTTCCGCTTCTGCGGCGAGGTCGAGGAGCTGCTCGGCGAGGCGTCGCGAGCGTACGCTGGGCTCCCGCGCGACGCCTCGAAGACCGCCGGCCTGCGCGACGTCTTCCTCTGCGGCGACCTCTACCTACGCGTGGACGAGTGGGGCAACGACGACCTCCAGCGCAAGCTGGCGGACCACGGCCTGCGCGTCATCTTCGAGCCCTACGGCGCCTTCTTCGAGCTCCTCCAGCTGCGCCAGATCCAGGACGGCGTGCCGCTCAGGAAGCGGCCCGAGAAGGAGGCGACGCTGGGCACGATGCGTTACGTCATCGGCCGCCTGACCGGGCAGGTGCGGGAGAAGCACCCGTGGGTGTTCTGGAACGACGTGCGCGAGGTGGACAGGGAGAGCCGCCGCCTGGTCGCGCCGTATCCCTTCGGCGAGACGATCCCGGCGGTGGGCGGCGCGCTGCTCACCTGGCGCACGCAGCCGGTGGACGGTGTGGTGTCGGTCGCGCCGCGCGGGTGCGGGCCGGCCCTGATCGCCGAGGCGCAGCTCCGGCGCGAGGCCGGCCTCCCGGCGCTGTTCGTCTACAACGACGGCGACCCCATCGACGAGGCCCGGCTGGCGGGCTTCGCCTGGCGGCTCCGCAGCCGGCCGGCCCGGCGCGCGGGCGGCCCCGCCGCGCGCGCCTGACCGGGCCGGGCGCCGCCGCCCGAACGCCGACATGCCACCACGAGGAGACCAGATGGCCGAGTATCTCAAGAGAGCCACCCCCGTCCCGGAGGCCGACCGGCGCGCCGTGAGCGAGACGGTCGCCGAGATCCTGCGGCGTGTGAGGTCGGAAGGCCTGGCGGCCGTCCGCGACTACTCGCGCCGTTTCGACGGCTGGGACCCGCCCTCGTTCCGCGTGAGCGACGAAGAGATCGCCGCCGCGCGGGACAAGCTCGCGCCCGACGTGCTCGTCTCGCTCGAGTTCGCCCACGAGCAGATCCGCCACTTCGCCGAGCTGCAGCGTGCCAGCATGCTCGAGTTCGAGGAGGAGACGCGCCCCGGCGTGTTCCTCGGCCAGAAACACATCCCCGTGGCCCGCGTGGGCGCGTACGTCCCGAGCGGCAAGTACCCCATGCTCATGAGCGCCCAGATGAGCATCCTCACGGCCAAGGTGGCCGGCGTGCCGCGCGTCGTCGGCTGCGCGCCGCCGTTCGAGGGCCGCGGCATCTCCCCCGAGGTGCTCTGGTCGATGCGTCTGGCCGGCGCAGACGAGATCTGGGCGGTGGGCGGCGTCCAGGCCTTGGCCATGCTGGCGTACGGCGTCGAGGGGCTTGACCCGGTGGACCTCATCGCCGGGCCCGGCAACATGTACGTCGCCGAGGCGAAGCGCCAGCTGTTCGGGCAGGTCGGCATCGATCTGCTCGCGGGCCCGACCGAGATCCTCATCATCGCCGACGAGGCGGCCGACCCGACCGTGGTGGCCGCCGACCTGCTGGGGCAGGCCGAGCACGGCCCCACGTCGCCGGCCGTGCTCGTCACCACCTCGCCGGCGCTGGCCGCGGCCGCCCTCGAGGAGGTCGACCGGCAGCTGCCGCTCCTGCCCACCGCCGAGGTGCTGCTCGAGTCGTGGGGCA
>Ga0335071_10006979_pt1 | contig 11657 bp, 14 predicted proteins | sample Lox_Sample_15_FD_206724 | JGI IMG/M metagenome (GOLD analysis project Ga0335071, IMG submission 206724) | Soil microbial communities from Loxahatchee National Wildlife Refuge, Florida, United States - Lox_Sample_1.5 | ecosystem: Environmental > Terrestrial > Soil > Wetlands | place: USA...
GGTGTGCCATTGATGGAGATCAGAAATCGTTGATTGCATCAATAAGGCTCCTGAGCCTCCCGAAGCCTCTGCGGTTGAAGTCGATTACAAGCCGAGGCAGGTGAACCTCGTCCTGATCTTCGATTTCTTCGTCCAGAGCACCCGAGGCTGTGATCGCTCCCCCGGGCGTGAGGATGTCCTTGAACTGCTCCGTCAGGGTCTCGATGCATTCAGGGCTGAGCGGGGATGTGAGCCGGATCACGAGCCGGCCCCGCACATACCGCAGGCTGTGATAACGCCGATAGAATTTCTGAATCCTTCCCACCGCGTCATCCACTGAACACACCCGCTCAAAAAGCGCAAAGTCCGAAGGGCAGATATAGCCGCTTGCCAGGAGCTCCTCCTCGAGAAACCGGATCACATGGGCCCAGTAGGAGGAGCCCGGCGTCTCCACGAGCACCAGCGGCATGGGGTTGCGCTTTCCGGTCTGCACAAGGGTTAGCGTCTCCATCGCCTCGTCGAGCGTGCCGAACCCACCCGGAAACAGCGCCACAGCGTCCGCTTCCTTCAGGAAAGCGACCTTGCGGTTGAAAAAATACTTGTACTGGATAGACCTTGGATTGCCCTCGATCGTGGGGTTGGGCTTCTCCTCAAAGGGCAGACGGATGTTGACGCCGAAGGAATGCCCGGGGCCGGCCCCCTCGTTGACGGCCTCCATGATTCCCCCTCCTCCTCCGGTGATGACCATGTAGCCGGACTGCGCGAGTTTTTCGCCGAAGAGCCTCGCCATCTCGTACATCGGATCGTCCGGTTCGGTGCGCGCCGAGCCGAAGACAGTGACCTTGCGCACATCTCGATAGGGCCCGAATACTTTTGTGGTGAAACGCATCTCCTTGAGCGTAGTGTTCATGAGCTTGAGGTCTGCGCCCTCGTCATCTTCCTGCCCGGCCTTGAGCGATGCGATGATCATCTCGCGGACGAATTCCGGCCTGCGGATCCCTTCAGCGGTCTGCATCAATTTCTTGATCATCTCATCGGCGGGACCATTGTTCTTGGTGAAATAGAGCTTCATGGATTCTCTTCCCTGTTGAAATAGTTATCATTATAGATAAGCCTTTTTCCGTATTTTGTCGAGTTTGGGCTACCCGCCGGGCCGGAGGGAGGTCAGGAGGTTACAGGACGATTTGTCAGGTAGATGCCGGAGAGAACCAGGGCCGTCCCGATCAGAAGTGAGGCATCGACGGGCTCGCCGAGCAGGAAGAAAGACAGGATGACGGCGCTTATGGGTACGAAGTTGATAAACACGGCCGCCTTCGACGGACCGATTTCCCGGATCCCTTCATAGTACCAGATGAACCCGAGACAGGTGCCGAAAAAGCCCAGGTATACGATCGAGAGCCAGGCGGCAAGCGAATAGCCGCCGAGATTTCCCGCCATTCCCTCGAGGAGGGCCGGCGGCAGAAGGGTTGCCGCGCCGATAAGGCAGGCATAGGTCACTGCCGAGACGGGCAACACATTCCTTATAACGACCTTGCCGAAGAGCGAGTAGGCGACCCAGCTTGCCACGCAGCCGAAGATGAGCAACTCGCCCCGGCCGATGGCCCCCTGGAGGATCTCCCCCGGGTTTCCCCGCGTGATGACATAGACAGCGCCGCTGACGGAAAGCGCAACGCCTGCGGCCTTCAGCAGGGTCATCCTCTCTCCCCGGAAAAGAAGCGCCGCAAAGAGGGAGATGAGCACAGGGTTCGATGCCACGATGACCGATGCGCGGCCCGCCTGCACCGTCTGCAAACCCGTGAGGAAGAAAACATTGTAGAGGAACACACCCGTCATTCCCGAGAGGAATACGACGAGGAATTGGTTTTTTCGCAGGGGCTGAAGCCGCCCCTCGAAGTGCCACACCATCGGGATCATGCACACCGATGCCACGAGAAACCGCAGGAAAGAGCCCGAGAATGGCTCCACTTCCTGGGCGAGGACGCGCCCCGCGATGAAGGTCCCGCCCCAGAAGACGGCCATGAGGAAGAGCTTGAGATAGATCATCCGAGAACCTTCCCCGCAAGCCAGTAGAGGGCCATCCCCAGGACGACCGTGCCGCCCAGGGAGCGTGTCCGCAGGGCAAACAGAAAGACAGGCACCGCCACGATCAGATCTTTGCTCCCAAACGACAGCTGCCTCGGCTCCCCGACGGTCACCAGGGCGGGAAGGATCAGGGCGCTCAGGATCGCTGCGGGGATCAGGTCGAGCCACTCCTCGAGCCATCGCGGCAGTGTCCGTTGCGAAAGGGCAAAAAGCGGCGCCCAGCGGGGAATGTAGGTCACGAATCCCATGCCCAGGCACAGCAGAATATAGTCGGCTGTGATCATAGGGGCCCTCTATCCTTCTCGATCTGCGGGAATTGTCTTCGGATCAGAAGTCCCGCTGTTGCTGCAATCACCGAGGCCGCAACGATGTAGCTGTTTCCGGGGATCGTGAGGGAGATCACAACGGCGGCGATCCCGGCAATAAGACCCTTCAGGACATAAAGCCTCCCGCGGAGCTGGTAGACGAGAAGGCACAGGAACATGGACGTCAGCGCATAGTCAATACCGAAGGCGTGCGCCGGGATGAAGGCACCGCCCAGGCCGCCGATGACGGTGCTTGTCACCCATACGGCATTCGTGACGTGGTTGACGGTCAGCGCCCGCTTCCAGTCCCAGATCCCTTCGCGGAATTTCACCAGATTCAGGGCGAAGCTCTCATCGGTGATCCCGTAAGCGAAAAGGGCGAGCCACGGCTTTCGGATGCCCTTCAGGTGAACGCAGAGTGCAGAGCTCATCAGCAGGTGGCGCAGATTGACAGTGAGGGTCGTGACGACGATCGCCGCAATCCCCGATCCTGCCTCCAACATAGCCACAGCAATGAACTGCGCGCTTCCTGCGAACACGAGTACTGACATGAGGCCGATCGCTAGGGGGGAAAGCCCTGCTTTCTGTGCGAGCACGCCGAAAGCCAGGCCGATGGGGACATAGCCCAGACAGATGGGCCAGGCGGCACGAATACCGTCTTGTAAGATGGGTACTTTGTCTGTTGGTACTGTATGATCGGACATAGTCGAAGTTGCGAAGTTAAGAAGTCATCCGCCTACAGCTTGAATTCTGCGACGATCGGCGTGTGATCCGACGGCTTCTCCGCCTTGCGTGGTTCCAGGTCGATATAGGCGTCAACGGACTTCTTCGCAAGCGGCACCGTCGCCAGGATGTGATCCACTCGCCAGCCCAAACCCCTCTCCAGCGACTTGGGAACCCGGTAATCGAAGAAGGAATAATGGTTGGGCTCGCCAGGGTGATGCTTGCGGAACACGTCGACAAATCCCCAGGAGGTTACGTCATCGAAGGCCTCCCAGACTTCGGGCGTGAAGTCCACATGACCCAAGAGCCTCTTGGGATTGTGCACATCGATATCCTCGCGGGCCACGTTGATGTCCCCGCACCATAACAGCGGCTGATCCGGCTTGTAGTGTCTGGCGAAATATTTCTTGAGGCGCTTGAACCACTCGAGTTTGTAGGCGAATTTTGGGCTTTCCCTTTCGAGCCCCTGGGGGACGTATGTGTTCACGACGGTGATCCCCGAAAAGACAGCCCGGATGAGGCGGTCCTCATCGGCAGGGCCCCCGTCATCGAGGCCGACGGCCAGCTGATCGGCCTTTTCCGAGGACACGATGGCAACCCCGTTGTAGCTCTTGCCGCCGCGGTAGACGACATGCCAGCCGGCATCCTCGATTTCTTTTGCGGGGAATTTTGCATCCTCGGTCTTGGTTTCCTGCAGACAAAGGGCGGAAGGCTTGTGCTTCTCAAGCCAGGAAAGCACGATGGGAATACGGCTGCGGACCGAGTTGACGTTGTACGTGGCAACCTTGAAGTTTTTCATGCCCCCCTCCATTGCAGTCGTGTGGCACCGAAGATATCACATATTTTGACTTATCAGGAAGCACGAATTCTGCTAAAACCTTCCATGTTTCCACTTCCATGACGGAAGTGCAGAAAGAAGGGGAAAATGGGAGTCGATGTGTCACAAGACATCTACCAGGCAATAAAGGATCTTCTTCAACAGCTCAAGATTTCATACGACGAGATCGAACACGAGCCCGTAAGCTCCTGCGAGGAGTCGCTGACATTCCGCGGGCAGGCCGGCTGGAGCGGGGCAAGCAGCAAGTGCATCCTTCTGAAGGCCAAGGGGAAATACTACCTGCTCGTCACGACGGCTGAGAAGGAAATCAAGGCGAGGCTCTTCAAGAAGGAGTTCGGCACCAAGGACATCCGATTTGCCAATCGGGAGGAACTGATGGAGGTGACCGGCTGCGATCCTGGCTCGGTCCCCCCTTTTGGCCACCGCGACCCGTCGCTTTCCTTCTACGTGGACGAGGATATTTTCCGGGCGGGGCACTTCATGTTCAATCCCGCCATCCCCACAAAGAGCTTCCGCGTCAGCATCGCGGATCTGCGGCGCATCTATGCTGCCGTCCCCAACCCCGTCAGCACCTTCGGTGAGGACGAGCACGAGCGCTTCGTGATTCGGAAACTGGAGACATCCGCATGAGCCAGGCGCCGCAGAAAAACAGAGATGACCGGGCGCAGGGCTTTCTCGGCCCTGAACCGATGACCGTGCTGACGGATATTCTCCTGGCGGTGGCAGCCATCTGGGGCGGCTCGCGGATCTATGGCGCATCGCAATTGCCGGTGCAGCGGTACTTCGCCTTGTCGTTTTTTCTCATCGCCCTCGGGACGCTTGCGGGTGCGACAATCCATGCAATACGCCACACGTCCGGGGTGTCCTGGGTTCCGCTGCTGTGGCGCATCACGGGGATTGCCGTGGGACTCTCCGTGATGGCCATGCTTGTAGGCACGTTGTACCACCTGCTCACAGTCGACTATGCCGACATCCTCCGGTGGACTGTCCTGGGCCTCTCGATTGTTTATGCTGCCTTCATCTGGCGAGACTACCGCTTCCGAAATGTCATCGTCTTCTACTCCATCTCCATGGCGTTTATCCTCGGGGCCATGGGGTTGAGCTATGTATCGACGGGCTCACCGGGAGCAAAGCTCATCAGCATTGCCATTCTCGTCAGTTTCGGAGCCGCCGCCGTCCAGCGAAGCGGATTCAAGCTGGCCAGACAGTTCAACCATAACGACATCTACCATGTGATCCAGTTGATAGGGTTGTACTTCTTCTACAAAGGCGCCCTCCTCCTGTAGCCGCTTCGCGGCCGAGACCAGGGACTGGGGCACAGGGCCCAGGGCCCTGGGCTCTCGGAATCCTAACATTTCTTCTTTCACTTTAGCCACTTGCTCCACTTCTTTCGCTTCCTTCCAGCCTGTCTTGACAAGCAAAAAATGCGATTTATTTTATCTCCGAAAAGCGAAACGGGGGCATCGGCTCAAGAAGCTCCCGTGTAAATAAAACATTACGTGAAAGGAGGTTACATCAGAATGTTTTGGCCGGAATTTGGTCGGTACGGGAGGGTCTGGAGCCCCTGGCGGGAGATGGAGCGGCTGCAGCAGGATGTCAATCGTCTTCTCTCACAAGAGAGCACGCCGTATGCCACCACGTTTCCCGCTGTCAACATCTGGGCTTCCGAACAAGATGTCATTGTAACTGCTGAGGTCCCCGGCGTCGATCCGGACAGTCTCGATATCACGGTCGCCGAGAACGTCCTCAAGCTGACCGGCTCGAGAAAACCGGAGGAGCTCAAGCCGGGCGAAGTATCCCATCGTCAGGAGCGCGTAAGCGGCGAATTCAGTCGAACCTTCCGCCTGCCCTATGCCGTGGACTCGGGAAAGGTGGACGCGATCTGCGAAAAGGGAATCCTAAAAGTCAAGCTTCCGCGCGCCGAAGCGGACAAACCAAGAAAAATTGCGATCAAATCGCAGAAGTGAAGAAAGGAGGCAACCCTCATGGCGGAAAAAGAGATGCAGAAGCGTGAGGCGTCCTCGCCCATTGAGACGGAGAGGACGACCGCCCGAAAGGTCTTCATTCCCCGGGTGGATATCCGAGAAGTCGGGGATGCCATCGTCCTGCTCGCGGACATGCCCGGCGTGGATGAGAAATCCATCGATATCACCCTTGAGAAAAATATTCTGACCCTTGCGGGCAGGGTCGAGCCGGAGGTTTATGAAGGCTACCGCACCGCCTACGCGGAGTATGAGGCGGGCGACTATGAGCGGGCTTTTACATTATCCGACGAGATCGACCGCGACCGGATCGAGGCGTCGGTGAAAAACGGGGTACTGAAACTCACACTTCCGAAAGCGGAGCCCGTGAAGCTCAGAAAGATCAGTGTGAAATCAGCATAAATCCGATTCAAACCCAGAAACAGGAGGCGGACTATGGCAGGCAAGATCAAGGATATAGTCCCGGCGGGCAAGGGAAGCGAGGCCCTGCCGGCGAGACGCGAGGAAGAGTATCCCCTCTTTTCCCTCCAGAGAGACATGAACCGGCTCTTCGATGACTTCTTCAGGGGATTTGACCTGAAGCCCCTCCGGATGGCCGATGAAAGATGGGCCGGATTCAACCCCAGGATGGACCTCGAGGAGACGGAAAAGGAGTACCGCATCACGGCCGAGCTCCCCGGTATGGAGGAGAAAGACGTGGAGGTTTTCCTGACGGGCAACTCCATCACCCTCAAGGGGGAGAAGAAGGAGGAAAAAGAGGAAAAGGGCAAGAACTACTACCACACGGAACGCTCTTACGGTTCCTTCCACCGGACGGTTCCGCTGCCCGATGGGATCGACCTCAAGAAGGTCGATGCCGAATTCAAAAACGGCGTCCTCACGGTCAAACTGCCCAAGACGGTGGAGGCGAAAACAAAGAACAAGAAGGTTCCCGTCAAGAGCGGGAAGAAGTGATGAAAAAGGCCGGCGAGCGAAAGCAAGCCGGCCTTTTTCATTCCTGTGCCGTTATTCGGTGTGTATCATTTTCACAAACACCTGCCGGGTCCTGGGACCGTCGAATTCGCAAAAGAAGATTGACTGCCAGGTCCCGAGAACGAGGTTTCCCCCTTCCACAAGCACTGTTTGCGAAGCTCCGAAAATTGATGCCTTGATATGGGCCGCCGAATTGCCCTCGCTGTGCAGGTAGTCTCCCTGTCGCGGGATTGTCTTGTCGAGCTGGGCCAGGATATCCCGGGGTACATCGGGATCGGCGTTTTCGTTAATCGTTACAGCGGCTGTCGTGTGAGGGATAAAGATGATACAGAGGCCGCTTTTGATTCGGCTTTCCCTGAGGATCGATCGGATGTGATTCGTAATGTCGATCATCTGACTGCGTGCCTGTGTCTTAACGGAAAACTGTTTCATCGCGGCCTCTCTGTTTGTGTCACGAAACCATTGCCCCGTCTGCGCGATCGCAACGAGCCGGCTGGTGAGCCGCTTTTCTACGGCGGCCCGCTTTTTCACATACCAGATTTATCTGCCCCCTGTCATGAAAAAATCAGGGAAAGTCATTGTAACACTGCCTATTTTTGAAATTTTCCGCTCAAAGGTGCAAATCGGGCCGCTCACAAGATAGCATCAAAGCGGCTTAGCGTCTCCCGATCACCCTGTCTCAGGATAACTATGCGTTTTGTGGCATGTATCGTGCAAAACGTTGCGTTGGTTGCCATTACCTAAAAAAGCTTGACAAACTGGATAAAATGGATAATGGTTTCAATGGCTTTTCATTTCTTTCGTAACTGTCTATTATTATTCTGTATTTCGATCATCGGGGAGGAACTCTATCCTGGCTGGGGTTCGACGGAATTTTATTTCCGTGAAACCTGATTGGGTATGGTGATGTCGAATTCCGGACAAGCGGGACTTATTCGAACGAGAAGGTGAGCATGGCCTCCAATCAAGATATTTCTTCCACGGAAAAGCTACTAAACGTAATTCGGGGCAAGGCGAAGGCGGCCTCCGAGGAGGAACCCTCCTACAAGCCTGTTGCACGAAAGAAAAAAGCATCTCCCTTTTTATCTCTTGCCCCCACCTTCCAGCGTCCGATGACAGTCGGCGTAGACATCGGCTACCAGGCCGTACAGATGGTGAAGGTGGAGGAATCCTCTGCCGATCAATGGAGGCTCATCGATTTCCGGCGGGTGCCGATTCCATCCGCGATGGCCCAGGGAACCCATGAGTTCACCAACTTCCTCAAATCCGAACTGGGAAAGTTTATCGGGACGACTAAAGGAATCCAGATCTGGAATCTTATGTCCTCATCCAACGTGGACGTGCGATTCATCAAAATTCCCAAGGTTCCCCGCAAGCAGCTCGAGAACGCCGTCTACTGGACGGCCAAGCGCGAGCTCTCCTTCGAGGATATGGACACGATCCTCGATTTCGAGGTTCAATCCGATGTGATGGAGCAGGGTGTCAAGAAGACCTCCGTCATGGTCTACACGGCGCCACGAAAGGAAGTAGAGGCGGCTGTTGAGCTCTTTTCCGATGCCGGCTATCAGTTGAGCGGCCTGACCGTCGCCCCCTTTGCCGTTCAGAATCTCTTCCGGACCAAATGGATGCCCGCCTACGGCGAAACCCTGGCGTGTCTGTACATCGGCCGCGATGGAGCCCGCATCGACATTTACTCCAGGGGGAGCATCATCTTGACCCGCGATATCAAAACGGGCATGAACAGCATGGTGGAATCCCTCGTGGAGAACTTTATAGACCGCAAGCGCTCCTCGGCCAGAGATCTCCGATGGGGCGGGGTACCGTCGGATTTGGCCATCACACCCACACAGGCCCACAAGCTGATCATGAGCCTCGACCCGGACTCGCCGGCACTGAGCACGGACGACGCCGGGCATGACCTGTCCGAAGACGACATATTCGAAATGATCCGGCCGGCCTTGGACCGCCTTGTCCGCCAAGTGGAGCGAACCTTCGCGAACCTTGGCGGCGAGAAGGTGAACCGGATCTACATCTCGGGGATCGTCAATGCGTACAAACCCCTCATCGATTACATCGGGGAACAGCTCGGAATCGAAAGCGGCGTCATGGACCCGCTGGATCCTTCCATTCCCTACATCACGGGCTATACGGCGCCTGCCACGGCTTCCGAAAAGGTCTCCCTCGCCGAGGCGGTGGGTCTTGCACTTTCGGACAACGCAAGAACACCCAACCTTCTGTTCACGTATAAAGAAAAAGGAAAGATGGCCACGGTGGGCCGGGTGAATCGGGTCATCCTCATCTCCCTTGCTGCGGTCATGATCTCGGGGCTCGCGGTTTTCGCCTGGCAGGAGCGCGTTGCCTCAAAGAAAAAAGCGACGATTTCCGATCTCAACCAGCAGCTCTCCTCTCTCAACCTGATGGTTGATACGAAGCTGATCCTCCAGATGGCCGCGAAGGACCGGACGGATCGTCGCTTGAAAAAGGAATACGGGGAGCGGTACATGGGGTTGGCCGTGATCAGCGAGCTTTCCGCCCTGACTCCCGAAAACATCCGATTCCTGAAGTTGAAAACGACTCTGGGGGCCAAGGAAGCGGAGAAGACAAACCCGCCGGCAAAACCCGGAGAGGTCGGTGTCAAAACACTTGAAATCGACGGTCTTGTCCTGGGAGAGCGGAGCATGCTCGAGGGGTACCTATCGAGCTATGTGCTCAAGCTGAAGGGATCGCCGCTTTTCAAGGATACGACGGTCCAGCGAAGTACCGTCGAGATGCTCCCGCAAAACAAGGCGGAGGGTGAAGTCCTGCACTTCGTCCTGAACGTCAAGCTCCAGTAGGACAGATCATGGAACGAAAAAGACGTATGCCCGTTGTGACACACAGCCTGACCCTCCTCGCCATGGGGGCGGGCGTCATCTTGATTCTCGCCTATATCGGATTCCATAACTACCAGAGCATCGTGGGGCTGGACAAGGAGATCAGCGATCTCAACACGAAGATCAACACGCATCAGAGCTATGCGCCGATGACGAAGCAGCTCTTTGAGCGGATGAAGATCAAGGCAGTGCGCAATCTTCCGCTGCCCCAGAAGGCGAAACTCACGGGGGAGCAGAAGGACCGGATCTCCTTGCTGTTCCGGGACATGGCGCAAAAATCGAAAATGGAGCTCGTTTCCGTGAGTCCCGACATCAACTCCATGGCAAGCGGGTCGACAGGGATGTTGGTTCACGCGACCCTGAAAGGCGACTATTACAACTTTCGGACATTTCTCATCGAACTGGGTGACCAGGCCTTTCTCGAGAAAGTCGATGAGATCGAAATCCAACAACTCCCCGGGACGAAGGAGTTCCGGCTGAAGGTTTGGCTCGCCGTCGGATGATTGACTGCGGCCGTTACGGGTATGCTCGACAAGAGGAATGGCTGAATGAGCAAGCGTGAAAAGATCATCGTCGTCGTCATGGTTTTCTCAGTCCTTTTCTCCCTCGCGTACTACCTGACGCCCTCGCTTACGGGAACAGGGGAAAAGCCAGGGGAACAATACGTGGACTCGGAAAAAATCATCCAGGAAATCGCAGTGGAGCTTAAAAAAGTGGCTGCATTGCCCAATGAAAACTATGTCATTGCCAGAGCGGAAGCGGCTTGGACGAAAGACCCGTTCTATAGGAAAATGCAGCAAGCTCCGGAGAAAACGGCAGCAGGCGCCCGTGAAATCGTGTACTCGGGATTCGTCGACATGGGGGAAAAAAAGCTGGCCGTCATCAATGGCAGCACCTATCAGGTAGGTGAGAAGCTCGACTTCGGCACCGCCTTCTTTCTCAAAAGCGTGGAGCCCTTGCGGGTGGTGATCGCCGACAGGCAGAACCAGCGGAATATCGTCATCAAACTGAAAGACGAATCATTTTAGAGGAGACAGGCCTTGAAACCCAGAGCCCTTTACCGGTGGATGTGCTGGTTGTTCATTCCTGTGATCGGTCTTGCGTTGGCGGGATGCGCGAAGGACCTCAAGCAGGTAAAGGACCCCTTCTTCGAAAAATGGAGTACCATGACGGAGACGTCACAGGGTCATTCACCTTCTGCGCAGGATCGGATTATGCAATTACCGCCCCTTGAGGAGGACGAAATGGTCACCGACGAGGCGGCCCGGAAAGAAAAGCCGCTGCCCACAAGGCGTGTGACGCTCCGTATGCACAACGTGGACATCAATGTAATTCTCCGGGCCCTCGCACAGGTCGCAAATGTGAACATCATGCTGCGCTCGGGCATCAAAGGCGAGACCTCCATCAACGTCGAAAGCAAGCCCTGGGACCAGACGTTTCTCGGAATATTGAAAACCAACGGCCTGTCCTACACCTGGGAGGGCGATATCATCCGCGTCATGACGGTGGAGGACATGGACAGGGACTTCAAACTCGATGCGGCCCGTGAGCGAATCAAAGCCCAGAAACTGCTTCCCATGGTCGTCAGCGTCAATTATGCCGATGTCACGAAATTGAGGGACAGCTTGAAGGAAGTGCTTTCGAAGAGCCCGGATGGCAGAGTTCGAGGGTCCATTCAGATCGATCAGCACACGAATTCCATGATCATCCAGGCCACGCGGGACGACCTGAGGCGGATGATTCCCATGATTGAACAGCTTGACAAGCCCACGGCACAGATTCTCATCAAGGCCAACATCGTAGAAGCGACGAAAACGACGGCCCGAAACCTCGGTGTCCAGTGGGGGGGCATCTACGGCAACGCCTGGGGGGGGCAGAACTACTACATCACTCCGGGCGGCTC
>Ga0335071_10006980_pt1 | contig 11657 bp, 5 predicted proteins | sample Lox_Sample_15_FD_206724 | JGI IMG/M metagenome (GOLD analysis project Ga0335071, IMG submission 206724) | Soil microbial communities from Loxahatchee National Wildlife Refuge, Florida, United States - Lox_Sample_1.5 | ecosystem: Environmental > Terrestrial > Soil > Wetlands | place: USA: Florida...
CCAGCAGGTTCCCGCCGGACTGATCGAACTGCCCCCATTGCCCGAGGAACACGTTGTTGCCGAAAGGCGAGCCCGTAATCTTCGTGAGCGCGCCCGTGCTCGCGTTCAGTTGAAATCCTTCGATTGGATTGAAACCAGTCGCCGTATCGTTGATGCTGAACGTATACACGTACTCGCCATTGCTCGACGCCGGTTGCATCGCGATGCTGTAGGGCGAATACGTGGTCGAAACCGGAGACGACCCGACCTGCGTCGGAACTCCCGTCTGCTGGTTGATGCTGTAGACGTACAGGTGATTATCGTCCACTCCGGTATAGGCCAGCGAGCTTCCGCTGGTTCCGACCAGGTAACGTCCGCTGGCATCGCCCTGCAACTGCCACACGTTCCCGGCAAACAGGCCGCCGGGAATCGGTGTCAGAACGCCGCCCGATCCAATGCTGTAACCGAAGAACGGGCCGCCAAGATGGGTTCCGCCGCCGCAGACATAGAGAAACCGTCCCAGGCCGTCCGTGGTGAGATTGCCAGGATTGGTCAGCGCCGCCACCGGAGATCCCTGCGCTTCCGTCAGCGCACCCGTGCTGCTGTTGATGAGCAGCACGTGGATCTGGGCGGATCCCGTGGAACTGATAAAGAGGTACTTCCCGGCTGGATCGCTGATCATCTGGAACTGTCCGGGAGAATTGACTGGCATGTTGAGCGTGATCGACATCGGGAAGTTCGGCAGCGCGGTCAAGTCACCCGTGCTGGGATCCATCGACCATCCGAAGATTTTCTGCTGCAACTCGAAAATCGCATAGACGAATTGCTTGTTGACGACCACCATGCCCTCGCCGGTTTCGGTCGCTGGGATCTGCGGAGCGGTGTAGCCGACGATCGGGGCAAAGGTCCCGGCGCTGAGGCTCAGATCGTAGCCATCGATGGTGCCATTCGCATTTCCGCTTACAGCAGTCGTCTGGTCGACCGTGTAGACGAAAGCTGCAGGAGTGGGCCCGCCGCCTCCCCCTCCTCCACCACCACCGCCGCCTCCCCCTCCTCCGCCACCGAAGCCTCCGGTACCGCCGCCTCCGCCACTTGAACACGAAGAACCGCCAAACCCAGCTTGCGGGCATCCGGGAGCGCCGCTGCAGGCTGCCATCAGCAAGAGCGTAAGCATCGCCAGCAAAGCGAAGAGCACTCGCCACAAAGTTTTCATGCACTGCCTCCAACTTCTGTTCATGCGGCTGCAGACGTTCGTACTTCAGAGAAGATCGCGGTCGCGTTATTCGAATTCCGCCTCCGGGCACGCAGTCAACGACTCGAGCGCCAGCGGCGTGAAGGGAGCTCTACCTCTTCGCGATAGTAGGAGGACGGTAACGTCGTGGCAACGTTACGAATGTCATTGGACCGAGCAGCAAGGTTGTGCCGCGGGCATTCGTCCGCTCGGCGGGTCACCGGCGTGGATGGCGAAATCGATCAGCGCAGATGTAGTTTTCCGTGCGGCATCTTGGCTTCCACTTCTTCTCTCCGAAGGTAACACTCCCTTTCTCGCCCACACATTTTGTCCCGAACGGATTTCTTTGATCAGTGTTTGCCCCTGTACTGATGCGGGTTCGCGCACGATCGCGCAAGCGAGTGCGCAGACATGACTAACGTAAAGTCACCGGCGTAAGTGACCATCGGACGTGCACATTGGTTTCGGTAGTAACCACACATTTCCCTTGCCTGAGAAATTTCAAACTGCCAACATGCGAATTGAAATCTCGCGGAGGATTCTTCCCAGTGAAACGCACATCTTTTCTGGCCGTGTTTCTCAGCGCCATTGCGCTCTTGACAACGAGTTGCGGACATTCAGACAGCGTGAAGTCGATTTATCTGACCGCTGCCGGCAGCAACGGCTCAACCGTCTTCAATCTTCCTGGCGTGGACGCGACCCTTCAGTTGAAGGCGTATGCCATGTACCACAGCGGCAAACAAGTGGATGTCACCAACGATGTCACCTGGACCGTGAATACTGTCGGCTGCGTATTCAGCGGCGATCCCAACGACCCATGTGGAGGACCACTGCCGGACTACGGTCCGGATTCGGTTCCCATCAGCAAGACAGGATTGATGACCGGAATCGCTCAGATCTGCACGTGGATGGATCCGCTGGTCACTACGGGCACAGGAACGAGTCAGACCACAGCTCCTGCCGACCCGCCGGTCTGGTTGTACACGGGGTACTATCAGACAACCGCCACCTATCGAGGGATGACTTCGCAGCCGGTGGGCATCGGCGTCGGTGTCACCGAAAGCAACTATCCCAAAGGCGGCTGCGGCCCGTCGTAGTCCTGCAAAAAAGTTTTCCCTGGCCGAAGTGAGATCTTCCGCTCTCGACATGCAGCCCGTTCGCGGGCTGCATTTTTCTTTCGCTGGGATTGTGCGTGGCACGGTTTGCAAGTTGTCGTGCCGAGCGCAGAAGAGTCGAAGCGTCACTACCGCTGCAACAATCACGCGACACTCCCGGAACTTCCTTTCGTAACTCAAGCGCTTCCTTCATTCCGCCGATCAACTCTTCTGACATCCGTGGCGACCCAAATCCTTGCTCCTGACCGAAAGACGTTCGAAACAACGTTTCAACGGTCGCGTGCACGCCTGCTTCAAAGGGAGAACAGCAATGATCCGTGTGAAAGCTTTCGTAGCAGTTCTCTGCCTTGCTCTGCTTAATGCCTGCGGGGGCGCCAGCAGCTCCGACGGCGGCTCTCACGGGACGCCCCCGCCCGCCCCTGACACCGTATCGGGCACGGTCACTTTCAAGGGCGCGCCGCTCGCGGGGGCGAAGGTCACCAACTTTCTCACGAATAACAACACCGTTTACCAGACCACGACTACGGACGCGAATGGGCGTTACCAGCTCACGGGAATGAGCGTTACCGGAAATGTGACGGGCGATTACCAGATTCGGGTAGAGAAAGACGGGTACGGCTTTTATCCATCGGTTGGGAATCGTGCGCGCGTCACGCGGGCTGACTATACCGGGCAGTTCCAGGGAAATGGCGTGACCGATATCGCGATCTACTTCACGATCATCGATTTCCTCGCGCTGGAGAACAACTCCGTGAACGATGCCAACTTCGCCGCATACGACGGGACGAACCCGCTGGTTGCGCTGCCCGAGACAGGCCAGCAGACCAGCTACGTCGCGGGGGACGACGCGTCGCTGCACAAAGGAGTCGCGTGGAGCGCTGCAACACGCTTCGGCACCAATCCCGACGGCACTGTCACGGACAACCTCACGGGCCTGGTCTGGCTGCAAGATGCCGGTTGCCTTGGTCATGCACTTTGGTCCGATGGGATCGCGGCGGTGAACCAGCTGGCCAGCGGAGGTTGTGGGCTCTCCGACAGATCGGTTGCCGGACAGTGGCGCATGCCAAATCTGAACGAACTCGAAAGCCTTATTGATGTTGCGAACGCGAATCCGGCGCTGCCAGCGGGACATCCGTTCCAGAATGTCTCGTCCGGGATTTACTGGACCTCGACCAGTTACTGGGGTGGTGAAGGAGGATCGCCGCAGGCGTGGACCATCCGGCTGAGCGATGGCCGCTACATGAACGACTCGAACGCCAACGTGAAGGCCACTGCGATGAACGCCGTTTGGGCCGTGAAAGGCAGCGGAGGGGGAGCCGTCACGCTGCAGGCCACCGGCATGTACGTCCCTTATCTGGCGGGAGACGACGGCAGCGTGCAGGCCGGAGTTCCGCTGACCTATCCGCGCTTCATCGACAACCAGAACGGAACTGTGACCGACACCATGACCGGACTCATATGGCTGAAGCAGGCCGACTGCATCCGCGACGCTTGGGCTGCGGCGGTAGCCGAAGTGAATCAACTCGCGGGCGGGCAATGCGGCCTCAACGATGGCTCAACCGCGGGTTCGTGGCGGATGCCCAACCGGAACGAATTGCAAAGCCTCTCGGACCGCATGGAAACGAATCATGCGGACTTCTTCGACCAGACCTACCTGAATCGCGACAACAGCGTTTACCGGGCACCGATCTTTTCTAACTTCGTGGTGACGCAGTATTACTGGACGTCGACGACCGACGCGGCCGATCCGTCGGAGGCGTGGACGGTGTACTCGTGCGACTTCGGCGTTTATGACACTCCGAAAACCGCTGTCGGTTATACGCTGGCGGTGCGGTAGCCGGAGCGGACAAAGCATGAGAGAAAAAATGTTGGGGGGATCTAGCTAAGTAACTCATTCTAATGTTGTTAATCGACAGGTACCCAGAGAAGCGCCCGTAAGATATTGATCGTAAATAACTTAACTGTAAAATCCTCATACTGAACAAGTTAGAAGTGCCAGTCGGCGGGCCCCTAGAAATCCTTTCCCGTAACTTATTACTTTCCAGTAGCTTACTGAACTATCGCAGACAAGTTCACGGCAAAATCTTGAGCAGCAATAACTTAAAGACGAAACATTCGTCCGGCGAGGTTCTGGCAACTGCAGCGAAGATCCGAAGCCGACGGTCCCGGTGGGAGCCGATTTGGGCAAGCTCGAGCATGCTTCAAATTCTGCGCGTTTTTGGGATCCTGAGTAAAGGTTATCCGTCACAAAACAAAAATATTTTCTCTGTGGAAAACTTCGGGCTGGACTTACGCAATACAGCCGGATTTCCAGCGAGAGTTGGAACGCCGCGTAGCGAAGGACGCTCTCAAGATGGCCCTCCTACGTCAGGGTTATGTCGAACAGCGCCAGCCAGTACTGGAGGGATTGGAGGGCGAACCCACAGAGGATGAGGGCGATGCCGAATACTCCCAGGCGGCGCTCGGGCAAATTGTCGGCGTAGTACTCGATATAAGGATTGATCGTGATGCCCACGCCGGTAACCAGCCCGGTGACGATTCCGACTCGCAGGGCGAAGAGCACGGGGTGGTCCACGTGTTGGACAAGGGCGCTGCAGACGAGTGCGGTGGCGATATAGCCGAAGGTCCGAATTACGGTGCCCCAGAACTGACGAGAGGTAAGCCGGGGACGCAGTGCGGCCTTGTAATCGATGGCGGGCCGCATGCCCCGGCGGTATGCGATTACCTGCCCAACCGTGATAAGGACAGCGAAGGCTATCGCGTAGCGGTGTCCGACCCTGTGATACAGGCCGGCGCCGAATCCTGCGCCGCGGATCGCAGAAAAAAAAGCCTCCCAGGACAAGGAGTAGTTTCCCAGGCCACGTGCAGCGCGGCTGAGTTCGATGGAGACGGTGATTCCGGTAGCAATACCGGCGGTGACTCCGAAGAACAAGCCGAGACCCAAGCCGTATCCGATGCCGAATACGATCGAATACGTGACGGCGCGGGTCAGAAGACGCAGCGGTCCGTGCTGGCCGCCGAGCAGGTCATAGGCGAGATAGAGGCTGCCCAGCACGTCGAGGCAGGTGCCGGTGATGCTGATGGCGGCCAGGGTGTGATGATCCATGGGGTAGTTAGGCGCGAGAGTAGTACGAGATCAGGATAATCAAATATCCACGAGCCTGGAGGCTGTTGATCTAAGAGACAAAATGATTGAACGCGGTGCCTCTTCCCCAGTCCGTGACTCCGATGTCTCGCAACGGAAGCGAGACATGGGGCACCCCTCTTATCGTTTGCCGCGTGCGCGATGGTAGGGATCCTTCGACTCCGTGTAGGATGACGAGGCCCTTAAAACGCATCTCGAATTAAAACTCGACACGCAGGGCAAACTGCATGAAGCGTGGCGTTGTCAGCGTCGCCAGGTATTTGCCGAATTGCGTCGGGTCGTAGGAGAGCGACGGCTGAGCCCCACGGACATCGAAGCGAACAGAGTTGAACGCATTGAAGGCTTGCCAGCTGAACACGGCGCGCCGTCCTTCCCCGAAGGAGAAATCTTTACTCACGCCGGTATCGACGTTGAACATGCCGTCGCCGATCACGTTGTTGCGGACTCCGGATTCGCCGGGCCACTCGGGACGGAAGGAGGCTTCTGCCTTTACCGGATCGGCGAAAATGTCGGGGCCGATATCAACCCCGTTCACCATCGCGTGTCTCGGATTGCTTGCTTTCGGCGCCGGCCCGTTGGGCATGGCGTCGCCTTCGATGTTCCAGTTGGTCGCCCAGGTGAAGCCGTTGTCAATCGTGATCGGGAAGCCGGTGGTCCGGCGAACGATGGTCGAGACGTGCCAACCTCCGACCAATTCGTCGACCAGCGTCGACGCACCTCCGAGAAATCTCTGGTGCCGTCCGAAGGGAAGTTGATAGATGAGATTGGCATTGACCTGGTGAAAGGCGTTGAAGTCGGAGAGTCCGCGCAGGGCGAGCGGGTCATAGGAGTTGATGACGATACCGCCGCCGTTCAGGTCGTTGCCGGTTCCACCGGTACCTTCGTAGGGACCTACGCGTTCGGCTGCGGATGCCTCGTCGAATGACTTCGAGAAGGTGTAGTTGAACTGTCCCTGCAGATTGGACATGCGGATGTTGTAGGTCACTTGCAGGGCGTTGTAGTCGGATGTGCCGATGTTGCGCCACGCGTACAGAGAGCTGAACTGTTTGTGGTAGAAGGTGTAGTTACCGAACTTACTGGTGGGGAGCGCGGGGTCAAGCCCGGTGATATCGGCGGGCAAGTCCATCTCGAACAGAGAGAAAGTCTCGTTGTGCGGGAAACAGTTCCAGAGCTGGTAGATATTTTGCGTGGCGGTTGCGTTTGTCGGCAAAACCCCAGGAGCACAGTTGTCGCCGGCGGGATTTGTCTGAGTCTTGTTGTTGTTCCCGAGAGCTGTCGTGACGTCGGGACCTGCCCAAGCCGGAAAGACGTTTTCGAAGAACGGAATAGGCTGAATTGAGTTGACGTCTGTGCCTGTAGCCGCGGCCTTGGATAACATTGTGGCCGCGTCAAAATACCGCATCCCGCTGGAAGAATCCTTCAAATTGATTGGCATGGCCAGATCGACCTGCATGGGCAAACGGCGGGCGATACTACCTACATAGGCGACCTGCAGTGACGATCGGGAGTTCAGTTGTCGCGACAGCGAGAAATTGAACGTGTGGGTATAGGGTGTCTTCAAAGTCTGATCGAGGCCCCAGTTGATCGCGAACGCAGTGTCGCCAGGTGTGTATGGAAAGCCGCCGGTCGGGGCCGGTCCGAAGAGACACCCGGGACCATTGAGCGAAGGACAGGGCGGCGGCAGGCAAGACTGGCCGGACGTACCCGGGGTCAAGCAAGTAAACCGCGGTGCATTTGCCGGAGATACGACCCCTGCGGGATTTCCGAGAACGGTGGAGAGGCCGAACGAGCCCTTCTGATCGAAGGTGTTCACGATGGGGATGCCGAAGTGGTCATACATGATGCTGTAGCCGGCTCGGACTGAGAACGCATCCTTTTTCCCGAGGATTTTTGATGCCCATCCATCGCCTGTATCCGGCGCCCAAGCAACCGCGATACGCGGCGAGAAGTTGTGGTGGTCCCAATTCCACAATCCGGGACCATGGTTCTTGGGCCCACCAAGGACGAAACTGAGGTCCCCTGCATTGGCGACTGGCTGTCCCTGCGAAGCGAGGCTGGCGCTCTGCTTGAACCAGTCGGCAACATTTTGATTGGTGCAGCTACCGCTCGCCGCTTCAACGCAAGGAGCGACCTGGTAACCGTTGGTCTCGTAAGGCGGAGCTTCCAAGACCCAGCGCAATCCGTAAGTCACAGTGAGATTCGGTTTAATGTGCCAGGCGTCCTGGCCGTAGAACTCATAATCATTCACGGCATAACGGCGATTGATGGGCGTGCCCTGCGCGAGGGCATTGCCATTGCGGGCAAAGTTATAAATGCCGTCCCCTTCAGGGAAGATACCCATCACGATGGTGGTTGCGCTGTCATAGTTCGGACCAAAATTTCCGTCTACGGCCGGAAATCCGTTGTTGAATGGGTCGAGCGGACTGGAAGTTCCGGCGATGCCGCCCGTGTTGAGGTAGACAGCATTAGTTCGAACATCTGAGAACGAGTTCTCGTAGCTGGTGTGATTGTTGCGGATGAAGAACAGATCTGTGCCGAACTGGAAGGTGTGATTCCCGTGCGTCCAGTTGAGACTGTCGGTGAATTGGTGAAGCGGAACAAGGTAAATCTTGGAACGGGTAAAGGGGACAATGTTATCAATGCCGTCGAGAAGAACAGCCGGATTGAAGGAAGCGCCGGCGTTTTGTCCGCCCTGGCGAACGAAGCCCCAGTGAAAATCGTTGATCAGGCGTGGATTGATGAGCGACGTGAGGCCAATGGTCAGGCCCTTGCTGTCGTCCAGCATGGTTGTCGCAGCGGTCTGACCGGGGAATTGCTGCGAAAGAGGGATTCTGAAATTCTGTGTCTGACCGCGGGCAAACAGCGTTTCAGAACCACTCGCCGTGATGTGATAGTCCAAGCGAGTGATGTAAGTGTTATAGCTGGGGGCGGCATTGGAAGCGAAGCGGTAACCCAAGGTGTTATATCCGTCGCCCGCGCTTTCGTTCGCTGGTTGGTATTGATTGAGAAGCGCCAGAACCTGTTGGTTTACTCCGATGCCCAGGGGATCCATCGCCTGGATCTGGTCCGGCCCGAGCGCATAGAAGTTTGCTGGGACATTGCTCACCCCGTTGATGGTCTGGCCGCCGGTGGAACACCGGGGATCCTGGGTGCCATCGTTCTGCAGGGCACATCGGTACACGAGATCCCCTGCGCGCAGAGTCGGACTGGGGACGGTGCGTAGCACGCTGGTGCCTTGGGCATCGCGGCGGCCCTCATAGTTGGAGAAGAAGAAGAGACGATTCTTCTTAATGGGACCGCCCAACGTGACGCCGAAGACGTTGCGAAGAAGCTTGGGCGCTGTGTTTTTCTGGCCGCTGCTGAGCTGGGATTGCTTCAGGAACCAGTCGTTGGCGCTGAAGACGGTATTGCGGTTGTATTCGTAGGCCGAGCCGTGGAAGCTATTCGTCCCGCTCTTGGTCACGAGAGCGACCTGGGCGCCGCTGGAATATCCGGAGTCGGCATTGGAGTTGGCGGTGGTGACGCGGAACTCCTCGACTGAGTCCGGGGGCATATTCAGCACGCTGGCAAAGGCATAGCCGTTGTTTTGATCGTTGACGCCGATACCGTCGAGCGTCACGTTGGACTGGTCGCTTCGCATGCCGTTGACCGCCCCGCTGCGGGTATCTGTATCCTGATTTACTTGCGTTCCCAGATAAGCGACACCCGGTTGCAGGCTGAGCAACTGGACCACGTTGCGATCGGCGATCGGCAGTTCCGCGATCTGATTTTGCTCGACTGTGTTGCCAAGAGAGGCGTCTGTACGATTGATGAGCGGAGCCTGGCCTTCGACCGTGACCTGAGTCTCCACGCTGGCGACCTGAAATTTGATGTTCTGCGTCGAAGGCGTCTTTACTACCAGAGTTACATTCGCGGCAACGTAAGTCCCGAAGCCTTTGGCTGTCGCCTCTAGACGATAGGTTCCGGGCGGAACGTCGAGGAACTGATAGAGACCAGCTCCGTTGCTGTTGGTGGAGCGAACGAATCCTGTAGCGGAATCGGTGAGAGTGACCTTCGCTCCGGCAACGGTTGCCCCGGAGGGATCGGTGACGCTGCCATTCAGCTGGCTCGTGGACTGGGCAACCGCCAGGCCTGCACAAAGGGCGAAAGCGGCCAGGAGAGAAAACACGAGTTTCGTTGCCCCTACTCTCAGGAGGAAGAGAGTCTGGTTCTGTTGCCCGCTGCCCGGATTTTCAATTCGTGCCATCATCGTGATCCCCTTTGGAAAGAGCACAGCGAGAACGCCGGGACACGAGTCGCGGGCATTCTCGGGCTCTCCTGCGTAGGTTTTTGGTTCCCCGTGCTGATTCTGGCTAAAAGGCTATTCCTGCTCAGAGTGTCGCGGATTATAGCCGATGAGGGGATCGAGGATCATGCAGAAAATCCGATGGGTGCATGCGGTTCTCTGGAATAGGCACTGGTGGAGCGGGATTGCCCGCGAATGATGTTCGGTGGAGTACAGACGCGGGCAGAAGTGCCCGCGCCACACGCTAGAAACCCTTGTTGCCGCTCGAAGGAGTGAAGTGCAGGCTGAAGGAATAACCGGGTAAACTCACGGGCACGGAGTAGTCGGCCGCGACATAGACGGCGGGAGCGCCGGGGGTGCCGATGCGTTGTACCGTGACCTGCTCGGGAGCCAGAGGAATGCCATGTTCCTGTGCCTTTTTCACGACGGCATCGACCAGATCCTGGTCGTTCTGATGGGGATTGGAACCGCCCACCATGGCGATATTCTTCAAGTCGTCAGAGAAGGAATAGTTGGTCAACTCCGGAGGAATGATCTGAAATCCGGCGTAGATCAGGCCGACAATGACGAGAAAGCCAGTAAGAGCTTTGATGGTTCCCATGTTCCGCGATCGCTTCGCAGGACTGGAACAGCTCATCCGGTCGGGCGAAGCACTCCCTGAAAGAATTCGACGATCGCGGTGATCGTAACATCGCGTACTTCGAGAGTCGAACGCAAAACGACCTCCACGGTACCTTCGGTAACCTTCTTTCCGACCGTGATTCTAAAGGGAATACCGACGAGGTCGGCATCTTTGAACTTCACGCCCGGGCGCTCGTCGCGGTCGTCGATGACGACATCGAATCCGGCGGCTTCCAGACGTTTGGCGATATCTTCGGAGGCGTTTTTGACCGCTTCGTCTTTCATGTTGACAGGAGCGACCACGATCTCGAAGGGAGCGATCGAGGAAGGGAGCCAGAAACCGTTCCCGTCGTTTCCCTGCTCTACCGCAGCGGTGAGAATGCGCTCGATGCCGATGCCGTAACAGCCCATGATGGGCATGACTTCCTTGCCGTTCTTGTCGAGCACGCGCGCGCCCATGGATTCGGAGTAGCGGTAGCCGAGCTTGAAGATGTGTCCGATCTCAACGGCAGTGTCGATGCGCAGGGGCTTGCCGCAATTGGGGCAGGCTTCACCTGCGGTCACTGCGCGCAGGTCAGCGTAGGCCGTGGGATGGAAGTCTTTTCCCGGCGTTAGATTCTTGAGGTGATAGTCCTTCCTATTGGCGCCGGCAATCAGGTTCTTGCGGCCTTCGAGCGCTTTGTCGGCCAGAAGGACAGGCAGGTCGTCGGCCTTCTTGAGATCGTCGGCCCATACGATGCCCATGGGGCCGAGGTATCCGGCGGGCGAGTTGAAGAGAGATTCGATCTCGGTCTCTTCCATGGGGCGCGTTGCCGTGGCGATAGTGGCGTTGAGCTTGGCTTCGTTCAGTTGATGGTCGCCGCGCATGAGCACGATGATGGCGCGGGATTTTTTCTTGCCTGACTCATCGGTGACATCGGCCATCAAGGCAAGCGTTTTGATTTTGTTCTTCGGAGAAACGCCAAGAAATCTGGCGACGTCCTCAATTGTCTTCTGGCCGGGAGTGTGAACCGGCAGCGGCTTACCGTCACCATCGGCGGGAAGATCAGGAACGTCCGCCAGCTTCGAGGTGGCTTTCTCCATGTTGGCGGCGTAGTTGCAGCTGTCGCAGCTCACGATCTGATCTTCGCCGGCGTTCGTGCGCACCATGAACTCGTGCGATTCTTTGCCACCCATGGCGCCGGAGTCGGCCTCGACCACCATGTACTTCAGTCCGCAGCGGTCGAAAATGCGGCAGTAGGCGTCGTAGTGCTTGCGGTAGGAGATGTCGAGACCGGCGGC
>Ga0335071_10006981_pt1 | contig 11656 bp, 12 predicted proteins | sample Lox_Sample_15_FD_206724 | JGI IMG/M metagenome (GOLD analysis project Ga0335071, IMG submission 206724) | Soil microbial communities from Loxahatchee National Wildlife Refuge, Florida, United States - Lox_Sample_1.5 | ecosystem: Environmental > Terrestrial > Soil > Wetlands | place: USA...
CGGTATTTGGGCAGGGAGCCCGCAAAGTATGTCCCATTGAGGTCATCGAACAGTTGATCGAGATCTTCGGTCGGGTCGGTACTCTGCCCTGCGTTTCCGGGGTTTACCATGTGTCACCTGGCTTAGCGGCCCACTCGATGCCGAGTTCTGCCAGCTTGGCGAAGGTGGGCCAGCCGGTGTCGGGGTCCCAGCCTTCCATCTGGTGATACAGGCGGAGCGCCCGCTGGAAATCGTCCGGGTCCACGCGCACGCCGGCCAAGGGGCCGGTGGTGAAGGCCTCGTGCAGCCGCTTGGGGAGGCGGTCGTCCTTGGGGGTGAAACCCTCGCGGCAGTTGAACACCCGGGCCAACGATTTAGAGCGCTCTCCGACTTTGATGATTTCCCAGAGGCTGGTATCCCAGCCGGTCACGGCGCGGAGGGCGTTGACCACCAGCGTGATGCCGATCAGATTGGCGGGGGCCGAGGCCAGATGGCACACGCCCACGCAGCTGCAGAGGGCCCACCAGTGATTGGCGTAATAGTAGGCCCGCACCTTGCGGGGGCTCAACTCCAGCCGTTTGAGGGGTTCGGCGAGGCCGAGGGGTTCGAGAGGATGCGCCCCCTCCGGGTGGAAGCCTTCGTACGCGGGATCCTGGGGTGCGCGCATGTGGTCCGCGCCGGCGGGGGCGGTGGCATAGGAGAGAGACAGGGCCTGTTTGCCACGCGGCTCGTGCATGGGGAGCTCTTGCTTTTTCACGGTCAGGGCGAACTGCTCGGCGCCCTTGCCGATCTGCTGGGCGGCGCGGTCGGAGCCGAGGGCCAGGAGGTCGCCTAGCCCCTCGCGCTTGGCGATCTGCTCGGTGAGGGTCAGCATCGCCCGGGCGTTTCCGAACCGCAGGTCAAGGCCGCCCGTGTCTTTCGACGTTAGAATCCCGGTCTCGAAACACTCCATGGCGAAGGCGATGGTCATCCCCACGGAGATGGTGTCCATCACATACTCGCCGCAGAGTTGGTGGAACTTGGCGATGGCTTTGAGGTCCCCGATGCCGCAGACCGAGCCGCTGCTGCCGATGGTCTCGTATTCCGGCCCACCGTACTTGGTGGTGACCCCCAATTCGGGGACGCTCACATCCCGCTTACAGGCGATCGCGCAGGCGTAACAGGTCCCCTCGTGCTCCAGGATGGTCTCGGCCATGGTCTGGCCGCTGATCTCCTTGGCAAATTCAAACTGGCCCTCCCGGAAGTTGCGGGTGGGCAGGATGCTATCGGCGCTCATGCCCATCACGTTTCGCGAGGTGCCGTACTTATGCAGGGCGTCGTTCGCCCGGTCATATTGCTCGCGGAACCACTTGACGCAGGCCTGGAGCCCCTCCTTGTCCTTCGGCTCGACCCGGTCGTGGCCGCGGACGACGATGGCCCGGAGCTTCTTGCTGGCCATCACCGCGCCCATGCCGCTGCGGCCGTTGAAATGTTTCAGCTCGTTCACGATGTTGGCCATGAGATTGCCTTTTTCCCCGGCAATCCCGCACTGGAGCACGCGCGCGCGCTTCTCGGTCTCGGCCGTGAGCAGGTCCTGCACCTCGCCAGAGAGCTTGCCCCAGACGTGATCGGCGGGCCGGAATTCCACCTGGCCGTCGCAGATCCAGAGGTAGATCGGGGTGGCCGCCTGGCCCGTGACGACGATCCCGTCGAAGCCGGCGAACTTCAGTTCCGGGCCCCACCAGCCGCCGGCCTCGCCCTCGCCATAGCCGCCGGTCAGCGGCGACTTGGTCGCCACGCTGTACCGGTTGGTGCCGGAGAGGGGAATACCGTTCAGGGGGCAGGTGGCGAAGACGAGCATATTGTCGGGCCCCAGCGGGTCCACGCCGGGTGGCAGTTCCTTGACCAGAATCTGCGCCGCCATGGCCGCCCCGCCCATGAACATCCGGTAGGTGAGCGCGGGAAACTCCTCGATGGACGTGGTGCCCGCGGTGAGGTTGACGCGTAGGTATTTCCCGGTAAATCCCCCTTGCATATCGGCTGGCTCCTTTCGCCCCTTATCTGCGATGGTGGTTAACCGTTTCCGTTGTGGCGCGCGTCCAGGGCGGACGAAGCTCTTGTATTCCCGCCACGCAGACGAGTGCGTCCAGCCGGCTGCCGTGGGCTCGCATGAGGCGCTTGCAGAGCTCTCCGTCCCGTAATTCCAGGGCGAGGAGGATCCCCTGGTGCGTGAGGAGCGCCGGCTGGGCGGCATCGCGTCCACGAAGGGCCGTGACGCAGTACGGTAGCAGGGCCTGTTCGAGATCGTGGATGTGTTGTGTGAGGCGGGGCTGGTCCGCGAGACCCGTCCACAAACAGGCATGAAATTGCTGGCGCCACTCGAGAACGGCAGTCCGGTCCTCCTGTGCCAAGGCGTCTGCCGCCTTCCTGACGATCGTTTCCAGGTTTCGCAGGAGGGCAGGCGTGGCGTGCTGACAGATCGCCCGCAAGGCATAGCCCTGATAGGCCCCCCAGAGTTCCAGCAGCCCGTCTCGTTCTGTCGGCGATTCGGGTGGGACGGTAAACCCACGCCGTGGGCGCGGGATCAGCAGGCCTTCAACCGCCAACCGCTGAAGGGCCTCGCGGACCGGCGTGCGACTGACGCCCAGCAGCGCCGCGACGTGCTGCTCGGTGAGCCGATTTCCGGGACAGAATCGACGGCTGAGAAGTGCCGTCTTGACGGATACATACACCCAAACTCGGATCGGCAGGCATGCCCGACTTTCCGGAGTTGTGCGCCGGCCGTTCGTGCCATACGCTAGGACCTCGGTTGCTGTCTGGCCCTCACTCGTGAAAGGAGCCCCCCCATGAAACTCAGCGCCCGCAACGCCCTGAAAGGGGTCGTCAAGGCGGTCACCCCCGGCGCCGTGAACGCCGAGGTCCTCATCGAGATCGCCGGGGGCCAAGAGGTGGTCTCCATTATTACGCTTGCGTCCGTTCACAACCTCGGCCTCGCCCCCGGTAAACCGGTCTATGCCGTGATCAAGGCCTCGAATGTGATGATCGGCGTGGATCACTAAGGACGTGTCCTTGGCGACCCGCTGAGCGGTCGGTGCAGATGTATGGACGGTCACAGCCACTCCCGGGTGGTGTCAGGACCGGTGATTGGGTCGCGCGGCGGCGAGAAGACCCACAGGCGGATGGTCGGCAGGACCTTCAACACGCATTGACCCCGGACCGTAGGTCGATGGGCGCCGCGGCTAGTTCGGCCCCATGAGTTGCCTGTCGCCGGTGCCAATCCAGACCGACCAGCCGGCCAGCGTGGCGCCCATTCCGAGAGCGGTCGTGAACACAATCAGGCCCTGCATATCAGCGACTCCGTTCGTTATGCCTTGCGAAGCATATAGCTCGGCAAAAAAAATCAGGATCTGCCGAAGACTCGGGGGAATTCCCAGGAGGCCGCCTTGGCCACCCGCGCATGAAATTTCCAGTACCGCGCCAAGAACTGCTTCCCTTCCGGCGTGAGCTGGGCGCCGGGCGTCGGGCCGCCGCGACGGCGCGTGATGAATCGAAACCCGGCTGCCGCCTCCAGCTCCCGAAGATAGCCCCAGGCGTATCGGTAGGACATCCCGAATTGCTCGGCGGCAGCCTGGATCGAGCCGAGCCGTTCGATGGCCTCCAACAGTTGCGCCCGCCCGGCGCCGATCTTCGCCGAATCGCCAAACACCACCCACAGGCGGAAGTCTGGGCAAGGGCCGCGGGGCGAATCCTGTGTCCTAGCGGATCGCTTGCTCGCGTGGTCAGAGCCGTGTTCCCGCCGTCCTGAGGGACTATTCATTTCCCTTCTCTTCGAAGCGCCCAGATCGCGCGCGACCGGAGCCAGCGAGGCTGGGCCGGTGTCGAGGCCTACAGGTCTTCCTCCCGCTTGCCGGCATCGGGGAAGAAGAGCGGCTCCCCAAACCTGTCCACGCCGAACGTGCGGATAACCTCCTGAGTGTCCTTCGCCACCATGAAGTCGGCAAAGGCCTTCCCACCCGCGATGTTGATCTGGGGGAACTTGGCGGGGTTCGGCTCCAGGACGGAGTAGATGTTCAAGAGGATGCGATCGCGCTCCACCATCGGGGCGAGCTGGACGCGCTTCTTGTAGGCGAGGTAGGTCGCCCGGTCGGTGAGGACATACCCGCGCTTCTCGGAGGCGATGTCCAGCGTGGCCCCCATGCCCTGCCCTGCCTGGAGGTACCACGTCCCCGCTGGCGCGACCTTCGCCGCCGCCCAGAGTTTCTGTTCGAGCTGATGCGTCCCGGAGTTGTCCCCCCGCGAGACGAAGGGCGCCTTGGCATCGGCAATCCGCTTCATCGCATCGACGGCGCTCTTCAGGCCCTTGATGTGGGCGGGGTCGCCGTCCGGCCCCACGATGAGAAAATCATTGTGCATGACCAGACGACGGTTCACGAGCAGCCCGTCCGCCACGTACTTCTTCTCGGAGTCCGGCGCGTGGACGAGCGCTACATCGGCTTCGCCCTTGCCTGCCAGCGCCAGGGCCTGCCCTGTGCCGACCGAGACCGTCTTCACCAGCGAGCCGGTTTGCTTTTCGAACAGGGGCACGAGCACGTCCAGCAAGCCAGAATCCTGCGTGCTGGTCGTGGTCGCGAGGATGACCGCCTGCCCGGCCGCTGCGAACCCGGGCCAAGCGCACCCAAGGATTGCGACGGCAACCAACCATTGCCATCCGACTTTTCGCTTGTTCATCAGTGACTCCCCACTCGGACGAAAGGTCCGCCACTCCTTCACCTGCAACCATGACACCAGCTTCGCACCGTATGAGTTCCTCTTCTATATGCTTTTGCGAGCATGGTCAAGCAGGAAGTCAGGACAGGTCGATGTTCGGAGGGTGTACGAACAATCGTGCCCGTGATTAAGCTGCTCCAAGTTATCTGAACGGTCTTCACTTTTCCTCATTGGGAGCGCCGGCGGGCGGAGGGCAATCGAGAGTGTTCTGGCCGAGAATTCGCCGACAATTCGGGTGCTACCCACCTTTCAATGCGGCTCAGGTCGCGCTTTTGGACACGGAGAAACGAACGAAAAACAATTGTTCCCTGCCGAGCCTGTCGAAGGATGCTCTCGATCTTGCGAACGGCGAGGAGTGAACTGTGCACGGTTTGCATTTGACACCGAACCCTTGATTGACAAAAGTGTCCCGATATTATGCCAGTCGGAGGAGGCGACATGAGCATCGGCATCTGCATGATCGGGTATGGAGGCATCGCGAAATATCACGCAGAGATTGTGCGCAAAGCCGGTGCCGTTCTCGACACCGTTGTCGGCCGCGTCGAAAAAGACGCCGCCGGGTTCGCGTCGGAGTTCGGGTTCCGGCATCACTCGACCGATCTGGCCGATGCGCTGGCTCGAAGCGACTGCCGAGCCGTGATCGTGACGTCGCCGAATGACCTGCACTACACACACACCCGGCAGGCGCTCTTGGCGGGAAGGGACGTCTTGTGCGAGATCCCGCTTGCGATGAGCTATGCCCATGGCGTAGAGCTCGTCGATCTGGCGAAGCGGCACGGCCGGACGTTGATGGTGGCCCACAGCATGCGTTTTCAACCCGCGCTCGACTGGCTGCACGATCAAATCGCGTCCGGCCGGCTGCACCTCAGGCACGCACTTGCGCGCATGCTCATGTTCCGATTGGTCAACATCGGGTGGACCGGACGGACGCGGAGTTGGACTGACAGCATCCTCTGGCATCAGGGCGGGCATCTCGTGGATACGTGTATGTGGATGCTCGGGTCGGATCCCGTGTCCGTTCAGGGTAATCTCGCGCCGGCGGATCCTCGGACCGGCACACCACTGGACGTGGATGTGCTCCTCCGCTCTTCGAGCGGGCAGGCTGCGAATATTTCGCTGTCCTATCTGTATAAAGGTGGGAAGCCGAATTCAGAGTACGTCTTCATCTGCGAGGAAGATGCGTTTGATTACCGCCAGGGCGTGCTCCGGAACTCGACGGGCGTGGTCATGGAAGAGGCGCCGGGAGGCGATTATCTGGTGCCGTCATGGGAAGCGCAGGATCGAGAATTCCTGTCCGCGCTCGAAGAATGTCGTACGCCGAAGATGACCGGTTCCGACGCGCTCTTCACGCTGCGCATCCTGCAGGCCGTGCAGGATGGGGGAGAACATCAGTTGGACAGGAATTCGTTGCCGGGGTCGTGAGGAGTATGGCTACTCTGGTGGGTTTTCTTTTGGATTGACTCCTTCGAGGCATTCTTCGGCGTACTTGCACCACTCCGCACAGCCCAGGTCCAAGTTTGGGTTGCGCACCTTGGCGCCGCAGCCGGGACAGATCCGCATCGGCTCGTCTTTCCAGATCTCGATGTCACGGCTGCAGGCGGGGCATCGGACAGTTGCGATGTCCTTCGGCGTCCAGTAGCGTTGGTCTTGACCAGGGCACCTCACCGGAGTCAGGCCGCTGAAAAAGGCCCATCTGCGGCGTTGCGGCCACCCATCGGAATGGGTACCCGGCGCGGCGCTGCGACGTACATACTGAGTACGCCTCGCGCCCCGGATTGCGCCGCGCCTTGCAGCCGGGCCTTTTTGAGCAGCCTGGTATCTAGTAACATTGTGTATCCCTTCACAATAGGCCGAGGCAGATCCGACTGGCAAATACTACCGCATCTTCTGCCGCGTACACCTGCTTGATGCAGCGGTCGAAGAGCACGTCGGCAGTTGGCTCGCACTCTTCGTCGCCGCGGCGATAGATGAGAAATGCATCGAGATGGCCAATGCCGTGAATCCGGGCACCGAGGTCGCCGGATTCGAACGGCTGCCAGTCGAAGCGGCCAAGATGGCGTTTCAACAATTCCGTGTCATTGCCGATCCGCTTCAGGACCGGGGCGATGCTGCGCCCGCAAAACGCCTCCCAGTAAAACTGGCCTCCCGGCAATTCGCGAAAGCTGATCAGATCACCGGTGGGGTGAATACTGCGCTGGTACCGGAGGTAATGCAAGACGAGAATCTGGTCGCGGAGCTTCGCCGGTTGACCATTGTCCGCGTCAACCAGCTCATATCCCGGGAGCCGCAATACGAGATTCTGACCGAACGCGCGGAAATGGAGGCCTTCCGTGTTCGGGATCGGCAACCCAAGCCGCTCACAACGGGCCGCCAAATCGACGGACTGCAGTTCGTTCACGGCCCTCCGCACGGCTTCGCGCTGGGCGGCCTCGATGCTCATGCGTGCGCTGGGCGGAAACTCCGCCGATAGCGGGCCGGCGTGAGGCCGGTGACCTCGCGGAAATGTCTGATGAAGTGGCTCTGGTCGGCGAAGCCCAGTTCGTAGGCGATCTGCACGAAGTCCTTGTCCGTCTCTTCGAGCCAGGTCCGGGCCTTCTGGATCCGCAATTTCTTCACGTGCTGCAGGATGGTCTTGCCGGTGCACTCTTTGATGAGATGGGCCACGCGAAAGCGACTGAGGCCGGCCAAGGAGGCGACTTCGTCAAGGCGAACATTGCGAGTGTAGTTGTCTCCCAGGAATTGCAAGATCCGGCTGACGTGCGTGTTGTGGCGGTTGAAGCCCTGCAGGCCGATCTGGTCGATGAACTCGTCCAGGGCCTCCCGAAGCGCGGCGCAGGCGCCCTCGAAATCCTTGGTCGCGATCAGGCGATCGATCCATTGCAAATGGCGCTCGACCAAAGAATCGAGCACCGGATTGTCTTCCACCGCCGCCCGCACCAGGTAACCCAGCAGCTCGATCATGCGGGCCTGCACCAGAGGCAGCCGCGTCGAATACACGAACACGTGCGCCAAGAGCTTGTTGAGCTCACGCCGCGCGCCGGCGCGATCGCCGACCCGGATCAGGGCCAAGAGGGCCCGCTCTTGGTCGAGCGAGTACGGGGCGAGCGGGCCACTGGTCTTCCGCCGGTGAATCTCCTCGGCGATCTGGCCCTGCTGCGACGCGTTCTCGCGATTCCGCTCCAAGAGTGTTGGCTTCCAGCGGGTCAGCTCGTACACGCGCCCGAACAGCCACGTCGCGGTTTCCGACGTTCGGGCCTGTGGCCAAACGGGCAAGCCGGCGAGGTAGGACTCCGCCGATCTGCGCGCCGCACCCGCGGCGACCAGATATGTGATGGCCTCGTTCCGGTCGTGGGGGTCGTCATGCGACCGCACCTCGCCACCGCAGAGGCCGCCCCGCACGGTATCGCCGTTCACCACCGGAACGATCCAGGACACGATACCCGGCGTCAGAAAGAACGAGTACGGCTCTCCCCAGCGGACGCTTTCGTCCAAGGCGTGCGCCCGCGCCCGTCGCAGCACTGGAAGGTTGCGGAGATCAGTCGGGGCGACCGCGTGGACCGACCCGTCGGAAGCAATGGCGTCGGTCCGAAGGCCAAAGCGTCGGTGATATTCTCGACAAAGCCGCTCCATTTTCTCTGGCGGCAACAACGATCTATCCTCCATCGTGGCTGTGTTTAAGCTTACTTATCACAACAGGCGGTGGCCAGCAACATCGTTCGATGGTTTGACCATCCTGCTCTATACCATTAACGGCCTTGCCCGCAAACTGGCACGCGTCATCTTCTATCCCAATAACGCATTGCTAAGGAGAGCGCGATGGCATCTCGCGGGCACGATCTGCTGGGCCGGTTGCGATCCGATGTGCTGGTGTTCGATGGGGCGATGGGGACCATGCTGTTCCAGGCAGGGCTCGCCCCCGGCGCGTGCCCGGAGCTGTGGAATGCCGAGCGGCCGGATGTGCTCAAGAGCGTGCACCAGGCCTACATCGATGCGGGCAGCGACATGGTGGAAACCAACAGCTTCGGCGGGACACGGCTGAAGCTGAAGGCCTACGGATTGGAAGACCGCTGCCGAGAGTTGAATGTGGCGGCGGCCCAGCTCGCACGGACGGTCATGCCCGCCGGCGGATTCGTCGCGGGCTCCATGGGGCCGACGGGGCACCTGCCGGACACGTTCGAGCCGCTCGGGGATACGCCATCCGAGGTCTTCTACGAGAACTTCAAGGAACAGGCGGTGGCGTTGGCCGAAGGCGGTGTGGACCTGTTTGCCATCGAGACCATGATGATTCCGGATGAAGCCGTGCTGGCCATCAAGGCGGCGAAAGAGGCGACGGGCCTCCCGGTGATGTGCAGCATGACCTTCCAGTACAACGCAGCAAAGGATGAGGACCGGACGATGTGGGGAACCGCGCCGGCCGATGCCGCCGAGAAGCTCGCCGCCGCAGGGGCGGACATCATTTCTTGCAACTGCGGGGACGGCGGCCCCGGGCGCGTACCCGCCCTCATGCGGGAATTTCGCAAGGGCGCGCCGTTAGCGTTCCTCGCCGCGTATCCCAATGCCGGCATCCCCAAGGTGGTCGGCGACAAGACCGTGTACGACCTGTCGCCCGCAGACATGGCCAAGGCGTATCCGGCGATCTTGGCCGCGGGCGCCCGTATCGTCGGCGCCTGCTGCGGCAGCACCCCAGCCCACATCCGGGCGATCGCAGAGGTGGTGAAGAAGTAAAGCGGTTCAAGGTGCTGCGGTGAAGAGCAGTTCAAGGTTCAACGGGCTGCGGGTTCAAGGCCCCACAACCTTGAACCGTGAACCTTGAACCGTCGTTTGAGCCTTGAAGTTTGCACCTTGCACTGAGGTTCTGAATGTCGCTCAAGCTTGCGATTACTGGGAAGGGTGGCGTTGGGAAATCCACGCTGGCGGGTACGCTCGCGCGCCTCATGGCCGCAGACGGCCGGCGTGTGCTGGCGATTGACGCCGATCCGGACGCCAACCTGGCTTCGGCCCTCGGATTACCCGAAGAGCTACGACGCACTGTGCACACCATCTCCGAGGAGCGGCAGCTCATCGAAGAACGGACGGGCGCCAAGGCCCGGGAGTTCGGGCAAGTCTTCCGACTCAATCCTGACGTGAGCGGCATTGCGGAGCAGTACGGGACAGCGTTCGAAGGGACGCATCTGCTGGTCCTGGGCGCCGCGCAGCAAGCGGGAGGTGGCTGTGCCTGCCCGGAAGCGGTGTTGCTGAAGGCTTTGGTGCGGCATCTCGTTCTGCAGCGAGACGAGGTGGTGATCCTGGACATGGAGGCCGGCATCGAGCACCTCGGACGCGGGACCGCAATGGGCGTGGATCTCATCCTGGCCGTCGTTGAGCCCGGCCAGCGCAGCGTCGAGACCGCCCACCGCATTCAAACGATGGCCCGCTCGCTTGGTATCCAACGATTTGCCGTGGTTCTCAACAAATCGGTTTCGGCAGAGGACCGCCGCTGGATGGCGGAAGAGTTCGGGGCCGAGAGCCTGCTCGGCATCATCCCGTTCGACCGCCGCATTGCCGAGGCTGACCGGCGCGCCGTGTCGCTTATCGACTTGGGATCGGAGGACCTGTTGCTGCCGTTTCGGCAGATCCAGCAGATCCTTCAGCAGCAGTTCGAGAAAGTAGAAGGAGGGCTTCGATGAGTTTCCAGCCGAAGTGCCTGGCGACGGGCATTGGCAGCCTGCCGCATGCGAAGGCGGCGGATGCCGTCCGTGTCATCCTCTCCAACGTCGTGGACGCGCCGTTCTGGCCGCAGCTCCCGGCGCGGGGCATCAATGAGCAGATGGAAGTCCAGTACAACGAGGGCCTGCCGCGGGTCACCATAGACCGCGCGAAGGAGCGGATGTTCATCGACACGTCGGGCGACACCTCGATGGACCTGGCGACCTTCTATGAACACTTCCTGAGTGAAGACCTGGACTACTTCGCCATCACGCCCGAATTCTCCCAGGGTATCCCGGAGTTGCAAACGGCGCTGCAGGGCCTTCGCAAGCCGTTCGTGAAGGTGCAGACGACCGGTCCGATCAGCTTCGGGCTCACCATTGTGGACGAGAACAAGCGGGCCATCTATTACAACCCCGAGTTCGTGGATGCCGTGGTGAAGTGCCTGGCGATGAAATGCCGCTGGCAGATCAAGAAATTTGCCGGATTTGCGGACCGGGTGATCTGCTTCATTGACGAGCCGATTCTGTCCGCGTTCGGCTCCTCTACCTACGTCAGCGTGACACGCGACGACGTGGTCGCGAAACTGGCTGAGGTTGTCGAGGCCGTGCACGCGGAAGGCGCGTTGGCCGGCGTGCATTGCTGCGGAAACACGGAGTGGTCTATCCTTATTGACGCGGGCGTGGACATCGTCAACTTCGACGCGTTCGATTACGGCGAGACAATCGCCCTCTATCCTGAAGCCGTGCGGCGCCACCTCGAGGCCGGCAAGGCCCTGGCCTGGGGCATCGTGCCGACCAGCAGCGCCAAGATCAAACAGCAAACCCCGGATACGCTGGTTGCCCTGTTCGACCGGCTGGTCGAGCACCTCGCCAAAACGGCCAATCTGGACAAGGGTCTGATCGTGCGCCAGGCGCTCATCACGCCGTCCTGCGGCACGGGATCGCTGCCGGTCGAGGATGCGGAGCGCGTCTTTGCCGCGCTGAACCAGACCAGCCAGATACTGAGGAATCGACAGGGATAGCGACAGGGACAGGGGAGAACACGAAGACGGTTCTTTGCTGTCGCTGTCGGATATTGCTGTCGGCAATTGAGGTGATCAATGGGTTTGACGTTGGCCATGACCGGAAAGGGGGGCGTCGGAAAAACGACGCTGTCTGCCTTGACCATCGAGTGGCTGGTGGCGCAAGGCGAAAGGCCGGTCCTGGCCGTGGATGCGGATTCGAACGCGAACCTGCACGAGGCG
>Ga0335071_10006982_pt1 | contig 11656 bp, 7 predicted proteins | sample Lox_Sample_15_FD_206724 | JGI IMG/M metagenome (GOLD analysis project Ga0335071, IMG submission 206724) | Soil microbial communities from Loxahatchee National Wildlife Refuge, Florida, United States - Lox_Sample_1.5 | ecosystem: Environmental > Terrestrial > Soil > Wetlands | place: USA: Florida...
CCATGGGGGTGCGGACGGCGTTGTAGCCGACGGGATCGCGATAGACGAAGGCGACGCGGGGATGGGTGAGCAGGGCGGGGTTGTCGGGTGCGGCGGCGGTGACGAAGTAGCCTTGCGCGGCGATGTAGTCGATGACGCGCTGCTGCTGGGCTTTCCAGTCGAGGCCTTTGACGAGGCGCATGTCGATGTCGGCGGTGGCAGTGGAGGGTACCACGTTGTTGGCTTTGGCGCCGGTGCGGGCGGAGGCGAAGCCATCGATGTTGAGCGTGGGCTCATTGAGCAGTTCGACCAGGGGCTTGCCGCCGCCGTTGACGCGGCCGAGGGCGAACTCGCGCATCAGCATGGCGTCGTTGCGCGGGGCCTCGGCGATGGCCTGCTTTTCGAGCGGGGTGAGCGGGGCGATGCCATCGTAATAATGAGGTATGAGGACGTGGCCGTTGGCGTCCTCCATGCTGCCGAGGAGTTGGGCTAGCATCATGGCAGGGTTGGGCGCGAAGTTGCCATAGTGTCCGCTGTGGAGCTCGCGGTTGGGGCCGTAGAGGGTGACGGCGATGTGCGTGACGCCGCGCGCGCCGAAGACGACGCTCTGGCGTCCGCTCTGATCCACGGGGCCGTCGCAGATGAGCCAGACATCTCCGCCGAGCTGGTCGCGATACTTCGCAAGCACCGCACCGAGATTGGTTGAACCGGCTTCCTCTTCACCTTCCCACACGAAGCGCAGATTGGCCTTGATGGGGATGTGCGCGGCTTGCAGGGCGTCGAGGGCGGCGAGCTGGGCGAGGATGGCTGCCTTGTCGTCGGAGGTGGAGCGTCCGAAAATCCGCGGCTCGCCGTTGACCATGCGGATCACCGGCGTGAAGGGCGTCTGTGTCTCCCAATCGGCGGGATTGACCGCCTGGCCGTCGTAGTGGGCGTAGAAGACGATGGTGTGCCTGGCGCCGGGGGTCTTGATCTCGCCATAGACGACGGGGTTCGAGTCGGCGGCGGTGAGTTGCTTCGCTTCCACGTGGCGGCGTTGCAATGCGGCGACGAGGGCGTCGGCATTGCGCTGGATGTTGGGCTGGTCGGCGGCGACGTTGGGGATGGAGAGGAGGTCGGTGAACTCGTGGAGAATTTGCTGCTCGTGGGCGGCACGCCATTGGTCGGCGGCCTGCTTGGGGGATTGGGCCGAGAGGATGGCTGGAGCGAGCAGCACTGTTGTGACTAGAACGCGGATCGGACGCAGCGACATTCGATGAATATACGCCAGCGGCTTCTATCCACCGCTTTCGTAGCACTAGGCTGATGCCGTACACTGGCGTGCTACACCAAGGGGAGACTCATGAGGTCGCTTAAGTGCTACTTATCGCTCTTCCTCCTGTTGTTGTTGGTCGGGACGATGGCCGCGCAGACTGCGGCTGCCGGCGCGGCGCCCCCCAACATCGAGCAGCTTCAGCAGCAGGTCGCCGACGCGAAGAGCTCGGCCGACAACGCGTGGATGCTGGTGTCGAGCGCGCTGGTGCTGATGATGACTGGGCCCGGGCTGGCGTTGTTCTACGGCGGACTAGTGCGGCGCAAGAACGTGCTCAGCACCATGATGCATAGCTTTGCCATGATGGCCATCATCACGGTGGTGTGGGGATTGTTCTCGTTCAGCCTCTGTTTCGCATCGGGGAACAGCTTTATCGGCGGCCTGAGCCATGTGTTCCTGCGAGGCGTGGGGGCGCAGCCGGAACCCGCTTACTCGACAACCATTCCGCTTGAGACGTTCATGATTTACCAGTTGATGTTCGCCATCATTACGCCGGCACTGATCAGCGGGGCCTTTGCCGAGCGCATGAAGTTCAGCGCCATGGCGGTGTTCATGACGTTGTGGTCGCTGATCGTGTATGCGCCGATGGCGCACATGGTATGGGGCAAGGGAGGATTCCTGAATGCGGCGCTGGGTGGCAGGTTTCCGACGCTCGATTTCGCGGGTGGCACGGTGGTGCATATCACCTCGGGAGTGTCGGCGCTGATGTGCGCTTTGTATCTGGGGAAACGGATTGGCTATCCACGAGAGCCGGCGTTGCCGCATAGCGTGGTGATCAGCTTTATCGGCGCGTGTTTGCTGTGGGTGGGCTGGTTCGGTTTCAACGCAGGCAGCGCGCTGAGCGCGGGAAGCCTGGCGACGAGCGCGTTCGTGGCGACGCATTTCGGCGCGGCAGCAGCCGCGATCGGATGGGCGGGCGCGGAGTGGATGAGAAACGGAAAGCCGAGCGCGCTGGGAGCGATCTCGGGGTGCGTCGCGGGGCTGGTGGCTATTACTCCGGCGTCAGGGTTCGTGGCGCCCATGCCGGCGCTGCTCATTGGGCTGATTGCCGGCGTGGTTTGCTTCCTCATGGTGGCGCAGGTGAAGGCGCGCTTCGGGTACGATGACGCGCTCGATGCCTTCGGCGTACACGGTGTGGGCGGCACGGTGGGCGCACTGCTGACGGGCGTGTTCGCCAGCCAGCTCATCAATCCCATATTCAAGGAGGAGAAAGGCACAGCGTTGGCACTGGGTATGATCGACGGGAATTACGGGCAGATCCTCAACCAACTCGTGGGCGTGATGGTTGCCATCGTGCTCGCAGTGGTGGGAAAGTGGTTGACGTGACGATTGGAGTGCGCGTGCCGGCGGAACAGGAGATCGAAGGGCTCGACATTACGCAGCACGGCGAAGAGGGATACAACTGGGAAGGCGGAGTGCCGTGAGCGCAGTTGCCGGCACCCACGAACAGCAGGTCCTTCGACTCCGGCGTCGCAAGAGAGCGGCGACGCCTCCGCTCAGGATGACAGTGGTTTCATTAAGGCCGTGAAGGGAATGCTATGACCAAGCTGGAAGCCATCATTCAGCCGACCAGGTTCGAGGCAGTGAAGGAAGCGCTGCTCGAGATCGGCGTCGAGGGCATGACCGTAATTGAAGTGCGAGGACATGGCCGGCAAAAGGGCCACACCGAGTTCTATCGCGGGCGGGAATATGCGGTTGACGTGTTGCCCAAGGTGAAAATCGAAACCGTGCTCGCCGATCACATGGTGGACAAGGCCGTCGCCGCGATCACCGGCGCCGCCCGCACCGGCAAGATCGGTGATGGGAAGATTTTTCTCACGAGAGTGGACGAAGCCGTCCGCATCCGCAACGACGACCGCGGCGAAAACGCATTGTGATTGGCCGAGACGAGTGGCGCTGAAGTTTTGCCAGACACGAGGATGCCGAGAAGTTACGCGCCTTTCTTGAGTTCGAGAGGCCGCGCCGGTTGATATTTCCCGGGCGTTGCTCTGGCGGCGATGGCGAGACGGTTCCAGGTATTGATTTGTCCCACCGCCAGTGTCAAATCGGCAATCTCTTTTTCGCTGAAGTATTTCTTGATTTCCTCGAAGACTTCGTCGCGCACATGGCCATCGCGGATGCTGGTTACAGCTTCTGTCCAAGCCAGGACTGCGCGTTCGCGGCCGGTGTAGTAAGGCGATTCCTCCCAGGCGTCGAGGCCGTATAAGCGTTGTTCGCTTTCGCCCTGGGCGCGCAGATCTTTCCAGTGCATATCAATGCAGTAGGCGCAGCCGTTGATCTGTGAAGCCCGCAGCTTGATGAGATCGAGCAGCTTCGGGTCCAGTCCAGATTGCTGAAGATACTTCTCCATAGCCAGCATGGCTTCGTACACGCCGCGGCCGGATTTCAGGTAGTCGATTCGCTGTTGCATGATGTTCCTCCTTGTATCTGTACGAAGTGGGGCGGGCCTGGTGACGCAGCGAGGGAAGCGCGTGATCGCCGCTTTACCAGCGCCTCGATGCGAGGCGATAATCGCGACGTTTATTTGGATGCCGGAGGAAATACCGGGATGCAAATGCCAAGCGGCCCGTGTTGAACGGCGCTTACCACACGCCGGGGAGCAGCCGGTTGCGCGTGACGGCGGCGAATTCCTCATACCCCGGCAGTTCGCGGCGGAGCGTGTTGTCTTCCATCGCGGTGCGCCAAACGAACAGGATTGCCAGCAGCAAGCCCACCACCAGCGCCCACAGCGATCCCAAGATGAGAGCCGTGGCGGGAAACATCAGAATGGCGCCCACGTACATGGGATGGCGGACGATGCTATAAGGTCCAGCGCTCACCGTGCTTTGGTCTCGCTCGGCTTGAATGCGGACAGTGCTTTCGGCGAAGGGGTTCACCAGCATCGCCCAGGTGATCAAAGCCATGCCAATCGCCAGCAGCCCGAGGCCGACGTACACCGTAGCGAAAGGCATGGACGACCAGCGGAAGCGGACGGCATCCAGCCCGGCTATGACCGGTTGGGCGACGTAGAGCGGGAAGAAAATTGCGAGGAAGACCTTGTCAAAGGGTTTGGTGTCAGGGTGCCGCCAATTGGCGCGCGCGTACAACAGCGCCGGGTTCCTGAACTGTACCAGTACGATGCAAAGCGCATAGATGCCCAGAGTGGCGGCTACACAGATCCAGCCGCGGAACCATTTCAGCCGGCCAGCGGAAACGAATATCGCCCCGACCCAGAGCCCCGTCGTCAGAATGAGCTGGAGGATTTTTCCGAAGCTCCACAGGTTGGGCCTGCGAGTCTTCGCTTCCGGTTCGAACGCGGATGCGGCGCCCATCATGAGATCTCCGCGGCTTCTTATTCTAGTGTCCTGAGTCGTTAATTCGTTAAGCAAATTTGCAGGTCCGTTCCGTGTTACCCTTCAGGGCCTAAAGGCCGTGTTTTCTTGGGATGCGGATCGGCACGACGAAAAGAGGCCGCTGAAAAAGTCGGAAAAGCACATTCCTCGCGGGCTAAAGCCCGCTCGGAATGATAAAAACAAACGACATAGACGCCGGCCTAAAGGCCGGCTCTACCCAAAAGCGCTTTTTTCAGCAGCCTGTAAGAGTCGTGCCCCGATACAAGGCTCCGTCTTATGCGACGAATTTGCGACTCAGGACACTGGAGCGGTTTCCCAGTAGCTGTGCCCCATAATTGTGCCGCCGGGCTGAAGCCCGGCTATCTCCAAGGAAGGCCGCAGTGACGCGACGCTGAAGAGGCTGTTACGAAACTGTGCCATCCCTGCGGGACTCGAATCAAATCTCCCACTCCACCCGGCGTTAACGCGCCGGGCTACGATTGTTCCGCCCTTCGGGCTGGCATTTGCGTTGACCAACCACGTCCATCTCCCACAGAAATTTCCGTGTGCGAGTTTCGTAACAGCCCCTGAAGCGTCGCTCTACCCAAAGCGGCCGGAAGGTACAGCAATCTTGAAACCGCTCTAGCTAATGCGGACCGGCGCCGAGCGGACACAAGTTGCGGTCATCGCGCGCCAATCCCACTACACGTAGTCAAACAAGGTCATGAAGCCGAAGTCCATGTGCAACTGCTGGTGGCAGTGGAAGAGGGTGAGGCCGGGGTCGTCGGCGACGAACTGCACCTCGACCTCCTGGTAGCCGCCGAGCATGACGACGTCTTTGAGGATGCCGGCGGTGGACTGGCCCGCCAGCTTCGTGAGCTCGAAGCTGTGGCGGTGCAGGTGGATGGGGTGGATGTCGTCGCTGGCGTTGCGCAAGCGCAGGCGGTAGCGCTTGCCCTGTTGCAAGTGAACGGTGGCGGGGGCGGGGGCATTGCTCATGGGATAGGCGACACCGTTGATGGTCCAGCGATTGAAGCCTTGTTCGGCGGCGTTGTCCTTGGCGAAGAGCATTTCGACAGACTCGTCGGGGAGGGTGGCAATGGTGTTGGGCTGTTCGAAGCGGGCGTAATTCCACTTGAAGGGCGGCGGTGCGAGCCACTGCGCTTTGCCGATGTGTCCGGCGTACTCGACGACGATGCCCATGCCGTGATGGCGGTCGTCGTCGGCAGTGTCACCCATGATCCAGACGCCGGGATGGTTCATGTGCACGATGGCGGAGATGCGTTCGGCGGTGCCGAGCCAGAGGACGGGAACGCTGGCGGGATTGGGCACGGGGTTGCCGTCGAGTGCGACCACGCGGAAGGTGTGGCCGGGCAGCGCGAGACTGCGGATCTCCGTGGCGCTGCCGTTGAGGACGTGAAACAACACGCGCTCGCCGTGCTTCACGCGCACCGGTTCGCCGTGGCCGAGCATGCGCCCATTGATGGTGAAGGAGCCGTAGCCGACTTCGTAGCCGTGCGGCATGCCTTTGGCGAGGGAGGCCTTCATGGCGGACTCGCCCTGTTGTTCCAGTTGCGGGTCGCGCGCCGAGGGGGCGAGGAAGTTCATGGCCATGTCGCCGCCACGGCTGAAAGTGGGCTCGAACTCCTTGAGCACGAGAAATACTTCGCGATCGTAGCGGCCGGGATTCTCCTTGGGTTCGATGTACACCGGGCCGGCTTGTCCGCTGTAGGTGCCGGCGTAAAGGTTGGCGCCGGCGCGGTTGTGACTGTGATAGAAGCGCAGGCCGGAGGGATTGGGGTTGAAGGTGATGCGGCGCTGGCCGTGGGCGGGGATCCAGGGAGTGCCCTCTTCGGCGGCGCCGTCCACGTCGGTGGGGATTTTCTGGCCGTGCCAGTGGAGCTGCTCGGGCGTATCGGTGTCGTTGAGGATGTCGATGGTAACGGGCTTGCCCTCCTGGAAGCGCAGCAGGGGGCCGGGAAACTGCCCATTGTAGGTGGTCAGCGAGATGATGTGGTTGGGCGCGATTTCGATGGGAGTGGTCTGGATGCGGATGGTGTAATCCGGGGCGGGGGCATCTTGTGCCACAGTGTGGGAGCCGATGGCGGTACGGGCTGCCCCGGCGGCGAGACCGGTGGTCTTGAGAAAATGGCGGCGGGAATCAGAATAGCCGCTCATAAGCACCTCCCTTCCAGAGATCGCAGCGCTGCTGGTTCGATGCGCACCGAGCTGTATCGGTCACCATAGCGCATAGCGTAGCGCGCCGGCCAGTCCCGCTCCGCCGATGAGCCAGGCGGAGTTCAGGCGCGGAAAGCGAAAGAGCAGGGCGGCGCTGCCGAGTAAAAGGGCCACGGTAGTCCAGTCGACCAGGGCCGAGCGCGCCAACTGCCAGGTGACGACGGCCATCAGCGCCAGCGAGGCGACGTTGATGCCGTCGAGCGCGGCTCCCGCAATGCGAGATTGGCGAATCTTCGGAATCAGCGGCGCGCTAATCGCAACAAACACGAACCCTGGGAGAAAGATGCCTACGGTGGCCGCGATGGCCCCGGAAGTTCCGTGCAACAGATAGCCGAGGAAGGTCGCGGTGGTGAAGACCGGGCCGGGCGTTATCTGGCCGACGGCGACGGCGTCGAGCAACTGCTGCTGGGTGAGCCAGGGGTGGCGCTCGACCAGGTCGGCGCGCAAAAAAACCAGAAGCACGTATCCGCTGCCGAAAACCATGGCGCCGATTTTGACGAAGATGAGGAAAATGGGCCACAGGCCCGCGGAGGCGAAGGTGGCAGCAGCCGGGGCGAGTGGAGGAAGGTTGAGGGGAAGCAGCAGCGCAGCTTTGGCGCGCGATCGGTGGAGCACCGAGGCCAGCGCGAGGATGCCTCCAGCGATCAGCACCAGCAGGGGGCTGACGCCGAATGTGCTGAGTCCGAGAGCGAGGACGCCCACCACCGCGAGCCAGAGGCTTTTTACGGCGGTACGGCCCAGCTTCCACAGGGCCTGCAGGATGATGGCGATCACTACGGGTTTGACGCCGTAGAGCAAGCCGGATACGGCGGGCAGGGAGCCGTAGCGCACATAGGCCCACGCAAGGATTCCGACCATGAGCGCGGCGGGAAGGATGAAGCACGTGCCCGCAACCAACAGCCCCGGCCAGCCGCCGCGTTTGCGGCCGATGTGAATGACCAGCTCGGTGGAGGTCGGACCGGGAATGAGGTTGCTGGCGCCGAGGTGGTCGAGGAATTCGGCCTGGGTGATCCAGGCGCGGCGCTCCACCACTTCGTGTTGCAGCATGGCAATATGAGCGGCGGGCCCGCCGAAGGCGGTGGTGCCGAGCTTGAGGAAGAGCCGGGCGATGTCCCACAATGGGGTAGGTCGATCAGCGCCTGCCATCTACGATCCCCGTTTCGCGAACATTATGCCTCGCGCGGCCGGCGCGGGAGAGAGCCACGGGGAGCGGCGCGCAGGTATTGCGGCGGCCAGTGCGCGGCAACTCCCAGCTCCGCAGCCGCGTGCAGCGGCCAATAGGGGTCGCGCAGAAACTCGCGCGCCAGCAGCACCAGGTCCGCCTGAGCGTCGCGCACGATCCGGTCGGCCTGGGTGGGGGTGGTGATCATCCCTACGGCGCCGGTGGCGATGCCGGCGTCGCGACGGATGCGCTCGGCAAAGGGCACCTGGTATCCCGGGCCGACAGCAATGCTGGCGTTGGCCACCAAGCCACCCGACGAGCAATCTATCAGGTCAACTCCTTCCTTTTTCAGCAAGCGGACCAACTCGACTGACTCGTCGAGCGTCCATCCGCCCTCAGCCCAGTCGGTGGCTGAGATGCGGACGAATAGCGGCAACCGATCCGGCCAGATTCCGCGAACCGCCGCGGTCATTTCCAGTAAGAAGCGGACGCGATTGGGGAAGCTGCCGCCGTACTCGTCGTCGCGCTGGTTGCTGAGCGGGGAGAGGAACTGGTGCGCCAGGTATCCGTGTGCGGCGTGGAGCTCGACGACGTCGAAGCCGGCCAACAGGGCGCGCTCGGCGGCCACGACAAAATGGGCGATGGCGCGGCGAATGTCGTCATGGGTCATAGCGTGTGGCGTGTGGTAGTCGGGAGCAAAGGCAAGGGCGGAAGGCGCGAGCGGCTGCCAGCCACCGTCGGCCAGTTCGACGCGGCCCTGGCCTTTCCAGGGAGCCAGGGTGGAGGCCTTGCGTCCGGCGTGGGCCAACTGAATCCCGGCGTAGGCGCCCTGCGAGCGCACAAAACGGACGATGCGGGCGAGAGGCTCAATGTGTGAGTTGTCCCATATGCCGAGATCGTCGGGGCTGATGCGGCCTTGGGGGGAGACGGCGGCGGCTTCGGTCAGCACCAGTCCGGCTCCGCCCACGGCGCGGCTGCCCAGATGCACCAGGTGCCAGTCGTTGGCCAGCCCGTCGATGGAAGAGTACTCACACATGGGCGAGACGGCGATGCGGTTGGGCAGAGTGATGGAGCGCAGGGTAAGAGGCTCGAAGAGGTGGGGCACAAGGGAATCCTTTCGGCGACATAATAAAGGATAATGATGCCGCAGACGGGCTGCGTCGCGGATGCAGAATATGCTAGAGCGTGTTTCAAAAATCGCCTGACGACGAACCGCTTGTTCCCTCAGGGGCTAAAGCCCAGGTTAGAAGCGACCCGGAACGGCACGGCTGAAGCCGTGCCCTTTCAAACCGCCTTTTTGAAACACGCTCTATGCAGAAGTAGTTCCGCTTGAAAGCCGAATCATCCTTCCACTACCATCCTCCTGCCACTTCGCGGCGCACTCGCTTCGTCAAAGGCGGACGGCTTTCATCATGCACATCCAACATTTCCTGCTCGGCGTTGTTCTGATCGCCACCTCCCTGTCGGCGCAGTTGCCATGCGATGCCTCCGGCGCGCTCACGCTGACTCGCCCCGCGCGCAATTGGCAGTTTCTTGACTCCGTCGGCCCGCACGCTGGACTCCTGGGCCGCGAGGACGGCTCGTTCGAAGCCTGGATCTATCCGCTGAAGCTGTTTCGCGACTTCCAACTCAAGTTCCGCGTGGGCGACATCGTGCTCTCCGGAGACGCCATTCCGCGCACCATTACCGTGCGGCCGGAGTCGTCGTCGGTGAACTACATCTACGACTCGTTCACTGCCTGCGCCACTTGGTTCGTGCCCATCGACCAGCGCGCGGCGATGGTCGAAATCGAGGTCAACTCCGCAGAACCGGTCGCGGTCGAGGCGTCGTTTGTGCCCGATGTGGCTTGGATGTGGCCCGCGGCCGTCGGCGACGCCTACAGCCAGTGGGACGCGCAACTAAAGGCCTTCCGCTTCAGCAACGACCATCACGTATTCTGGGCGGTTGCCGGCGCTGCTGCTGCCAACCCGCTGCTCACCACCTACAGCGCGAACTACTCCGCTGAACATTCCGACGAATTCTCCTTTGGCCCGCCCGCGAAGGGACATAAGGCCTATCGCTTCGTGATGGCGGCGTCATTCGAGAGCCAGAAGGACGCTGACATCGCGTACCAGAAGCTGCTCGCCGCCGATAGTTCCCTGATGCAGGTGGCTCGCGACTATTACTCGCACTACCTCGAGAGCACCGTCCAGCTCTCGCTTCCCGATAAGGAGTTGCAAAGCTCCTACGATTGGGCGCGCCTCAGCACCGTGCAGGGCCTGGTGGACGAACCTTACGCCGGCAAGGGTCTGGTGGCGGGATACAACATCTCCAGCGGTTCGCATCGCCCCGGCTTCAGTTGGTACTTTGGCCGCGACTCGATGTGGACCGCGCTTGCGCTCGACGCCATCGGAGACTTCACCACCGTTCGCACCGCGCTCGAATTTTTGCAGCAGTACCAGCGCCCTGACGGCAAGATCCCACACGAGATCGCGCAGACCGTGAAGCTCGTCGATTGGTGGAAGGACTATCCCTACGGCACCGCGTCCGCCGACGGCACGCCTCTCTACCTCATCGGCTTCGCCGACTACGTCCGCTCCTCCGGCGACCTCGCTTTCGCCCGCGACCACTGGGACAGCCTCTGGCGCGCATATGCGTTCCTCAAGTCCACCTATTCCTCCAGCGGATTGTCGCAGAACTTCAACGTGGGCCACGGCTGGATCGAGGGCGGCCCGCTGCGCCCGCAGCCGGACGACCTGGCCGTGCCTCATGACCCGCCGCTGGTGCCCATCTCCGGCGAGTTTTATCAGGCCGGAGTCGGAATCGCCGGAGTCGAGTCGCTGGCCGCGCTCGCGCACGCGATCGGCAAGAACGATCTCGGGCAACAGCTCGATCGGGAAGCCACCACGCAGCGTGCCACGCTCGAAAAAGTCTTTTGGTCGCCGGACAAGAACTACTATGCGTATGCGGTCGACACCAACGGCAATCGTATCGATAAGCCCAGCGTGCTGGGAGCTGTGCCTCTGTGGTTCGGTCTCTCCGACCAGCACAAGAGCGACCTCTTTCTGAACGTCATCGCCGCGCCTGACCATCAGGCCGACTGGGGCCCACGCATCATTTCGAAACGCGATCCGCTCTACTCGCCGACCGGCTATCACTTCGGCAGTGTGTGGCCTCTGTTTACTGGATGGGCGTCGGTCGCGGGATATCGCTACCATCGCGCTCACTACGGCTATGAAAACCTCATGGCCAATGCGCAATTGGCGCACGATGGGTCACTTGGGCGCACGACGGAAGTGTTGTCGGGCGACTTCTACACCCAGCTTGCCACCAGCACGCCGCACCAGATCTGGTCCTCGGCCATGGTGATCAGCCCCATATTGCGCGGCATGATGGGGCTGGAAGCGAACGCGCTGAACAACAGCGTGACTTTCGCCCCGCACGTACCGGCGGGATGGAGCGACTTCGCCATCCGCAATATCCGGGTCGGCAGCACCCGGCTCGACTTGATCTACCACAATGTGGGAGAGGATATGACGCTGGAAGTCGAGCGTCACGGCGCTGGCACAGTTCAACTCAACTTTTCCCCCGCACTCAGCCTGCGTGCAAAAGTCCTCGATGCCGAAGTCAACGGCAGCAAGATCCCTCCGAAGAATTCCGCCAACGAAAACGACC
>Ga0335071_10006983_pt1 | contig 11655 bp, 9 predicted proteins | sample Lox_Sample_15_FD_206724 | JGI IMG/M metagenome (GOLD analysis project Ga0335071, IMG submission 206724) | Soil microbial communities from Loxahatchee National Wildlife Refuge, Florida, United States - Lox_Sample_1.5 | ecosystem: Environmental > Terrestrial > Soil > Wetlands | place: USA: Florida...
GGGATCGACACCGAAGAGACCCATACATCTGAACTGGTGTCTATTACATCCCAGTCATATCCAGATGCGGAATTTACGGTAAACGGCCAGTACCCGCCCGGAAGAGTCCCGGCGATGCTCCAGATCCCGATGCCCCGTTCGTTCATCTCGGTGCATTCGGGCGATGCATACGTTTCCGAGCTTGTCCCGTCCCTGAATACTGAAACGGTCCCCCTCGCGGTCAATAAACCGGATGAGCCCCACGGTCTCCTGAAGATCGAATCCAATCCCACCGGGGCCGATATCCTTATCGACGGGTTCCCCACGGGTAAGACGACGCCCCAGACGTTCTCCGAGGTATCGGCCGGGTTGCACCGGATAGGCATATCGAAACCCGGATATTACCCTGCGGACGAGATAGTTACCGTCCCCATCACATCGGACAACTCCTCTGTCCAGAGACTCTTCTATCCGCTTGAAAACTACGGTGAAGGTACCATCGTTGTCGATTCCATGCCGGAAGGCGGGGGCATCTACTTAAATGGCTGGGCAACGGGCGAGACGACACCCCACACCTTCGACCACTTAAAGATTGGATTTTACGAAGTAATCGTCAGTCGGGGAGAGAAACCGTGGATCGACCAGGCTGAACTGACCCCTGATAAGGTCTACCGGATCGTCGCCGATTTCAACAAGATATTCTAGAACACCCGGCTTGTCGGCCGGACAGTCCCGATCGATTTTTTTCCGAAGGTGTGACTGAGCCGGGTCCAAAAAGACACGTTTGGGTTCTGGAATTGTTCAATGCAAAAAAAGGTCTTTCATCCCCGGGCCCGCTTCCGCCGCTGTGCAGTCAAGAGTGATGGGGGTGATCGAAACATGACCTTTCCGGATCGCGTGGACATCGGTTCCTTCTTCCGCATCTTCGATAAGGGGGCCGTTTATCCAGAAATACGGCCTTCCCCGCGGATCGAGACGCTTTTCTACCCCGGTCCTGAAAAGTTTACGGGCAAGTCTCGTAATCTCGTATCCTCCCTTCACAACCGACGGGATGTTGACGTTGATTACATCGGTCTGTTCCGGAAAGCCCTGAGCGAGCACACGCTCGCAAACATCCCTGACCACCCGTTTCGCGTCTTCGAAGCTCTGCCCATGGTACCTCGGGTCGTCGAATTTATCTCCCTGGTCCTCGACCTGCAATGAAAATGCGATACTCTTCGTGCCCTGGTTCGAGGCCTCAAGTGCTGCGCCCACCGTTCCGGATGTCATTATCGATTCGAACGAGAGGTTCTCCCCGATATTGATCCCGCTGACAACGACCGACGGGTTCAGGTTCAGGGAATAGAGACCGATAATGACCGCGTCGGTCGGTTTCCCACCGACAGAATAGGCGGCGATATTGTTCATCCTGGTCTGGCTCGCCCTGATAGGCTCGAAAATGGAGATCGATCTCCCGACCGCGCTTTGCTGGGTGGCCGGGGCCACGACGGTAACGTCGGCGATCGGTTCAAGAGCGTCGTACGCGGCCCACAATCCGGCAGACGTAATCCCGTCGTCATTTGTCAGGAGGATGCGAGGTTTCATCACCGAATGGTTGGTGATAGGGGGAGAAATAGATGACAGGTAACCCTGCGGCAGCCCCTGCCCCGCCGACGTGGGACATGATTGATCTATCGTCAGGGTAATCTTTCCGGACGATGAACTGTTAACGATGAAGGCCCTTATCGCCGAATATACCATGCACCATGACCCCGGACTCGCCCCGGAGGGGAAAGCAATGTACGACGTACTCTGCGGCAGCTTCACCCGTTGCGGCTACGAAGTGGTAAGCCCGGGACCAGGGCAGTTCTCCGAGGAAATTGCGAAACTCGCTCCCAGATGCGACGTAGGTCTTGTCATCGCACCTGACAACCTGCTCTCGCGGTTCACGCTCGCGATGGAAACGGTCACCCACAACCTCGGTTGCGGGAGCATGAACGTGGCAGTCTGCGCAAACAAGCAGCATGCAGGGAAAATCCTCTCATCGCACGGAATCCCTGTGCCTGAGACGGTAACGAAAGGCAGGAAGGTCGTAAAACCGGTATCGGGATGCGGGGCCCTGGGGGTCAGGATTACCGAGGAACCTGCAGGGGACGGTGAATTCGGGCAGGAATTTATCGAAGGAGAGCATTTTTCGGTCAGCATCGTCGCCGGTCGCCTGGTCGGGGAGGCCTGCCTGTATTATACAGGAGCACCGTCGGCTGCCCTTGCACTGAACAGGCAGTATATCGAGGTCAACGGCGACGGCAGGTTTCATTACCGCGGCGGAGAGACACCCGCGCATCACCCGCGGGAGAAGGAGATCGTGGACACGGCACTGCAAAGCATAACCGTGCTCGGGTGCCAGGGTTACGCCGGCGTCGACCTAGTCGTTGCCGACAAGGTATACGTCGTGGATGTGAATCCGCGGATTACGACGAGCATCGTTGGGATTACGGCAACCATGGAAGAGGAGATCGCTGACATCCTCGTGAGGGCGTCGAAGGGTGAACCCCCGGAAAACCTTCATTTCAAAGGGACCGTCTCTTTTGACGCGACCGGCAGGATCATCACGAAAACGAAGAAAACAGATTCCTGAAACTAATAACAAATTTTCAAAATATTATCCGTTATCGCAGGTAGGAATTGAATGCCAGGGAAAAACAAAAAAAATCCGGCCCTTGTGGGGATCGATGTCGGCGGGGCGAACGTGAAAATCGTGGCCGGTAATGAGGTTTTCATCCACTACTGCCCGCTCTGGTCGAAGGCTCCCTTGAAAGACCTCCTTCATACCCATCAGTCAGGGGCGGACAGGGCGGCCGTGGTCATGTCCGGAGAACTGGCAGACTGCTTTATTAACAAAATTGAAGGCATACGATGGATCTGCAGCCAGGTATCGGATGCATTTCCCGGTGCCGTATTTTACGGGACAGATGCCAGGTTCCACCAGGGCCCGGTCAGGGAGCTCGCAGCTGCCAACTGGCTCGTTTCTGCGGATTTCTTAAGGGAACGCTACCCCGAATCCGTCCTGGTGGATATCGGGAGCACGACGACCGATATCATCCCGCTTTCAAGATTCGATAATCTGCTGGGCCTTGGAGACCTTGAACGGCTTCAGCGGGGATACCTGCTGTATACGGGGATGCTCAGGACGACAATCCCAGCCCTTGTCAGGTCGGTCACGATCGACGGCAACGATACACCGGTGAGTTCCGAATATTTCGCATGTTCGGGGGACGCGCACCTGCTGCTCGGTCATATCGACCCGAAAAACTATACGACGGCGACTCCTGACGGGAAAGGAACAGACCTCGATGCCACCCGGAGAAGGCTGGCACGGGTCGTATGTGCCGACCCTGAAGAAATCGGGACTGACGGGATTGCCCGGATTGCCCTGGCGTTCTGCCGGGCCCAGGAGGACCTGATCAGTGCCGGGATCAGGAGGGTCTGCAATGAATCGGGGTCCTCCTCTGTCATATTTGCGGGGACCGGGGCTCAGTTCTATGCACGGAATCTGGGTGGTACCGATCTGTCGGGGGAGCTGGGCCCGTATGCAGCTGCGCTCCCTGCTTTTTCCGTCCGCGAGGTGGCAAAACGAGACTTATCGTAGTCGGGATCATCCTCCTCTGCATTTCCGTGGCCCTGACCGTGCTTGCATACCTAAACGGGTGGCCTTTCTTCTTTTTCTTCCTGTTTATCCCGCTGGTCCCGTTTTTCAAAGAGCGGCAGGCGTGGCGGTGCCCCGTGTGCGGGTGGCAGACGACCGGGAGGGAGCGGTTCTGCCCGTACGACGGGACCCCGCTCGAAAGCCCCGATGCCGGACATGGAGAGCGAGAGAATAGAGACCGGTAAACGAAACCCGAATACCTCGGTCGAGGGAACGGACGGAAATCCACGTTTCATATAATTTCTGACAGACCCGCGGTCTATGGCGATCCCGAGCATATGGATTACCGCCGCAGCACGACTAAACGACATCTCCTGCGCAAGCGTTATGCACAGGTCAACCACGGGCCCCCCCAGCCGTGTCCCGGGGTAGAACGGGGCGTTAGCCATAGTCATGGCCCCGCACGAACGGCACCGAAAGCGCCTGACAACAACGTGTATATCCCTGACCGATCCCTGGTCGTACAAAGAGGCAAAATATTTCCTTTTTTTATCGTAACCGGCCAGATCGCCTCCGCAGTGCGGGCATCGTCCGGTTTCGTCGTACTCGTAACCATCGAGGCCCGCAATCCCGGTGTGGATCACCGCGGCGATCATCGGGTGGATGAGGACAGGGCGTTTCATGGTGCGCACAGTCCTCCTGGTATTATTCTGTCTGTCATCGAAACGTTTCCTCCATACCGGGCGGGCAGGTCGGGATCGTAACCGTCGTTACAAGTATTATTGCCCACCAGTAATCATCAATTTTTCGTAGGTAAATCATTATTATTAAATATGGTTGACTTCGAGATCTTTGTATTCGGAGACTACACATGGAACTGAACTATGTACCGACCACCTGCCCCTATTGCGGGACAGGATGCGGTTTCAACCTTGTCGTCAAAGACAAGAAGGTCGTCGGGGTTGCCCCCTGGCACCGGAACCCGGTCAACGAAGGAAAACTCTGCCCGAAGGGTAATTACGCGTACGAGTTCGTGAACAGCCCGGACCGGCTCACCACTCCGCTCATCAAGAAGGACGGGGAATTTGTCGAGGCGACCTGGGACGAGGCGTACGGCATGATCGCCTCGAAATTCAAGTCGTACAAGCCCGAAGAGATGGCATGTCTCTCCTCGGCGAGGGTCTCGAACGAAGAAAACTACCTGATGCAGAAATTTGCCCGGGCAGTCTTAAAAACGCCCCATATCGACCACTGTGCCCGTCTTTGCCATGCATCGACAGTTGTCGGCCTTGCCGGGGCATTCGGGTCCGGCGCCATGACGAACTCCATCACCGATATCGGCGAATCGAAGTGCGTGTTCGTGCTCGGCAGCAACACCTTCGAACAGCACCCGCTGATCGGGCGACAGATCATGCTCGCGAAGAGCCGCGGCGGCAAAGTGATCGTAGCCGATCCCAGGCTCACGCCGACCGCCAAGCAGGCCGATCTGTACATGCAGTTTTATTCGGGTACCGATGTGGCGCTCTTAAACGGCATCATGCAGATCATCATCAAGAACGGCTGGGAAAACAAGGACTTCATCGCGAAGCGCACAAAGGACTTCGAAAAACTGAAGGAAGTCGTGATGAAGGACGCCTACAGCGTCGAATCGGTCGCGAAGATCACCGGTATCGCGGAAAAAGACATCGCGACGACTGCCGAGTGGATCGCGAAAGCCGAATCTTCAAATGTCCTCTATTCAATGGGCATCACCCAGCACACCGTCGGTGTCGACAACGTGAAGTCAGTTGCAAACCTCCAGATGCTCACCGGCCACCTCGGCAAGCGCGGGGGCGGTGTCTGTGCCCTCAGGGGACAGAACAACGTCCAGGGCGCCTGCGATATGGGAGCACTCCCCAATGTCTACAGCGGTTACCAGGCGGTCATCAACCCCGACCTCCGGAAGAAGATGACCGATGCATGGGGCTGCGAGGTAGCCGAAGGAAAAGTCGGTTACACCGTTACCGAGATGATCAACGTACTTGCCGACCAGCCAGGCACGATCAAGTGCATGTACATCATGGGCGAGAACCCGATGCTCTCGGACCCCGATCTCCATCACGTTGAGAAGGGCCTGAAAAACCTCGAGTTCCTGGTCGTGCAGGACATTTTCCTGACCGAAACGGCCCGGCTCGCCGACGTTGTCCTTCCAGCGACCTGCTTTGCCGAAAAAGACGGGACCCAGACGAGTACCGAGCGCCGGGTCCAGAAATGGAGGAAGGCACAGGACCCGCCGGGACAGGCCCGGGCCGACTGGCAGATCATCTGCGACCTTGCAAGAGCAATGGGATTTGAAAAGCAGTTCGCATTCAAGAGCCCGGAAGAGATCTTTTCAGAGGTTGCAAAGGTCACCCCGTCGTATGGTGGTATGGATTACGTCCGCCTCGACAAGCCGGAAGCACTCCACTGGCCCTGCCCGACCAAGGAGCACCCTGGAACACCGATCCTTCATGTGGAAAAGTTTGCCCACCCTGATGGTCTCGGAGTCTTCACACCGATTGATTTCAAGTACCCAGCCGAAGTACCCGACAAGGACTTCCCGTTCATCATGACGACCGGCCGCTGTATATGGCAGTGGCACACGGGAAGCATGACCCGCCGGTCTCCGACGCTCGAACGCGAAGAGCCGACAGGCTGGATCGAGATAAGTCCCGACGATGCAAAGGGACTTGGGATCAGGGATAAGGAGATGGTGAAAGCAGTGAGCCGGCGCGGCGAGATCACCATCGGTGCCCGGGTGACGAAGGGGATTAAAAACGGCGTGGTATTCATACCGTTTCACTATGTGGAGTGCGCAGCGAACCTGCTTACGAACAACGTGCTCGATCCGCTGGCAAAGATCCCGGAGTTCAAGGCCTGTGCTGTAAGAATCGAAAAGATACCGGAGGTGCAGTAATCATGGCACAGAAAGGCGACATGGTCTATGCCTGGACCAGCGACAAAGAGATTGCAGAGAAAGCAGAGCTTGGCGGTGCCGTGACGGGCCTCCTCAAATTCGCTCTCGAGAAGAAGATTGTCGACGCGGTATTCGCGGTAAAAAAAGGAAAAGACCTGTACGATGCAGTGCCGACCCTGATAACCGACCCTGCCGAGCTGAAAAATACCGCCGGATCGCTCCACTGCGGGACGCTCCTGCTCGCGAAACTGATCAAGAAATATCTCGACGGTGCAAATAACGCACGGATCGGTATCACCGTCAAGGGGTGCGATATGATGGGTCTGTACGAGCTTGCCAAGCGCCAGCAGGTCAACCTCGACAACCTCGTCATGATCGGGGTCAACTGCGGTGGCTCCGTAAGCCCGGTCATGGCCCGCAAGATGATCAGGGAAAAGTTCGAGGTCGACCCTGACATAGTGCACAAAGAGGAGATCGACAAGGGACAGTTCATAATCGAGTACGAAGGGGGCCACAAGGGCATCTCGATGGACGAACTCGAGGAGCAGGGATATGGCCGGAGGACCAACTGCCGCCGGTGCAAGCAGAAGGTCCCGCGGGGGGCCGACCTTGCCTGCGGTAACTGGGGAGTAATCGGCGAAAAGGCAGGAAAGGCGACATTCGTGGAAGTCTGCAGCCAGAAGGGGGCCGACCTCCTGACCCAGGCAGTGAAAGCAGGGGTAATCCAGACCGAGGCCGCGAACCCGAAAGGCATCGAGATCAGGGGCAAGGTCGAGGGTGCGATGCTGAAACTCGGGGACAAGTGGCGCTCGAAGGACTTCACCGCCCTTGGGGAGGGTAAGACCCGCCTCGAAAAAATCGTCAAGGACACCTCACGGTGCATCAAGTGCTATTCCTGTATCGAGGCATGTCCGATCTGTTACTGCGTAGAATGCAGCACGAGGAAGCCCTATCTCGTCCCACCGGGCGAGCTCCCGCCGAGCTTCATGTTCCACCTGATCAGGTTCGCCCATATATCTGACAGTTGCGTAAACTGCGGACAGTGCCAGGAACTCTGCCCGATGGACATTCCGAATGCCCTCTTCATGCATGCGCAGCAGGTCGAACTCGAAAAGATGTTCGGCCACGTCCCCGGCGTCAGCATGGAGCTGCCGGTACTCGGCATTGCAGAGGAAATGGTCGAACGGGAACGGCTGTCATCCACGGGAAGCGACCAGATCTTCGATATATTCAAAAAATAATCTCTTTTTTTTCCGATTTTAATAACAGGAAAATGTGTCGACGCTCCCGGGGCTCCGCCCCGCCGTGGGGCGACCCCCGGTTGCGATAGATCCTTGAAAGGGGCATGATTCATTTCCCATCTTCAAAGAAACCTGTTCTTTCCAAATCAAGCCTTTTCAATTATTTGAACCGCCGCCGGGGCGCCCTTCGGGGCGGCTGAACCAATCGCATAGCGGGAAGTACCAGTTGAGTTGGGACGGCCAGGATATGAAATTCTTATTCCAAAGGCCGGTTATTGAAGAAAACGCTGATAAAACCTGATAATCAGATGGCGGAACGAAGGTCTAAAAAAAGATTTCCTGGTTATTCAGAAGAGGTATCCGCTCAGGTGCCATTCAGGCCCGAACTGCGAGTCGCCCTTGAAGGGATCGGGTGTCGCATAAGGCCAGTTGGCGGGCAGACTCCCATATCCGAATGGCACTACGGCCGGAACAGACCAGTTGGCTGATGTGAATTTACTGTCGGCGACCGGAGTGATCGTGGGTACGGTCCAGTTCGGCGATAAAATTCCGGGATCTGCTATCGGCGAGACAGTCGGGACTTTCCACCCTGATGAGAGGAACGAGGGATCAGCGGTAAGGCGGGACAGGTCGGGCGATCCTGCTGCCGAAGGATTGTTGAGGTTTGGGACCGCCCAGTCCTTCGAGAGGAAGGCAGGGTCCGCAAAGGTGCTCGTGACTGCCGGCGCCTTCCAGTCAGGCGAAAGGAACGAGGGGTCGGTGAAATACACGCCGCTCATCCATTCGGAACCGAACACGTCCTGGCCCGACGCAGCCAGGGCAGGAATTGTCCCGAAGCCCCCGGATACGAGGAGCGCCAGGAGAGTTATCAGAAGAATTTTCTTTTTATCCATACCTCCCATTTCGTTGTCGGTCGATTAAAAATCTTCTACCGGGACACTGCGAGGCCGTTACCGGTGGAAGTGTTTGTCTTTTCACCCTGGTGTTTTCCGGAGACACAAGGAGCTCATGCTATTTCACGTTTCCGGGCAGGGGAGAAGAAGCGAATGTATATGTTTCCTGCTTCTCAAAATACTTGTATAAAAGGCGATACGCCTGATACCAGGACTTCCGGTGTAATCCCATGGAACTGAGACCATCCAAAAAGACCTACAGCAAAGAGACACAGCGCACGGTTTCCCCTGAAGAGACGCTTTTGCGGGTGGAAAAGCTGCTCCCCGAAGCAGGGATCACGAGGGTGGCAGACATCACCAGTCTCGACCGGATCGGTATACCGGTATTCTCGAGCATCAGGCCGACCGCCCTTAACGGTGCGATCTCGGTATACAATGGAAAAGGTGCAACGCCGGTAGAAGCAAAGGTATCGGCAATGATGGAAGGGATCGAGCGGTTCTCGGCAGAACCATCGGACCGGGAACTAGTGAATGCGCCGTTCCCGGGGTTACCCGGCGGTATGCCGGGGGTGGACCCTTCCGACCTGATCCTCCCCGAAGGAGCCGACCCAGGGATCGTAATTCCCTGGGTGGAAGGATTTGATATCGCGGGAGGCGGGCAGGTCCTTGTCCCTGCCAATGCCGTGTTCCACCCGCTTCCCAGGTTTACTCCTGCCCTGTTCAGGACGAACACGAACGGGCTCGCTTCCGGGAATACTCTCGAAGAAGCGACCTTCCATGCTCTGATGGAACTGATCGAACGGGATGCATGGTCCCTGGCCGAGGTCATGCGAAATACCGGTTCCAGGCTGACGAATATCAACGACGGACTGCCCGCAGAGCTCCTCTCGCGGTTTTCCCGCGCCGGGGTCGAGGTCATCGTCAAGGACATCACGAGCGATATCGGCATCCCGACGATCGCTGCCGTATCCGACGATATTACCTTAAAAGACCCCACCCTCCTGACCATCGGGATGGGGACCCATACCAATGCAGAGATCGCGTTGCTCAGGGCCATTACCGAAGTCGCCCAGAGCCGCCTGACCCAGATCCACGGTGCCCGGGAAGATACGAATGTTGCCGATTTCAGAAGAAAAATGGGATACGAACGGACAAAGCGGATGAACCGGTACTGGTTCGAGAGCGAAGGGGAGAAAGACTTTAAAACGGTTCAATCCTGCGATTCTGACGACTTCCGAAAAGACATCGAACGGGTTGTCTCTGCACTCGCCGTTGCAGGGCTCGACAGGGTTATCGTCGTTGACTTAACGAGGCCGAACATCGGTGTCCCCGTGGTCCGGGTAATAGTCCCCGGCCTCGAAGTCTATGCGATGGACCAGGAGAGGAAAGGGAGGCGTTGCATTGCTGCCGGAAATCGTCGTGTTTCTCGGCCCAAGTCTTTCGGTTCGTGAAGCCGCCGATATCCTCGACGCCCGGTATCTCCCGCCGGCACGAAGGGGAGCTATTCCTGCCGCAGTCAGGGAAGGGGCGAAGGTCATCTGTCTAATCGACGGTGTGTTCTTCCAGGAATGCTCGGTGGGGCACCGGGAGATCCTCGACGCGATCGGTAAAGGCGTCAGGGTAATCGGGGCCTCGAGTATGGGAGCCCTCCGTGCATCGGAACTGGATACCCTCGGCATGGAAGGTGTCGGAGAAATATACCGCTGGTACCGGGAAGGGACGATCACATCCGACGACGAGGTAGCCCTGATCTTCGATCCCGAATCAGGGTACGCTCTCTCGGTACCGCTGGTTAATATCAGGTATATCCTGGGTCTTGCGGCGGCAAACGGAATAATAGACCACGATACAAGCCAGGTGCTTCTCGATCTGGCCAGGTCGCTGTATTTCCCGGACAGGACCTGGGACGAGCTCAGGATCCTCGCATACCGGGTACTCGATCACGATAACGTCGACAAATTCCTGGCATTCGCCGGGACTGCGCCGGACCTGAAACGGAATGATGCGATCGCGGCCCTTCGCAGGACCCGGGATATCGCTAAAAGCCTTGGGTTGTTGTAAACCGGTTGCATATGGAAACTGCACTGTGTATTCCACCGGTACGACGGATCAAGGAGGAAATTGTTACGGGAGGTCCAGCATCCGGCCGATCGCAACCCGCGCACGGCTCGCAGTTTCTTCGGGAACTGTTATGACAGGCGACAGGGTCTCGAGCGATTGAAGGACTTCGGGGAGCCCGGTTTTTTTCATATTCACACAGACTGCCCGGGGGGAGAGGGGATAACAGGTCTTATCAGGGCATTCCCTGGTAAGGCGATACAGGATCCCGGTTTCCGTCCCGATGACATATTCGCTCTTATCACCTTTGCACACGCGCCCGATCATCCCCGAAGTACTGTATACACCATCGGCCAGGTCGATCACTTCGGGCCTGCACTCGGGGTGGACGATGACCTCGGCACCTGGGTGGAGAAGCTTTGCCCTGACCACGTCTTCGGCCGTGATGAGGTCGTGAACGATACAGAACCCTTCCCAGGGGATGACCCGTTTCTTCGTATACCGTGCCACGTACGCCGCGAGGTTCCGGTCGGGGACGAACAGGACCCGATCATTATCGAGCGAATTTACCACTTTTACCGCGTTTGCCGATGTGCAGCAGATATCGCTTTCCGCCTTGACCTCTGCGGTGGTATTGACGTAGCAGACGACAGCCGCATCAGGATAGCGTTTTCTTGCCGACCTGATCTCCTCTCCGGTGACCATTTCCGCCATCGGGCAGCAGGCGTCCCCGGCAGGGAGTATCACCTTTTTTTCCGGAGAAAGGACAGCCGAGGTTTCTGCCATGAAATCCACGCCGCAGAAGACGATGATCTCTGCGTCCACCGACGCTGCTGCCGCAGCCCGCGAGAGCTCGAGCGAATCTCCGACGATGTCTGCGATCTCCTGCACGGGACCTTTCTGGTAATTATGCGCGAGGATCAT
>Ga0335071_10006984_pt1 | contig 11655 bp, 9 predicted proteins | sample Lox_Sample_15_FD_206724 | JGI IMG/M metagenome (GOLD analysis project Ga0335071, IMG submission 206724) | Soil microbial communities from Loxahatchee National Wildlife Refuge, Florida, United States - Lox_Sample_1.5 | ecosystem: Environmental > Terrestrial > Soil > Wetlands | place: USA: Florida...
GCCGTTGATGCCGACCAGCATGATCACCCAGGGCCGCGCTTCACCGATGGTGAACGGGTCGGGCGCCGCGTCCCTCCCCCAGATGCGCGTGATTTCCTCCTTCAGGAGCGGCACGAGCCGCGCCCCGTCGGGGGCGCCCTCCTCCTTCACCCGCTTCCGGATCGCCGCGATCAGGTCCTGCGACGTCTGGGCGCCCACATCGGCGCCCAGGAGTATCTCGTCAAGCTTCCCGAGCATCTCCTCGTCGATCGCCCCTCCGCCCGTAGCCAGCCGCGCAACACGCGCCACGATCCCTTCCCGGGTGCGGCCGAGCGATTCCCGGAGCCGCTGGACACGTTCCAGGAATCCCATCAGACGTGCGCCTCCCCCCCGGACACGATCTGCACGAAGCGCGCGCCGTACAGGATGAGCGAGAGGAGGAGACCGGCGCCGCACACGGCAAAGAGAACCCAGCGGATCCCCGGGAGGATGCCGATCAGCACGATGAACAGCGTCAGGGCGATCACCGTGACCGTCCATTTCCCCGCGGCATTGGACGGGACGACGATCCCGCGCCGTCTCCTGATGTACAGGCCTCCCGCGAGGATGAGGAGGTCGCGCCCCAGGAGCGCCGCCACGAAGACAGGGGGAATATCCCCCAGCTTCAGGAGCACGAGCGCAATGACCGCAACGCAGATTTTGTCGGCGACCGGATCCAGGATCTTCCCCCATTCCGTCACTTCCCCGCGCGCACGCGCGATATCGCCGTCCAGCTTGTCGGTGATGACGCCGATGCCGACGATGATCGCGGCTGCCAGGCGGTTCGGCTCGTCCGGGACCAGCATGAACAGCGTAAAGGGGATGGCGAGGAGCGCGCGGACGATGCTCAGGAGATTTGCAGCGGTGAGGAACTCACGCTTCATGCTCTTCTTTCGACACTGTGGGGTCGACGGGGACCGGGTAGCGGCCGCTGAAGCAGGCGGTGCAGTAGTTCTCCCCCTGCTCGCGCGGAGCGGAGGCAAGCAGGTCCTCGATGCTCAGATATCCGATGCTGTCCACGCCCAGCTCCTCGCCGATCTTCGCGACGTCGCCGCCGCACTTGTTCGCGATCAGCTCGCTGGGCGTCGGGAAGTCCATCCCGTAGTGGCAGGGGTACATGATCGGCGGGGACGTCACCCGGAAATGCACCTCCCGGGGACCCGCCTGCTTCACGAGCTGCACGAGCTGCCGGGAGGTCGTGCCCCGCACGATCGAATCGTCGACGATGACGACGACACGGTCCTTCAGCACCCCCCGCACCGTGTTGAACTTGGTCTTTACCTTGTTTTCACGGATATCCTGGCGCGGCTGGATGAACGTCCTGCCGATGTAGTGGCTCCGGATCAGCCCGATTTCCAGCTTCGCCTTTCCCCCCATCTTGTTCGTTTCCTGCACGTACCCCATCGTGGCGGTGTTGCTGGAATCGGGCACGTTGATGACGATCAGCTTGTCCGCGTCGGCGGATGTCACCGGATGCGCGCGCGCCAGATTTTTCCCGAGCTTGCGGCGGACCTTGTCCACGCTGTGGCCGAAGATCCGGCTGTCGGGCCGCGAGAAATAGATGTACTCGAAGATGCAGTGGTGGGGCGAGGCGGGACGGTCGTCGATGCGCAGGGACGTCACCCCCCCCGATTCCAGCGACGAGCGGTCGATCACGACAATCTCCCCCGGCGCCACGTCCCGCACATACTCGGCGTCCATGATGTCGAACGCCACGGTCTCGGAGGCCACGACGTATGCCCCGCCCAGCCTCCCGAGCGCGAGCGGGCGGAACCCCGCGTGGTCGCGCGCCGCGATGAGCGCGGTATCCGTGAGGATCACGAAGGAAAACGCCCCCCGGACAGCGGCGATGGCTTCACGGATCTGGTCGATCTGACGCTCGCGCCGGCTCCGCGCGATCAGGTGGAGGATCACTTCCGTGTCGGAGGTCGTCTGGAAGATCGTCCCCTGGTCCTGCAGTTCCTTCCGTATGGCGCGGAAGTTGGTGAGGTTGCCGTTGTGTGCGACGGCGATGTTCCCCCCCTTGTACATCACGGCGAAGGGCTGGATGTTGGCCTTGTTGTCTGCCGCGCCGGCGGTGGAATAGCGGTTATGCCCGATGGCGGAAGTGCCCTTCAGGACGTCCGTGAAGAGACGCTCCTGGCGGTACACGTCGTCCACGAGCCCGAAATCCTTGTGAACGTGGAAGCGCGTCTTCTCCGGCGCCTCGCTCCGCTCCGCCGTCACGATGCCGGAGCCTTCCTGTCCGCGGTGCTGCTGGGCCATGAGGCCGTAGTACGTGAGGCGGGCGGCATCGGGCACTCCGAAGATGCCGAACACCGCACAGTGGCACCGCGGTTTGTCGCTTGCGTCTGTGGTCATTGCCTCATCCTTCACGTGCTCCCCACGGAGTGGAATATACGGCGGGCCCGCCGGAAATCCAAAGAAGCCCTCAGTCCTCCAGCACGGTGTCGTGCCGGAAGTGTTCGTCGTCGAGCGTGCGGTAGTCGGTGGTGACATGCAGGCCCCGGCTCTCCTTCCGCTTCATCGCGCACCGGATGATGAGCTCCGCGCACAGCGCGATGTTCCGCAGCTCGAGCAGTCCCTCGCTCACTTTCGTCTTTTTGTAGAACGCTTCCACCTCGCTCCGGATCAGCTCCATGCGCCTGCGGGCGCGCTCCAGGCGCAGGTCCGAGCGGACGATCCCCACGTAGTCCCACATGATCTGCTGGATCTCGCGGCGGTTGTGCGAGATCAGTATCCACTCTTCGCTGTTGAACGTCCCGCTGTCGTCCCACGTGCGCAGGTCCGGGACCGGCGCGGCTCCCTGCCGCAGGTACGCCGCGGAGGAGCGCGCGGCCCTGTCGGAGAAGACCAGGGCTTCCAGGAGAGAGTTGCTCGCCAGGCGGTTCGCGCCGTGCACGCCGGTCATGCTCACCTCGCCGCAGGCGTAGAGCCCGTGAATGCTGGTGCTCCCGTCGATCGCGGTAACGACCCCGCCGCACGAGTAGTGAGCCGCAGGGACCACCGGGATCGGCTCCCGGGTGATGTCGAGCTTGAACTGCTCCAGACATGTCCTGTAGATGTGGGGAAAATGCTCGCGCACCCCTCCCGCGTCCAGGCTGCGGAGGTCGAGCAGCACGAACTCATCCCCGCGTTTCTTCAGCTCGGTGTCGATCGCGTAGGCGACGATGTCGCGGGGGGCGAGGGATTTCCGTTCGTCGTACATCTGCATGAATTCGTCGCCGTTGCGCGCCCGCAGCACCCCCCCGTAGCCGCGTACCGCCTCGGAAATGAGGAACGAGGGGCTGCCGGAGTTAAAGAGGGTCGTCGGATGAAACTGGATGAACTCCATGTTCGCAATCCGCGCGCCCGCCCGGCAGGCCATCGCCACGCCGTCTCCCGTGGCGATCACCGGGTTGGTCGTGTGGAGGTACACGTGTCCCAGCCCCCCCGTGGCCAGCATGACGACGGACGCGGCAAAGACGTCGACGCGCCCCGCGACGGTATCCAGGGCGTACGCCCCCCAGCAGTGGATGTTGTCCCTGTCGATGAGCCGCTTTTCCGCCGTGTGGTGCTCCGTGATCAGCTCCACGGCCACGTGGTGCTCAAACGTGGTGATGGCGGGGTTTTCCGCCACGGCCTCGAGGAGCGCACGCTCGATCTCGCGGCCCGTGAGGTCGTTCGCGTGGACGATCCGGTTCGTGGAGTGCCCCCCCTCGCGGCCGAGATCCAGGTGCCCGTCCTTCTGCGTGAACCGGACACCCACGTCGATCAGCTCCCGCAGCCGCTCGGGTCCCTCCCGCACCATCACCTCCACCGCGTCGCGGTGGGAGAGCCCCATGCCGGTGGCCAGCGTGTCACGGACGTGCAGGTCGAACGAGTCCACGGCGGACATGACGGCCGCCACGCCCCCCTGGGCGTAGTTGGTGTTCGATTCGGCCTTTTCCTTCTTGGTGATGATCGCAACGGTGCCGTGGCGGGCGGCTTTCAGGGCGTAGGAGAGCCCGGCGATCCCTGTGCCGATGATGAGAAAATCGCGGCGGTGGTTCACTGCGGTCAGCGACACATGTGAACTAAAAGGGGCGGCCTCCTCTTCCGGAGGGCGCCGCCCCGTGAAATCGTCCTGCGTCAGGCCTCAGTCAAAGCAGTAGCTGGCCGTGACGTAACCAAACGTGTTGATGTTGTCCTGGGCGCCGATCAGTCCGAGGCCCCTGCGGAGCGCCTGGTCGCTCACGGTGCCGTCGAGCGCGAAGTTCCCGAACCGCAGCCCGAGGCCGAGCGTGATCAGGTTGTTGTCCCCGCCCGGGAGGCTCCCGATCGCAACGCTGCTGTTCCCCGCCCAGGTGTCGATCTCGGTGGTCGACTGTCCCGAAGGACGTTCGGTCTTCTGGCCGAGCGACTGGAACGTCCGGTAATATCCCATGCGCCCGATGAGCCAGTCGAGCAGCGTCCACTCCACGCCCATGTTGAGGACAGGGAGCTCGGTGACCGACAAGGTCGAGGTCGTCGTCCCGGTTGCCGGGAGCGGCGGCGTGACCTCGCTCTTGAGGGACGACGATTTCCAGGAGAGTCCTCCCGCAAAGTAGAAGTTCGACAGGTGGTATTCCATGCCGGCCCCCACCGTGAGGAGCGTTGCGCTCAGCTTGGTGCTTCCGGTGTACGCGGTCGCCCCCGTGGCCGGCGCGTCCTGTTTTGGCTGGCCCGACACCGTGCCGAACGCCACGTACGGCACGAAGTTCACCTTGTTCGACATCTTGAGCTTCAGGCGACCCTCGACCTGGATCTCGGTCGTGGACGCTGAATAGTTCCCCGAATTCGCGGGATTGCCCGCGTTGTTCGTTCCGGTCTCATCGTCGGTCGCCTTGTCGAGCCGCAGCGCGCCGCTGGCGTCAAACGCGTTGCCCCCGCCCAGGTCCATGATCGCCCCGAGCCGGACGCCGAACACGCTCGCCGACAGTTCGGTCGAGGAGCTCGCCGGCGGTACGGGGGCGGTGGCATTGGAGGTTGTGTTTTTCGCCCACCCGTACAGGATGCCGACACCGACGGCGAGAGATCCCATGTCGTACGTCCCCGTGACTTCAAGGACATCTACCGGCTTGAGCCCGGTCTGGGGAACGCGGAACGGCTGCGTGAACGAGGCAAGCTGGCTCACCATGAGGTTCGTCAGCGAGGGATCATAGCTCAGGACCGCGCCCAGCGTGGCCTCCTTGCCGAATCCGAAGTTGACCCCGGCGAACTGCCTGCCGTATCCGTCGGCGCTCTGCCCCGTGACGGCCCCCCCCGCCATATCCCACCAGGCGTAGTTCCTGTACACCTGCTGGTACGCGGGGTTGATCAGCATCATCGTCGGATCGTCATAGATGAACGGGTTGAGCACGATCGGCGAGCCGAAGCCTCCGGGTACCAGAGGTCCCCCGCCCATTGCCAGTTCGCGGGCCACCCCGCCGGGGTGCGAACCGGCCAGAGCTCCTCCCGCCAACACGGCGACGGCGATCGCGGCAAACAATATGCGCTTCAGCATGGTGCCTCCTGCAATTGTGAAAGGTGACATCGATGCGACACGGGGAAGGGCGTGGCATTCACGCCCCGGGGTACATGAATATAAAAAAACGCGGTCCGGCAATCAAGAACCCCGGGGGGGCTCCCCCGCCCCCCCGCCGAAGCGCAGAGAGAGCATCCGGTCCACGAAGACCACCCGGCTCTCCAGGTCGGCCTCCGTCCCGCCGTTCTCGATGACCACGTCGGCGCGCGCCGCTGCGGCCGCCGGGCTGATCTGTGCGCGCATCCGTGCGCGCACGTCCGCCTCCGGGCACGCGTCCCTGTGCATCACCCGGGCAATGCGGATCGGCTCGGGCGCCCTGACCAGCACCGTGGCGTCGAGCCCTTCATCCATGCCGGATTCGAACATGAGTGCCGCTTCCACGACGGCATAGGGGCGGCGCGACGCTGCAGGGAGACGCGCAAGCGCCTCATCAAGGGAGGAGAACACGCGGGGGTGGACGATGGCGTTGAGCGCCCGCAGGCGGGCGGGATCTCGAAAGACGATGCGTGCAAGCTCCGCGCGGCGGAGTTCGCCGCCGGGGCCGTAGAGGGCGGCGCCGAATTCCTGCGCGATGGCGGAGCGCACCGACGGGTCGTGCCCGGTCAGATCGCGCGCAATGTCGTCCGCGGAGAGCACCGCGCGCCCGAGCCGCGACAGAATCCGGCAGACCTCGCTCTTCCCGCTCCCGATCCCGCCGGTAACGCCGACGCGGGGGATCCGCTCACTTGGCATACGCGACTGATCGGTACTCCCTGATCACGGTCACCTTGATCTGCCCCGGGTACTCCATCTCCGTTTCAATTTTCGCGGAGATATCGTGCGCAAGCTGGTCGGCCATCGCGTCGTCGACCTTCTCCTGCTCCACGACCACGCGCACTTCACGCCCGGCCTGGATGGCGTATGTCTTGGCCACGCCCTGGAACGACTGGGCGAACGCCTCCAGCTTTTCCAGGCGCTTGATGTACCCTTCCACCGATTCGCGCCGGGCGCCGGGGCGCGCGCCGCTGATCGCGTCCGCGGCCTGCACCAGGGGCGCGATGGGGGATTCCATCGGGATGTCGTCGTGGTGCGAGCCGATCGCGTTGGCCACCAGCGGGTGTTCCCCGTACTTCTTCGCGATCTCGTACCCGAGCAGGGCGTGGGGACCTTCCATCGACTTGTCCACGCACTTGCCGATGTCGTGGAAGAGTCCCGCCCGCTTCGCGAGGTTGGCGTCGAGCCGGAGCTCGCTTGCCATCATCCCCGTCAGGAACGCCACCTCGATGCTGTGCTGGAGCATGTTCTGCCCGTAGCTGGAGCGGTATTTCATGCGGCCGACGAGCTTCAGGATCTCGTTGTGCGCCCCGTGGAGCCCCACCTCGAGCAGCGTGTTCTCACCGATCTTGAGGACTTCCTCCTCCAGCTCCCCGCGCACCTTCTCGACCACCTCCTCGATCCGCGCCGGGTGGATCCTGCCGTCGGCGATCAGCCGTTCCAGCGAGATGCGCGCCACTTCCCGGCGGAAGGGATCGAACGCCGACAGGATCACGGCCTCGGGCGTATCATCCACGATGACGTCCACCCCGGTCGCCGCCTCGAACGCACGGATGTTGCGCCCCTCCCGCCCGATGATGCGCCCCTTCATCTCGTCGCTCTGGATGTTGAGGACGCTCACGGTCGTCTCGACCGAGTGGTCCGCCGCGGTGCGCTGGATGGCCTGGACGATCAGCTTCTGGGCCTCCCGCCGCGCTTCGTCCCGGGCCTTGTCGCGGATCTCCTTGAGCATCCGGGCCGCTTCCGACCGCGCCTCGTTGGCCAGGTTTTCCATCAGGATCCGCTTGGCCTCGTCGTGCGAGAGTCCCGACGCCCGCTCCAGGCGCAGGTTCTCTTCCTGGATCAGGCGCTCAAGCTCCGCGTGGCGCGCCTCCACCGAGCGCGCCTGCTCGTCGAGCGAGCGTTTGAGGTTTCCCTGCTCGCGCTCCTTCTTCCCGAGCAGCTCCACCTTGCGGTCGATATTCTCCTCCCGCAGCTCGATCGCTTTTTCCTGGGCCTGGAGCTTCGAGCGCTTGCTCTGGACGTCGCTGTCGAACTCTTTTTTCTTCTGGTACCACTCGTCCTTGACTTCCAGGAGTTTCTCGCGCTTCAGCGTGTCCGCCTCTTTCTCGGCGTCGGCAATGACCTTGCGGGCGGCCTCCTTGGCCGTGGCGATCTTGTTGTGACCCGAGCGGACGTTCAGGAACCAGCCGAGGGCAAAAGCGATGCCGCAGGACAGCAGCACGATGGGGACGACGATCTCAGATTGCATACAGCCTCCGCATTCTCGGGGTGTGCGGACAAAAAAAATCCGCACGCGTCAATCGTCTCAATGAAAAGGCACTTATGAAAGAACCCTTCCAACACAGTGGGTGCTCGCCTGAGCGTCTTTTACTTCCACCCTCTCGCTCGTCCCGCGTGTCAGCGGGATGTCATCGCAAGAATCACGCGAAACGCGTGATGAGGCATGTAATCGACGCCCGAGAGTCGGGCTCCCATTATAAGAATGTTGGTTCTTTATAATGTGTATGAGACGACTGACGGTGCGGAATCTCCGGAACCGTCAGGAACCGAGATGCAAAGAACAGCGACAGATGCGGGTAGTTCCCTCACACCTCCCGGAGTGCGTTGTCCAGGAAGTGCGTCACCTTTCCGAGTTCCCCCTCCATGAGAGCGGTCATGGTGCGGACCTTTTCCCGCTCCTTGAAGAGATCCTCCGTGATATTTAACGCCGAGAGCACCGCCACGGTGAGCGTGGGCTGCTCGGGCAGCTTTCCGTGGATCGTGTTGATCATGTCGTCCACGTACGTCGCCACCCTCCGCGTGAATTCCTCGCTCTCTCCGCGCAGCGGGTACTCTGATCCGAATATCCTGACCTTGATGCTCTTCTTGTCGGTGTTCATCTGCGAGGTACTGCTCCCCATCCAGGTTCGCAAGCCGTCCCACATACGCCGGGACGCGACCCGTGAGACTACAGGTACGCGTCCAGTTTCGCGATCAGATCCCTGATTTTCGCCGCGAGGAGATCGCGATCTCCGCCGGCGATGCTGGCTCCTCCCTCCTTTGTCTGTTCCGACGCCTGTTTTCTGAGCAGCACGGCCTCGGCCTTCGCCTGCTGGAGCTCACGCTCGAGCCGGGCGACATGCGCCTGCAGGGCCTGCCGCTCCTGCCGCAGACCTGCGATCATCTCGGCCGCCCGGCGAGCGCTTTCCCACAGCGCCCGGACGCTCCCTTCGACCGATTTCACGTCCTCGGAGGGGCGGGGGCTCTCGTCGACAGCCTGAGGATCAACGCTGTTGCTCACATGTGACCCCGGATCGTTAGCGCATGCTTCGCAACACGGCGCCATGAGCTTTCTCGACGCCCGCAACGACGCGGCCGACTTCCGTCTCGATCTCGGTGTCGGTCAGCGTCTTTTCGAGCGACATGAACTCGAGCGTGAATGCCACGCTCTTCTTCCCTCCGGGGAGCTGCTCACCTTCGTAGACATCGAACACCTCCACGGACCTCAGAAGTTCAGTCGCCGAATCCCGCAGCGTCCGCTCCAGATGCTCTGCCGGGATTCCCGCGTCAACCGTGAACGCAACGTCCCGTTTCACGCGCGGGTAGCGGGGAAGCGGGACGTATTTCTTCTGCGCGCTCAGGCCGAGGAACGCGAGATCCAGCTCGGCGGCGAATACTGGTCGCTCGATGCGGAACTCCGCCAGGACATCTCCCCTCACCCGGCCGAGATAACCAGCGTAACTTCCTTGAATTTCAATAGCTAGCGCGTTATCAGTTAAACCTTTGCTGGTAGAATAAGAAATTAACCGACTTTTGTCAAGGGCAAACTTGGACAGGAGGAACTCCACATCCCCTTTAACATCAAAGAGATCCGCGTCCCGCTTCGGGGAACTCCAGTGTACGGGAGCGGAACTCCCGGTCAGAACAAGACAAACCATCTCCCGTTCGAGGAAATTCTCCACGGGGCGGGGTGTTCCCGATTCGTCCACGCTGAACACGCGCCCGATCTCGAACGCCCTCATGTCGGGGTTCCCGGCGTTCTGGTTCTTCGCCAGCGTGTCAAGGAGCCCGGTGAGAAGGCTCGTTCTGAGGGCGCCCATTTCCTGGTTCTGCGGGTTCCCGATCTCGACAGGGACCTCCCCCCCCAGCCGCGCACGCTTCAGGCTCAGCATGGAGTTGGTAATGGCCTCGTGGAACCCCCTGCCGATAAGCGCATTGCGCACTTCGTCCCGGAAGGCGGAAGTGGGAAATTGCTGGGCATAGCTGACGGTAGCCGTCGATCCGGGTTCGATCCGGTCGTACCCGTGGACGCGCGCCACCTCCTCGATCAGGTCGATCTCCCTGTCGATGTCCACGCGGAACGTCGGCACGCGGAACTTCCCCGCGTCCCCCTTTGCCGATGCACGCGTGATGCCGATGAGGGCCAGATCGGCGACGATCTCAGTCTTTTTCAGATTCGTCCCCAGGACACGGTTCACGCGCGGGAACCGCAGGGGAACCGTCCGTTCACGGACCTTCCTCGGATAGACGTCGACCGCGCCGCGGAGCAGCGTTCCCCCTCCCAGCTCCGCGACGAGCTGAGCGGCCCGGTCAAGGGCGAAACGGACGCCGTTCGGATCCGCCCCCCGCTCAAACCGCATGGAAGCGTCGGTGCTGATCCCCAGGGCCCGGGCCGTCCGACGGATGGACGAGGGGTTCCAGCACGCCGCTTCGATGACGACATCCGTGGTGGCGTCGTTGATCTCGGAATTGGCCCCGCCCATGACGCCGGCGATGGAGACTTCCCTCTCGGCGTCACAGACCATCACTGTCCCTTCCGGCAGCGCGTGCTCTTTCCCGTCGAGCGTGGTGAACGGGGTTCCCCCCCGTGCCTGCCTGACCACGATCGCGCCCCCCCGCAGGAGCGCATGGTCGAACGCGTGGAGGGGATGCCCGCACTCGTACATCACGTAGTTGGTGATGTCGACCACGTTGTTCCGCGGGCGGAGCCCGGTGTTCCGGAGGGCGTTCTGCAGCCACCGCGGTGAGGGACCGATGGTCACGTTCCTGATCATCCTGGCCGCGAAGCGGGAGCAGTTTTCCCGGTCTTCCACAGTGACCGACAGGTGTTTCCCGGCCGGCTCCTGCGACTCCTTCAGCCTCGGGCGCGGAACGCGGATCCGGCCGCCCGTGAGGACGGCGATCTCCCTCGCGACGCCGATGTGACTCAGCCAGTCGGGTCGGTTGGGAGTGATTTCCAGGTCGAACGCGGTGTCGTCCAGCCCGAAATACGCGGCCAGGGATTCGCCCGGGCGGGCATCCCGGTCAAGCACCATGATCCCGCCGGCGTCCTTCCCCATGTCCAGCTCATACTCCGAGCAGATCATGCCGGTGGATTCGACCCCGCGGATTGCGACGCGGGACAGGACGAACGGGGCGCCCGCGGGGTCGTGCTGGTTGCGCGGCACCGTCGCGCCGACGAGTCCCACGGGCACCTTCTGACCCTGCGCCACGTTGGGACCGCCGCAGACGATCTGCAGCGTTTCCCGGCCGATGCCCACCGTGCAGACGGACAGGCGGTCGGCCTTCGGGTGTTTCTCCTTCGCCAGCACCTCCCCCACCACGAACCCGTTGTACGGCCCGTCGAGCCGGCGGACGCTCTCGAACTCCAACCCGAGCATCGTGAGGCGCTCGGCAAGTTCGTCCGGCGGAATGTCGAAATCGATGCACTGCTTGAGCCACCGCTCCAGGATTCTCATGGTCAGAACTGGTTAAGAAAGCGCACGTCGTTGTCGAAAAACAGCCGGATGTCGTCGATGCCGTACCGCAGCATCGCCACGCGGTCGATGCCCATCCCGAAGGCGTACCCGGTGAACTCCTCGGCGTCGACGCCGACCGCCCGGAAGACGTTCGGGTCCACCATGCCGCACCCGAGGATCTCCAGCCAGCCGCTCTGCTTGCACAGGCGGCACCCCTTCCCCCCGCAGATGAAGCAGCTGATGTAGATGTCCGCGCTGGGCTCGGTGAACGGGAAGAACGTGGGGCGGAACCGGTACTTCAGGTTTGCGCCGTAGAAGCGCCGGATGAACTCGATCAGCGTCCCTTTCAGGTCGCTGAAT
>Ga0335071_10006985_pt1 | contig 11653 bp, 8 predicted proteins | sample Lox_Sample_15_FD_206724 | JGI IMG/M metagenome (GOLD analysis project Ga0335071, IMG submission 206724) | Soil microbial communities from Loxahatchee National Wildlife Refuge, Florida, United States - Lox_Sample_1.5 | ecosystem: Environmental > Terrestrial > Soil > Wetlands | place: USA: Florida...
GCCACTGCTCGGGGAAGGCCTTCTCTGGGATGCGGTTGGCGACGAGGGTCGCGATCACATCCTCGCGCAGTTCGGCGACGATATCGGAAACGCTCTCCGCGCTCATGAATTCTCGGCGCTGGGCATACACCTCCTTGCGCTGGTCGTTCATCACATCGTCGTATTTCAGCACGTTCTTGCGCATGTCGAAATTGCGGATCTCGACCTTCTTCTGCGCCTTCTCCAGGGCCTTGTTGATCCACGGGTGGATGATCGCCTCGCCGTCTTGCAGGCCCAGGCGTTGCAGCATCCCACCCATGCGGTCGGAGCCGAAGATGCGCATCAGGTCGTCTTCGAGCGAGAGGAAGAAGCGCGACGCGCCGGGGTCGCCCTGGCGGCCGGAGCGGCCGCGCAGCTGGTTGTCGATACGCCGGCTCTCATGCCGCTCGGTGCCGATCACGAACAGCCCGCCCGCGGCCTTCACCTTCGCGTGGTTGGCGTCGATCTCGGCCTTCAGCGCCGCCGGGTCCACGCCCGGCTCCAGCGCCAGGCGCATCTCGTAATTGCCGCCGAGCTTAATGTCCGTGCCGCGCCCGGCCATGTTGGTGGCGATGGTGATCGCCCCCGGCGCGCCGGCCTGGGCCACGATCGTCGCCTCCTGCTCATGGAAGCGCGCGTTCAGCACGCTGTGCCTGATGCCCTTCTTGTCCAACAGGGCGGAGATGATCTCGCTCTTCTCGATGCTGGTGGTACCGACCAGCACCGGCTGGCCGCGGCCGCGGCATTCCTCGATCAGCCTCGCCACCGCCTCGTATTTCTCGCCGGCGGTGCGGTACACCTCGTCGTCCTGGTCGTCGCGCGCCACGGCGACGTTGGTGGGGATTTCCACCACCGCGAGCTTGTAGATCTGCTCGAACTCGTCCGCCTCGGTCATCGCGGTGCCGGTCATGCCGGCGAGCTTGGGGTACAGGCGGAAATAGTTCTGGAAGGTGATGGAGGCCAGCGTCTGGTTCTCCTGCTGCACCTGCACCTTCTCTTTCGCTTCCAGCGCCTGGTGCAGGCCGTCGGAGTAGCGGCGCCCCTCCAGCATGCGGCCGGTGAACTCGTCGATGATAACGATCTTGCCATCACGCACGATGTAATCGACATCGCGCGCGAACAGGGTGCGGGCGCGGAGCGATTGCTGCACGTGGTGCACGATCGAGACATTGACGAGGTCGTACAGCCCGCCATTGGGCAGAACCCCGGCGGCGCGCAGCATATCCTCCACCGTCTCGGCGCCCGGCTCCGTCATCGTCACGGTACGGGCTTTTTCGTCTTTCTCATAAAATTCATGCTTGCCGTCCTCACCCACCTTGCCCTGGGCCAGGAAGGCGGCAACCACCTCGTCCACCTGGGCGTAGAGCGCGGTTGGCTCGTCGGACGGGCCGGAGATGATGAGCGGGGTGCGGGCCTCATCGACAAGGATGGAGTCCACCTCGTCCACGATGGCGAAGTGGAACGGCCGGTGGACCATGTCCTCCAGCCGGTACTTCATGTTGTCGCGCAGGTAGTCGAAGCCGAACTCATTATTCGTGCCGTAGGTGATGTCGGCGGCGTAGGAGGCGCGGCGGGAGGGCTCATCCAGCCCGGGCACGATCACCCCGGTGGAGAGGCCCAGGAAGCCATAGAGCTGGCCCATCTGGGCGGCGTCGCGCCGGGCCAGGTAGTCGTTCACGGTAACCACATGCACGCCAAGCCCGGTCAGGGCGTTCAGGTACACGGCGAGGGTGGCGACAAGGGTCTTGCCCTCGCCGGTCTTCATCTCGGCGATCTTGCCGTCATGCAGCACCATGCCGCCGATCAGCTGCACGTCGAAATGGCGCATCCCGAGCACGCGCTTGCTGGCCTCGCGCACCACGGCGAAGGCCTCGGGCAGCAGGTCGTCGAGCGTCTCGCCCGCTTCCAGCCGGGCGCGGAAGGCGGCCGTCTTGCCCTGGAGCGCTGCATCGTCAAGCGCCGAAACCTCGGGCTCCAGCGCGTTGATGGCGGCGATGCGCCGGCGGTATGCTTTCAGCACACGGTCGTTACTGGTTCCGAAGATGGCGCGGGCGAGGCTGGCAAACATGCTGGGGCGGAATCCGCTTCACAAAGTAAGGAAATCTGCCCGCTCACATAGTCGCGGGGTTGTAACGGGTCAAATCGCCCCTTTGCTCCATACCTCTAAAGCAGCACGAAGTCCCGCGGCGCCAGCGGTTCCGGGGCAGGATCGCCCATGGTCTCGGCGGCGGCGATCTCGATATTGCGCACCAGCCCGTCCAGCGGCAGCCCGTTCAGGGCCGTGGTGAAGGGCTCCTCCAGCTCCTCGCCCAGCGCGTCCAGGCCGAGGAAGGCATAGGCCAGCACCAAGGTGAGCAGCGGGGTCGCGATGCCCAGCGTATCGACCATGCCGAAGGGCAGCAGCAGGCAGATCAGCCACACGCTCCGGTGCAGCATCAGCGAATACGCGAAGGGCATCGGCGTATTGCGCAGCCGCTCGCAGGCGGTCTGGATGCCGGTCATGCCGTCCAGGTGGTCGGAGAACAGGCGGTAGAGGATGTCGGTGATCTCGCCTGCGCGCATCTGCGCCGCGAAGGCCTCCGCCAGCTGGCGCAGCGCCTCGCCGGAGCGGTTGGGCGGCACCGGCACGGGGGCACGCAGCTGGTCGCGCAGCGCGCGGGCGAATTCCGGCACCAGCAGCGCCGCGTGCCGCCGCGCCCCGCCGGCCTCGGGCAGCAGCGCCGCAATGTCGCGCAGCAGGCTGCGGCTGATGCTGAACAGCGCGCCCCATTGCTTGCGCCCCTCCCACCAGCGGTCGTAGCAGGCGCTGTTGCGGAAACCGAGGAAGATGGACACGCCCAGCCCCAGCAGGGTGAACGGCGCCGGGTTCACCGCGGTGAACCAGCCGGGCCGTACATGCTGCAGCCACACCGCCGCGGCGGAAAGGGCCGCCACCAGCAGCAGGCGCGGCGCGATGACGGGCAGCACCGAGCCGCGCATGGCGTAGAGCAGGATGAGCCCGGTCGGGCGGGGGCGGACGATCATGGCCGCCGCTTACACCACTCGGCCCGAGGCGGGCCAGTCTTGCCGGTTGCACGGCTTTGCCGCATAGGAAGCGCGACAAAAAGGAAGGTTTCAACCCTATGCGCCGTCTTACTCTGCGTTCCGTCCTCGCTGCCGCAACCCTGTTCGTAGCCCCCGCCGCCTTCGCCCAGTCCAACGCCCTTGCGGCCGCCCCGGCGAACGCCAACCCGGTGGTCGCCATCGTTGACGGCATGAAAATCTACATGAGCGACATCCAGGCCGACGCGCAGAGCGCCCCCGCGCAGGTGCAGCAGCTGCCCCCCAACCAGCTCTTCCCGCTGCTGGTCAACCAGGAGGTGGACCGCAAGGCCCTGCTGGTCGCGGCGCAGAAGGAAGGCCTGCAGAACAACCCGGACGTGGCCAAGGCCATGCAGAACGCCGCCAATATCCGCCTGGAAAACGCATATGTGCAGGAGAAGGTCGCCCCGCAGGTGACCGACACCGCCGTGCAGGCGGCCTATAACCGCGACTACGCCGGCAAGCCCGGCCCGGAGCAGGTCGAAGCCCGCCATATCCTGGTGCAGACCCAGGCGCAGGCCCAGGACATCATCAACCAGCTGAACAAGGGCGCTAACTTCGCCAAGCTGGCCGAGAAGGACAGCATCGACCCCGGCGCCAAGAACGGCGGCGAACTCGGCTGGTTCTCGCAGGACGAGATGGTCCCGGCCTTCGCCACCGCCGCCTTCGCCCTCCAGCCCGGCCAGTACACCAAGACCCCGGTGCAGACGCAGTTCGGCTGGCACGTGATCCTGTGCGAGGGCAAGCGCACCGCGCCGACCCCGGCACTGGCGGACGTTCAGGACCAGATCAAGCAGAAGCTGGCCGACCAGGCCGTGCAGGCGACGCTGGACCAGGCCCGCAGCCAGGTCCAGGTCCAGATCTTCAACGCCGATGGCACCCCCGCCAAGCCGGCCGATTCCGCCCCGGCCCAGAGCGGCCAGTCCAACTAACATGGCTGGCGCGCTTCCCGTCTCGCCGCTGGCGCTGCCGCTGCCTCCGCTTCCCCCCATCGCCGGGGTGCGGATGGCAACGGCGGAGGCCGGCATCCGGTACAAGGGCCGCACGGACGTGCTGCTGGCCGAGTTCGCGGAGGGCACCACCGTCGCCGGTGTGTTCACCAGGAATCTCTGCCCCGGCGCGCCGGTCACCTGGTGCCGCGAGGCGCTGGAAAGCGGCCTCGCCCGCGGCTTGGTGGTGAATGCGGGCAACGCCAATGTGTTTACCGGCCTTGCCGGTGTGCGGGCGGTGGAGGAGACGGCCCACGCCGCCGCCACCACGCTCGGCACCAAGGCGGAGACGATCTTCCTCGCCTCCACCGGCGTGATCGGCGAGCCCCTCCCCGCGCACAAGATCGTCGCGGTGATGGACGAGCTGAAGGCCAATCTGGCGGCGGACCGCTTCGCCGAGGCGACGCACGCGATCATGACCACTGACACCTTCGCCAAGGGCTCGACCCGCATTGCGCGGATCGGCGGCGTGGAAGTGCGGATCAACGGCATCGCCAAGGGCAGCGGCATGATCGCGCCCGACATGGCGACCATGCTGAGCTTCATCTTCACCGACGCTGCCATCCCCGCCCCGGCCCTGCAGGCCATGCTGGCCAAGGGCGTGGACAGCACCTTCAACTGCGTGACCATCGACAGCGACACCTCGACCTCCGACACGGTGCTGCTCTTCGCCACCGGCCAGGCGGGCAACGCGCCGACGGAGGATCCCGGCCATCTCGCCGATTTCCGCCGCGCTTTGCACGAGGTGCTGCATGATCTGGCGCTGATGGTGGCGCGCGATGGCGAGGGCGCGCAGAAGCTCGTGACCATCAATGTGGAAGGCGCGGTTTCCAACCATTCGGCCAAGCGCATCGCCATGGTGATCGCCAACTCGCCGCTGGTGAAGACGGCCATTGCCGGTGAGGATGCGAACTGGGGCCGTATCGTGATGGCCGTGGGCAAGGCTGGCGAGCCGGCCGACCGGGACAAGCTCGGCGTCGCCGTGGGCGGCGTGTGGATGGCGCAGGCCGGAGGCGTGGTTCCCGGCTACGACGAGACCCCGGTGGTGCAGCACATGAAGGGCCGGGAGATCGAGATCACGGTCGATATCGGGCTGGGCGAAGGCCGCGCCACGGTTTGGACCTGCGACCTCACCCACGGCTATATCGACATCAACGGTTCGTACAGAAGCTGAAGTTTCTACCGGCGGGGCGTTACCGCCCTGGCCGGGAATTCATTCGCCTCGATCAGCGACAGCAGCCCCTGCACGATCTGCGCCGGGCTTGGCGGGCAGCCCGAGATCATCAGGTCCACCGGCAGCACGCTGTCCGTCCCGCCGGAAATGGCGGGCGAGCCCTTGAACACCCCGCCATCCACCGCGCAATCGCCCACCGCCACCACCAGCACCGGCTCGGGCATGGCCGCGCGCGCCTGGAGCAGCGCCTCGCGCATGTTCCTCCCCGAAACGCCGGTCACGAGCAGTATGTCCGCGTGGCGCGGGCTGGGGGTGAAGCTCAACCCATACTGCGTCAGGTCATGCACCAGATTCTGCGTCGCCCGCAGCTCCAGCTCGCAGGCATTGCAGCTCCCGGCCGGAACGTGCCGGATGGCCAGTGACCGCCCCAGCCTCGAGGCCCCCACCCGCTCGCGCAGGCTCTTCACCACCGCCGGGTCCGCCGTGCGCGGCAGGGGAGCGCGAGAGAGCAAATGCCGTGCGACGGTCTTCCACATTACAGGTCCACCCCTGAATACGAGCCGTTGATGGATTTATTGATCAGCGGGAAATCGGCGAGGATCGCGGTTGCCGCCGCGTGCTCCAGCAGCGGCCAGTGCAGCGTGCTGGGGTCGGCGATGAACACGTCGGCTATGGCGCCGGACTCGATGCGCAGCCAGTACCAGACCGGGCCGCGGAAGCTCTCCGCCACGCCCAGCCCATCGCCACTGCCGATGGGCGGTGCGATGGCGATCGGCGTATCGGGCAGGGCGTGCAGCATGTCGCGGATCAGGCGGATGCTCTCCGGGATTTCCCCGAGGCGGATGCGGATGCGCGCAGCCACGTCGCCCTCCTGCTCCACCGGCACGTAGAGGGCGAAGGTCTCATAGGGCGGATAGCCGGGCAGCAGCCGGGAATCATGCGTCTGGCCAGAAGCGCGGCCCGCATAGCCCCCGGCGGCATAGGTGGCGGCGAGAGAAGGTGGCACGATGCCGGTGCCAACCACGCGGTCCTGCAGGCTGGCGTAATCCTCGAACACCCGCTTCAGGCTGGGCAGCTCCGCCTCCAGCGCGTCCAGCGCGTCCAGTATCGCTGCGGCGCCGCCTGTGGCGATGTCGCCCGCCACGCCGCCGGGGATCACCATGTCCATCATCAGCCGGTGGCCGAAGGCCGCCGCGCAAGCCGCGCAGATCCGCTCGCGCGCCAGGGCGAAGCGGGAGTCGAGGAAGGCGAACCCGGCATCGCCCGCAATGGCGCCGATATCGCTGGTGTGGTTGGCGAGGCGTTCCAGCTCCGCCATCACCGCGCGCAGATAGACGGCGCGGGCCGGAGCTTCCAGCCGCAGCGCCGCCTCGGCGGCATGGGCGAAGGCGGTGCCGTGCGCCACCGTGGCATCGCCCGAGACACGCGCGGCAAAACGCGCGGCCAGGCGCGGGGATTTGCCCCGGATCATCCCCAGCGTGCCCTTATGCGCGTAGCCCAGCCGGGCCTCCAGCTTCAGCACCTTCTCGCCGATGACCGAGAAGCGGAAATGCCCGGGCTCGATGATCCCGGCATGGACCGGCCCCACCGCCACCTGGTGCACGCCCTCCAGCTCAGGGGATTTGAAGTCCGGCCAGGGGCCTCGGCCATCCGCCTCGCGGGAATGCTCGATGGCCGGGCGAGTATCCGTGGCCCCTGTGGCGGTATGGCCGTTGAGGTCCCGCGCCAGGCGCTGGAACCAACCAGCGCCCGCATGGGGCAAAGCCGGATAGGCGCCATCCACCAGCTCCACCGCCACCAGCTCGCCCGGCTCGTACAGCGCGTAGGCGTGGCGCGCATCCGTCCACAGGGCGATGAACCGGCCCCGATGCGCCAGCCAGTCCTCGTGAGAGAGCAGGATCATTTCAGCGCCTCCGCGACGTCGGAGAGCAGATGCACCAGCATCGGCGGCATGGCGAAGGCCATCACCACCGAGAGCGCAAGGTGCAGTGTAACGAGATGCGTCTCCGGCGTGGCCTTGCCCGGCTTGATGTGCGCCGGGGCGCGGCCGAACACCAGCGGCCCGAAATTACGCAGAAGGGCGATGGCGCAGAGCAGCAGCCCCAGCCCCAGCGGCAGCGAGGCCCAGGGGCTGCGCTGGATGGTCTGGCTGATGATGATGAACTCCGAGGCGAACAGGCCCGAGGGCGGCAGGCCGGTAAGGCCGAACATCGCCGCCCCCAGCACCAGTGCAGTGTATTTGTTGGAGTGAATCAGCCCGCGCAGATGCGAGAAGCCGTAATGCCCAGGTGCTGTGGAGCCGCGCAGCGCCGCCGCGCGGATGAGCACCTGCAGCAGCGCGGACTTGATAAGCGTGTGCAGCAGCATGTGCAGCAGCCCGCCGAAGATCGCCGCAGCGCCGCCGACCCCGAAGGCGAACGCCGCGATGCCGGAATGCTCGATGGAAGAGAAGCCGAAGAAGCGCCGCGCATCGCGCCGCCGCGAGAAGGAGAAGGCGGCGAGGAACAGCGAGGCCAGCCCCAGCGTGAGCAGGAACGGCCCCGGCGGCAAGGCCGTGCCGCCGGAAGCGAAATTCGCCTCCAGCAGGTGGCGGAAGCGCAGAATGGCGATCAGCGCCACGTTCAGCATCGGGCCGGAGAGCGAGGTCGTGAGCGGGGCGGGGCCTTCGGCATAGGCATCCGGCAGCCAGCCATGCAGCGGCACCAGCGCCGCCTTGGTGCCGTAGCCGAACAGGATGAACACGAAGGCAAGGGTAAGCAGGGAGCCGTCCATCCCGGGCGCATGGGCGGCAAGGGCGGTGAAGCTCATGGCCGAGAAGCCCGGCCCAAGCGCCGGCTGCGCCGCGAGATAGACCAGCATGGTGCCGAACAGCGCCAGCCCGATGCCCACGCCACCCAGGATGAAATATTTCCACGCTGCCTCCAGCGCCGAGGCCGTGCGCGGCATGCTCACCGCCAGCGTCGCGGCGATGGTGGCGCTCTCCACCGCGGCCCAGAGCAGGCCGATATTATCGGCATACAGGCCGAGCAGGGTCGACCCCAGCACCACCTGGCACATGGCGTGGTACACCCGCCAGCGGCGCAGGCTGAAGCGCGGTTCGGCCTCGCGCAGATAGAAGATGTTGGCGACGGCGGTGGTGAGCCCGGTGAAGCCGGTGACCCCGCCGAAGACCAGCCCGAGCTCGTCGGCATGGACCAGCCCAGATCCCGGCGCGGCAAAGGCCACGAGGGTGAGGATGAACACGATGCCGCTCAGCACCGCATTGGCCACCGCGCCCTGGCGGGGCGAGCCAAAGAGCCCAAGCAATGGTGCGGCGAGCAGCGGCAGGAAGATGGCGGTGAGGATCATCTTCCGCGCCTCTCGATCTCTTCGAGGCCGGTCAGGTCCAGCGTGTCGAAATGCTCGCGGATGCGGAACAGGAACACGCCGACGACGAGAAACGCCAGCAGCACCAGAAGTGCCACGGAGAATTCCGCCACGAAGGGCATGCCCGGCATGCCGATGGCGGCCAGCACCAGCCCGTTCTCGGTGGAAAGAAAGCCGATGATCTGCGCCAGCGCATTGCGCCTTGTCACCATCACCAGCAGCCCGAGCAGCACCACCGAGAGCGCGATGGCGAGGTCCTCGCGCGTCAGTGACACGGCGCTCATCGTGCTCGGCAGCACCACCAGCACCGCCACGCCGATCAGCCCCACGCCGATGAGCGTTGAGAGCAGCACCGGCATCGCCGTCTCCACGGCGCGGATCATGTTGAAGCGCGCCACGATCTGGCGCAGCCCGATGGGCAGCAGGACCGCCTTGATGCCCAGGGTGATGAACCCGGTGAGGTAGAGATTCCCCTCATGCTGGGCGAAGCCCTGCCAGAACGCCGCGGCCGAGAGCACGAAGGCCTGGATCTGGTAGATGGTGATCATCGCCGCCAGCCGCCGCTGCGAGAGCATCGAGAAGCCGAACACCAGGATGATGCCGCCCATCAGGTGCGCGAGCGAGAAGGTGAGGCTCATGCGCCGATCCTCGCCGCCACGAACAGGAAGATCCCGGCCAGCATGCCCAGCAGCATGGCCACGCCGAGGAATTCCGGCACCCGGAACACGCGCATCTTGGCGCTGGAGACCTCGTACACCGGCAGCACCACAGCCATGGCGCCGAGCTTGAGCAGCCAGAGCAGCAGCCCACCAGGCCAGGAGAGGATGTCGGTCGCGCGAGCCATGCCGAAGGGCAGGAAGATGGTGCCGATCAGGCTCATCCACAGCAGCAGCCGCAGCATGGCGGCATAATTCAGCAGCAGCAGGTTGCGCCCCGAATATTCCAGCAGCATCGCCTCATGCACCATGGCGAGTTCCAGGTGGCCCGCCGGATTGTCGGTGGGGATGCGCCCCGTCTCGGTAAGCGCCACGGCGAGCATGGCGACGAGCGCGAAGCCGAGCGAGACGGAGATGCCGATATGCTGGCTGGCGAAGGCGGTGGCGATGCCATCGACGGTGACGCCATGCGCCAGCAGCCCGAAGCCGAGCAGCACGACGAGCAGCGCCCCCTCGGCGAACACGCCGTACAGCGCCTCGCGCCACGCCCCGGCACCGCCGAAGCCGAAGCCCGTCTCCAGCCCGCCGAGCATGGTGGCGGCCCGCGCCAGGGTGAGTAGGCCCATGATGGTGATGAAGTCCGACAGCGGCGCGGTGAGCAGCCCGGTGCAGAAGCCCGGCACCAGCATGGCGGCCACGGCGATGCTGAGCGCGCACGCTACCGGCCAAGCGCTGAACAGCTCGGTGGCGGTGTCTGGCACCAGCGTCGCCTTGCGCAGCAGCTTGTACAAATCCCAGTAGGGCTGGATGACCGGTGGGCCGCGCCGCCCCAGCGCCCAGGCCCGCAGCGTCGTCACCACGCCCATCACCAGCGGGGCGAGGGCGAAGGTCAGCGCCACATGCAGCAGCGTGGCGATCAGGCGGAGCAGGAAGTCCAGCACTATCACCCGCCCTCCCCGAGCCCGAGGACCAGCAGGAACGCCACAAGTACTGCGAAGATGAAGGCGAGGCGCTGGCGGATGGTGGCGCGGCGGATGCGCTCGGCCACGCGGATGCAGCGCATGTTAAGGCGGGCCAGCGGCGTGAGCAGGAAGACTTCAGCCAGGTCACCCCCGCCTGGAGCCAGCAGGCCGCGGCCGATGGCGCGGGCGATCGGCTCGCCAAAGCCCGTGGCGGATGGCTGGGTCACCGGGTCGCCAAAGGGCAGCCAGGGCGGCGGCTTGCCGAACCCGCCATTCCAGGCCGGCACCTCGCGCGAGCCGCGCACGCCATAGCGGTGGAGGATAAAGCCCGCCGCCACGGCCACCAGCCCGGCCAGCACCGCCAGCGAGAGCGGCGCATAGGCCAGAGGCGGCGCATCCGCCTGCGGCGCCAGCAGCCGGATCACCGGCGTCATCATGCCGAGCACCAAGCCGGGCAGCAGCGCCACCGGCACGCACAGCGCCGCGAGCAGCGCCATGCCGATCAGCGGCCAGCGCCGCGCTTCCTCGGCGGCGGCGGCCTGCAAGGTGCGCGGCCGGCCAAGGAAGCCAATGCCAACCAGCCGCACCGCAGCACCCAGGGCCAAAGCGGCGCTCAGGCCCAGCACCGCCAGCAGCGCGGTAAAACCAATGCGCGCGACGATGCCGCCCGTGCCTGCCGCGGCGATGGCCGCGTGCCACAGAATGAATTCCGGCGCGAAACCAGGCCCCAGCGGCAGCGCCGCCATGCCCGCCGCGCCGCCGATCATCAGCAGGCCAAGCTTGGGCATGCCGCGCACCAGCCCGCCGAGCCAGTTGAGCGAGGTGGTGCCGACGTTGTGCTTCACCTCGCCCGCGCCAATGAACAGCAGCGGCTTGTACAGCCCGTGCGCCACGGCGCAGAGCAGTGCTGCCTCCAGCCCCAACCCGGTCATGGCGCCGTCGCCCATGGCCTTGCCCCGGAGCGCGATGCCCAGCCCGACCGCGATAAGCCCGACATGTTCGACCGTGGAGCAGGCCAGCACGGTCTTCAGCTCGGTCTCCAGCATCGCCCTGAGCGCGCCGATGAGCACCGAGGCCGCGCCCGCCACCACCAGTACCCCGCCCCACCAGGGCTGCGCCGCAGGAGCCAGCACCACAAAGGCGTAGCGGATGATCACATACAGCGCGACCTTGACCATCCCGCCCGACATCAGTGCCGACACCCCGGCCGGCGGCGCCGGATGCGCCCGCGGCAGCCAGAAATGCAGCGGCGCCAGCCCGGCCTTGGCGCCAGCGCCCAGCACGATCAGCAGGAATGCGATGGGCCCGGCCGGCAGGAACACCGCCGGCACCAGGCAGGCGGCGGAGAAGATCGCCACACCTACATATAAAGTGGCTGGCCGCTGGTCGCCGCGCAGCACCAGCAGC
>Ga0335071_10006986_pt1 | contig 11649 bp, 9 predicted proteins | sample Lox_Sample_15_FD_206724 | JGI IMG/M metagenome (GOLD analysis project Ga0335071, IMG submission 206724) | Soil microbial communities from Loxahatchee National Wildlife Refuge, Florida, United States - Lox_Sample_1.5 | ecosystem: Environmental > Terrestrial > Soil > Wetlands | place: USA: Florida...
GGCATGCTGCCTTCATAAAGGCTTTTCGCGCCCGAAACCGATACGTGGGTCGCAGGCCGGCCGCCCGGGGGGGCGCCGGGGCCGACTCGGCGGGGTCGCGGCCTAGAGCCGCGCCAGCACCGCCGCGCCCGCCGCGCGGGTCGTGGCCGCGGCGCCCCGCGGTCTGAGGTCTGCGGTGCGCACCCCGGCGTCCAGCGCGCCGACCACCGCCGCCTCGAGGGCGAGCGCCTCGCGCTCGAGCCCGAGCGAGTGCCTGAGCAGCAGCGCCGCCGACAGGATGGTCGCGTACGGGTTGGCGACGCCCCGGCCGGCGATGTCGGGCGCCGAGCCGTGGATCGGCTCGTAGAGCCCGCGGGTGCTCGCGCCGAGCGAGGCGGAAGGGCAGAGGCCGAGCGAGCCCGGCAGCATCGAGGCCTCGTCGGTGAGGATGTCGCCGAACATGTTGTCGGTGACCACGACGTCGAAGTCGCTCGGCCGGCGCAGCAGGTGCATGGTCGCGGCGTCGATGTACATGTGCTCGAGCGCGACGTCCGGGAACTCCGCCGCCATGACGCGCGTGGTGGTCGCGCGCCACAGGCGCGAGGTCTCGAGCACGTTGGCCTTGTCGACCGAGGTCAGCCGCCGGCGGCGGGCGCGCGCGAGGCGCGCGCCGAGGCGCACGATGCGCTCGACCTCGGCCACCGTGTAGACGCACAGGTCGCTGGCCGAGGTCTCGGTGCGGGTCTTCTCGCCGAAGTAGATGCCGCCGGTGAGCTCGCGGATCACCAGGATGTCGACCCCGGCGAGCAGCTCGGGCCGAAGCGGCGAGGCGTCGAGCACCGCGGCGTAGCAGATCGCCGGCCTGAGGTTCGCGTACAGGCCGAGCTCCTGCCTCAGCTGCAGGATCGCGAGCTCCGGGCGCACCTTGAGCGCCGGGTCCGAGTAGCGCGGCGCGCCGATCGCGCCGAACAGCACCGCGTCCGCGGTCTTGGCGAGCGCCAGCGTCGCCGGCGGCAGCGGCAGGCCGGTCGCGTCCATCGCGACCGCGCCCACCGGCGCCTCCTCGAAGCGAAACGCATGGCCGAACTTGCGGCCGATCGCCTCGAGGCAGAGGCGCGCCTCGGCCACCACCTCCGGGCCGATGCCGTCGCCGGGCAGCACCGCGATCAGCGGGCTCACTTGCCGGTCCTCGCCTCGTAGGCGCGGATCGCCGCCGCCTGCGACAGCAGGTAGCCGGTCTCGTCGACGCCGTTCAGCAGGCAGTGGCGCGCGAAGGCCTCGACCGGGAAGCGCACCTCGCGCCCGTCCGCGAGCGTGAGCGTCTGGCGCTCGAGGTCGATCGTCACCTCGGCGAAGGGGTGGTCGATGAGCCAGCCGTGCGTCGCCTCGTCGACGACCACCGGCAGCAGGCCGTTCTTCAGGCTGTTGCTCTTGAAGATGTCGGCGATCTCGGTGCTGACCACGGCGCGAAAGCCGTAGTCATAGAGGCCCCAGGGCGCGTGCTCGCGCGAGGAGCCGCAGCCGACGTTGCGGCCCGCGACCAGCACCTCGCAGCCGGCGGCCTCCGGCCGGTTGAGCACGAAGTCGGCCACCGGCCGGCCGTCCTGGTCGTAGCGCCAGTCGGCGAACAGGTGCCGACCGAGCCCTTCGCGGGTCGTGGTCGTCAGGAAGCGCGCCGGCATGATCTGATCGGTGTCGATGTTGGTGCGCGCCATGACGACGGTGCGCGAGCGGATGATGCGGATCGGATCCATGCGGTCGCTTCCTCGTCTCAGCCCAGGAACTCGCGCGGGTCGGCGATCCGGCCCTGGATCGCGGCGGCGGCCGCCGTGACCGGGCTCGCGAGCAGAGTGCGGGCGCCGACGCCCTGGCGGCCCTCGAAGTTGCGGTTGCTGGTGCTGACGCAGTAGGCGCCGCGCGCCACCAGGTCGCCGTTCATGCCGAGGCACATGGAGCAGCCCGACTCGCGCCACTCGGCGCCGGCCGCGGTGAACACGCGGTCGAGGCCCTCGCGCTCGGCCTCGCGCTTGATCCGCTGCGAGCCGGGCACGACGAGGAGGCGCACGCCGCGGGCCGCGTGCCGGCCCCTGAGCACCGCCGCGGCCGCGCGCAGGTCCGAGAGGCGCGCGTTGGTGCAGCTGCCGATGAACACGGTCTCGATCGGCTGTCCGAGCATGCGCTGGCCGGGCGCGAGCCCCATGTACTCGAGCGCCTTGCCGTGGATCGCATCCCCCGGGCGCAGCGGGATCGCGCCGTCGATCGCGACCGACATGCCGGGGTTGGTGCCGTAGGTGATCATCGGCGCGAGCCGCGCGGCGTCGAGCGCGACCTCGCGGTCGAAGCGCGCGCCCGGGTCGCTCGCGAGCTGCCGCCAGCCGGCGACCGCCGCGTCCCAGGCGGCGCCGGCCGGCGCGCGCGGTCGGCCCGCGAGGTAGGCGAAGGTGGTGTCGTCGGGGGCCACGAGGCCGGCGCGCGCGCCGGCCTCGATCGACATGTTGCAGACCGTCATGCGCTCGTCCATCGACAGCGCGCGGATCGTCGCGCCGCGGTACTCGATCACGGAGCCCGTGCCGCCGGCGACGCCGAGGCGCTGGATGATCGCGAGCACGAGGTCCTTGGCGGTCACGCCGCGGCCGAGCGCGCCCTCGACGTTGACCGCGAGCGTGCTGGGCTTGCGCTGCAGCAGGCACTGGGTCGCGAGCACGTGGCCGACCTCGGTGGTGCCGATGCCGAAGGCGAGCGCGCCGAAGGCGCCGTGCGTGCTCGTGTGGCTGTCGCCGCAGACGATGGTCATGCCGGGCTGCGTCAGGCCGAGCTCCGGGCCGATGATGTGGACGATGCCGCGGTCCGGGTGGTCGATGCCGAGCAGCTCGACGCCGAACTCGGCGCAGTTGCGCTCGAACTCGCGCACCTGGCGCGCGGCGCTCTCGAGCCGGATCGGCACGCGGCCGTAGAGCTCGTCGGCGAGCGTCGGCGTCGAGTGGTCCATCGTGCCGACGGTGCGGTCGGGGCGGCGCACCTTCAGGCCGCGGCGGCGCAGCACCTCGAAGGCCTGCGGGGTCGTGACCTCGTGGGTCAGGTGCAGGTCGACGTACAGCACCGCCGGCGCGTCGCTCGTCTCGGCGATCACCTCGTGGGCGCGCCAGATCTTCTCGAACAGCGTCGTCGCCGTCATACGCTCGCCTGGACGGAGTGCGCGTCCGCCGACAGCTGCGCGTGCGCCGGCCGCGCGCCCGGGCGGCTCGACTGGATGCGGTTGATGACCTCGAGGAAGGCGCGCGCGCTCGACTCGATGATGTTGGTGCTGATGCTCGCGCCGCGGTAGCTGCGCTCGTTGTGCACCACGTTGACGATCGCCTCGCCCTGCGCGTCCTCGCCCTCGGTGACGCTGCGCACCTCGAAGCTGTGCAGCTTGACCGCGGTGCCGGTCGCGGTCTCGATCGCCTTGAAGGCGGCGTCGATCGGCCCGTCGCCGGTCGCGCCCTGCTCGACGACCCGGCCGTCGGCGTGCGACAGGCGCACCACCGCCGAGGCCGCGGCGCCGGAGGTCGCCGAGGTCCACAGCGCCTCGATGTGCCAGGGGCCGACGCCGTTGCCGCCGGCGCGCAGCACCAGCGCCTCGATGTCGCCGTCGAACAGCTCCTTCTTCTTGTCGGCGAGCGCCTTGAACTCCTCGAAGGCGCGATTGAGCTCGGCCTCGCCGAGCTCGTAGCCGAGCTCGCGGACCCGGTCGCGGAACGCGTGCCGGCCGCTGTGCTTGCCGAGCACGAGGTGGGTGCGCGTCAGGCCCACGTCCTGCGGCCGCATGATCTCGTAGGTCGAGTGGTGCTTCAGCATGCCGTGCTGGTGGATGCCCGACTCGTGCGCGAAGGCGTTCTCGCCGACGATCGCCTTGTTGCGCGGCACCGGCATGCCGGTGATCGTCGACACCAGCCGCGAGGTCGGGTAGAGGCGGGTGCTGTGGATGCCGGTGTGCAGCCCGTAGTAGGACTCGCGCGTCTTCAGCGCCATCACCACTTCCTCGAGCGAGCAGTTGCCGGCGCGCTCGCCGATGCCGTTGATCGTGCACTCGATCTGGCGCGCGCCCGCGCCGCAGGCCGACAGGCTGTTGGCGACCGCCATGCCGAGGTCGTTGTGGCAGTGCACCGACAGCACCACCTTGTCGATGCCGGCGACGTGGCGCCTGAGGTAGCCGAACACCTCGGCGAACTCCTGCGGCGTCGTGTAGCCGACCGTGTCCGGCACGTTGATGGTGGTGGCGCCGGCCGCGATCGCGGCGCTGACCACCTCGGCCAGGAACTCGGGCTCGGTGCGCGAGGCGTCCTCCGGCGAGAACTCGACGTCGGCGACCAGGCTGCGCGCCAGGCGCACGCCCTCGACCGCGGCCTTCAGGATCTCGCCCTTCGCCATGTTGAGCTTGTGCTCGCGATGGATCGCGCTGGTGGCGAGGAACACGTGGATGCGGTGCCGGGGGGCGTCCTTGACCGCGCCGTAGGCCTTCTCGATGTCGTCGCGGTTGCAGCGCGCGAGCCCGCAGATCACCGGGCCCGCGACCTCGCGCGCGATCGTCTGCACCGACTCCCAGTCGCCGCGCGAGGCCGCCGGGAAGCCGGCCTCGATGACGTCGACGCCGAGGTCGGCGAGCGCCCTCGCGACCCTGAGCTTCTCGGGCGGGCTCATGCTGCAGCCGGGCGACTGCTCGCCGTCGCGCAGCGTGGTGTCGAAGATGATGACGCGATTGGGATCGTGGCTGCCCATGGCGGGGACTCCGGCGGTGACTAGCGGCCCTGTTCCAGCCAGGGCATGCGGGCGCGCAGCGCGCGGCCAACCTTCTCGATCGGGTGCCTGAGGTCCTTGTTGAGGAGCGCGCGGTACTTCTTCTTGCCGCTCCTGTTCTCGCGGATCCACTGGCGCGCGAACTTGCCCGACTGGATCTCCTTGAGGATCTTGCGCATCTCGGCCTTGGTGGCGCGGGTCACGATGCGCGGGCCGCGCGTCAGGTCGCCGTACTTGGCGGTCTCGGAGATGAACTGGTGCATCTTGGCGAGCCCGCCCTCGTGCAGCAGGTCGACGATCAGCTTGAGCTCGTGCAGGCACTCGTAGTAGGCGGCCTCGGGCTTGTAGCCGGCCTCGGTCAGGGTCTCGAAGCCCCTGACGACGAGCTCGGTGGCGCCGCCGCAGAGCACGACCTGCTCGCCGAACAGGTCGGTGACCGTCTCCTCCTCGAAGGTCGTCTCGAGCACGCCGCCGCGCGTGCCGCCGATGCCGTGCGCATAGGCGAGCGCCTTCTGCTTGGCGCGGCGGGTCGCGTTCTGCGCGACCGCCACCAGGCACGGCACGCCGCGGCCCTGCTGGTACTGGCGGCGCACGAGGTCGCCCGGGCCCTTCGGCGCGATCAGCACGACGTCGAGGTCCTTGCGCGGCTTGATCTGGCGGAAGTGGATGTTGAAGCCGTGCGCGAACAGCAGCGTCGCGCCCTTCGCGAGGCTGGCCTTGATCTCGGCGTACACCGCCGGCTGGCTGAGATCCGGGGTCAGGAGCGCGACGAGCGCGGCGCCCTTGACCGCCTCGGCGGGCTCGGCGACCCGCAGGCCGTCCTTCCTGGCCTTCTTCCAGCTGGCGCCGCCGCGCCTCAGGCCCACGACCACGTCGTAGCCCGAGTCCTTGAGGTTCAGCGCGTGCGCGCGGCCCTGGCTGCCGTAGCCGAGGATCGCGATGGTCGCGCCCCTGAGCGCCTTCTGGTCCACATCCTTCGCCGAGTAAATCCGCATGAGCTCTCTCCGCAGGCAATGAAACGGGCCAAAAGAAAACCCCGCCTCGGGCGGTGCCGGTGCGGGGTTCCTGGTGTACGTGGCGACTTGCCGTCAGCCGTGGATCCCGCACCTCGGTGTGCGAAGCAGGAGGCCCGCAAGCAGCCGCGGACGCGCGACGGGCGTCAGGGCGAAAGAGCGGGGCGAGCGGTCACGGGCGGTCATGGAAGGTCGCGTGTCAGGTGACTTGCCGATGTCAGCATGGCGCGCCAGCCTTGTCAACGTGGGGACTCCCGGCCGACTATGCCGCTTCTCGCCCCGCAGGTCCCGCGCCCGTGCCAGCAGAGCCACCCGTCCCCGACGCCGCCGATGACGCGATCCGCCCGCTCTGGCTCGTGCGCGAGCAGGAGGCGGACGGCTGGACCGAGCGGCTGCCGCCCGCCGAGCGTGCCCGCGCCGCGGCTTGGGCGCGCGCCAACGGCTTTCGCGGCGAGCGCGGCCGCGCGCTCGCGCTGCCGGACGCAGGCGGCCGCCTCGCGGGCGCGGCGCTCGGGGTCGGCAAGCTCGGCAGCCTCGCCGAGCTCGCCCCGCAGCACCTCGCGGCCGGCCCCGACCGCCTGCCGGCGGGCCGCTGGCGCCTCGCCGAGGTCCTGCCGGCGGCGGCCGCGACGCAGGCCGCGCTCGGCTGGGCGCTCGGGCGCTACCGCTTCGACCGCTACCGCCGCCCGCTCGCGGCGCCACCGCCCGCGCTCGTGCCGCCGCCGAACGCCGACCTCGAGCACGTGCGGCGGGTCGCCGAGGCGGACGCGCTCGCCCGCGACCTGATCAACACCCCGGCCGCGGACCTGGGTCCCGCCGAGCTCGGCCGGGCGGTCGCCGCGGTCGCGGCCCGCTTCGGCGCGGAGTTTCGCGAGGTGGTCGGCGAGGACCTCCTCGCCGCGCGCTTCCCGGCCATCTACGCGGTCGGGCAGGCGGCGGCGCGGGCGCCGCGGCTGCTCGAGCTCAGGCACGGCAGCCAGGGCCCGCGCGTGACGCTGATCGGCAAGGGCGTCTGCTTCGACACCGGCGGCCTCGACCTCAAGCCCTCGAGCGGCATGGCGCTCATGAAGAAGGACATGGGCGGGGCCGCCTGTGCGCTCGCGCTCGCGCAGCTCGTGCTCGATGCGCGCCTGCCGCTGCGCCTGAGGCTCATCGTGCCGGCGGTCGAGAACAGCGTCGCCGGCAACGCCTACCGTCCGGGCGACGTGCTCGCGACGCGGGCCGGCCAGAGCGTCGAGGTCACCAACACCGACGCCGAGGGCCGCCTGCTGCTCGCCGATGCGCTCGCGTACGCGGCCGAGGAGCCGGCGGAGCTGCTCGTCGACCTCGCGACGCTCACCGGCGCCGCGCGCGTCGCGCTCGGACCCGAGCTGCCGGCGCTGTATGCGAGCGACGAGGCGCTCGCCGCCGAGCTCCTCGCCCACGGCCGCGCGGTGGGCGATCCGCTCTGGCCGCTGCCGCTGTGGGCGCCGTACGAGGACGAGCTCGGCTCGAAGGTGGCCGACGTCGCCAACGCCTCCTCGTCCGGCTTCGCGGGCTCGGTGGTCGCGGCGCTGTTCCTGCGGCGCTTCGTCGCCGAGGCGACGCCCTGGCTGCACCTCGACCTCTATGCCTGGAACGGCAAGGAGCGCCCCGGCCGGCCGGTGGGCGGCGAGGCGCAGACGGTGCGGGCGCTGTATGCGCTGCTGGCCGCGCGCTACGGCGCGCCGCGCCCTTGAGCCATCTCGCGCCGCGCGACCTCGGCTTCCTGCTGCTGATCAACCTGATCTGGGGCTTCAACCTGATCGCGAGCAAGGTCGGGGTGCAGCACTTCCCGCCGGTGTTCTTCACGGCGCTGCGCTTCTCGCTGCTCGCGGCCTGCCTCGTGCCCTTCCTGCGCTGGCACGCCGGCCGGATGCTGCCGCTGTTCGTCGCCGCGACGCTCTCGGGCGGGCTGCAGTTTGCGCTGCTGTTCACGGGCGTGCGGCTGACGCCGCACGTCGGCTCGATCGCGATCGCGACGCAGCTCGGCGTGCCGTTCACGACGCTCCTGTCGGTGCTGTTCCTCGGCGAGGTGATCCACTGGCGCCGGCGCCTCGGCATCGTGCTGGCCTTCGCCGGCGTCGCGGTGATCGCGGTGCAGGCGGACGTGTTCACCTACCGGGCCGGGCTCGCGCTCGTCGCGGCCTCGGCCTTCGCGGGCTCCCTCGGCCTGGTCGCCGTCAAGCGCCTCGGCGAGACCTTCCGGCCGCTCGAGCTGCAGGCCTGGTTCGCGGTCGCCGGGTTGCCGCTGCTCTGGTTCCTGACGCTGTGGCTCGAGGCCGGGCAGGGCGCGGCGCTGCGCACCGCTTCCGCACTCGACTGGGGCGCGCTGCTGTTCACGGTGCTGGCCTCGAGTCTCGTGGCCCACACCGGTTTCTACTGGCTCATCAGCCGCTACCCGGTGTCGGCGGTCTCGCCGCTGACGACGCTGTCGCCGGTGTTCTCGGTGGTGCTCGGCGTGCTGTTGCTCGACGACGCGCTCTCGGCCCGGCTGCTGGTCGGCGGCGCGCTGACGCTCGCGGGCGTCACGATCATCGCGCGGCGCGACCCGAGCGCGGTCGACACCGGCACCTGAGCGGCGCGCCCGACTGGCGCCCCCGGCGCGGCTCGCCTCACAATAGCGGCGCGGGCACGCCGACCCGCGCCGCCCGGCCACCGCCATGCCCCGCAAACCGACCCCGCACGACCCGCGCGCCCACTCCCGACTGGTCACCGAGGGCGTCACGCAGACCGCGAGCCGCGCGATGCTGCGCGCGGTCGGCTATCAGGACGCCGATTTCGGCAAGCCCTCGATCGGCATCGCCAGCACCTGGTCGAACATCACGCCCTGCAACGTGCACCTCGACGGGCTCGCGACCGCGGCCGCGGCGGCCGCCGACGGCGCCGGCGGCAAGAGCCGGATCTTCAACACCATCACGGTCTCCGACGGCATCTCGATGGGCACGCCCGGCATGCGCTACTCGCTGGTGTCGCGCGAGGTGATCGCCGACTCGATCGAGACGGTCGCGGGCGCGCAGGGCTTCGACGGCCTGGTCGCGATCGGCGGCTGCGACAAGAACATGCCCGGCTGCCTGATGGCGATCGCGCGGCTCGACCGCCCGGCGGTGTTCGTCTACGGCGGCACGATCCGCCCGGGCGCCAGGCGCCGCGACATCGTCGCGGTGTTCGAGGCGGTCGGCGGCCACGCCGCCGGCCGGGTCTCGGACGCGGAGCTGCACGAGGTCGAGTGCACCGCGATCCCCGGCGCCGGCAGCTGCGGCGGCATGTACACCGCGAACACGATGGCCTCGGCGATCGAGGCCCTCGGCATGAGCCTGCCGAACAGCTCGGCCCAGGAGGCGGTCTCGGCCACCAAGCTCGAGGACTGCCGGCGCGCCGGCGCGGCCGCGGTGCGGCTCGTCCAGGCCGGCATCCGCCCGTCCGACATCCTGACGCGCAAGGCCTTCGAGAACGCGATCACCACGGTGATCGCGCTCGGCGGCTCGACCAACGCCGTGCTGCACCTGCTCGCGATCGCGCACGCGGCGCGCGTGCGGCTCGGCCTCGACGACTTCACGCGCATCGGCCGGCGAGTGCCGGTGCTCGCCGACGTCAAGCCGAGCGGCCGCTACCTGATGAGCGAGCTGATCGAGATCGGCGGCATCCAGCCGCTGATGAAGATGCTGCTGGCCGAGGGGCTGCTGCACGGCGAGTGCCTGACGGTGAGCGGCGGCACGCTCGCCGAGAGCCTCGCCCAGGCGCCCGACTACCCGCCGGGGCAGGCGATCGTGCGGCGCTTCGATGCGCCGCTCAAGGCCGACAGCCACCTCGTGGTGCTGTACGGCAACCTGGCGCCCGAGGGCGCGGTCGCGAAGATCAGCGGCAAGGAGGGGCTGCGCTTCGAGGGCACGGCGCGGGTGTTCGACTCGGAGGAGGCGAGCCTGCAGGCGATCCTCGACGGCACGGTGCGCGCGGGCGACGTGATCGTGATCCGCTACGAGGGCCCGAAGGGCGGGCCGGGCATGCGCGAGATGCTGAGCCCGACCGCGGCGATCGTCGGCAAGGGCCTCGGCGACAAGGTCGCGCTGATCACCGACGGCCGCTTCTCCGGCGGCAGCCACGGCTTCGTCGTCGGCCACGTCGCGCCGGAAGCCGCGGTCGGCGGGCCGCTGGGGCTCGTCTGTAACGGCGACCGGATCAGCATCGACGCGCGCCGGCGCGAGGTCACGCTCGCGGTCAGCGCCGCGGAACTGAAGCGCCGCGCCGCGGCCTGGCGCGCGCCGAAGCCGTACGCCGACCGCGGCGTGCTCGCCAAGTACGCGCGCGAGGTGACGAGCGCATCGCTCGGCGCGGTCACCGATTGCGCGGCGCCGGCGCGGCCCGCGGCTGCGGCCCGGCGCCGCGCCGCGCGCCGTCGCCGCTGAGCGGCGCGGGCCGGTCGGCGCCGCGCCGAGGCCGGTCAGCAAAGACTTGACAAGCCCGGGATTTCCACTATCGCGCTCGCCGCCCGCGGGCGCGCATACACTCGGCGACGGGAGGCTTGCAGACCTGCGCGTCTGGCGTTATCGTCCGGACGCGTCGGCGGGGTGGGCGCATTCGGGAGCGCTCGCATTACGTTTGTGCACACGATTTGACAGAGTCCGACAAGAGTCGGCGGGTCCTGTCACCACGGGGTCCGGAAGGACTCACCTGACGGGCACTCGGTGAGATTCGGGAGATAGGGGCTCCCTGCTAAATGAGCAGCACGAAACAGCTTTCGCGCCATGCGATCGTCGGCATCTTCGTCATCGGCGTGCACGTCCTGATGATCATCGGCCTGATCATCGGTACCGCGATCAAGTACGCCCCGCAGCTCACCGAGATGATCGAGTCGAAGCTCATCCAGCACGAGCAGGAAGAGAAGCCGAAGGAGCCGCCGCCGCCGCCGCCCGACTTCAAGCCGCCGCCGGTGCAGACCCCGCTCGTCGACCTGCCGATCGTCCAGGGCCCGCCGCCGCCGGCCGCGATCGTGCGCCCCGCCGAGCCCGTCAAGGAGGCGCCGGTCAAGGCCGCGCCGCCGCCGATCACCCCGGTGCGCGTCGCCAAGGGCGTGAACCTCGGCGACCGCTGCGAGCCCTACTACCCGTCCGCGTCGCGCCGCCTGAGCGAGGAAGGCTCGGTGGTGTTGCTCGTGTACGTGTCGCCGGAGGGCCGGGCCACCGAGACCAAGGTCGAGACCTCGAGCGGCATCCAGCGCCTCGACGAGGCCGCCGAGAAGTGCATCAAGGCGCAGGGCAAGATCTTCGAGCCGCAGAAGGTCGGCAGCGACGCGGTCGGCTCGTGGCAGCGCATGAAGTGGACCTGGCGTCTGTCTTCCTGAGCACCGCTAACGTTCGACGTTCCAATCACCCATTATTCAAGACTCACGTAGAGGGAATTGACCATGGCTGACGCATCAGCACTCGACAATCCGTACGGCATTGCAGCGCTCTGGACCACCAGCGGCGGTGTCGGCAAGGGCGTGTTCATCATCCTCGGGGTCATGTCCCTCTACTCGTGGTACGTGATCATCACCAAGGTCCTCGACCAGGCGGCGCTGCGCAAGTACGCGCTCGCGGCCGAGAAGGACTTCTGGGGCGCCTCGAACCTGCAGGACGGCCTCGGCAAGCTGAAGGGCGGCGACGACAACGCCTTCCGCGGCATCGCCTCCGACGGCCTGCAGTCGCTCGAGCACCACGAGCGCAACAAGGGCCGCCTCACGGAGAACATCGACCTGCACGACTGGATCTCGAGCCACCTGCAGCGCCGCGTCGACCTGATCCAGAGCGACCTGTCGAGCGGCATGTCGGTGCTCGCCTCGGTCGGCTCGACCGCGCCGTTCGTCGGCCTGTTCGGCACGGTG
>Ga0335071_10006988_pt1 | contig 11647 bp, 7 predicted proteins | sample Lox_Sample_15_FD_206724 | JGI IMG/M metagenome (GOLD analysis project Ga0335071, IMG submission 206724) | Soil microbial communities from Loxahatchee National Wildlife Refuge, Florida, United States - Lox_Sample_1.5 | ecosystem: Environmental > Terrestrial > Soil > Wetlands | place: USA: Florida...
CGACGCCGGCGTGGTCCTGGTGGTTGCACGTGCCCTAAAGTTCGTAGGGCTTGCCATTCAACAGGAAGCCGTTCGTCGGGTCGAACCCGACGGTGCGGATGCCAAAGGGAGTTGTTACCTGGTCCACCACCTTGCCGGCCACGGAAATCGTGGTGATGAGCTGGTAGAGGTTCGGCGATTCCGGCGACCACAGCGCCGGTGATGGAACCTTTGCCTCCAGTTTGACCACGCGCTGCGATTCGCGTTTTAATTTTTCCGATTCAGAAAATCGCTTCACCGATTGGCCGTCCGGAGAGATGACGATACAGCTCACCGTCGCCTCCGCCGCGTTCGTCGTGCAGTTGAGGAGGCGGACCTCGACTTCGATTTTGGGACTGCCTTTGGGAATATTCCCGCCAAATCGCGGCGACACAAAAACTCCATCCGGCGCGATGGCAACGGGCGGAGTGATATCCAGCCAGACGTGGCGGTAGATGCCCGCGCCCTCGTAAAACCAGCCCTCGGACTTGGTTGCGTCCACCCGCACGGAAATCGTGTTCGTGCCGCCGAAGTGCACCACGTCGGTGATGTCCTCCCGGAACGGGTAATACCCGCCCTCGTGCCGCCGCACCAGCCAGCCGTTGACCAAGACCGTCGCGTCGTGCATCACGCCATCGAAAGTCAACCAGATCCGTTTGCCGGAATCGGCGGCCGGCAACCCGAACGTGCGGCGATACCAGGCAACGCTGTTCGTCGGATACTTTGCTCCGAGCGGCTTGAATCCGTGGCTGCCATCGGCGGCCGGGTCGAATGGCAGTTCAACCGCCCAATCGTGCGGCAAATTGACGACGCGCCAGTAAGCGTCGACGAAGTTCTCCGCTGCCGGCCCGGAGCCGGTGCCGGAGTTTACGAAACTCAGCGCCTCCGGCCAGTCGTCGCCGAGATGGAATTTCCAGTTCGCGTCGAGCGCGAGATGTTCGCGCGGCGAGTCGGCAGCGGCCAGTTTTGTCGCCAGCAGCGCGGCGCACGCGATGCCGAAAATAAGGGGGATGGGACTGATCATTTTCATCAATTTGTTCGTTCGATTGGGGCGGGACGAACCGCCGCGCCACCTGGAAACAGCTGATTGGTGTTCGCGCAATGATTGTTGTTCCAGCCAAAAAGACCAGCATTCATCAATTCCACCTCACCGATGCAGGTGCTGCCACGATCGTCACTTAACCGGCGTGCGGCTCTCCAGCCAGAGCATGTCAGGGTCATTCAACGGCACGGAGACATTTATGGTGTAAATATATGTGACCGGCAAATTTGAAAATTTGCCTCGCCACTTGTGCATCTCGGAATGACCGTCCGCCAGCGCCACCCCGCAGGCGCCGTTATGCTGGTTGCCGGGCAGTTCCACCAGACTTCCCCAAGGCCGATTGGGGGTATAGAATATCCCATCATCAAGCGAGTCCGGATGCTCATCGAGAAAAACATACACATCAGAGGGTCCGGGGACATGAATTTCAGACAGTGTCCTGGCACAATACCAATAAAGGCCATAGCCGGCATTGAATTTGGTGCCATCACCCAGGGCGGCATCCATCGTACAACCCCGGCAGCGACCGCTCCAGCCCTTCGCTTGCTGCGATTTGCTCAAGTAATTGTCCACCGCCGGACACACAAACACCCGATAATTTCTCCCTAAATATCCCCCAAGTAGCGAGAGGCTGTCATTGACCAGGTTGTCCGTGTTGGTATTTACCGCAGCCGGGCTCCAGTCCATCCGACCGCTAATCCAGGACGGAGTTCCGTTGGTGGCAATCGAGCTGTCGCAATTGATCGCCAGGCGCTCTTCATTATCTGATGCATACATCAACCAAGCCAGTCCCAACTGCTTGGCATTGTTCATACAATTGACGGACATCGCCCTGACCTTCGCCCGATTGAGCACCGGCAGCAGAAGCGACGCCAGAATGGCGATGATGGCGATGACGACGAGCAGTTCGATCAGCGTAAAGCCGCCTCGAAACGAAGAGGAGCGGAATACAGTTTTGTCACTGTTCTGTTGCATAAATTCAATGCGATGTTCCGTGCTTTTCCTGTCGCTTTGACTTCCACCAGGGCAGGTGGGTTGGCTGGCCCCCCGCCCACAGTGAACACTGCTGCGTCCGGCATTCCGTTTCATGGCCAAGTCCATCTGTCTAATGTCCCCGCCGAGCTTCCACCGTTTGCCCGACACAAGTCAGACAATCGCGTCCCGGATTGAAGATGAACCGCAGTGATGGTCAAAAACCTGGAATTCATCAGTTGGCGCCATTTGATCGCGGCTCACGGGTTGTGTTTGCCGGGGTAGTGGCTGGCAACCCACTGGATATCCGGGTTGCCTTTGTGGTTGGCGGCCGTCTGCGTTGAACCGCCGGAATCCTTGGATTGCGTCGTGTCATTGGCATAAGCCAACGTGGTGCTGTCCTGCCATCGATGGCTTTCGGCGTGTCCGTCGGCAAAATTAAAACACGCTGAAATCACGTGAAACGCGGCGGGCGAATCTCCGAACAGCGCATCGGTAAAGCCGTTGGCGACCGTGCCGTAGCTGTTCAAGGCCCAGGAGCCGACATTTTCACCGCGCATGTCGGCGCCTTCGATCCAGAGAAAACGCTCGCTCGGCATGCGGATCTCCGTTCGCTTGCTCAGATTTTTCCGATCGCTGCGCAGCTCGCCGTTCAAAAACGTGGCTCCGGAATAACTGTCCCAGGAATAAGGCCCGCTGTAGCCGGGGCCTACCTTCAACTGGTATCGCCTGTCGCCGGGACAATGGACGACACTGGAATTCCGGCAGTAGGGATACAACGGTCCGGTCACGTTCTTTCTGGGCTGTTGAAACCCCCTTTCCGTCAAATATTGCTGCGCCGCCTCGCTGTTGGCTTTGATTCCTGCCGGCAAGGTCATGTCCAATTCGCCAGTAATTTGCCCATTATGGATATCGGTGCGCCACGGCACGCCGTAGGCCTGGGGAGTGATGGTGCCGTTGTAGGTGCTGAAATTGACGACCAGATCGTTGTTGTCGTCGGCATACATTAGCCAGGCGAGCGCGAGCTGCCTCTCATTACTCAAGCAGGCGGTTGCCGTGGCCTTCATCTTCGCTCTGCTCAATGCGGGCAGTAACAGCGCCGCCAGAATGGCAATGATGGCGATGACGACGAGCAATTCGATCAAGGTAAAGCCGCTCCGGAACGTAGCGTGCGGGAAGGCGGTTTTGCTACTTCGATTTGGCATAAATTCTATATAAGGCTGATGGTCCATTTCTCAAAACCAAGCCGGTTAGTGGCCGTCAGTCCTTCCCGGACTACACCACAGATCGTTCGGTTTGTTACTCACAGCCCACGCAACGATATTGACCCAGGATTCGCGAGCGGCACTGCCATCCATTCTGCTAATTTGGGCGGCCTTTCCATGACGCTTGGACATGCTTGGCGTGGTACCGTTTTCCGATGGCTTATTTGCAAAGTCGCCCCAAAAACCGGGCGAATTGACCACTTGGGTTTCGTCATTTTCCCACTCCAAGATATTTGTCGGTTTGAATCTGTTCATCCGATAAGGGGGGTTGGCTCCGTTATTGTCATCTGCGTAAGCCGCAAGAGCACCATTCCAGACATAGCTGCTGATGATTTCCGGTCGCTTCAGGTAATACGGGTCCGTAAAGTCCTGGGGACAAAGGAACAACTTTGGATTCGTAAGGTATTGGTAAAGCAAACCACATCCGGGAGGTTTTGGGCTTCCGGGCTCGGGGGCGGTAATGCCGGTGAACCAACTGACCTGCTGGTCATAGTCTTTTTGAAAGCTCGCCGCGGTATGGGTAAACAAAGCTGGTGGATTTTTGTATGAAACCCAGCAATTAGAAGTTGTATTCCAACCGGGCCAGGGCAGCCAATCGTCGTTGTCGTTGCAATACATCAGCATCCCTGTCATCGTTTGCTTGCAGTTATTGATGTCGGTAACGGCATAAGCGTGATTTTTGGCCACGGCCAGCGCCGGCAACAGCAAGGCCGCAAGGATGGCGATGATGGCAATGACGACGAGCAGTTCAATCAATGTGAATGCGGCGCGTTTCTTTTTATCCACAATTGGTATCATTTTGTCGCTATCCAACTTTGAAAGAACCGACCGGAGCCACCTATAAGCTCCGGCCGGTTCATGACTTTACTGGTTGAACCCCCACCCTACTGTCTTAACCGGTAGTAATGCTGGCCGATCCCCGTATTGATCGGCACGCTGTAAGGCGGCGTTGGGCTGCCGCCGACATCCGTCCAAGGACCGGTGACTGAGCTGGCTTCCTGCAGCGTGAAGGCCGGATTCCAGTTCATGTTCAGATTGCCCAGACCATCGGCCGAGGCATAGATCCACTGACCTACGCCGGACAGATAGAGATTGGTGACCGCAGCGGGCGGCAGCGAATAAAAGAACACTGCCACATCGCTCCAGGTGCCATGCATGGTAGTCCAAGGTGCACCACCCCCATCCTCAGCCCAAGGCCATTGCATGCGTCCGAGCCCGGGGGCATACAACCCGGCGGTGTCCCCGGCCTCGTCGGAGGTTGGGAGACTCAGGCCGGTCAGGGTTGCCGAAGCGAGCAGGGAGTTGTTGGTACCCAAGTAGACGGTCGCTTGGGTAGGCTCCACGACCAAGGCCACGAACGTCCAACCAGTTTGTGGAACCGCCAGACCGGTATCCATTCCGCCCCCGCCGGACGGCGCTCCGAGACTAGCCCACTCAAATATCAGTTCTCCATTATTATCATACAAGCCATACCCGTTACCGTAGCCATTCATGGGGCACATCTGCGCGGCACCGTTTGTCACCCAGAATACCAGGGTCATCTGGTTGGTCCAACACGGCAGCTTGGGCAGGTTGACTCGGCAGGCAGCCGGACCACCCGTGTTAAGCGTGATTCCCTGGTGAGGATTCGGGAAACCGACATACGGTGCCGCCGGGGCTTGATAGGTCGGAGTGGTCACATCCACGACGGTACCGTTATTCCAGTCCCAGTAGTCGTAGAGGGTGGGATTACCCGGGGTCACGTTGTCATCCAGGCGCCAATAACCCCAGGGTGACAGCGCGGTCACCGCAGCCGCAAATGACCCTGCCGGCGGCGTGATGATCGTGAGCGACACATCACCAGAATTGGTGGTGCGGTAGTTATTCGTAACCGTCACCGAGTAATTACCTCCGTTTGCAATCGTAAGCGGGCCGGGTATCACCAGCGTATCACTCTGGGCGAACGTGGTCACCGGCGGCCCGTAATTGGTGCCGGCGTGTATCCATTGGTAGGTGTAAGGCGGCGTCCCATTCACGGCAGTCGAGAATGAAGCTCCGGGAGAACCGGCATAACGAGTTGTCGAAACCGGCTTGGCCGTAAAGTACACCGGCGTGGGCGGTAAGACGGTAAGATGGGTAACCGCGCTGGTCGTCATGCCGAAGAAATTGCTCACCACCAGGTTGTAATCCGCCGTCATCCCCACGACCGTACTCGACAGCGTCAAACTGGCATTCGTCGCGGTCGGATTGTCATTCGGATCCAGGGCCACGCCGTTGGTGAACCATTGATAGGACATCGGCGTATTGCCGCTGTTCACTTGCGCATTTTGCGTAAACGTGACCGCCGTGGGGGCATAAACCGTGTTGCTCGGACTGGCCACCGGCGCACCGACGGTTTCCAGCCCAATCACGTCGGCATAAGACGTGCCCACTCGAATGGCATCGTATTCCACGTTGGGGCCGTGCATCCACACCAGAAGTTGAGAGAACGTCTGCGTTGTGGTGAAAGTCGTCGTCGCGTCCCAGACGATGAGGCTGGGATCCGTTGTAAACCCCAAAAGCGGCGAATTTGGCAAAAAGGTCACCACATCCAACTCGCAATTGCCGCCGGAGTTGACAACGAGACGACCCACAACCAAGCCGGCTTCGGCCCAGCTTACGGCACCAAGACCGCTATTATACAACTGCGCCGGGCCCGTCGCGAGGGGCAGATACGGCCCGCCGGTATCATCCTGGCCCGGAATTCCCGCTTGACCCAGCGTGCCCTGAGTCACGTAATCGGTATCGCCCCAATCAGGAGAGCCGCCCGGTCCGGTGGTGCCTGGCCGGGTCACACCAATACCAATAAATTGGTCGGTCGGCCCGTTGCCGGTGGAAAAACCCATTCCCGCCGAAGAATCACCCGCCGACCAGGAGTAATTCTTCTCGATGCGCACGCTGAACCAGTAGGTGCCGGGAACTGAACAGTTGACATAAGCACTGGGATTCAAGGGGTGCGTCGCATAAATCTGGGACGAATATATGCCGTAGGGGTTGCCCGTGTTCGGATCGATGAGCGAGTTGAGATTTCCTGAATACGCATTCAGCAACCCATTAAGTCCGGCTGAATCAGGCAGGATGTTGCCCTGCAAACCCTGCAGGACCCAATTCATGGTCCAACTGCCCTTGTAACCGATGCCCGTGCTGCCGGGCGGATTATTCGTCCAGAAACCCGTTGACAAGCCGACCGAGGTAAAGTCGTTGGTCATGCCGTCAATCGTGGTTCCATCAGAGGCAAGGAGATTGTTGGGGAGGTTGTCAAACAGCTCGCGGACGGTTTGGGTGGCGTTGGCCGTATTGTGGAGGCCGGCGACCAGCGCGGCAGCGCCGATCACCGCAGACGCCCGGCCAAGGAACGACTTGAACGAGGATTGGTGTTTTATCATAGATTTGGTTGGGTTGGTTATGTGGTGGAGACAAGGCTCGGGGCCGGGTTGTTTCCTGCCGCCCTGACCGGCGCCGAGCAAAGGGCATTAATGGCATCAATCAACAGAAATGATGGGGACAACACGAAGGCGATTTTGACACAGAACCAATAACTGTCATGTCGTGCAAGGATATGACCGATGGTTGCGGGGCACCGGTGGCCGACCCGGGGAGGGGCGTCGGTTGCGGTATCGCGGCTCGCTCCGGGCACCTGCCGGAACGACGGCGCTCAAAAGCGACCAATGTTGCCGCACCAATCGTCAGGGCTTGGTCGGGCGATGGCCCGGCTCGTTCAGCGAGAAATGGCTGAACTTCGCGACGGCCTGCGAACGCGAGCGGACGTGCAGTTTCTCGTAAGTGCGCCGGATGTAGGTGTTCAGCGTGCCGCGGCTCACGTTCAGCAAATCAATGATTTCCTTGTAAAGGTACCCTCGCGCCAGCAGTTCCAGCACTTCACGCTCCCTTTGGGACAGCTTGGCCGACTCGGGTACCGGGGCGTCGTCGCGGTGAAAGGCCTGCACCACCCGGCGCGCGATGTTGCTGCTCATGGGCGAACCGCCGGCGTGGACTTCCCTGATCGAAGCCAGCAATTCGTTCCGCGGCGTCTGCTTGAGCAAATAACCCGTCGCCCCCGCCGCCAAGGCGTCAAAGATGTGATCTGTGTCATGATAGACCGTCAACATCAAAAACTGCGTCTCCGGCAGCAAGGGTTTGAGCCGGCGCACGCCTTCAATGCCGCTCATGCCGGGCAAATTGATGTCCATCAAGACGACCGACGGTTTTTCCGCCGGCAATGATTCCAGCGCATCCTCGACGGTTTCGTGCTCGCCGACGCATTTGAAGCCGGGGGCCTGCTCGATCCATTTGGCCAGAATTTCGCGTGCCGGCGCGTCATCTTCAACGATGGAAACCCTGATATGCATTTTCTCACCCATCATACACCGGTATTTTTTTTTGCATCGTCGTAATTGTTTATGACACGGCCTGCCCGCGAAAACATCAGGCGCGCAACGGCACGGTGAATTTCACCGTCGCTCCTTTGCCGGGCTCGCTGGCAATTTCGCACCCGCCGCCAATCTCCGCGAGGCGTCGTTTCATGTTGGTCAAGCCGTTGCCGCGTCCGATGCGGCCCGGCCTGGGCGGAGCGCGGTCCGGCAAACCGCTGGAGTCAAAACCGCGTCCATTGTCCGCGACGATTAAAATCAACCCTGACGATTCCTGCTTCAATTCAATGCGCATTTCCGTTGCCGCGGAGTGTTTGACGATGTTGTGCAGCGCTTCTTTAAGCGCCAGAAACAAATTGTGCCGGATATCGGCCGGGACCGGCAGCGCCGGCAATTGCAGCGGCATCTCCAGGCGGCAGCGGATTTCCGTCTCGCTCAAATATTCGTAGGCGAACCGGCTCAAATAATTCGCCAGGCTGTCCAGCCGGTCGTGGCTCGGATTCACCGCCCAGACAATTTCATCCATCGTGCGGGTCACCTCGCGCGCGGTGTGGTAGATTTTGTCCAAACCGGCGGCGGCGCGCTCCGGATCCGTCACTTCGCTGCGGGCGGATTCACTCATCATCGTGATGCGGGTGAGCTGCGCGCCCAGGTCGTCGTGGATGTCGCGCGCGATGCGCGAGCGCTCGCGCTCGATGTCGCGCTGGCGCTCGGCGTGTTCGAGCCGGCGCCGCATCCGCCGCCGCGTGTCGAACCAGACCACCCCGCCGGCGGCCAGTGCCGTTGCGACGCCGCCGAGCACATGAAACCACGTTGTCTGCCAGAAATGCGGCAGGACTTCAAAGGCCAGTCCGGCGCTGTCCTCGTTCCAGACGCCGTCATTGTTGCACGCCGTTACCTCGAACGAATACTTCCCCGGGGGAATGTAATTGTAAGTTGCCACCCGCTTCGTGCCGACATTCGCCCAATCCGCCTCAAAATTGTCCAGCCGGCATTTGAACCGCACTTTTTCCGGCGCCACAAAACTCAAGCCGGTGTACACAAATTCGATGCGGTGCCGGCCCGGCGGAATTTTCAACGGTCCGGCGGCGCTGCCGTCGGCAAATGTCTTGTCGTCCACGCGCATTTCCTCGATGCGCACCGGTGGCGGCACCCGGTTTAATTTAACGCCGGCGGGGTCCACCACGACGAGCCCCTTCGCCGTGGGAAACCATAGCCGCCCGTCCGGTGTTTTGGCGCCCGCTGATTGCAAGCCTTCGGAACATTCCAGCGTTGGCAAACCGTCGTTGATCCCATAGATCACAAACGGGACCTCTGCCAGCTCGCGGTCGGCACAACGGTTCAAATCCTGCTCGCGGGCGCGCAGGATGCCTTCGTAGGAACTCATCCAGAAAAACCCGCGCCCGTCCGATTCGATGTGGCCGATGACGCCATTGGGCAATCCCTGCTGGAGGTTGATGACGGAAAATCTGCCGTCCTTGAACCGATTCAAGCCGCCGCCGAAGGTGCCAATCCACACCGCGCCATCCTCCGCGACATGCAGGCACTCGATGAAGTCGGACGACAGGCCGTCGGATTTTTTGAAGCGCCGGAAATTTCCGTTTTCGCGGCGCACCAAGCCGCCGCCCGCCGTGCCGAACCAGAGTGCCCCCGCTTTGTCCTGCGCGATGGCGCGCACGTCACCGAACGGCTCACCCGCAATCTTGTCGAACCGCTCTAGCTTTCCATTTTGATACCGCAGCGCGCCCGCGGTTGTCGTGCCGATCCAAAGCTCGTCGCCCAGAGACAAAAGCGCCGGCATCGGCGGAAGAAAATTTCCCATGCCCGGCGCAAAATCAAATCCGCCGTCCTTTTGCACAAACAACCCGCCGCCCCAGGTGCCGGCCCAGATTTTCCCGGCCGCGTCGGCGGCGAGCGACCAGACGTAGCTATTGCGGATGCCTTGCGCCCAATCAAAATTTGTCCAGCCGCCGTTTTGCCGGCAATACACGCCCGCGCCTTCGGTGCCCACCCACAGCGCGCCATCCGGCGCCGGCTGCACGGAAAGCACGGGGCAGCTTTTCCATTTGTCCGGCGGAGAAATGGTTTCCAGGTTGTTCGGGCGGATAAGCACCAGCCCTCCGCCGGTGCCGCACCACAGATTTTTTTCGCGGTCCTCCCACAGCGAAATCACCCAGTCCGACGGCAGTCCGTTGGTGTGGTTGAAATGCAGCGCGGGCGTGTTCGTCTGACCGGGAAAAAGCAGCCAAAGCCCGTCGGCCGGCGTGCCGGCCGCGAGCGCGCCGAAGGCGGTTTCCTTGAAGTTCGGGACGATGCTCAAGCCCCATGGCGCCGCGCCGAAATCGCCGACGAATTCGCCGTCCTTCCATTTGCGGACATTGCCGTTGTTGGCCACCCAAAAACCGCCCCCGCGCGCCGCACAAAAACCCTGTACATAGCCGTTGGTGGACAGTTCATCGGTCAGCCGTTCGTTCCTGAGCGCGGACACGGCCCCCTCCCGCTCAACCCAAATCGTGCCGTCCACCCCGCGGGCCAGGGAGATGTAGTTGGTGACGTTGCTGGAAGGTGGCGACAGGACTTTCCCGTCGCGCGCACGAGCCAGTTCGCCCGACTCGTTCAGCAGCCAGACATCCCCCGCATCGTCGGCGGTGATCGCATAAATTTTTCCGTCGTGCCAGCTCGCGTGCAGCGGCACGGCGGCAAAACGGCCGTCCTTGAATTGCGACACATCGCCGCTCTCCGTACCGATCCACAGCGTGCCGTCGCCGGACTCAAACAAACTCGTGATGCGGCGGCTGCGCAATTCCGGCGTGTTGTTATCGTCGTAGACCGTGAAACGGATGCCGTCGAACCGCGCCAGTCCGTTGTAGGTTCCCACCCACAAATAGCCGTCGCGCGTTTGCACCACGGCCGTGACCTTGTTCTGTGGCAGCCCCTGCTCGACCTGCCAGGTGCGCGTGAAATAATCCGGCGCGGCCGGCGCGGAAAAAACTCCGCCGCCCGCCGCCACTAGAATCAGTGAGATCCGGCAAAGAAATCTTTTCCTGGCGACGCAGGGGAACATCACTGCATTTTGTTCTCGGCGCGGCATAAGCCGCAAGCCAATTCGGCCTTCCGGGCGGGCTTCCGGCGGTTCGTATATTTTAATGACAAGACAAAATTGCGAACATCGATCAAACTCAGTGGCACAATCGCCGCCCAAAAGCATATTTACACTGATATGATTGCGCTCAAAAGAATCGCGACGGGCAGTTTTCTCGGCTTTATTGTTTTGCTGGCCGTCACTTGTCCATCCCCTGGCGCGACCAACGAAACGGCAAGGCTGATCTCGGCCGACTTGCAGCAAACGAACGGCCCGCTCAATACCATGTTTAAGTTCTGCGTCGGCGCCGGGCGCGCCAATGAGGGCTTGCGCGCCGACTGGCAGCGGCAACTGGCCGATGCTCATCGCGAATGCGGTTTCGAATACATCCGCATGCATGGTTTGTTTTGCGACGACATGGGCGTTTACCGGGAAGACCGCCAGGGAAACCCGCAATACAATTGGCAATACATCGACGAGCTTTACGATTTTCTCCACGGGATCGGCATGAAGCCGTTTGTGGAATTGGGCTTCATGCCCAACGCGCTGGCCAGCGGCTCAAAAACGATCTTTTGGTGGAAAGGCAACGTGACGCCACCCAAGGATATGAAGAAATGGGCCGCTTTCATTCGCGCCTTTGTCCTTCACCTGCAGGAGCGCTACGGCGACGACGAGGTGCGCACCTGGTATTTCGAGGTCTGGAACGAGCCGAATCTCACCGATGGTTTTTGGGCCGGCACGCAGCAGCAGTATTTTGATCTCTACGCGGTGACGGCGCGCGCCATCAAGAGTGTTTCACCCGATTACAAAGTCGGCGGGCCGGCAACAGCGGGCTGCGGCTGGATCTCGGAGTTCCTGAATTTTTGCAAGACAAACGGTG
>Ga0335071_10006989_pt1 | contig 11646 bp, 13 predicted proteins | sample Lox_Sample_15_FD_206724 | JGI IMG/M metagenome (GOLD analysis project Ga0335071, IMG submission 206724) | Soil microbial communities from Loxahatchee National Wildlife Refuge, Florida, United States - Lox_Sample_1.5 | ecosystem: Environmental > Terrestrial > Soil > Wetlands | place: USA...
CGCCTCGCCGGGCTCAACCCGTCCGGCGTGATCTGCGAAATCATGAACGACGACGGCAGCATGGCGCGGCTGCCCGACCTCGTGAAGTTCGCGCAGTTCCACGGCCTCAAGGTGGCGACGATCGCCGACCTGATCGCCTACCGCCGGCGCCACGATCGGCTCGTCGAGCGGACCATCGAGACCACGCTCAAGAGCCGCTTCGGCGGCCTGTTCCGGATGGTGGTGTACGTCAACAAGGCGGCGTATGCCGAGCACATCGCCCTCGTCAAAGGCGACCTTTCGGGGCCCGAGCCGGTGCTCGTGCGCATGCACGCGCTGAACGTGCTCGACGACGTGCTCGGCGATACCTCGGTGAACCGGGGCGGCGTGCTGCATTCGTCGATGAAGATGATCGGCGAAGCGAAGCGCGGGGTGGTCGTGCTGATCCGCGAGCCGCGGCCGACGAGCCTGTCCGACCGCGTCCGCGCGCGCCTGGGCGATGTGAACAACCCAGCCGATGCGCTCGGGGACTTCCTCTCCGATGAAGGCCGGCAGGTCGCGGCCGCCGCCGCGGGCTTGCGCGACTACGGCGTCGGAGCCCAGATCCTGCTCGACCTCGGCGTGCGTGACATGATCCTGCTGTCCGATCACCCCCGCAACATCGTCGGCCTCGAAGGCTACGGCCTGCGTGTCCACGAATGGCGGACCATTCCGCCGCTGGCCGACGCCTGACGGCAGGAGATACGGGAATGGCAGTTGCACCCCACGTCATGATCGTCGAGGCCCGGTTCTATGAGCCCCTCGCGGACGAGCTCATGCGCGGCGCGATCGCCGTGCTCGAGGAGGCCGGCGCCACCTACGAGCGGTTCGCCGTCCCCGGCGCGTTCGAGATTCCGGCCGCCATTCAATACGCGGTGCGCTCGCTGGACTTTTCGCCGGGCCGCCGCCGCTTCGACGGATACGTGGCGCTCGGCTGCGTGATCCGCGGCGAAACGACCCATTACGACCACATCTGCCAGGAGACGGCGCGAGCGCTCCAGGATCTCGCCGTCCATTACTCCCTGGCGCTGGGCTTCGGCGTGCTGACGGTCGAGAACGAGGACCAGGCGTGGGAGCGCGCCAAGGTCGACCGCCTGAACAAGGGCGGCGATGCGGCGCGCGCCTGCCTTGCCATGATCGACCTCAAACGTCGATTCCGGCTCTTTCCGCGATGACCGGCCGCGATCCATCCACCCCGCCGGAGCCCGACGGCGGCGGCACGCCGGCGCGTCCGCGCCGTCAGCAATCGCCGCGCCTCGCCGCACGGATCGCCGCTGTCCAGGCGCTCTACCAGATCGAAATGTCGGCGCGGCCGGCCGACGAGGTGATCGCCGAGTTTCGCGATCACCGGCTCGGCGAGGCGGACCAGCGTCCGCCCGCGGACCCCAAGCTGTTCGCAACGCTCACGGCTGCCGCCTCGGTGCGTCGCACCGACATCGACCGGCTGATCAGTGGCGCCTTGACCGCGGGCTGGCCGCTCGAGCGGCTGGATTCCGTGATGCGCGCCGTCCTGCGGGCGGGTGCCTGCGAGCTCCTGGAGTTCGCGGATGTGCCGGCCCGCGTCGTCATCGACCAGTATCTCGATGTGGCGCGCGCTTTTCTCGGCGACAAGGAGCGGGGCTTCGTGAACGGCGTGCTCGACCGTCTCGCCCGTGAGCTGCGGCCGCAGGAACTCCCGAATGCCGCCAAAGAGAAGCGGTGAATTCGAGATCATCGCGCGCTATTTCGCGCCGCTCGCGGCCGGCGTGGCCGGCGCCTTCGGCCTGACCGACGACGCGGCGTTTCTCGACGTCCCCGACGGCCACGAACTGGTCGCGAAGACGGATTCGATCGTCGCCACCGTCCATTTCCTGCCGGACGATCCGCCGGATCTGATCGCGCGCAAGGTGCTGCGCAGAAACCTTTCCGACCTTGCCGCCAAAGGTGCGACCCCGCGCTGGTACCTGCTCGACGCGGCATTTCCGAAGCGCGTGGGCAACGCATGGGTCTCTCGCTTCGCCAAAGGGCTGGCGCACGACCAGGCGGAGTTCGACGTCTCGCTCGTGGGCGGCGATACCAAGGCGACACCCGGACCGGCGACGTTCGCGATCACCCTTCTGGGCATCGTGCGGCCGGGCCGGGGCTTGCGACGTAACGGGGCGCGGGCGGGCGACGAGGTCTACGTCACCGGCACGATCGGCGATGCGGCCCTCGGGCTGATGGCGCGCCGCGGCAAACTGCGTTCTCTTACGGCCAAGCAGCGCCAGCATCTCATCGGCCGCTACCAGGTGCCGCGGCCGCGCGTGGCGCTCGGGCCGCAGCTGCCCGGCATCGCGACGGCCGCCATCGATATCTCCGACGGGCTGGTCGCCGATTTGGGCCATGTCTGCGAAACCTCGAAATTGTGCGCCGTGATCGACGAAACCTCGGTGCCCCTGTCGACGCCTGCAAAAGCCGCCCTCGCGGCGCGGTCGCAGCTCATGGAGCAGGTTCTCACCGGCGGAGATGACTACGAGATTCTCTTCACCGCGCCGCCGGCGGCGGCACCCGAGATCGCGCGCTTGGCCGCCGCATCCGGTGTGGCGATGACGCGCATCGGCCGCATGGAGGCGGGCAGGGGCGTGAGTGTCCTCGATGCCCGGGGCCGCCGGCGCAAGCTCGCGCAGGGCGGCTGGACGCATTTTTGACCACCGCTGCGATGCGCATGCGCGGCATGGTCATTCTCCTCGCGACCGTCGCGTCAGCTGCGTGGGCCATGGCGGCCGGAGCGGGGGATGATCTGCGCGACCAGGCGCGCCGGCTGATCGCAGGCGGGCTCGGCGCCGACGCCGCGGCGCTGCGCCTGATCCAGCAGGGCGCCTATCCGGAGGATGCGGCCGCCGCTTTGTTCGAGGTGGCACCCGGCCAGCGCGACGTGCGCCGCGTCGCATTCGCGGTCGTGCGGGCCAGTGCGGCGGCGGACCCTGCGGGAGCCGTCCCGCTGGCGGCCGACGTGGCCGGTCTCGCCCAGCCGGCACCGGTGCCGGTCGCGGCCGCGATCGCGCTGGCGGCACCGGATCAGGCGGCGGACGCGGCACGGGTCGTGGCCGAGGCAGCCCCGCAGGCCGCCCCCCTGATCGCGTCGGCGATGATCCGCCTGGCGCCGCAGACGGCGGCCGCTGTCGCCGTCGCCGCGGCGCGCGCCGTGCCCTCGCAGGCCATCTTTACTGCCGCTGCCGCCCTGCACACGGCCCCCCAGGACGCGCGGGAGCCGATCATCGAGGCCGTGGCGCGCGCGACCGGCCTCGCCGCCGCCTCGCTTCGCGACCCGGATTACGTGACCGACGAAGTCGGCGGCAATGCCATGCGCGAGTCCGAGGAGGTCCTGGCCGACCTGCCGCTCGGCCCAGGGTCCAAATGACCGCCTGCGGGGCTTGCCGGCGACTTTGAATTCCGCAGGCCACGGGCCTAAACTTGCGCCGACTCAACGAGGAACGCCGTGATCGTCCGTCTGGTCCGCGTGCTGGCTGCCGTTGTTCTTTTCTGCGTCACGATGGGGGCGGCGCCCGCCCTTGCCGCCGAGGAGCCGGCCTTGCCTGGCAAGGACAAGCCGATCGGCGTGCGTCTTGACCCGCTTGTCGTCTCGATCCAGCGCAACGGCGTGGTCGAGAAGCATATCGGCTTCGTCATCGTGCTCGACGTCGCGGATTCGGCCGCCCAGGTCAAAGTCCAGGACATGATGCCGAAGCTCAACGACGCCTTCGTCATGGACATCAACGCGCTTGCCAATCTGCCGAACGCCGCCGACGCCGGCATCGATCCCGAGGCACTGAAGCGGCGGCTGAGCGCGTCATGCGTGCGGGTGCTTGGGCCCGACGTGGTGAAGAACATCGAATTCCTCCGGTCCTTCACCCGGAAAGTCTCCTGAAGCAACCAGCGACGGTATCCCTTCGACATGACATCCATCGCGATCGACGACCGCACCTCCCGGCGCAACGTCATGTTGCTGGCGCTCTGCCAGGCGCTCTTCATGATCGGCACGTCGACGATGATCGCCGAGGCGTCGATCGTCGGCTACACGCTGGCGCCCGACAAGGCCTGGGCGACCCTGCCCGTGGCTCTCCAGCAGGCGTTCGTGGTATTCACCCAGATCCCCTCGAACCTCTTCATGCGGCGCGTGGGGCGCCGCTGGGGCTACACCGTCGGGGCCGCCTTCGGGATCGTCGGCACGGCGCTGGCGGCGTGGGGCGTCCTGCATGCGTCGTTTTTCCTGTTCTGCCTCGGCAGTGCGGTCAACGGCGTCTACAACGGTTTCGGCCAGTCCTATCGGTTTGCGGCAGTCGACGGGACGAGCGAGGCGTGGCGCGGCAAGGCGATTTCCTACACCCTGGCCGGGGGCGTCATCGCCGCGGTCCTCGGCCCCGAGTTGGCCAAGCTCACCAAGGATCTGCTGGCGCCGGTGACCTTCGCCGGGTCGTTCGCGGCCTTGTCGCTCGTGGCCGTGATCGCCTTGATCGTGCTGCAGTTCATCGAAATCCCCAGCCCCACGGCCGAGGAGCGGCGCGACAGCGGCCGGCCCTTGCGCGAGATCCTGCGCCAGCCCGCGGCCAGGGTCGCGATTCTCTCGGGCATGATCGGCTACGGCACGATGACCTTGCTGATGACGGTCACGCCGCTGGCCATGATCGCGTGCTCGTATCCGTTCGAGTCTGCCGCGTTCGTCATCCAGTGGCACGTGCTCGGCATGTTCGCGCCGTCGTTCTTCACCGGAACCCTGATCGGCAGGTTCGGCGCGACCAACGTCATCACCTGCGGCCTGGTGATCCTCGCCGCGTGCCTGGCGGTCAACATGTCGGGCACGGCGGTGGCACAGTTCTGGCTCGGCCTGTTCCTGCTGGGCATCGGATGGAACTTCACCTATGTCGGCGCCACCACGTTGCTGACCCAGGTCTACCGGCCTGCCGAGAAGGCGAAGGTGCAGGCCGCCAACGACTTCCTGGTCTTCGGCATGATGGCCACCGGCGCTCTGTCCTCGGGCGCCTTCTTCAACACGCTCGGGTGGAATGGCCTCAATGTCGTGGCCGTCCCGTTCATCGCCGCAGCGCTGGCCGCACTCGCCTGGCTCGCGCTGAAGCGGCGGACCGTCGCGGCGTAGGCGCAGGGGGGCGGCCGTGGCTCTACGACTGCACCCGCTCCATCCGCTGTTCGCGGCAGAGACCGACGACGTCGATATCGGCCGGGTCCCGGACCCGGACCTGGTCCAGGAGATCAACGCCGCCATGGACCGCTACGCGGTCCTGGTGCTGCGCGGGAAGCCGGTCGGGCCGGAGCAGCAGCTCGCGTTCACCCGCGCCTTCGGGCCGCTGGATATCGGCTTGAAGAAGGTCCGGCGCGGTCAGCCGGACCGGCTCGGGTACGAGGAGTTGGCCGATATCTCCAATCTCGACGAGAGCGGCCGGATCGCGGCACGCGACCATCGGCGGATCGTCGGCAACATCGCCAACGCTCTGTGGCACAGCGACAGCTCCTTCCAGAAGCCGGCGGCGCGCTATTCCATGCTGCATGCGCTGGTGGTCACGCCCAAGGGTGGGGAGACCGAATATGCCGACCTGCGCGCGGCCTATGACGCGCTCCCGGAGGAGGCCAAGGCCGAGATCGACGGGCTCACGGCCGAACATTCAGCTCTCCATTCGCGGATCATGCTGGGCGAGACCTATACCGACGCCCAAAAAGCGGCGATCCCGCCTGCCCAATGGCCGCTGGTCCGGGTGCACCCGGGCTCCGGGCGCAAGGTCCTGTTCGTGGGCGTGCACATCACCCACGTCCTGGGCATGACCGTTCCCGAAAGCCGGCTCCTGGTCTCGGACCTGATCGAGCACGCTACCCAGCGGCAGTTCGTGTACCGCCACCAATGGCGCCCCGGCGACCTCGTGATCTGGGACAACCGCTGCGTCATCCATCGCGGCCGGCGCCATGACCCCACGCTCCGCCGCGAGCTGCGCCGCAGCACCACCCTCGACGTCGACCCGCCAGTGGGCCGCGCCGCCTGAGGTTAACGTCCTGCGGCAGATAGCCGGCCGGGGCACGGCCCGCATGCTTGCCAGGGCAGGGCGGTTCTGGCATGTTCGCGCCCGCTCCGCAGCCCGAGAATCGCAAATTTCCCTCAAAATCTTAGAGTTAGCGGCCGGGCAGAACCGGATCGAACAAGAAAAACGCTGAAGGATTTCGACCTATGACCGAAGCCTATTGGATCGTCGTGGCGTGCGGCGTGCTCGCCCTCATCTACGGCGTCTATGCTTACAACAAGGTGATGGCGGCCGGGACCGGCACCGCGCGCATGCAGGAGATCTCGGCGGCCATCCAAGAGGGCGCCCGCGCCTATCTCAACCGCCAATATCGGACGATCGCCATCGCCGGCGTGGTGGTGACGATCATCCTCGGCTTTTTCCTCGGCATCCATGTCGCCGTCGGGTTCGTAATCGGCGCAGTCCTGTCCGGTTCGGCCGGCTATATCGGCATGAACGTCTCGGTGCGCGCCAACGTGCGTACGGCGGCCGCGGCCCGCGAAGGCATGCAGCCGGCCCTCGACGTCGCGTTCCGCTCCGGCGCCATCACGGGCCTTCTCGTCGTCGGTCTCGGGCTCCTCGGCGTCACGCTGTACTACGGCATCCTGCTGCACTGGATCGGCGGCAACGACGCAGCCAGCCAGCGCTCGATCCTCGAGGCGCTGGTGGCCCTGTCGTTCGGCGCCTCTCTGATCTCCATCTTTGCCCGTCTCGGCGGCGGTATTTTCACCAAGGGTGCTGACGTCGGCGCCGACCTCGTCGGCAAGATCGAAAAGAACATCCCTGAGGATGACCCGCGCAATCCGGCGGTGATCGCCGACAACGTGGGCGACAACGTGGGCGACTGCGCCGGCATGGCCGCCGACTTGTTCGAGACCTATGCGGTCACGATCGTGGCGACCATGCTGCTCACGGCGATCTTCTTCACGGGGCCCGTGCAGAGCCAGATGATGCTGTTCCCGCTCTTGATCAGCGGCGGCTGCATCGCGGCCTCGGTGGTCGGCACGTTCTTCGTCAAGCTGAGCGCCGATGGCAAGATCATGAAGGCGCTGTACAAGGCCCTGATCGTCACCGGTATCCTATCGGTGATCATCATCGGCGTGATCGTCCAGTGGTATATCGGCTTCGGCACGCAGTTCACCATCAACGGGCTGACCTTCACCGGCCGGCACCTTTTCTACTGCGCGCTCACCGGGCTCGCGGTGACGGGCCTTCTGGTGTGGATCACCGAATACTACACCGGCGTCGACTACCGGCCGGTGCAGAGTGTCGCCGAAGCCTCGCAGACGGGGCATGCGACGAACATCATCAAAGGGCTGGCCGTCTCGATGGAGGCGACGGCCCTGCCGGTGATCGTGATCTGCGGCGGCATCCTCCTGGCCTATCTGAACGCGGGCCTGTTCGGGATCGCGATCGCGGCCACGACGATGCTGGCGCTGGCCGGCATGATCGTGGCGCTCGACGCCTACGGGCCGGTGACCGACAACGCCGGCGGCATCGCCGAGATGTCGCAGCTGCCCAAGGACATCCGCAAGACGACCGACGCGCTGGATGCGGTCGGCAACACGACCAAGGCCGTGACCAAGGGTTATGCGATCGGCTCGGCGGGTCTCGCGGCTCTCGTGCTGTTCGCCGCCTACACCGAGGACCTGCAGCACTACTTCCCGTACCTGAAGCTGCAGTTCACCCTCAACGATCCTTATGTGATCGTCGGGTTGTTCATCGGCGGTCTCCTGCCGTACCTGTTCGGCGCCATGGCCATGACCGCGGTCGGGCGTGCTGCCGGCTCGGTGGTGGTCGAAGTGCGCCGCCAGTTCCAGGAGATCAAGGGCATCATGGAGGGCACGGCCAAGCCGGATTACGGCAAGGCGGTCGACCTTCTGACCAAGGCGGCGATCGCCGAGATGATCGTGCCGTCGCTGCTGCCGGTCCTGGCTCCGGTCGTGCTCTACTTCGTCATCCGGTTCATCGGCGGCCAGGCGGCGGCGTTCACCGCCGTGGGCGCCATGCTCGTTGGCACGATCGTCACCGGCCTGTTCGTCGCGATCTCGATGACCTCGGGCGGCGGCGCCTGGGACAATGCCAAGAAGTACATCGAGGACGGGCATTACGGCGGCAAGGGCTCCGACACGCACAAGGCGGCGGTGACCGGCGATACGGTCGGCGATCCCTACAAGGACACGGCTGGCCCGGCGGTGAACCCGATGATCAAGATCATCAACATCGTCGCGATCCTGCTGCTCGCGATCCTGGCGCACTGACGTCGGGTCAGCGCAAAAACAAAAGCCCCGGGGCCGTCTAGGCTCCGGGGCTTTTCGTTTTTGAGCCGGCCCGTCAGTAGCCGGGGCCGGTGCCGCCGCCGGGGCCGGTGGTCGAACCGCCGCTGCCGCTTTGCGGCGTGTTGAACTTGCCGATGTTGCCGATCAACTGTTCGAAGAACCCAAGCTCGCGTCCGGGCGACGGCGTCTTGCGCGTCACGGGGTCGATCTGCTCGCTGTCCTTGAGCGTGTAGTTGCGGACCTCGGACACCATGCCGTCCTTGTCGAAATCGACCTCGATGACCTTCTGATCGAGGACGTCGGGCGTGAAGAACGCGACCCACTCGATCTTCTTGCTGATGTAGAACCAGCGGTCGTCGGTGAAGGTGCTGGCGCTCGAGGGCGAGCCGAGGATCTCGCGGACCTCGTCGCGGCCTTGCAGACCGGGCTTGATGCGCGCGACCTCGTCCGGATCCGGCACGTAGCCGAGGTCGTCGACGTGGTGCTGACAGGCGCTGAGCGCGAGCCCCGCGGCCAACACGATGGTGCGGCCGAAGATGCGCCCGAACGGACGTGACATGCCGCGCCGAACCCTTTTCCCCTGCATAATCCTGCCTTTGTCGTTCGCCAGCGGGCGACTCACGGGCACCCCGCAAAGCGCGGATAGAATGCATCCGTACTTTGCCCTGTCAAGGTAAGGCGCGACGCGCGACAAGGTTAACGTTATGCTCGATGCACCATGTGGCGATTATTTTCCTTGAAACACGGCAATGCCGACGTCGCCGCCCACAGTGCGGCAATATTGTACCGCACGACCGTGGAGCAGGCGCGCCGCCCGATCTTCTATTCGGCCTGCGGCGTGCCCGATACCCTCGACGGCCGTTTCGAGCTAATCGCGCTGCACATGTTCTTGGTCCTGCACCGCCTGAAGGCGGAAGGCCCGGCAGCGGAGCGGTTGTCGCAGGAGCTGTTCGATACGATGTTCGGCGACATGGACCGTAGCCTGCGTGAGATGGGCGTGGCCGATCTCGGCGTCGGCCGGCGCATCCGCGCGATGGCGGAGGGGTTGTACGGACGCATGGCGGCTTACGAAAGCGGGCTTGCCGCCGACGACAGCGTGCTGGCCGCGGCCCTGCGGCGCAATCTTTACGGCACGCTGCGCGACAGCGAGCCTGCGGCTGCGGTACTGGCCGCGGTCTGCGGCTACGTCCGCGCCGCCGTGCGCGAACTCGCCGCTCAGCCGCTGCAACGCTTGGCGGCGGGAGGTGTTACGTTCCCGGACGTTCCGGCCCCGCAGGTGGAGTGATGGCGGATCCCGGTGCCTCGCCCCCCGAGTTCTCGCGTCCGATCGAACTCGCGCGCATCGGTACTGCGGAGACCGCGCACGAGATCAGCGCCACGCAGGCCGAGCGCGAGGCGCTGACGCAGCGCTTCGGTCTGCTGGGGCTTGCGCGTCTGGAGGCACGGGTCCGCGTGCGGCGTACCCATGCCGGCACGCAGGTCCACCTCGCGGGCCACCTGAGCGCCGACGTGACCCAGGCGTGCGTCGTCACCCTCGAACCGGTCGACAACCGGGTCGAGGAGGACTTCACCCTCGTCTATGGCGAGGTTGCCAAGGATGCCGATGTCAGCGTCGACGTGGACGAGGAGAGCGTGGTCGAGCCGCTGCCCGTGGGATCGCTCGATATCGGGGAAGCGGTGGCGCAGGAGCTGGCGCTGGCGCTCGATCCGTATCCGCATGCGCCGGGTGCCGCGGTCGAGTCGGGGGCGGGGGCCGGGCCGGCGCCCGCAGATCGGCCTAACCCGTTCTCAGTCCTGGCGAATTTGCGAAAGACGAAGGGCTAAAGTATGCTTGAGAAAGTACGCCTTTTTGTCTATTTAGTGCCCATCCTCCGGTCAATTCGGTAAGCTGCAGGCTGTCGCTGCGGGCGACAGGGAAAGAGATATCATGGCGGTTCCAAAGAAGAAGGTCACGCGGTCGCGGCGCGACATGCGGCGCTCTCACGAAGCGCTCAAGAGCACGGCGCATGTGGAATGCCCGAATTGCGGCGAACTCAAGCGCCCGCACCACGTGTGCAGCGCCTGCGGCTACTACGATGGCCGCGAAGTGATCCCGGCCAAGTCGGCTTAAGTCACCCGGACTGAACGGCTCACGTGAGCGGCCGCCTGACCATCGCCCTTGACGCCATGGGCGGCGATCATGCGCCGGAGATGGTCATCGCGGGCGCCAACATCGCGCATCGGCGATTCCCCGACGTCCATTTCCTGCTGTTCGGTGACGAGGCGCGCATATCGCCGCTCCTGGATCGCAACGCGGTCCTGAAGCCGCTCTGCCAGATCCGCCATACGCCCGATTTCGTGACGAACGAGGATAAGCCGTCGGTCGCGTTGCGGGCCGGCCGCCGCTCGAGCATGCGGCTTGCGATCGACGCGCTCGAAGGCGGCGAGGCCGCGGCGGTCGTGTCGGCGGGCAACACCGGCGCCTTGATGGCCATGTCGAAGATCGTCCTGCGCATGGTGCCTGGGATCGACCGGCCGGCCATCGCCTCCTATTTTCCCACCATGCGCGGCGAAAGCGTGATGCTCGACCTTGGCGCCAATGTGGAGTGCGATGCCGACAACCTGGTCCAGTTCGCGGTCATGGGCGAGGTCTTTGCGCGCACGGTCCTCGGGGTCTCGCAGCCGAGCATCGGCCTGCTCAATGTCGGCTCCGAGGAGCAGAAAGGCCACGAAGAGGTCCGCGCCGCAGCAACCCTCCTGCGCAATACCGATCTGCCCGTGCACTTCCATGGCTTCGTCGAAGGCGACGACATCACGGCCGGCACCGTGGACGTGGTGGTCACCGACGGCTTCTCCGGCAACATCGCGCTGAAGACCGCCGAGGGCACGGCCAAGCTGTATTCGGAATTCCTGCGCGGCGCGTTCCGGTCTTCGCTCGTCGCGCGCATCGGGTATCTGTTCGCCCGCCATGCGCTGAACAAGGTGCGCAAGCGGACCGATCCGCGGCGCTACAACGGCGCCTTGTTCCTCGGGTTGAACGGCATCGTGGTGAAGAGCCACGGCGGCACGGACGCCCTCGGCTTCGCCAACGCGATCGGTGTCGCGGTCGACATGGCGGCCAACGACTTCAACTCCAAGATCCGCGCCGAACTCGAGCACCTGCAGGCCGCCGCGAACAAGCCACAGGCAGCGACCGGCTGATGACCAATCCGGCGAAGACGCACGCACCGGCCCTGCCGCCGCGCTCGCTCGTGCTCGGCTGCGGCGGATATCTGCCGGAGCAGATCGTGACCAACGACGAGCTCGCGCAGCGCGTCGACACGTCCGACGAGTGGATCACCGAGCGC
>Ga0335071_10006992_pt1 | contig 11643 bp, 9 predicted proteins | sample Lox_Sample_15_FD_206724 | JGI IMG/M metagenome (GOLD analysis project Ga0335071, IMG submission 206724) | Soil microbial communities from Loxahatchee National Wildlife Refuge, Florida, United States - Lox_Sample_1.5 | ecosystem: Environmental > Terrestrial > Soil > Wetlands | place: USA: Florida...
TCGGGAGGCACGCCGATACCGGGACAAATCATGGCGTGGTGGAGATGCAGGCCGATGCTCTTCGACTGAATGGTGAGGCGTCCTTCGTCGTCCAGGTAAGCCTGGCCGCAGTCCGGCTCTAGATGCAGGTGGGGCTGACGGCTGCAATAGGTTTCGGTCTCGACCGTGTAGGCGGCCTTCGCCATGATCGGTGCGGTCTCTTCACCCTTCACAACACCCTGCTCGTAGTACACGTTCGGGGTTCCGGGGTGAATTTCGATCGCGTCGGGCGCCATCGCGGCCGGGCCGCTCATGTAAGCGGGCAGCACTTCGAGATCAACCTTAACTTCTGCCGCTGCGGCTCGAGCGTGCTCTTCTGTATCGGCGCAGACAATCGCGATCGCGTCGCCATACTGGAAAATTTTCTCTTTGCAGAGAATCGGACGATCCCAGCCGTCGCCCTTGTTGGTTGGGAAGGTGATCAGGCCGGTGATGGCGTTCTTGCCTTTTACATCTTTCCAGGTTACGACCTTTACGACGCCCGGCATCTTTTCGGCTTCGCGAGTGTCGATTCCCTTGATGTTTGCGTGCGAAACTTCCGCCTGCACCAGCGCCAGACGCAGCGTGTCCGGAGGCATATGCAGAGCAACATCGGCGCCGAAATCCCACGTGCCGGTTACTTTCGCAACTGCCGAAGGACGATGATAGGTGGAACCCATAATCGATCCATTGTCAGGCTTCTGCTTGTAGAGAAGATCTTCCTTCTTCTTTTCACCGCGCAGAACCGCAGCGGCGTCCATTACGGAGTCAACCAGCGGCTTGTAGCCCGTGCAGCGGCACGCATTCTTATTGGCCTGGAACCAGTCGCGAACTTCTTCGCGAGTCGGGTTGTTGTTCTTGTCGAGCAGCGCCTTTGCCGACATCAGGAAGCCCGGAGTGCAAACGCCACATTGTGCCGCACCGTGCGCCATCCACGCCACCTGCAGCGGATGCAAATTGTCAGGGGTTCCAATTCCTTCGATGGTGGTGATCTTTGCATCTTTCTCGAGATCTTCCATCAACACCATGCAAGCGCGAATTGGTTCTCCATCGATAAGGACCGTACAAGTGCCGCACTGTCCTTCGCTGCAGCATTCCTTGCATCCCGTCATGAAAAGCTGCTCGCGCAAAACCTTTGCGAGACTCTTCTCTGGATCGATGATGACGGGACGATCCACGCCATTCACGTTCAGAACTCGTTTCTCCATGAACTTTTCCTTTCTCAAATGCTGGCGTTTCGCGAAGGCCAGCTTTCATCAAACCTCAACTTCGGTTCGCGCAAAGACTCATTCAGCCCAGTGCAGACTGACCTTTTACCCTGCATCGGCGAGAGCAGTTAGTTACAAGCCGTCTCACTGACACCCGTCACACTGCAGCGAGCCTAATGGCTCTCCAAACGGCATAGGTATTGCGACCTAGAACGCGTACGACATCTGTACGCCGACCTGGTGACGAGCCTTCAGGTCCACGCCTTGCGCGACCTGTCCAGCGATCTGCGCCACCCCCACATCGAAGTTGACCTTGTACTTCCAGTTCGGAATAAAGCGAGCTGCATAGGTCAGGGTGGTTGGAATGTTCAATTTCGCGCCGCGCACGCCATCGAACATATAGGGATGGTGCGGCTGGTGTGCAGCTTCCGAAGCGAAGATGATGGTGTTTTTGTGAGGTAGCGGGCAAACCACCGCAACAGAACCAAAGCCCTGAGCAGTCCAATCAGGAGCGTTGCCGCCCATGCCCCAGAGTTCAGCATCGGTACCACGGACGCCGGCACTGATCAGGATCGGGGTCTTTCCGGTTGGCAGCATTTTCGAACCCACAACATAAATGTCTCCGTTCGTGCGACCACTGAGCCGCGAAGCGTCGCCGTTCTTTGCAACATCAGCGACGTAGTTGCCCACGTTGCGAACACCGGTGCGAGCCATTCCGCCAACCGAGATTGCGGGAATCCACTTCTCGTGGAAGGCGCCTTCCGGAATCACATTGACCTTGGCGTTCATGATCTCGAAGCCGTTTTGCCAAAGCGTGCTCAGCCCGTTATTTGGAGAACCGAAGCTGTGAAATTCGTGTGTGTATCCGAATTCAATGCGCTTGCCAATGCCGACTTCAATCGAAGCCTCATGGAAGTCGCCGATGACGGAGCCAGCGTTGAGGTAGTGGTAAGCAGCGGTGGCACGGACGTTCCCATTCTCAGTCGACTGCGTGTAAGCGAGAGGGGTAACGAAGACGCCAGTTTCGCCTTCCCATCCCAACCCTTGCGCGTGAGCCGGGACGGAGAGCCCGAACATCAACATCAACCCAAACAGAGCTGAAATAGTAAGATAGCTAGTGAGCTTATAAACCTTCATTTAAGTTCCTCCAGAAGGGAACTCTCCTCTTCGCCGCATGCCGATCGCTAGAGGGGAAGATCAAATTGTCGAAGTTCCCTCTTCTTTCTTGCAAAGGACGCTGCAATCGCGGTGCCAAGCCGCAGCCGCCGATTGCGAGCGACGCCGCATCCGAGAGCTTGCCCCATGCGGCGGCCTGAAGGCGCTCGCAACTCGCAGCGTTGGCTGAAATGGCAGAAGGCTAGCTATTACAAAGGAGGAGCGTGTCGTAATTCACCGTGGCACGCTTACTCTGAAACTACTGTCGGGTGACAGGTAGGAAATCGGATATTGAGACGAAGAAGTGACCAGAACCGATGCGTTCCCAAAGCGCACAGTGCTCAAAAACGGAGCACAATTTTGTGCTCAAAGATGGAACATGCCTGAAGCTTGGAGTTATTCGTGAACACGCTCGTTATGTCTGTCTGGTTCGGAAACGAGACCGTAGTCTTCCATCTTGCGGTAAAGGGTATTGCGCGCGATTCCCAACCGTGAAGCCGCCTTCTTGATATTTCCGCAACATGCGCTAAGCGCTTCGGCGATAGCATCGCGCTCCACGTCGCGAAGCGAGCGAATAGCCGCTTCGCTATGCGGTCTTTCAACAGTCAAAGGAGGCGCCGCATTCGCGACCGGCATTGTAACCTCGGCAGGAAGTCTCAGGTGCTCAAGCCTCAATATACGAGCGTCGCCCATGCAGACCAGCGAGCGTTCCAGCACGTTTTCCAGGGCTCGCACGTTTCCGGGCCAGCTGAGCGCGCACAGACGCCGCATACAGTCGGAATCGACAGTGACACGGGACTTTTGAAGACGCGTGGAAATCTTTGTAATCAGTGTGTTTACAAGTGTCGGAATATCCTGCGGCCGCTCGCGCAGTGGCGGAACTTTCACTTCGAGAACGGCGAGGCGGTAATAGAGATCTTCACGGAATCGTCCTTCCGTCACGTCCTTGTTGAGATCGCGATGGGTTGCGGCGATGATGCGTATATCGACCTCGATTTCTCTCGCGGAGCCGATGCGTGTGATGGTGCGCTGCTGGAGCACACGCAGTAGTTTGGCCTGAACGCTCAAAGACATCTCCCCGATTTCGTCCAGGAAAATACTGCCGCCATTGGCCATCTCGAACTTGCCCGGCTGTCCGCCTTTCTTCGCTCCGGTAAACGAGCCATCGACGTAACCAAAGAGCTCACTCTCGATGAGCGTTTCTGGAATAGCCGCACAATTAATCGCGATGAACGGCCCGCGCGAGCGATCACTGCCGCTGTGAATCGCGTTGGCAAATAGTTCTTTTCCTGTGCCGCTCTCGCCCGTGATCAAAACTGTCGAGCTACAGCTTGCTGCCAGTGTCGCCCACTCTTTTGCAGCCTTCATGGCGGGGCTGTCGCCGCAAATCTCCTCCAGCGTGTGGCGGTGCGAATAGACAACGGGAGCCGGAGCAGGTTTTGAGTTGTGATCTGCGATTTCCTGGAAGAAGGCGATCGCACCAACGATATCGCCGCTCTCATCCCGGATTGGCCTGCCCGAACTGCGGATGCATCTTCCTGAACTCTCGACAATAACCTCCTGATTCCGGTACTCCTTACCGTCTTTCAGCAGTTTTAGCAGTGGTGCATTTGCGGTGCAAAGGGACGAGAATGAGCGACCTTTCATCGCAGTCGGGTTCACCCCGAAAATCTCGCCGGCACGGGCATTCACATCAGTCACAATGCCGTCGCGATCGATCGCGACCAGACCTTCCACGATTCCCTGGCCGACCGCGCTCGAATAACGTGAAGCAACGTAGAGCTTGTGCGTAGCTTGTTCAAGGCGCAGCTGATATTCGATCGCTCGCACGGCAGCAACCACCATCGCCATGGTGTGTGGGTTTGCCTGGCGATGATCGCCACTGATGTCGATGCAGCCGATGACTTTTCCGTCGGCATCGCAAATCGGGGCTGCCGAGCACGTCAGGAACTGGTTGCGCGCGCAGAAATGCTCCCAGGCGTAGATTTGCACCGGAGCACGCTCGACCAATGCCGTCCCGATAGCGTTCGTGCCCATGGCACTCTCGCTCCAATTTGCTCCCGGACACAGATGCACCTCACGCGTCCGCGAGACAATTTGATGGTCACCAATAACCTCCAGCAAGAGGCCATCTTCATCCGTTAGAACAACCTGGAACTCGGAGCCGCTGAAGAAGCGGTGCAGGTCGATCATGAATGGTCGTGCAATTCGAATCAGCTGCTGCTTTTGGTAGAAGCGTTCTTCGAGGAAGTTGTTGGGAACGTCGGAAGCGAACTGATCCTGCTGAGGATCAACGTGAAGGTCAAGGCAACGCTGCCAGGAATCGGCGACGGCAGCGCGTACTAAGCGCTTATCGAGCACCCGCTGATCCAGAAAGAGCTCCCAAGCTCGCTTTCCCAGTGTCAGTAGGTGCTGCGCCATAGTCCGTTCCTGCGCTCCTCCGAAATGTCCACTACGGGATAGAGGCGTACGATTTTAGAATACTCCGTCTACATGCTGCTTCGCGATGATTTCTGCTGACATTCTCAGTGTTCGTTAAGGACTGCGGAAGTAATTATTTGCAATCCTGATTCCTTACTTTGGCGAAACGCTTGCTTCTCCGTAAGGCATGACCTCCGCAACGCTATTACTTATTGCGCCTTGCGTGCTTCTAGCCGGAGCTGGCTTGCAGCTAGTACTGGCTCCTGTGCTTCCGTCGCGAGGCAAGGGCGCGCTTGCACTCCTATGTTGCGTGCCAGCCTTGATTTCCGTGATCTACACGATTCCCAAGGTGATGGGGGGACGAGCGATCGACCTCACACTCTTGCCATGGGATGGACCGCTGGCACTTGCGCTTCACGTGGATGCGCTGAGCATTCTGTTTGCTTTCATGGGAACCATGCTCGGCGGAATCGTCTTGCTCTACTCGATCGGCTACATGGCCAAAGACGCTGCTGCCACCCGCTTCTACGCAATCATGATGGTCTTCATCGGGGGCTTCGTCGGATTGGTCTACAGCGCCAATCTCTTCGTTCTTTACTTGTTTTGGGAGATCGTCGGCCTGTGCTCGTTTGGCCTGGTCGGCTTCTGGTACAAGAATCCCGAAGCGGTCCGCGGGGCGCGTAAGGTCCTGCTGATGACGCATCTTGCAGGCTACGGCCTGCTGGCGTCAATCATCGTTATTTATCATCGCGCCGGAACGGCGCTGTGGACAGATCCTGCGGTCGCACATTCCTTTACCGGCGGACTCTTCCTGCTGGCCGTCGTTTCGCTCGTCGCCAAGTCCGTTCAGTTCCCGCTACATACGTGGATTCCGGAAGCCATGGCTGCGCCCACCCCTGTCAGCGCGCTGTTGCACGCCGCCTGCTATGTGAAAGCAGGCGTTTACCTTGCAGCCCGCCTGTACAGCTTCGGGGTGATGCCGGGGCACTGGACCGCCATCGTCGTTTGGATTGGGACGATCACAATGGTTGTCGGCGTGATGTACGCGATGGTGCAGACCGACCTGAAACGCATGTTGGCTTTCCACACGGTCAGCCAGATCGGTTACATGATCACCGGCATCGGCATCGGCACGCCGCTTGCAATCACCGCCGGATTGCTGCACTGCCTCAATCACGGCTTTTTTAAAGGCGGGTTGTTTCTGTCTGCTGGCAGCGTTCAGCACGCAACCGGCACACGCGACATGGAGCAACTGGGTGGCATCGCCGGGCGCATGCCGCGCACCACGACGGCGTGGATGATCAGCGTCGGTAGCATGATGGGCATTCCGCTGATGAGCGGTTTCGCCAGCAAGTGGATGCTATACACAGCAGCACTGCAGGCTGGATGGATTGTACCCGCACTTGCCGCGTGGGTGGTCAGCCTAGGCACTGTGTTCTCCTGCGTGAAGGCAACCGATGCGGTTTTCCTCGGACCGACGAACGAGACCACCGAAAAGGCGCATGAGGCGCCAATCAGCATGCAGCTCGGACTCGGGTTGATTGCAAGTGGCAGCGTGGTCCTCGGCGTAGCGCCACAACTTGCGGTGCACTACTTCTTGAATCCGGCGCTCGTGGCATTAGGGTTCGGCACAGGAGTTCAGGTCTCGTGGTTTGGCATGACGGCCAGCGCCGGTAGCTGGTTCACGACCTGGGGACTGGTTCTGGCTGTTGTTTCCCTGGTGTTCGGACTTATTGTCTACGCCCTGGCGAACTTCGGACGCCAAGTGAGTGTTGCCGGTGACGCTGCTCTCGTCGACGCAGGCGGTGGCGGCGTGTTCACAGGCGGCGAGCCTCTGTCGGGCGACGGGCGTATCCGCGCACACGACTTCTCGCATGTTTTCTCGCACAACTGGGCGGGGTTCTTCCGGTGGGCTGACGTCGATCAGTATTATCTCGGCGCGTGGGAATTCCTGCGGGGCGTTTCCTCTGTGATCGGAGGCGTTGTTTCGGTCTTTTTGAAGCAGGCGGCGTTGTGGACGGTGATCTTCGCAGCCGCGGTTTACGCCGCTGTTCATTATTTCGCGCCTGCGGTTGCGGTGACAGAAGTGACAGGTGCGGAACACATCTCGCACATGTTGGTTGGAGCTTGCGCGGTGTCTGGTATCGCTCTCCTGTTCGTCACGCTCGCTACCAAGGCGTGGCGACGCTTCTCGTTGCTGATGTTGCTCTCAACTGTTGCAAGTATTGCAGGCTTGCTCATGCCAAGCGCGTCGGCTCGTACAGGACTCCTTGAATTGGGCACCCTGTTCGCGGTCGTGCTGGTGTGGCAAGCAGCGTCCGACGCCTCGGCGAAATTCACTTACCTCGCGGTTGGCGTGATCTCCGCGCTCACGCTCGTGGGCAGCGACATTGTCCTTGCGAGAGGCGATGCCAACACAGCCCGTGCGTTGCTGATCACCAGCGCCTTCGTGAAGCTCGCAGCTGTACCGCTCTTCATCTGGATGCTGAAGCTCGCAGACGAACTGCCTGCGCCCGTCCTCGGACTCATTATCGCTGTTGTCGATATCGCAGCTTTTGCGGAAATTTCAGCGCATGTGCAGCTGATGCCTTGGCTGGCAACACCGGCAGGTGTTTGGATCGGCGTCGCCGCTGCTTCCGCTCTGGTCAGCGGCTTTCTGATGCTCTCGCAACGCGATCTGAAGCGCATTCTTGTGCTCTCGACGGTGGAAGACATCGGCTTCCTGTTGCTCGGGTTGGCATCGGCACAGGCTTTGGGAATTGACGGTGCGTTGCTCGGCGCCGTGGCTCACTCTGCTGCTAAGGCGCTGCTCTTCATCTGCCTCAGCTCGCCGGAAGGCGATGGAGTGCTGAACGCGGATAGCACCGGACTCACGGCGAGTTATCCGGTCAGCGGATTTGGCTTCGTCTTCGGAATGCTGACCGTTCTTGGCGTACCGCCAACCATGGGCTACATCGGGCGCTGGAGATTGTACGAGGTTGCGGCGAACTCCAGCCCACGGGTTTTGGCCGTATTCGCGGTTGGATCCGCGTTTGCACTGATCGCGTACGTGCTGGCGCTCACGCGTTTCTGGTGGGGGCCGGCGCCGAAAGACGCGAAACCAGCGAATGAACCCTTCGCTGTGAAACTAACGATCATCGTTCTGGTAGTCCTGATTCTCGCTTGCGGCTTCTGGCCCAGCCTGCTGCAGTGCGCTCTTGGAGGTGTGCAATGAGCCTTTGGAAGAAACTGATCTGCCTGGGCCGCAGGAAGAGTCCGTGGCTGTTTCATATGAATTCCGGCAGTTGCAACGGTTGTGACATTGAATTGATCGCGGGACTCACGCCGCGTTACGACGCGGAACAACTCGGCGTGAAGCTTGAGACGAGTCCGCGGCACGCCGACATCATCTGCATCTCCGGGCCAGTCACGCATACCGCGCTGGAAGCGGTGAAGACCGTGTATGGACAGGTGCCGAATCCGAAAGCCGTTGTGGCAATCGGCTCCTGCCCAGCTTCAACCAATGTCTTTATCGATTCGCGTGTTCTCGCAGGGCCGCTCGATAAGCACATTCCCGTGGATGTTTACGTTCCTGGATGTCCGCCGCGCCCCGACGCGATTCTGCAGGGTGTAGCAAAAGCTGCACAGATCCTGGCGAAGCGCGCCGACGCAAAGAAAGCGATTGAAGTGACTGAAACACAGCAAACAAATGAACCGGCGGAGGTGCAGGCGCAATGAACCTGAGCACGATTCTCTTCCGATTCCTCGTCTTCCCTGGCCTGCTGTTCTCTGTTCCGGCTGCGTGGTTCTACTTGTGGGTTGAGCGTAAGGCGATGGCCAGAATGCAACTCCGTATCGGGCCGCCGTTCATGCAGCCGTTCTTCGATTTTCTCAAGTTGCTGGGCAAAGAAGTGCCGGAGCGGCCCGGTTTCAGCGGCTTTCTAATGAAGCTGTGGCCGATCCTTTCGGTGGCGGCTGCCGTGGGCGCGTGCGGTCTCTTGCCGGTAATTCAATCAGGCGCAGGTTTCAATGGCGACCTGATCTTGTTGCTCTCGCTGCTGGAGGTGCCGTCGATGTTCCTAATCGCGGCAGGTTTCTCGTCGCGTTCGATGTGGGGCCAGATTGGTTCCGCGCGCGAAGCGACGATGAACGTCGCTTACAACATCGTGTTTCTGATGGCCATCATCGGCATCGCCGTTTCGCAGCACACGTTCAGCGTGCAGTCTCTCGCGCAATCGCACGGCAGCATACTGCGCTGGATCGCCGTACTTGCGATTCTGGCCTGCTTGCCCGCTAAGCTGCACATGAATCCGTTCTCGCTCACGAACGCGGAACAGGAGATATATGCCGGTCCCACCACTGAGTACGTTGGCGCCGAGTTGGCGATGTTCGAGCTCGCGCACGGACTGGAGTGGGTCGGAGCCACCGGACTTCTCGCAGTGTTGATAGCACCCGCGATCGCGAACCCGTTCGCCGCATCTGCGGTTTTTGTGGCGCTCTCGCTCCTTGTTGTGCTGGTGCTCACGGGCATCGCTGCCGGCACCGCACGACTCGCGATTGATTCTTCGGTTCGCTTCTACGGACAGTGCGCGCTGATTCTGATTGTGATTGGAGTCTCCTCTGCTTTGCTGATGAGGATAAAGCTATGAGCATCGTGACCCTATTGTTAAACAACCTCTCAAGCAGGCCGGTCACCTTGCGGTTTCCGCAGCGTCCCCCGGCCGCTCCCGGGTACCGCGGTACGGTGATCTATGACGCGGAGAAATGCACCGGATGCGGAATGTGTGCGTTTCGCTGCACCTCGCGCGCAATCGAGTTCCGCAACACGCGCACTCACATGATCTGGAGCTACGACCCCGGGCAGTGCACATACTGTGGACGCTGCGTGGATGGATGCGCGGATCATGCGATAACGCAATCAGCAGAGTGCCCCGCACCATACTGCGATCGCGAGGCGGTGAAGTTCTCGAAAACGTCGCCGCGTAAAGAAAAGAAACTTCCTACAGGAGATGCCGAATGAGTGCACTCGAAACGATTCCTGCAGAACTGGGCATTGAGGAGGCATGGGCGCAGCAGGGCGGCACGAATTGGATCGCTTCGCAAGCGATCGATGTGCGCAAGCTGGCTGAACTGATGAAGGCACGCAAAGCGCGGTTTATCAGCATCACCACGATTCAAATCCCGGACGAAGAAGACATCGTTATGGATTACCACTGGGATCTCGATGGCGAACTGCTGACTTTTGAAGTGCCCGTGCAAGACAAAAAGATGCCGAGCATCATTGACCTTTGCGAAGCAGCTGACTGGATTGAGCGCGAGATTCACGAGCATTACGCTATTGAATTCAGCGGACGCGACTATGAACCACTTCTGCTCCGCGCCGGAGACACACCCGGCGTGAACCTGCGCGAGGAGGACTAATGAGCTACCGCATCCCTATGGGGCCTTACCACCCCGCGTTGGAAGAACCTTATAAGCTGGACTTGGTATGCGAAGGCGAGACGGTTTCCGACGCCAAGCTGAATATCGGCTTCAATTTCCGCGGCATCGAGCAACTGGCCGAAACCCGCAACTTCATCCAGGTTGTCGCCTTGATGGAACGCGTGTGCGGTATTTGCTCGAACATCCACACACTCTCGATTTGCCAGGCAATGGAGACGGTGCTCGACCTTGAGATACCTCCGCGAGCGCTCTACATCCGTACCATCATGGCCGAACTTGAACGCCTGCACTCGCACGTGTTGTGGGCCGGAATCGCGGGCAAACTCATTGGCTTCAAGACGATGTTCATGACCTGCTTCGCGGTTCGCGAACAAGTGATGGACATCCTCGAAGCGATCTCGGGCAACCGCGTGAACTACGCAATGAACCGACTTGGCGGTGTCAATCGCGACATCACCGATCCTGACGCGATTCTGAAGATGGTGGATGCCCTGGAGCACTCCATTGTGAAGAGCGTCATCCCGATCTTCACAACAAGCCGAAGCACTCTTTCGCGCTGCACCGGCGTGGGGGTGTTGACCCGCGAGCAGGCTCTGGCGTGTGGCGCTGTCGGTCCGACGGCGCGAGCTTCAGGACTTGCGCAGGATATTCGCAAAGCAGCGCCCTACGCAGCTTACGCGGAGATGGAGTTTGATGTTCCGGTTCAGACCTCAGGCGACGTTTACGCACGTTTGCTGGTGCGCGCACTTGAGATCATCGAGAGCTGCAAGATCCTTCGCCGGGCACTGCAAAAGCTACCGGCGGGCGAGATCCACACCAAAAGCGAAGAGTTCGAATTCCCAACCGGCCGCGGCTTCAGCCGTGTCGAAGCACCTCGCGGCGAAGTCTTCTACAGCGTTAGGTGGGATGAAGATAACTACAACCCAACTCGTGTGCATGTGCGCACGCCGACGTACGCAAACATGCCCGCCGTGCGCTACATGGTGCGGGGCGCGCGTCTTGCGGACGTTCCGCTCATACAAGCTTCTATCGATCCTTGCTATTCGTGCACGGATCGCTAGGGAACGAGATTTTGGCAATAAGTTTGCAATAGCTGAAATCAAGATCGTAAGTCAGGAGCAAAGAGGAATTATGCCGAGTTATAGCGTTATCACCGACCGTTGCAAGAAAGACCCTACGCACAAGTGCATCACCGTATGCCAGCGCAAGGCCATTGGCCCAAAGAAGGACGACCCGGCTTACGCAACGGTCCCCCAAATGTATATCAACCCCAAGAAGTGCCTGAGCTGCGGCGATTGCATCGCTGTCTGCGAATCAAAGGCAATCTTCGCAATCGAGGAACTGCCGGAAGAGTTCAAAAAGTTTGCGGCAATCAATGCGGAATTCTTCAAGAAAAAAAAGAACTAGGAACTTAGCAAGG
>Ga0335071_10006993_pt1 | contig 11642 bp, 14 predicted proteins | sample Lox_Sample_15_FD_206724 | JGI IMG/M metagenome (GOLD analysis project Ga0335071, IMG submission 206724) | Soil microbial communities from Loxahatchee National Wildlife Refuge, Florida, United States - Lox_Sample_1.5 | ecosystem: Environmental > Terrestrial > Soil > Wetlands | place: USA...
ATGATCGCGGGGCATGCACATCCTGCAGTTGTCAAGGCATTGAAGGCGGCAGCGGATAAAGGGACGAGTTTCGGCGCGCCTACAGCCCTTGAGGTCGAACTGGCCCGACTTATTGTAAAGATATATCCGTCGATAGAGAAGATAAGGATGGTGAATTCGGGCACGGAAGCTACTATGAGTGCCATAAGACTGGCGAGGGGATTCACAGGCCGCGACAAGATAATCAAGTTCGAAGGCTGCTATCACGGCCACGCTGACGGGCTTCTCGTCAAGGCGGGATCGGGCGCAATGACCTTCGGCGTTCCGGACAGTCCGGGTGTGCCTAAGTCATACGCAAAAAATACGATCACACTTCCGTTTAATGATGCCGGGGCGCTGAAATCGCTGATAGGCAGGGAATGGAAATCCATCGCTTGCGTTATAGTTGAGCCGGTTGTGGGAAATATCGGGTGCGTACTGCCTAACAAGGGATTCCTGGAAGCGCTCAGGAGAGAGACGAAAAAGTACGGGATAGTCCTCATTTTTGATGAGGTGATGACAGGCTTCAGGGTGTCGCTTGGCGGGGCGCAGGCATATTACGGCATCAAGCCCGACCTCACATGCCTCGGCAAAGTTATCGGCGGTGGGCTGCCGGTCGGTGCTTTCGGCGGGAAACGTGAGATCATGTCAGCAATTTCTCCTGAAGGGCCGGTCTATCAGGCGGGGACGCTTTCGGGCAATCCGCTTGCAATGACCGCGGGCATCGAAACCATGAAGCTGTTGCTTGAAAAAGGGGTTTACGAAAAGCTGGGAGCGACCATGGTCCGGCTTGAAGAAGGATTGAAAGGAGCCGCTAAGAAGGCAGGCGCTGCCACTAAATTCTACAGGGCCGGGACAATGTTCTGCACATATTTTACGGACAGGGAGGTCGTTGATTATAAAACCGCAAAGCTTGCCGACACAGGGAAGTTTTCACGCTTCTTTACGGGCATGCTTGACAGGGGCATCTATATCGCGCCTTCCCAATTCGAAGCAGGGTTCATTTCCCTCGCACATTCAAAGGGCGATATCGACAGGACGATAAGGGCGGCATATGAATCGTTCAGAGAGATTGCTTAGCTCACTTTATGCATAAATGATGGCTGCACAGCCTGAAGTATTCGCCTCTCGCGCACTGAATTAGCCGTTGTTGCGGACAAATCAGGCCAATCGTAAAATCATCATTCTGTGTAGATACAACTGAAATTAGTGATCGGCAGCCCTGAAAACCCAGACAGTGCGCTTCGCTTCAAACACTTCAGGCTATGCGATGAGAAAATTTATGAATAAAGTGGGTTAGGGGCGTATAGTGATCAGCCCCGCAAGATTGCAATTCTGCAGGCAGAAACATTATCATCAGACTGTGAAAGACGGAGGCATTTAATTGGCCGAACAGAACAATGAAAAACATTTACTGAAGCAGCTTTTCGAGGCAAGTACGGTCGGGATACAATTTGTTCTCTCGATAGTTGTTGGGTTCTTCATGGGATACGGGCTCGACAAGCTTTTCGGCACCTCCTTTCTTAAATTTGTCTTTCTTGTCATGGGGATCATAGCCGGGTTCAGGGAACTCTTCAGGGTAGCAAAAAGGCAGCAGGACAGATAATGGAAACCCTGTTGCCTCAAATGCTGCAAAAAATCACCAGACAGGCTCTGATAGGCATACCGGTTCTTGCCGCAATCTCTTATTTCTTTGCCGGATGGCCCTTTTCCTTCAATATCGTCCTTGGAGGCGGCATAAGCCTGTTCAGTTTCAGGACGGTGGCATGGGCGGTGCGCAAATTCATCGGCATGCAGATGGCCCAGCCGGTGATAATGGGCATCAGCATACTGAAGATAATGCTTATCTTCGTATTTCTGGTCCTGCTGGCTTATTTCGGGTTCATCAGACCGGTTCCTCTTCTTGTAGGGTTTGTTGCAGTCATGGCGATTATTATCAGGGAAGGCTTCATTACTTCAAGAAAGGCCGGCACTTAGTGATCTATCTGACAGTTCTGGCCATCCTGCTGGGGTTATTCGCGCTGAAGCTGACAAAGGTCGCTGTGCTGCTGGCCCTCGCAGCAGCGATCATCTTTTCGGTGGCCAGGAGCGACCTTTTCAGGGACATATTCGACAAAAAAGACAAGAGGTAGTTCAGTTATACGAAGGATGCTCTTTGCGCCATTCGGCAGGGTTCTGTTTAAGTCCGTTCTTACCCCAGATTCCGAGGTCCTTTGACCGGGCTCTTTTCTGGGCTTCGATAAACCGGTCGACATATCTGACATTCGGCGGGAAGGTATAGAGGACTGCATATCCCTCTTCGATCATCCGTTCGTTGATGAGTGTCCCTTTATTCCGGTTCCAGAGATACCCCAGCAGTCTGCCGTATTTGTCCCTTTGCTCTGCGTCGAACTCTACATTGACGATCCATCCGCTTTCACTGATCAATTTCTTGAGGTGCCTCTTGGCTTTTCTGCCCCAAGGGTCCTGACCAAGCTCGGGAGCGTCGATGCCGATAAGCCTGACCCTCTCTATCTTGAGGGGAAAGCCTGCGAAGCTCTTGACTTTAATGCTTACGGTGTCTCCGTCAAGGACGTTTGTTACCACGTACGAATCGCCGGGCAGAGCGTAAAGAGGGGAAGTAATGAATGCCGAGAGGAAAATAATGACGGCTATTTTTGTATAATAAAAGCGTCGCATGTGTTATTTTAGCACAGGAACAGAATGAAACCACAGCGCAGACTGAATGACGGGCAGGATTATGAAGACCAGGCAGAACATAGTGCTCACGGGGTTTATGGGGACCGGAAAAACGGAAGTCGGCAGAATAATTGCCCGCAAACTCGGGTTTGCGCTGGTTGATGTGGATGAAGAGATAGAAAAAGAGCAAAAGATGAAAATTGCGGAGATATTCCGCAGATACGGTGAACCGGCATTCAGGGACATGGAATCCGCAGTGATAGGCAGGCTTTCGGAACGCGAGAGGTCTGTGATATCGACGGGCGGCGGCGCCGTTCTCAGGCAGGAGAATATGGACAAACTGAGGGAAAACGGAATAATCTTCTGTCTTAAGGCATCGGCGGGGCTGATATATGAAAGGACAAAAGGCAGCACTGACAGGCCACTACTGAGGGTAGAGGACCCCCTTGCAAAAATCAGCGAACTGCTTGCTGCGAGACAGGCTTTTTATGATAAGGCGGACAGGGTAATCGACACCGAAGGCAAGTCGCCGGTTCAGGTTGCCGAAGAAATAATCTGGAATTCAAAAGGCAGGAAGTGAATGAATTGAAGCAAGAACGGGGTTTATGGAAAAGGTAACGGTAGAGCTGGGGAAGAGAAGCTACGACATAGTAATAGACCGCGGAATCCTTTCGGGCCTTGGACCGCGGATAGGCTCATTCGGATTCAGTCCGTTGGTCGGAGTAATCAGCAACCCCACAGTGTATTCGCTCTACGGCGAGCAGGTCATGCGTTCCATTAAAGACGAGGGGTTTGACTGTTTCCCCGTCCTGATCCCGGATGGCGAGGAGTACAAGGATTATTCGTGGTCCCATTACATCCTGACGGAACTTCTGAAACGCGGACTCGACAGGAACTCATGCATAGTGGCACTTGGAGGCGGCGTCATCGGCGATATTACCGGCTTCGTCGCCTCGACATATATGCGCGGCATACACTTCGTCCAGGTGCCGACAACGCTGCTTGCGCAAGTTGACAGTTCTGTCGGTGGAAAGACCGGCGTCAATCATTACCTCGGCAAAAATATGATAGGCACTTTTTATCAGCCGCGGCTTGTCTGGATCGATACCGCAACCCTGGATAGTCTGCCCCGAAGGGAGCTCGTTGGCGGAATGGCGGAGGTGATCAAATACGGCATCATCAGCGATGCCCGATTTTTCGACTTTCTGATCAAAAGGAAGAATGATATTATGGACCTCGATCCCGGTGCTCTGAGCTCAATAATCAGACGGTCGTGTGAAATAAAGGCAGAGATTGTAACAAGGGACGAGCGGGAATCCGGTCTGAGGGCGGTCCTCAATTTCGGCCACACCATCGGTCATGCCGTCGAGACCGAGACAAGATATACCCGGTTCATCCATGGCGAGGCCGTGGGGATAGGCATGTGCCTTGAGTCCAGGCTTTCGGAGGTACTGGGCCTGCTTAACCCTGAGAAGATTTTGACAATAGAAAATCTAATTGCCGGTTACGGTCTTCCATGCTCGCTGCCGGGCGACGTGAATGCCCGCAATTTGCTTTCGCATATGAAACGTGATAAAAAGGTGATGGCCGGGGAGATGACATTTATCCTTCCCAAAAAGATCGGAGAAGTAACAATCAGGAAGGGCGTATCCACAGCGGAGATCGAAAGGGTACTATTGAAATGAAGAATATCCTGGTAATTGATGACGAAGCCGACATTGTCGAACTTGTTGCTTACAACCTCAGAAAAGAAGGTTTTACGGTAGAGACTGCCCATGATGGCGAAGAAGGTCTGAAAATGATCGATTCAAAGAAATATGACCTCATCTTTCTGGACCTCATGCTGCCGGGCGTACAGGGCATCGAACTTTGCAAGATGGTGCGCAACAATCCGGAAACCTCGCGGGTCCCCATCATAATGCTTACTGCAAAGGGCGAAGAGATAGACAAGATTATCGGGCTGGAGGTCGGAGCAGACGATTATATAACCAAACCCTTCAGCACGCGGGAACTGGTTGCACGGACAAAGGCGCTACTCAGGAGAGTGGAGCAGCCGGTCGAGGAGGTGTTGGCAGAGGCCGGACATGAAAGCATTCTTCGGATAAGGGACATGACGATCGACAAGGAACGTTTTACGGTATCTGTGGGAGACAGGCAGGTGAAGCTGAGTGCAACAGAATTCAAATTGCTGCTCTTCCTCGCCGAAAGACCCAAGAGAATATTCAACAGGGAGCAGCTCCTGGACATGGTTTGGGGGAACGATGTATATGTCGAGCCCCGGACGGTTGATGTCCACATCCGGAGGCTCAGGGCCAAGATCGAGAACGACCCCAACAACCCCGCCTACATAAAGACCATGCGAGGGGTGGGATATTACGTGGAGAAATGATGGACAATATTATTATCGGAATTCTTTCCATAGTCGTGGTTGTACTGGTCGTCTATATCGTACGCACCTCTTTGGCTGTTCGTGAATTCGCCGGTCTGTTGAAGGAACTATCTTCAGGCAACCCCGAAGCCCGGTCACAGAAAATTGCAAATCCGGTGCTTGACAGAATAGCCAGTGACCTCGTCTCGGTCATGGACCTGACGCGGGAGAGGCGTGAACTTGCGGAGCAGGAAAGGCAGAGGATGGAAGCGATCCTCAGGGGAATGTCCGACGGCGTGCTGATGGTTGATGTACAGGGAAAGGTTGTGCTTGCCAACAGGGCCTTCAGGAAGATATTCCGGATCAATGAAAAGATAGAAGGGAAGCAGATATTGGAGGTCCTGAGAAACGCTGATGTGCTGGGACTCTTCAACAGGACCATGGACACGTGGGACATTGCCGCCGACGAGGTTACGGTGTCGAGGGCCGACAGGGACCTGTATCTGTTTGCGACTGCGGTGCCTATCTATTCAGGGGATTCGGTAAGCGGCACCGTCATAACGCTGCATGACATAACGCGCCTCAAACTGCTCGAGGAGATGAGGAAGGATTTTGTCGCAAATGTCTCGCACGAGATCAAAACGCCCATCACCGCAATAAGGGGCTTTGCAGAAACCCTGCTCGACGGTGCGATGGACGACAAGGAAAACGCGACCCGGTTTCTCGGCATGATAAAAAACCACAGCGAAAGGCTTAACAGTCTTGTTGACGATCTGCTCACCCTTTCGAGGATAGAACTTGGAGATATCATCGTTAACAAGTCCGAGGTTAAGCTTGCCGATGTGATCGATACGGTGTTCGCCATGCTTAAAGACAAGGCGGATAAAAAAGGACTGCACCTTAAAAAGATCCTGCCGCCTGGACCTTCTGTAATCTATGCAGACCGAGATCGCCTCGTCCAGATTTTGCTGAACCTGGTAGACAACGGGATCAAATTTACCGAGAAGGGAGACGTTGCTGTCGGGTTTGAGATGACGGGAGCCCATCCGGTGCTGTTTGTCGAGGATACCGGAGTCGGTGTCCCGCCAAGCCATCTTCCGAGGCTCGGCGAGCGTTTTTATCGTGTAGACAGGGCCCGGTCCAGGGAGATGGGAGGCACCGGCCTCGGCCTCGCCATCGTGAAACACCTTGTTAAAGCCCATGACTGGGACATGGAAATAGAGAGTTCTCCTGGCAAAGGTACGAAAGTCAGAGTAATAATTGTCTGACGGAAATTCACCCGGGTAAAAATGTTATTGACATGCCCCCTGGGCATTTATTAAGCTATTCGGCGGTAAGTAATGAAATTTCTTTTCCCCAAACAGATAGATTTTTTCGAGCTCTTCGACCATGCGGCGCGAAATGTTATAAAAGGCGCGTCGCTGCTCGTCGCTGTCCTTCAGGACATGGATAATCTGGAAATGATTTCCAAGGAAGTCCGTGACTCTGAAAAAGAGGGCGACATGATGACCCACGATATCATCAGAAAACTCAACAAGACCTTCATCACCCCTATTGACCGGGAAGACCTTCATGCACTTGCTACAAAGATCGACGATGTCATCGATATGATATGGGCATGCGTAGAAAGGTTTACGCTCTTCAAGCTGTCGGTACCGACCAAAGAGGCGATCGATATGGCCAAGGAGATACTTACCACGACAGAGATGATGAGCAAGGCGGTAATTGCCCTCAGGGACAAGAAATATTCCTTTGTCCAGGAATATTGCATCGAGATCAACAGCCTCGAAAACAGGATCGACCGACTCTATCGCGGTGCTCTGGTCAGGCTCTTCGATGAGGTCAAAGATCCTATCGAAATCATCAAATGGAAGGAAGTTTACGAATACCTCGAGAGCGCTTCTGATGCCTGCGAGGATGTCGCCAATATTCTTGAAGCCATAGTCCTTAAATATGCATGATTCTTTTTTCCTGCTCGTCTGTGTAATAGTCCTCGCTGTTATCTTCGACTTCATTAACGGCTTTCATGATACGGCCAATGCCATTGCCACGTCGGTTTCGACGAGGGTGCTTTCTCCGAAGAAAGCCATAGTAATGGCTACAGCATTGAATCTGGTGGGTGCCTTATCGGGGACCGCAGTCGCGAAGACTGTAGGTTCCGGGCTTGTTGATGCCGGCAGTGTTACGCAATTGACGGTCCTGTCGGCGTTAATTTCTGCTATAATCTGGGACCTTATTACCTGGTATTTCGGACTCCCAACCTCATCGAGTCATGCCGTTCTTTCAAGCCTTGTCGGCGCGGCGGTGGCTAGTTCCGGTTTTGGTGTGATAATAGGAAAAGGTGTGTCAAAAATCCTTATCGGCCTTGTCGTCTCACCACTTGTTGGTTTCGTCTTGGGAGGTTTTATCATGTATTGTCTGGCGCGTTTTTTCGCAAACACTTCCCCATCGTTTGTAAATAATACGTTTAGTCGCTTTCAAGTTGCATCTGCAGCATATATGGCTTTCAGCCACGGCAACAATGATGCGCAGAAGACCATGGGTATTATTACGATGGCACTTGTCAGCTTTTATCATCTTCCCACCTTTGATGTGCCTTTATGGGTCATAGTCTGCTGCGCCATGGCCATGGCCTTTGGAACAGCGGCAGGCGGCTGGAGGATCATCAAGACGCTCGGCACAAAGCTGGCACATCTCAGACCAATAAACGGGTTTGCAGCCGAAACTGCTGCAGCTACTGTAATTGAAATCGCCTCACGCATAGGCTTGCCGTTGTCTACAACCCATATTATATCATCAGCGATCATGGGTGTTGGGGCGTCCAAGCGCATATCTGCGGTACGATGGACCGTCGGAGGCAACATCGTACTTGCCTGGGTCCTTACCATTCCGGCCTGTGGTGTCCTCGCATGGGCTGTCTGCGAGGTCTTTCTGTTCATCGCCACTTTATAAGCGCTCACCCGATAATTAAGCGCCGACCGGCCTGCCTGCAAAAACAGGAGTTGTTGTTGTTCCCCTGAAAAAGCATAATATAATGAATGATACCGCTCAAGGACGACAACAAGTCTGAAACATTTCCCTTAATAACGGTGCTGATCATCGCCGCCAACTGCATTGTCTTTGCCTGGGAGACATTATCGCCGCTCGATATTTCTGCAATTGCCCAACTTTACGGGGCCATTCCTTTAAACCTGATGTCGTTTGCCGTGACGACGGAAGCTTACCAGCCTGTAAAACCATTTACCAGCGTCATAATTGCGATGTTCCTGCACGGCAATGTGCTGCACCTTGCCGGCAACATGCTTTATCTCTGGATATTCGGCGACAATATCGAGGATGCGCTCGGGCATGTGAGATTTCTTATCTTCTATCTCTTTTCAGGAGTTGTGGCAACTTACGCCTTTGCTGCTTTCGGTCCCGACTCGGTTGTCCCGATGGTGGGGGCAAGCGGCGCAATAGCAGGCATACTTGGCGCCTATATCGTTCTCTTCCCGTCTGCCAGGGTCTCGACACTCATTTTTTTCGGGTTTATATGGGTCATGAGGATACCCGCTGCAGTGGTGATAGGTTTCTGGGCCTTTTTCCAGGTATTGAACGGCCTTTTGAGCGAGTCTGCGATACAGCAGGGAGGCATAGCATGGATGGCCCATGTCGGCGGCTTCGTAGCCGGTGCAGCTACCATAGTACTATGGCTTCCAGGCAGGAAATACAGGAGATTCTGAACAAAAGAAGTAGAAAAAAGAACCTCTTTCACAGTTATTTGTCGTATAATAAAGCTGATGATACCATGCAGCAACTGGAGAATAAACGTGCATGAATGAATCTCTGAGAATCCTGACACAGAAGATTCCCAAGCTGCCCACTTTACCGCCTGTCGCCGATAAAATCATAAATCTCGTCAACAGCAACGCTGCATTTATAGGTAGTATTGTAGAGACGATCGAAAAAGACCCGGCCATATCCGCCAAGATTATCGGTTTTTCCAATGCAGCCTTTTACCGGATGGGCGATCCGGTAACCAACATCAGGGATGCCGTAATGAAGATAGGCTTTGACAATGTCAAGAGTGTGGCCCTCGGCATATCTCTTCTTACGCTCTTCAAATCGGAACGCGGTGAAGTGCCCCGTGATTACCGGAATATCATAAGGCACAGCGTGGTTGCGGGCCTGATGGCAAAAGAGGTTGCGGATATGCTGAAGTGGCGTGATCACGGGGAGGTATTCACGTGCGGACTTCTCCATGACCTGGGCCTGCTTGTCATGAGTGCCTATTTCCCGGATATTTATTCGCAGGTCATGACCAAATTCAAAGAAGGGGCTGTCTTTACAGAAGTGGAAAAAGAGGTCTGCGGCTTTTCTCATGGAGAGGTCGGCGCCTGGCTGGCCGACGGATGGCAACTCCCCGAATCCGTCTGCGAAGTTGTCCGGTATCATCATACTCCTGCAAAGGCTGTTCTTAACCCGTCAATAACGGCGGTCACCCATCTGGCAGATATCATTGCAGTCAGGGGAAATTACAGCCCGATTTCTGCAAAAGGTTATGAAAGCGCCCCGGACAAGGCGGCCATGAGAATGGTCGGCATGACCGAACAAAATTTGGGTGACTGGATATTGAGGATCGAGGAGATATTCGGCCCGATGAAAGATATATGGCAATGAGCAATAAAACCTTCTTAAGGCTTTTAAACGATGCGTTCGGCGAAACGCAGGCCAAACCCATACCTGTGGATGGACTTTCCGGGGAGACGCTGACCATCGCAAAAAAAATAAACAGCGAAATAGTGAAGACCGAGAAATGTCAGCTGATTGCCGGAGGGTCGATCCGCATTATCGAGAAGGTGGAAGATTTCTACGAAAAAATCATCGGGATTATCTCTGCGATGATAAGGGTAAGCGAACTCTGCGGCACGGAATGTGACCTCAATGCACTCTGCAAGGAAATCGTCAGGATTTTTTCGAGGGAGCTCGCTTTCGACAATTGTTCGATAATGCTCAAGGATGAAAAGGGAAAACATCTCGTGCTTGTAGCCGGAAGCGGCAAGGGGGACAAGTACAGGAAAGCAAAGACAGTGCATACCGACACCGAGATGGAAATCAGGGAAGGCATTGCAGGCAAGGCTTATTCAAGCGGCAGGCCGGTATTTGTGCCTGATGTAAAAAAAGACCCGGCATTTAAAACGTTTGATACTTGTGTCAGCATAGTTTCTCTGTTGTCGGTCCCGATCAAGGCCGGCGATGGTGTGATAGGAGTTATGAACTTCAGCCATCCATTGCATCAGGGATTATACGACCGCAACATGGAAAATCTCATGGTGCTGCTGTCTGCATTTGTCGGACAGGTCATTATGCTTTCCAAGCTTTACGGCAGCATGTCGCGCTGGAATGAATCGCTTAAGGAAGAAGTCGCGAAAAAGACAGCCGAACTGAAAAGGAAAAACCGGCAGTTGCAAAAGATAGCCCTGATAGATCCTTTGACCGGCATATTCAACCGGCGCTTCTTTTTTAAAAGACTCGAGGAAGAATTCCTGCGAACGACCCGTTACGGGGTCCAGTTTTCGCTTCTTTTCATTGATATCGACAACCTGAAGCCGATAAACGATACCTATGGACATCTTGCGGGAGACAAGGTCATCAAGACCGTAGCAAGTATCCTCCGACAGATCGGCAGAAAAGGAGATGTTGCCTGCAGGCTCGGCGGGGATGAATTTGGTTATGCCCTTCTGGCGTCCGACATTGAGGGGGCCTATAATTTCGCGGTGAGGTTGCAAGAAAAGTTTGTCAGGCATAATTTCAGAGGGATGGACTACACCCCCACCGTCAGTGTCGGCATAGCTAATACCCAGGGTTGCAAATTTAAGGATCACAGGGATTTTTACAACGCAGCCGACGTGGCCCTGTATGAAGCCAAACTTCTGAAAAATACCATCCGCATCTATTCCCGGAAAAAGCACCGTAATAGGTTACAGCTGCCGCTCCTGGACTGAACGCTCAGTTGCATCCCCATACCAGCATTTGCCCCGTAAAGTCGCGCCCCGAGTGGCACGCGGATTGAGCATATAATTTACAGCATGATTGAAAAAAGCTGCGAAAAACAGGAAAATGTAACCGGAGAGGGCAGATGAAGACACAATCACCAATGAAGACCAAAAAACTCCCCATCAAGCAGCAATTGTGCATCGCCTGCCGCAGATGCTGCAAGTCTGTCGGCATGTACCTGGACCCTGAGAATTATGTGACTGCAAATGAGGATGTGGCTGAATTTTACGCTGTCAGGGGGTTCGAGATTTATGAACATGAAGGATTTCTTCTTCTTATACATCCTGACTTGCCGTGCCCGAATCTGACCGAGAAAGGCTGCAGGATTTACAGCAGGCGTCCGGTTATCTGCAAAAAATACTCCGGCCTCGACGATTTGGGGGATGAGTGTCTCTGGTCGAGCCTGCCCGAATATAAAAAGGGAAAGAAGAAGGCAACAAAACAAAGCCCCAAAAAGTAATAAGAGCTGGGAGGTTGTTTCCATAGTTCTTTCAGTCTGCGTTTCCCTCCGCTATACTTAAGTTAAGACAATGACACGCCG
>Ga0335071_10006994_pt1 | contig 11642 bp, 9 predicted proteins | sample Lox_Sample_15_FD_206724 | JGI IMG/M metagenome (GOLD analysis project Ga0335071, IMG submission 206724) | Soil microbial communities from Loxahatchee National Wildlife Refuge, Florida, United States - Lox_Sample_1.5 | ecosystem: Environmental > Terrestrial > Soil > Wetlands | place: USA: Florida...
ATCGGCCACGCCGTCAGCGATCGTGAACCTGACTGTGCCAGCTAGCGTATCGAAGAAGTCGGTATCGGTATTGGCCCAGAAATCGCCGTCGGCAGTCAGCTTTCCCGTCAGTGCCGGCTTTTTGGTAGCATCGAGCATACGGAAGATGCCACCGACCTCGGACCCGTCGATCTTGCCGATGACGTGAATCCAGTTGTTGGGGCCGGTTTTACCGTCGATCGATAGACCGACGTTCCCAGTGAACGCTTCACATTTGAAATTCTTGATGTGCCAATCTGTGAAATCGCGACTGAAGTCCGTGGAAACTTCCTTGAGCGGTAACTGATCAAATGTCGCAGCGTGAGCGCCGATATGCCCTGATACCGGCACGGCAAAGAAATGCGGTGGACGATGCGGAGACCACGGCAAACGGATGAAGTTCAATGCAAGGAAATCGATCTTTGAGGCCATCGCCTCGATCTGAACTTCCGGATGGCCCAAGTCCCTGACATCCAGATTGAAATCAACCGGCTGATCTTCGAATTTTCCGCTGGCGATGCTCAGCTGGAGTCCCGGTCCATTGAAGGTCAGGATGGCCGAGCGAGTCACAATCGGACTTCGCAGGAAACCGAACATCAGATCGCCGTCGCTGAGCGTCAGACGGCCCGTCAATTCCGGGATAGAACTTTTCGGATTCGTGTTGGCGTGAATCACGCCGCCGACCGCGCCATGGACCGCGAGGCTATCGGGCTCTACGACGAATGGCAGCCACTGCTCGATCTTTATTCCATGCAGCTCCGCTGAAAAGTCGCGCATCGCCGTGGCGTTGGGCCGTAATTCGACGATACCGTTGAAAGTTATATCGCCTCCGGTAGCACCTGCGGGCAGTAACCTAAGATGGTCGATATCGAGTGTGTCGGGGCTGAGTTTAACCTGTCCTTGCTGAATCGAAATCTGCGCGTTCGGGTTGATCGTCGTCGCGGTCACATGATCCAGCGCAATATTGGCCAGGTAATCGTGAGGAAGGCCGGGCGAAGACAGATCAAGGACGCCGGACAGGTCGACTGACGAAGTGGAGCGACCTTCAAGTTTGGCGACGTGTGAAGTCGCAGCCGGCAAAAAGGTCTGCATCCGATCCTTGGCGAGCGGATATAACTCCGCGATATCGAGGTCAGCGCGACTTTGCAGCTTGTATCGAATCAGCTTCGGGAGATCGCGCAGGTTCGCGTCCAGACTCAGTTGCGCGATATGCGTGTTGCCGAAATCGAGACCCGTTTGAGTGAATTGAAGGCGTCCCGGGTTGTATGCCACCTGCGAACTAAGCCCGCGAATCGCGGGCAATTTTGCGTCAGCGGCGAAGTGACAGCCGCCATCACGGATGACCAGATTGCTGGTGAAGTTGTTGCGCAGTGTTTGAAGATTCCATTCGCGCAACGGCTGAGTGGTATTGACAGCGGCACTTGCGATACTCACTTTGCCGCTATCAACGTTACCTACTAACTCGATGAGTCGTGGCGGCAGGTCGCGAATCGAACGGACAAAACTGCCCAATGACGGTATATCGAGAGGCTCCGTGCTGGCGCTGAAAGTGAGAGTGCGACCGTCCTCATAGGGATGCCCCATCGTAGCCTGCGCCTGAGCAATGTCGGCGCCGGAACGTTGCAACTCGATACTGGAAAGCGTTAGTTCGTCGGGTGCTGCGTGGAATTTGCTAAGCAGCTGCGCATCGCCCAACTCCTGTGGCTTCAGCATCGCGTTACCGGCGATGATTATTCTGTGCAGGTTGGTCTCGCTGGTTCCAGTGAGAACCCCCGCCTGATCGATCACAAAGCTGAGGTGACCGTCAGCAATGTCGGTGAGTGTAAAAGAGCCGATCGGGAAATCACTCAGCTTGAAGCTCCAAAACCAGGCTTGTCCTCGAGCGATCGAGTTGGCGACGCTATTTTCTGATCCAAGGACCAGACTCCCCGAGGTATGCAATCCATCGACCGGCGGATGAGTAAACGCGGCAGCGAAATCGAGTAGCCACGGCCATTTGCCCGGCTGCCGATGATGGCGTCGATACGCATGCAAATCGATATGCTCAACGATTCCCAAGCCGGCACTATCCGTGACCGTGCCGTCGTACACGTCGACCTGCATAGCTGTGTCCGAGAGCGCGTCGAGTCCCTGTTTGAGAGCATCGACCGCTTTGGCATCGAGGCGAGGTATACCGGCTACCGTCACATCGGCCTGACGCGCAGGAAGAGTAACCTTAGGGCGATCGAGGCCCAACCGGTAGAGCGGAAGGCCATAATTGTGGATCAAGGACCTAAAGTTGAGGATAGCTCGAATATTCTCGAGCCGTGCGACCTCTTGTCCTCTGAAGAGCACGCGCGGGTTTTTCAGCACGACGCTTAGGCGCGAGCCGATATCGAGCTGGGTCCCGCTTATCTGGATATCGCATCCGGTGCGCTGATGAATCTGGGCAAGGGCGAGTTCAGCGATCCGGCGTTGGTTATGGTAGACGAAGAATGCCGCAGCGACGATGACCGCAAAGATCGTCAGCAGTGCGTACCCGAGCAGGCGAAGGGCTCTCATGCGAGCACCTTTCGTTGCCGCAGATCTGAAACTCCCCGGCCGGAAACCGGCTGGGGAGTTTGATTAGTCTGTACCGGCAGGCTGCGGCGCGGGTGCGTTCTCACTCCATCCTGCGCGATGCTTGCTGCGCAGAGCGGTCTTGAGAGTCCGATTGCGGATTCGGACGGATTTGGGCGTGAGTTCGACCAGCTCTTCTTCGTCGATCCATTCGAGCGCAGCGTCGAGTCCCATAACGCGCGGGGGCGTGAGCCGGATCGCTTCGTCGTGACCGGCAGCGCGAATATTGGTGAGCTTCTTTTCACGGCACACGTTGACCGGCAGATTGGTTTCACGTGAATACTCACCGACGATCATCCCCTCGTAAACTGGCTCGCCTGCGCCGATAAAGAACCGCCCGCGCTCCTGCAGATGGAAAATTGCGTAGCCCGTCGCGAGGCCGTCGCGATCGGAGATCATTGCCCCATTTTGGCGCGTCTTGATCGTTCCGCACCATGGAGCGTAGCCGTTGAAGACCGAATGCATCAGGCCAGTTCCGCGCGTTTCCGTCAGGAAACGACCGCGGAAGCCGATAAGCCCGCGAGAGGGAGCTTCATATTCGAGGCGGGTGCGACCGCTCGCATGGGTCACCATCGAGCGCATCCGACCCTTCGCGCTCGCCAGCAACTGCGTTACCGTTCCAACCGAGTCCTCGGGGATATCGATAACCAGCAGCTCCATTGGTTCGAGCAGGTTCCCATTCTCGTCCTGCTTCGTAAGTACCGTGGGCTTGGAGACCTGGACTTCGTAGCCTTCGCGGCGCATCGTTTCCAGGATCACTGCTAGCTGCAATTCGCCGCGACCCATCACGCGCCACGATTCGGGGCTCAGCTGCTCGACTTTAACGGAAACGTTACGGCGTGATTCAAAGTCGATCCGCTCACCCAGTTTGCGCGACGTTACGAATTCGCCCTCGCGTCCCGCCCAAGGCGAGTTGTTAACCGAAAAAGTCATCGCGACCGTAGGTTCGTCGACTCGGATCGGCGGCAGCGGGCGCGGATTATCCAGGTCCGCGATCGTGTCGCCCATCTCGATCTCTTCGATCCCCGCCACCATCACGATATCGCCGGCCTGAGCCTCGTTGATCTCGACGCGCTTGAGTCCCTGCCATCCATAGAGACGGCTGATCTTGCCGGTCCCACGACGAGTCTCGCCCGAGCAGATCGAATAGGTCGTACCAACTACAAGCGAGCCGGCGACGATTCGGCCAATCGCGAGGCGACCGACATAATCGTCGTAATCGAGGTTATTAACCTGGAACTGCACCGTCGCATCCGGATCGACATCAGGACCCGGTAGATGATTCACGATCGCTTCGAACAGTGGGTGAAGATCGGTGCCCGGCTCTTCGAGCTTGAGGGTCGAGGTACCCACGCGGGCATTGGTGTAAAGCACCGGGAAGTCGAGCTGGCCTTCCTCGGCATCGAGGTCGATGAAGAGGTCGTAAACTTCGTCGAGGACCTCGGGAGCCCGTGCGTCGCTACGGTCGATTTTGTTGATACATAGGACCGCAGGGAGATGCGCTTCGAGTGCCTTGCGCAGGACGAAACGGGTCTGGGGCAGGGGCCCTTCGCAAGCGTCGACGAGAAGCAGGATACCGTCGACCATCGAGAGCGTGCGCTCGACCTCGCCGCCGAAATCGGAATGGCCCGGCGTATCAACGATATTGATACGGGTACCGTTCCAGACGATCGAGGTGTTTTTGGCCATGATCGTGATGCCGCGTTCGCGCTCCAGCGCGATCGAATCCATCACCCGTTCGGCCACCTGTTCGTTAGCACGAAAAACGCCTGACTGTCGCAGCAGCGCATCGACCAAGGTGGTTTTGCCATGATCGACGTGCGCAACGATAGCGAGATTACGAATATCCTGACGACGCATGTTTATATAAATCAACGCGCGGCCGAGCTTTAACCGTCGGTCGCGCGGCCTTCAGTCTACTTGGAGAAGGGCAGGGAGTAAACGCGATCGGAGTCCGCCCGATACGCACGACCAGAAGCTTAAGAAGAACTTAACCTCGATAGACGGCCGCGCAGCCGACGATAATCAGGATGTCGCGGCCAAGATCGACCCACGGATTCGTCGTCGAGGCGCTGGGCCCAAAGCATCCGCAATTCACGCTGAGGCCACGGAGTATCGCCGACACCAACGCGATCGAAAAGACCCCCGTCAGACAGAGCAGCGCGAAGGCGCCTAACCGCGCCGGGATGCCGGTAAGGATCAGGATACCGCTGAAGATCTCAAAAATTGGCATCGCCAGAGCGAACGGGCTTATCAGTATCGAAGGCAGAATCGCAAAGGAGTTAACGCTGTCGGCGAAACCGACCGGATCGAGGGCCTTAATCCATCCAGCGTAGATAAAGGCTGCCCCCAGGACCAAACGGGTGAGAAGGAGGGCTCCGCGCCAAAACGAGGAACGACTCGTGATGCCCATCATTGATGCTCCACTGGTTCCGAGGCTGCCGTCCACGCGTCCCAGCCGCCGGTGAAAATTCGCACCTGGCTAAAGCCGAGGGTGATCAACGCACTTGCCACCATCCGGCTGTCGTGGCACTCGCCGCCTGAGCAGTAGACGATCACTGGCGATGACTTCGATTCATCGAGCCGCGATCGCAGGTGGAGGTAGTCGCGTGCGAAGTTCGCTCGCGACAAGTTCACCGCACCAGGAATATGACCGCTGTCATAAAAGGCGCTGGTGCGTGCATCAACGATCAGTGCTTTGTGCTGAGCGACGATTTCCTTGAGTTCATCGAGTTGGACCGCATCGAGGTCACTCAAACGAAAAGCCGGTGCTGTAATCAGCTGATTGAGGTCGCTGACTAGCCGCTGCTCGGGTGAATGATAGGCGAAAGAAAGCGGCGAGCCGCGCCAAAAGTTCACCGCTAACCCGATGACGAGACTGGCGATCGCCAGGAGGATCACCCGAGTCAGGTCGGTGATCAAAGTAATTTTCATAGGGCTTACCCACTCGCGGCCTCGCGCAGATCGCCCGCGATTTTTGCCGCGTTCACCTCGTTCGCAAGGTATTGCTTCTGCGCGATTCCGTCGGCGCCGATCAGAAAGAACTCGAGGACGTGATCGACTGATCCATCGGCTTCGCGCTGACGCTTTAGTTGCAGCGCGCCCATCGCACGCTCGACGTCCGCGGGTGAGCCGGTAAGGAAGATCCAGCCGGCGCGATCCGCCCCTTGCTCCTTAGCGTAGGCGCGTAACCCCGCAGGAGTATCGTGTTCGGGATCGACCGTGATCGAGATAAACGAAACCTTCGACGAGGCTTGAGGGCCCAACTGATCGGCGATCGCTTTCATCCGGCTGGTAAGAACCAGACACGGACCGGGGCAGGTCGTATAAATGAAATCGACCAAAGCCGGTTTTCCTTTGAGCGATGCGAGCGATACCTTCTGGCCATTCTGATCGGTGAGCGTGATGTCGGTAAAGAACTCGTGATGACCGCTTACCGAGCCTTCGCCGATAGGCTCGCTATTGCTGTCGCAAGCGCTCAATTGCAGCAGGCCGCAAGCGATCAACGAAAGCATTAAGAGGTTGAGTAGCGGACGCGAAAACAGGATTGGCAATTTCACAGTAATAATTCCATTCCACTCATCCTCAATGGGGATGGGAAGTTGTCAGGACGGTTATCAAGACCCTCTGGTCGTGTGCTTCCGCGCCAGCTTGCTGGTAAGCGCGGATTTGCTCAGCCGGAGTTTGCGCTCTGCTGGGATTGCCTTCGCCCAGAGGCGACGATGCAGGTCCACATCCGGCGGAAAGCAACGCCAGCGCGCCAATTGCAGCTAAAAGCCTCAAGCTCGATATCCCTCGTATTCAGTGTTGCGCGGTTCTGGTGGCTCCAAGCAGCGTCGAGACAGCGGTCGTCAGATCTACTGCGGTTAACGTCTGATCGGCGGTGAAGTTGTCTCGCACGACGCCGTTCCGATCGATGACGATAGTCACCGGCAGGCTGCTGGGGCTGCCGAAACCATTGCTGGTTGCGTTGCTAAGCAAGCCTGCCGGAAAGGTGTACGAATTCATCTCCTTGGCCGCCGCGCTTTCGTCGCGCGGTCGATCGGCGCTTACTGCGATTACGCTAAAACCGTCGGCGCGATAGTGCTTGTAGACTTCCTCCAGCGCCGGCATCTCGGCGCGACAAGCTGGGCACCAGCTCGCCCATAGGTGGATTATAACCACCTTTCCGCGCTCCGCGTTCAGATCGAACGTCTCGCCATTCAGCGTTGGCAAGACCAGCGCAGGCGCCGGTTGCCCGACCGTTGCTGAGAACGCAAACGACGCTTGAGGGCTCGCCAACAAAAGAACCAGCACGCAGCGCACCATCCACCTAGACGGCATACTAAGCTCCTAGAAATCGTAGCTCACGATCGTCTTGAACATCACTGGTGCCGTGATCTGGTTTCCGTTCATATTTTGGAAGAGCGGAAACTCGACATCGCCGTAGAGACGAACCGTGTTAACTTTAATCTCACCGCCGGGTGCCAAAAGTAATCGAGTGTAGCCCGTGTTCTGGGGGCTGGCCTGCGATTGGCTATCGCGCACGCGGTCCGATAGCTTGAGACTTAACATCGGCGCGGTCTCTTTGAGAAAGCCGAATTCACCAAAATTATAGGACGAACCGAGAGCGCCATCGAACTCGCGGCCAGGTTTATAATGGTCCTGGGTGAAGACCGGTAGGTCGTACAAACCCTGGCCAAACCAGGTAAAGGAACGACCGGCGAGGCTGAAGGGCAGGTTGCCGAGCTTGTAGGCGCCGAACAGAAGGTCGGTGCTACCGGTGCCTATCTGGGTATCACGATCGGCCTGAGGATAGGACCACCATCCGCTGGGAACCTTCACGCCACCGAGGAGGCCGAGCGACATATCTTCCGAAAGCCCGGTGTACATCCCCATCAGGCGGATATCGCCGATCGAACTAAAATTAGTGCGCGCGATATTTCCGTCGTCATTAACGGATTTGAAATAGCGGTACCAGTAAGGTAACTCAAGTTCGACACCCCAGTCGCGATTGAACATGTATTGCGCACCCATCGTCATGAAATGAGTGCGAAGGATCTTGTCGTCATTCTTACCGGACGAAGCGATCTCCGTCGCGTGCCAGTTCAGGTACTGGTTCATGTAGTCGTATTCAAACCAGACAGTTCCCCCCGCTCCCTGTGGAAAGAGCGAAGATGTTCCTACCTCAAACACGCCGCAGCCGCAGGCGCAGGCCCAGCTCAGTCCCGGTATCAGAGCCAAGAGAACGAGCGTCAAACCGAGCAGGGCGGCGGCACTCCTTCGTAGGCCGTGCTTTCGATCACTTAAGGAAGCACGAAATAAATCGCAATTAGGGCAATTCACTGTCGCAATTCTCCATCCAATTCCGCTTGCGCGGGCAAACCTTCACGACACTGGCCACGCGAAGGCATCGCCTGACCAAAAAATACTATTAGCCGACTAGACTAACGATTTAGGTGGTGGCGGTGAGGGCGGATCGGAAAAGCGTGCTTCGAATGCTGCAACCATGAAATCGGCCTGCACTGAAAAGATCGGAGCAAAGGCGACCGCATGAGTCGGGATTAGCGGAGTTGCAGACTGAATCGACGAATGATTGGTTACCTGTACCGGCGTGCAAATATCCAGAGTGAAAGCTGGACGGGAACTCGTAGGAGAGCCTAATGCGACGATCGGCAGTCCAGTGATTAGCATGCTAATCGCGAGAATCAGGGCAATCGAAGATTTTTCGCTGCTTCTCAAAACTGCTGACTCGCTTGCTTGAGGTCGGCGACCTTGATCTCGATATGATCGTGGCTCTGTTTACTGGGCAGCGCCACGGGCACACAGGAACCTTCGCCACGCTCGACGTCGGCGAGCTTATACTTATTGCCGCAGACCCGGCAGATCAATTCCCCGTCCGCGGTAGCGTAGCCCTTGTGGAATTTACCGCACTGCCGGCAGCCGTCGAGAATCGAATGAACCTGGCCACTTTCGTCACGGGCAAGGACGAAGCGCAGATGGTCGCCCGCTTCGTCGCGATAGCAGAAAAAACTGGCGGTACCGGGCGCGAGCTTCGCCATCGCGACCGTAAGCTTGTCGCCGCCGGTAATCGTGGTGCATGAGGGTTGCGACACCGAAACGGCTATCGCTGCGGCGGAGATCACGCCCGCAGCGCCTAGCAGTATCAAGTTGCGCTTCCTGCGTTTCATTAAGCCCTCATGGTCGCATCAATTACTAAACCCAGCAATGGCGGAGCGCTAGCTACTTCACCTGCAGGGTCTTGATATACGCCACTATCGCATCGATACGCGCCTTGGCCTTGGCCTCGCTCTCAGGCGTGAACTCTTTGCCTTCTTCCTGGAACTTTACGCCCCAGAACGGCATATCGAACCGCTTATGCGACGGTACCTGCGCTCTACCATCGATTGAATCCGCCACCTGTTGTGCAGGAAACTCACCACCATTGCGAGCCGCTATCGTAGTGAGATCGGCGGGCTTCATCCCGGGAATCACGTTCAAATTGGGCCCGCCGCCTTTGCCATCTTTGCCGTGGCAATCAGCGCAGTTCTCCAGATAATCGGCCTTCCCCGCAGCCATCACCGCGGACGACGCCGGAGCTGCAGCTTGAGCCATCGCTGTATCAGCGGTGATCGCCATAGCCATAAGGGAAGCGATCGCGCCGATTAGCAGAAGTGACTTCGGCTTGAAAAGCATAGAGGACAATCTCACCATTACGTCACCTTCCCGGACAGGTTAATGAGCTGCTACCGAGGCACCGCCGTTGGCAGTGCGTTTCAATTCGGCCATCACTTTGCGAGCGTGATCCTGGAGGACGGTGCCTTCGAAGAAATCAGGATCCATCCCGCAGTGCAGCTTTATCGGATTCGTGAAGACAAAGTCACGAAAATCCTCTTCGGTCATCAGGCCGTGCTCGACCCCTTCATACGCCTCCACCGCCGCGTCCCGCATATCAAGCAGGTCATAGTGACCGAGGTCTGATCCATAGATCGCATTGAGCCGCGCTCCATGTGGGTTACGCTTGCTATCGAAGGCCCACGAGGTCACGCGATCGTCGCCCTCGCAGCCGAAGAAGAAGCTCGGGATAAAGCGATCGTAGACGTCCTGCGCCGTTTCGATTCCCGCATGACGCCATTCGTCCCATTCGGAAGGATCGCCGCCGCCCCCGCCTTCGAGTTCGGAGAGAAACAGCTCGCCGTCGAGCCGCCCCTTGGTGAACTCATCGCCATACTCGCGGCAAAGCTGCCGAAAGAGTTCGCGGTCGATATTCTTCGGATTGACGTTGTCGAGCGTTCTGATATTGCGCTTGTGCCAGCGCTCGTAGAGCGAGCAATAGAGACTGACGGCCCAGCCAACACCACCTTCTTTGAAGGCAAATTTCAGCGTTGGGAAACGTCGCGTGACACCGCTGAAGAAGAGCGCCTTGCAGATTCCATCGGCGGCCGCCGCGAAGTGGCCGATCTGGTTGTACATGAAGCTGGAGATCGAGGTACGCATCCCCCAGTTCAAGCCGAACGAATGGAACGACGGAGTGATCTTCAACTCCACGCACTTCGCCCAGACGGGATCGTAGTCGTACTCGCTGTCGAGGCAGAGGTTATCCATCCAGGTGAGATGGCGCGCCATCTCGGGAGCCTGCCGCGCGAGCGCCGGGATCGGTCGGCGCACGAACGCTGCCATCATAGCGACTTTGAGGCCGAGCTTCTTGGCGTGCTCAAGCTCCTCGATCGCCTCGGCCGGCGTATTCATCGGGACACAGGCCGCAGGCGTAATCCGATCGGAGTACTCGCGGAAAATTTGAGCGTGATAGTTATTGAAAGCGCGACACACCACGCGGCGCAGTTCGTCGTCGCCGATATGCGGCGCAAAGAGCCCCTGGCTCGGATTGAGGATCGTGAAATCGAGCCCCATTTCGTCCAACCGCTTGTGCATCAGGCGGGGCAGGGCAGCCGTCGCGCGGTCGTAGGTATTCTTCGCCGGATAGGGCCAGAAGACCGGGCGCGGCGCACGATGATCCCGGCGCTCTTCAGGCGTCAGATGGTTCCAGCGGAAATAAAAGGCAGTATCGAAAGCCGTCTTGTAGCGCTCAAGAATATGCGAGCCGCCAACATCACGGATATAGTCCAGCAGCGCCGGCTCGAATTCGACCACGTGGCCGTCAGAATCGATAATCGGATGGCCTACGCGCTTGCGTATCTCTGCAGAACTGATTCCGGTCGAATTGCTCATACTAATGTCGATCTCCAGCAACGAACTCGCTAAGAAATCTGCCAGTCGCTGCCGACCGACACAATCTTTACCTGGTCGCGCTTAAGGGCGCAGTTCGTAGAGCACGGCGAAGTCGTCCTTGACCGGCAGTCTCGTGAAGCGCGAGAAGCCGGCGTCAGTCGCGAGTTCGCGCGCTTTCGGCTCGCCCATCGCGACGCCGATCCCTGCCCCACCATGAGCAAGCGAGGTCGTCATGCAGTAGAGCGTACTGACGGAGTAGACCATCTTGCCCATCGGTCGGATATTTTCGCTCACCTTGTGTGAGACGTTGACCTCCTGCACCAGGTAGGTGCCGTCCGGTTTCAACGCATGCCGGATTCCCTTCATCAGGCCGAGCGGATCGACCGCGTCGTGCACTACGTCGAAAGTGGAGACGAAATCGTATTTCGCTTCGGGCAGAGACGATCCGTTGGCGACTTCGAATGATACGCGATCGGCGACGCCCGCCTCCTGTGCGTTGCGCCGCGCCCGCTCGATCGATTCGGCGTGGACGTCGTACCCGACCATCCGGGCCTTCGGATAGGCCTGCGCAATCATGATCGCGGCGAGCCCGCCGCCGCATCCGACGTCGGCACCGATACCACCGGCGCTCAGCACCTCAACGACCTGCGGCATCGAGGGGATCCACTTGCGCATCAGCTTATGGAGATAGCGGGTGCGTGAATTACGTTGGGCGGCTTCGAAGAACGAAGGCGGATATTCGGCCTGCGTCACGCCTTTGCCGGTTTTGAAGGCTTCGGCGACTTTCGGCGCGACGGTCACGGCCGCTTGCGCCATCT
>Ga0335071_10006995_pt1 | contig 11640 bp, 10 predicted proteins | sample Lox_Sample_15_FD_206724 | JGI IMG/M metagenome (GOLD analysis project Ga0335071, IMG submission 206724) | Soil microbial communities from Loxahatchee National Wildlife Refuge, Florida, United States - Lox_Sample_1.5 | ecosystem: Environmental > Terrestrial > Soil > Wetlands | place: USA...
ACCAGTTGGCCCGGATACAAGTTGACGCCCTTCGGCTTTTCGCGAACCCGGAAGATCACCGGCAATACTCTCAGGTCCACGCGCTCCTGCCGCTGGTCGGAAAGCTCGATCTTCGGCGACACGATGGGTTGCGTCCGGACGTATTCGAGCGGGATCTTCACGTCGGAACCGCGCACCGACAACTGCGCTTTCATCTTGCGCGGGTCAGGAAGCCGCGGTACCAGAATCTCGTCTACGTAGCAACGCACGTTCAGCCGCTCGGAAGGAGTCCCGAGGACGAGCACCGGGCCCATGCCCTGCGTGTACGAATCGTACGCGCCCTGCGGCGAAACGTAGCTGCCCACGATCGGACGGATCGCCAGCACGACCGCGTCCTTGGGCGCCCGCAGCGTATATTTCGCGAGCAGCGCACTCGCCGAGTTGTACGACTTGAACAGCGCGTTGGCCTGCTTCTCCTGATTGCGGACCTCGTACACCCACGCTCCCGCCTTCGTCAAATCGCGCTGCCGGCACGCCACCTCCAGGTTGGCTTTGGCTGTCGCGACCGCATTCAACGCGCCGTCCAACGCGTCTTTGCTAACCGTCTTCGGGTTCAGATCGTAGGCGGCCTGCTGTTTGTCGAGCGAGTCCTGAGCGGTCTTCAAAGCTGCTTGCGCGGAAACAACCTGCGCTTCCGCGACGTCCAAGGTTTCCTTGCGCGGCTGCGCCTTCAGTTCCTCGAGCAGGGTGGATGCGGCTTGCGCTTGCGACTCCAGTTGCTCCACGGTCGCGCGTTGGACGGAATCGTCGATCGCGAGCAACGCGTCGCCCTTCCTCACTTCCTGCCCCTCGGCCACCAGAATCTGCTGCACCGTTCCCGCCACTTCGGGATAAACATTGATGTTCGCCCCGCTGGTCTGATCGCTTTCCAGGATTCCGTTGGCGTAGATACCGCTGCGGTACGGATTGACGGCCGGGCTGAAGGCCGGAGGCAAAGGCGGCTGCGTGGTGCCGGAAAGGTAGGCGGCAACGCCCCCGCCAAGAACGCCGATCGCAGCAAGTGCAAACAGTAGTTTGTTCTTCATGCGTCACCTTTCTGCAATAAGCGGCCGTCCTCCATCTTCAAAATCCGCGAAGCGAACTCGAAAATCCGGTTATCGTGGGTGACCACCACGATGCAGCGGTTCTCGTTCAGCAAATTGCGATGCACGAAACCTACGACGGTGTGCCCGGTGTCTCCGTCCAAGGACGCCGTGGGCTCATCCATGATCAGGATGTCGGGTTGGCTCACGATCGCCCTGGCAATCGCCACGCGCTGTTGTTCGCCGCCGCTGAGCTTCACCGGTGGCAGCCCGGCCCGCGCCTTCAGACCCACGATGTCCAGGCATTCGATGGCTTGTTTCAGGGATTCGCCCCAGTCCTTCTTCCGCAGGATCAGCGGAATCGCCACATTCTCCGCCGTCGTCAGCCGCGGAAAGAGATGATAGTCCTGAAAAACGAAGCCGATCTTCTGCAGCCGGAAGTCGGCGAGCTGGTCGGCGCTGAGCTTCCAAACGTCGACACCCTCGACGGAAACCGTCCCGGAGTCCGGTCGCAGAATTCCGGACAACACGCTCAGCAACGTCGTTTTTCCACTTCCGGACGGCCCGACGATGTAGACCATCTCGCCAAAATTCGCTTCCAGGGCCACCCCACGCAGCGCCAGCGTCCTCGCATCCCCCACTCCGAAGGACTTCGTCACCCCATCCGCCTTGATTGCTACGCCCGGCATAAATCAGCCTCGGAAAATATCGAACGGCTCGATCCGCAGCACTCTTCGCGCCCCGAAGTACGCCGAAACCGCCGCAATCACCAGGACCATCGCAAGCGACAGCCCCAGATTGAAGTACGTGATCATCGCGAAATAATCCGGCAGCCTCCACTTGGCGATCCAGATCAAAAGCGTGCAGATCCCAACACCCAGCCCATAGCCGGTCAGCGACGTAAAGGTCGCCTGGAACAGGACCATGCCCACCAGCTCCCGGCTCCTGGTGCCGATCGCCTTCAGAGCACCGAACCTCTCCAGGTTCTCCAGGATGAATGTATAAAACGTCTGGCCTGAAATCGACAGCCCGACGATGAAACTGATCACCGTCATGATCAGGATGTTGGTCCCCATGCCGGTCTGGTAGACGTAGAAATCCTTGATCCGCTGCATGAACTCTCCTTTGGTTACGGCCAGGTAGCCCAACGCCCGTACCTGCTGTTTGATAGCCTGCACATCGCTCGCGCTCTTCGGCTCCACCAGCACGTAGGAGGTCGTGTAGCGCGGATTGGGAATGTACTGAATGGCCCGGTTGTAGGTCGTGTACAACGTCGGTATCCCGAACAGCCCCGATGCCGCTACCTTGGCGATTCCCACCACGACGCCGCGATGGTCGTTCAGTTGAAACTCAGTACCCAGGTGCGGGCTGCCGAACTTCACGAAGTCGGCGTCATGGACCACAATGAAGCCGTTCTCCGCGTAGATATCTTTGATGTTCCCTTCCATCAGTTCGGGCCGGCCGAACAAGCTGGTGTCGTCCAGGCCCAACACGGACACGTACTGAAAGGTCCCGTCGGCCAGCTTCACCAGCGCTCCACTGGAATACAGAGGCACCGCGTACTTCACGCCCGGCATGCTGCGCACCGCGTCCAGGACGTAGGTCGGCATGCCGATCGTGTAAGCCACGGTTTGGACGGCGGGGTCCATGATCCACAGGGAAGCGCCGATGTTGGTCACCGTGGCAAACGAGTGATACAGGACGCCGACGAACATCGACGTGGCAAACATCATTCCAAACACGGCAAAGGTATTGCCCACCAGCAGCGCCGTGAACTTCGCCTTGTCATTCACCAGCAGCTTGTACGCGAGCTTGAGGATCCCTCTCATCGCCGTTTGCCGGATGGAATCTTAGGCCCCTGATCCGCTGCCGGAATTCCCGGAACCCAGACCTTTGCCGGCACCATCAGATCCATCTCGCGCGCCTTGGCCTTGACGGTCACTTCCTGCAGGGTGCCGGTTGCTGCGGCTGAGTTCACGCGAAACTCCAACAGGTACTGATTCGCCAGGTGCTCCGCGATGTCGGCCAGGAACGGCGCGAGCGAAGGCAGCGGGCCCAGGCCCAGGAAATAGGCTTCTCCGCCAGTCTCAAAGGCGACGTGCGCAAGCTGCACTTGCCCCGCGTAGGCCTTGGATATGTCGGTGGCGAGGTAGTCCGCGCTCGGATGATAGATGGCGTGGATGGTCACCCGGGCGCGTTGCGCGGCCGCAATGGCCTCTTCCGCCATGGGGTCCCGCGGCTTCTCGGCTCGGGCCGGATCCATGCCGTTCGACACGATTAGCACCACGTGGCGTTTGTGGTCCGCACTCCAGCCCTGGATCAGCTCCGTGAGCGGGCCAAAGGGATTCGAGGGACTGCTCCCCGTTGGCGTGGCAAGCGCGTTCACCGCGCGCCCCCGGTCCAGCGTCGGCTTCTCGGCAATGACAAGGCGCCCATCCTGGATGTAGGCAACACCGATCGCGGTCGTCGGCGGTTGCGACCCGATGAATCGCCGCAGCTCTTCAAACTTGTTGCCCGGCTCGCAGTTCGAGCAGTTGTCCACCAGGAGAAACAGTTCGAGTCCGGCCCGGTCGCCACGCAGCGGAACTAGATTCGTCACCGGTAGTTCCTCGTCTTTTTGCGTGATGACCAAGTCATTGGGAGTCAATAATGGTGGCTTCTCTGCGTAAATGTGGCCCATCGTCACTATCATTTGCACGGGTGGGCCGGGAGGTTCGCTCTTGGCCCCGATCAGCAGCGTACAAACAAACGTCAACCCGATGAATCTAAGAACCCTGTTCATCTCGACCTCCTGAATCCACCCTGCTGATGTGCACTCGGCACGCCAAAGCCGTCCTTTACAAGCCTTTACGGGCGATCCGCTGGTGCTGCAACGAAGGGCATTCGCAAAAGCGCGAGCGAGGGTCGGAACCCACGCTGCGAGGCCCAGGATTCTGGCCCATAGCCCCCTCCCAGACCTGCGCGTTATGACCCAGCGGAATGAACCTCTACGAATAATCCACCTGCGCTACCCTGATAGAGCGGAGGAGTTCCATGAGCAAGCTGGCTCTCGCCCTGTTCGCCGTTTCCCTGCCTGTATTCAGCGCCGATGAGGCCCTGCCGAACGCCGAAACCGTCCTCAAGCATTGGGTCGAAGCCACCGGCGGCACCTCCGCCTGGGAATCCCGGCACAACATGGTTCAGCATGGCGCCATCGATTTCACCGGCCGCGGGTTGAAAGGTACGCTCACCATCTACGAAGCCGTTCCCAACAAGAACCTGGAAGTGATCGAACTGCCGGGCATCGGCAAAATCGAGTCGGGAAGCAATGGCGAAGTGGCGTGGGAAAACTCCGCACTGCAAGGCCCGCGCATCAAACAAGGCATCGAAAGAACCAACGCGCTGCGCGACGGAACCTTCAACGCATCGTTGTACTGGCAGAAGCTGTACGCCAAGGCCGAGACCACTGGCGCGGAAACCGTAGAAGGCCACGAGTGCTATAAGATCGTGCTCACTCCTACCGAAGGCCAGGCCACTACCGAGTTCTACGACAAGAAATCCGGCCTGCTCATCAAGACCTCGGCCACGCGCACAACCCAAATGGGCGACATCTCCGGCGAAGTCGTTTACGCTGACTACCGCAAAGAAGGCGATATCCTCGCGCCGCATCGATTGATCAACCGGTTCGCTCAGCAGGAATTCGAGATTTCGATCCAGAGCATCGAATCCAACGTCGATTTGCCCGACAATCGTTTCGACTTGCCTCCCGAAGTGCAGGCCTTGTTGAAAAAACCGGCCGCCGCAGCTCCCGCGCCGTCCCTGCCTCAGGCCACCCCCGCCGTGAGCCCGAACGCCGGCAAGCTCACCGTGTACATGGCCGGCAACCAGGTGGCGAGCGAGAGCTACACCGTTCAGAGGTCCAACGGCCGCATCGACATCGCCGGCTCCGGCAACGCGACCCTCGGCACCATGAAGGTCGACATCGACAAGTTCGAAGTCATCACGAATGACAAGTACGAGCCGTTGGAAGCCTCCGCCAAAGGCTCCCTGGGCCAGATCCATATGAGTGTGAAAACGTCCTTCGCGGGCGGCAAAGCCAGGAACGAATCCGACACCGGCCAAGGCTCACAAACCAAGGAAGACACCGTCCACACCGACGCGGTGGTGGTCAACTCCAACTTGCCCCTCTATCCTTGGACCGCGCTGGCGATGCGCGCCAGTTTCGCCAACCACGATCCGCAGCCGTTCCCGATCTATGTGCTTGGCCAGTCGGAGGTCATGGCTAACCTCGTGTACCAGGGTCGTGAGAAAGTGGATTTCCAGGGGCAAGCCACGGAACTGCATCATTTGAGCGTCACGGGCTCCACGCCACAGGGCCAGCCCATGAGCATGGACCTGTGGGTGGACGACAGCCGCAAACTGATCAAGCTCGCTGTTCCTTCGCAAGGCGTGGAAGCGTATCAGGAAGGTTATGCGCCGAAGTCTGGCGCCACGGCGTCGAACTAGCGATTGGAATCGCGATCCATGAGTTCACCCGAACTTCTTCCCAGCAGGCCGGACTCTGGCTTTCAGGCAGCTTTGGATGCGTACCTGGCCGCGATCCAGGACATTGCCGACACGGTTGTCACGATTCGTCCGGAAATCTCCGAGGCCTGCCAACGCCAGCTCCTGCAACTTCGCGAGCGCGTCGGGTTGGATCCCAGCCCCGAAACGCTCGAGGCGGCTCGCACGCTGCTGCATCATCTGTTGGAGGATTTCTGGGAACAGGCGCGTCATTACAACCAAAGCCTGGCGCGGGACCTGAATCAGACGCTGGCCATCGTCGCCCAGTCGGAGGATTCCCGTACCGTGCGGAGCGTGCACTACGTCGAACGCTTGGTGGATTTTGTCGAACAGATGGAGGCCGCCGTAAGTTCGGGCGATTTGACCTGGCTGGCGAGCCAGGCCGGGAACCTGCGCAGCTTCGCCGAGTCCATCGAGCTTGACAGCCGCGATGCTTACCGCGATTTGCATGAGAATCTCAGGGACGTCCAGCGCCGATTGAAGGAAGCCGAGCTCAAAGCCAGCCTCGATCCGCTGACCGGCGTCTCCAACCGCCGGGAGTTCGACCGCCAGCTCGCCGCGCGCATCGAAACCAAGCGCCCCTTCTGCGTGCTCCTGTTCGACCTGGATGAATTCAAGAAAGTGAACGACCGGCTGGGCCATCTCTACGGCGACGAGTTATTGAAACAGTTGGGCGCGCGCTTGAGCGGCCAGGTCCGTTCGCGCGACTTCGTGTGCCGCTGGGGCGGCGACGAGTTTGTCGCCATTCTCGATTGCGAGCTGCCCCAAGCGGAGGCGCGTGCGCGTCAGATCGCCCAATGGCTCAATGGCCCGTACCGCATCTCCGCCGACGGCCACGAAATCCGCGTGGAGGTGGCCGTGTCCGTCGGATTTGCCCAGTACCAGCCCGGCGAATCCGCCGAACAGCTCTTTCGCCGCGTCGACGAACAGATGTACCAGCACAAACCCAAAGCAACGTCCGGGTAGTTTCCGAGCAGCTCCAACCCCTGTGCGTTTGTACTACTTTGTATTGGAAGGACACCCGCTAGTTTGCAAACCCTGACCAACGCCGGTGTGCTCGTAACGGGAGCGGGACGGGGCATCGGAAAGCGGCTGGCCATCGGATTCGCCACCGCCGGTAACCGCGTCGCGCTGCTGGCACGCAGCAAGGCCGAACTGGATCTCGCGCACCTGGAAATCGAACATGCCGGCGGAAACGCGCTGCGCATTCGCGCCGACGTGACCGATTACGAGCAAGTGGCCGCGTCCGTGGACCGCATGCGCGTCCATTACGGCGAAGTGGATGTGCTGATTTGCGCCGCCGCGGTTCCCGGACCCATCGGCCCGTTTGTGGATCAATCTCCAAAGGCGTGGGCCGAGACCATCCACGTCAACCTGCTGGGCGTCATGAACGCCTGCAAAGCGGTGCTGCCGCACATGATCGAGCGGCGTGCCGGCAAGATCATCGTGCTGAGCGGGTCCGGCGCCACCACGGCGCGTCCCAATTTTTCGGCCTATGCGGCCTCGAAGGCCGGCGTGGTGCGCCTGGTGGAAACGATCGCCGAAGAAATCCGCGATCATAATGTCCAGATTAACTGCATGGGTCCCGGCGGCACCTACACGCACATGACCGATGAGGTCTTGCGCGCCGGCGACCGCGCAGGCTGGAAAGAAACCGAGGAAGCGCTGGAAATCCGCCGCACCGGCGGAGTGGCGCCCGAAAAGCAGATCCAGCTCGCTTTATTCCTGGCGTCCGAACAATCCAACCACATTAGCGGCAAGCTGATTCACGTTTCCGACGATTGGAAAAAGCTGAAGAACGACAACGTGCATCCCGACGTCTACACCCTCCGCCGCATCCAGAAAGCCTAGTCCCCAGCCCCCAGCCCCTGCCTCTTCAGCTGCCCGCAGGCAGCAAAGATGTCGCGACCGCGCGGCTTCCGCACAAAGCATGGCATGGCCCGCCGCACAATCGCCTGAAACGCCTGGACCCGCTCCGGTTCCGGTGTTTTGAAATCGATCCCCGGCCCCGGATTCAGCGCGATCAGGTTCACCTTGGCGTTCAAATGCGCCAGCAGCTTCACCACACGCCGCGCGTCGGCGTCGGAATCGTTGACGCCCTTCAGCAGCACGTACTCAAAAGTCAGCTTCTCCCACGGCCGCAGCGGATAAGCTTTGCAAGCCGCCAGCAGATCCTTCAGCGAGTACTTGCGCGTGATGGGCATCAGCTCTCGCCGCTGCTCCTCGGTGGACGCGTTCAACGAAATCGCCAGCTTCGGCCGGACCGGCTCGCGGCCCAGCTCCTCGATCTTCGGCACGATCCCCGCCGTCGACAGCGTGATCCGCTTTGGCGACAAGCCGATCCCCGCCGGATCGGTCAGCAGCCGGGTGGCTTTGATCACGTTCGCGAGGTTCAGCAGCGGCTCGCCCATCCCCATCATGACGATGTTCAGGCGGTCCGCCGGCGTCGAGATCTGGTGCGTTTGCATTACGAAAAGCACCTGGCCGACGATCTCACCCGCCGTCAGGTTCCTCTCCAGGCCCATCAGTGCTGTCAGGCAGAACTGGCAGTTCACGGGGCAGCCTACCTGGCTCGAGATGCAAATCGTGTCCCGGCCCTCCTCCGGCATTAGCACCGTTTCCACAGTCCGGCCGTCGTCCAGCTTCAACAGGTAGCGGCGCGTTTCGTCGGTGGAATGGTATTCGGCGGCGGGCTCGGGGAGGCCCACGGCTAGCCGAGAAGCCAATTCTTTTCTTAAAGTTGCAGGGAAGGTGGTGATCTGAACCAGATCCGAGACCCGCTGGCGGTAGACAGCCTCGTAGAGTTGCCGGGCGCGAAATGCCGGTTGGCCCTGTCCCAGGGCCTGTTGTAGGTCCGGAAGTTCAAGCCCTACAATAGTTTGCGCCACATCCTGAGTATATCACGCGAGGTCTCCGGAACCGCGTTAAGATGGAAGTAATGGCAGGAGCAGTCACAACCATCCGCGATATCGAGACCACCACTCTGGCGAATGGCGTCCGGGTGATCAGCGAAGAGATGACCCACGTCCGGTCGGTCTCGCTGGGCGTTTGGATCCAGACCGGCTCGCGCCGCGAAACCGCCGAAGAAAATGGAATCTCGCACTTCATCGAGCACATGGTCTTCAAGGGGACCAAGAACCGCTCCGCCGAAGACATCGCGCGTTCCGTCGACTCCATCGGTGGCGGACTGGACGCCTTCACCGCCAAAGAGATGGTCAGCTACAACACCAAGGTTCTGGACGAGCATCTGCCGCTGGCCTTCGACGTTCTGGCCGACATGGTGCGTAACCCGCTGTTCCGCGAAGAAGATATCGAGAAGGAAAAGGGCGTCATCCTGGAAGAGCTGAAGATGGAGGTGGACAACCCCGAGTACCTCCTGCACGAGATCTTTTCCAGCAATTTCTGGAAGGACCATCCGCTCGGCAAGCCGATCCTCGGCACCAAGGACACGGTGAAGCGCTTCGATCGCGACATGATCGGCGACTATTACCGGCGCTACTATTCGCCGTCGAACATCCTGATCACCGCGGCCGGCAATTTGAAACATAAGCACTTGATCGAGCTGGCCAGCAGCCATTTCGAAGATCTGAAGATGAACGGCTCGCTCCAGCCCGATGTTGCGCCGGTGCCGCATGCGCGTCTGGTGTTCCGCAACAAGACCTCGCTCGAGCAGACGCATCTTTACATCGGCGTTCCGGCGTACCCGTTCTCGCACGAGCGCCGGTTTGCCTGCTGGGCGCTGAACACGGTACTGGGCGGCGGCATGAGCTCGCGTCTGTTCCAGAACATTCGGGAAAAGCAGGGCTTAGCGTACGCGGTCTATTCCGAGCTGGCCATGTATCGGGACACCGGATGCCTGGCGATCTATGCCGGAACCGCGGTAGAGACGGCGCGAAAGGTGATTGAATTGATCGTCGCCGAGTTCCGCGATTTGAAAGAGAACCTCGTCCCCGAGGAAGAGCTGCGCCGCGCCAAGGATCACCTGAAAGGCTCCCTGATGCTGGGTCTGGAATCCACTTCCAGCCGCATGGGCAACCTGGCGCGCCAGGAGATGTACTATAAGCGCTTCTTCACTTTGGACGAGATGATCGCGAGCATCGAGTCCATCAACGCCGAACAGCTGCGCGACATCGCCCGCGAGTTCTTCGATCCGAAGAACATCACGCTCGCGATGCTGGGCAACCTGGGCGAATTTCGCGTGAAGCGCGAAGAACTGGCCTGCTGAGTTCACTGTGCACAAACTGACGCGGCTGGCGCTGGCTCTATGCGCTACTGCCGCGTCTCTTGGCGCGCTCGATCTCAAGTCACTGAAGCCACAGGGGTATGTCAGCGATTTCGCCCATGTAATGGACCCGGCTGCGCGCGCCCGGCTCGAGGCGTATTGCGGCGAGATCGAGCGGTCCACCGGCGCGCAGATGGCGATTGTGACGCTGCCTTCGCTCGACGGCAATCCCATCGAAGACGTCACGAACGACCTGTTCCGCCAATGGGGCGTCGGCAAGAAGGGCAAGGATGAAGGCATCATGCTGCTGCTGGCCATCCAGGACCGGCGCGACCGCATCGAAGTCGGCTACGGACTGGAACCGATTCTTCCCGACGGATTCGATGGCGGCATCCTTCGCAGCATTCAGCCGCTTCTGCGGCAAGGCGCTTACCCGCAGGCGATGATCGCCGCAGCTCAGCAGATGGGAGCGGAAATCGCCCGCGCTAAAGGTGTCACGCTGGAGAATCAGCCGCGCTTCCGAGTCCGCGAGCGCCCAGTCAGCAGAGGCGGGGGTCTGCCGTGGCCCGTTATCCTCATCGGCATCGTCGTTCTCCTGTTCCTGCTGCGCGCCGGAGGGGGCGGTGGCGGCGGTTTCTTGGCCGGAATGATTCTCGGTAATCTATTAGGACGCGGCGGACGAGGCGGCGGCTGGGGCGGAGGAGGCTTTGGAGGCTACGACTCGGGCGGCGGCGGTGGCGGAGGATTTGGCGGATTCGGAGGAGGCGACTCGGGCGGCGGCGGCGCCTCCGGTAGCTGGTAAATCCAATGGACAAAAAGCTCCAGGAATTGGTGGATCGTCTGCGCGAGGCCCAGCGCGATCAACTGGTCTCCGTCATCCTTTATGGCTCGGCGGCGGGAAGCAGCCATCATCACAAGGCCTCCGATCTGAACGTGCTCTGCGTGCTCACCCGCGTGACGCCGGCCGAACTGGCGGCCTCGGAGCCCATCTTTGAATGGTGGCGCAAACAAGGAAACCCGTCGCCCCTGCTGCTCAGCGAAGAAGAGTTACGAACTTCGACAGATTGTTTCCCCATTGAATTTCACGACATGCAGGAGCGCCGGCGTGTTTTGTTCGGCCCCGACGTGGTACAAGATCTGGTGATCGACCGGGCGTTCTACCGGGCGCAGGTGGAAATGGAACTGCGCGCCAAGCTTCTGCGTCTTCGTCAGAAAGCGGCCGGTGTGCTCTCCGACAAACAGGCGCTGCTGCGGCTTATGGTCGAGTCGGTTTCCACGTTTCTGGTGCTGTCGCGGCACGCGCTGCTGGTTTCGGGCCTGCCGGCCTGGCATGGAAAGCACGAGGTCGTGCACCACTTATCCGCCATCGGCGTGGATGGTGCGCCGTTCGACACCTTGCTGGCGATTCGCGACGAAGTGAAGCACGCCGAAGATGTCGAGCCGGAAACGCTGTTTGCCGGCTATTTGAAGCAGATCGAAGCGTTGGTGAGGCACGTGGACGCGCTGGAGAAATGAGGTTCTCATGAAAATCGCATTAGTCGTCATCGGGGTTTTGGTCTTGATTGGTTTGGTAACGTTCGGCTGGGCTATAGGGGCGCGGAACACGCTAGTGACCGAGCGGGAGTCGGTGAACGCGGCGTGGTCGCAGGTAGACGTCGCGCTGCAACGCCGCGCCGATCTGATCCCGAACCTGGTAGAAACGGTGAAAGGCTTCGCGAAGCAGGAGCAGGCCGTGATCAAAGAGGTCACGGACGCACGAGCCGCTTTGGGTGGCGCGCGGACGCCTTCCGAGAAGATTCAAGCCAACTCGCAGTT
>Ga0335071_10006996_pt1 | contig 11640 bp, 13 predicted proteins | sample Lox_Sample_15_FD_206724 | JGI IMG/M metagenome (GOLD analysis project Ga0335071, IMG submission 206724) | Soil microbial communities from Loxahatchee National Wildlife Refuge, Florida, United States - Lox_Sample_1.5 | ecosystem: Environmental > Terrestrial > Soil > Wetlands | place: USA...
GCTCGGATCGTCGGTGAGCGGATTGCGGTACATGCCGAACAGCGAGCGGCGGGCCGCGTGCTGGGCCTTGTAGCGCTGGGTGCGCACGTAGCGGCTGCGGAAGTCGACGTGGCCGTCCTTGATGCGGAAGGCGCCGATCATGCCCTCGCCGTCGAACGGGATGTCGTGCCCGTAGATCTCCGGCTTCGGGTACTGCGGATCCGGGCCGACGCGGAAGAAGATCCCGTCCAGGTCCTTCGGCAGCGTGCCCTCCACTTCACAGTCGTACAGGTCGTTCTCGGACCGGTACACGCTGCCCCCCGCGCTGCCGCCGCCGCCGAAGCCACCGCGATCCTTCGGGAACAGCACCTCGGCCTGCGCGCTCTGCGGCAGCACCAGGCCGCCCACGGCCGCGGCGGCGCCCGCGCCCGCGCCGGCAACCGCGCCCATGAAGCCGCGGCGGCTCAATGATCCCAATGGCGCAGACGCAGGGGTGCTGGGTGGCTTGCGGCTCATGTCGGTGCTCCTCGAGGGTGTGAAGGAAAAGCCCGCGGATCATACGCCCAAAGCGGTGATCGGATAACGTCCAACTGTCACCCCGCGGGATGCTCCCCGGTTGACAGCGGCGGGCCCGCCCGGGAACATCCCCGGCGCCATCCCTGGCGCCAGATCCGAAGGACCCGACCATGAGCAACGGCTCCCCGCGCCATGACTGGACCGTGGCCGAAATCGAAGCCCTCTTTGCGCTGCCCTTCCTCGACCTGCTGCAGGAGGCGCAGCGCGTGCACCGGCTGCATTTCACGCCGAACACGGTCCAGATGAGCACGCTGCTGTCGATCAAGACCGGCGCCTGCCCCGAGGACTGTGCCTATTGCCCGCAGAGCGTCCGCTACGACACCGGACTCTCCCGCGAAGCGCTGATGGAAGTGGCGGCGGTGAGACAGAGCGCGCAGCGCGCGAAGGCGGCCGGAGCGACGCGCTTCTGCATGGGCGCGGCCTACCGCTCGCCGAAGGCCCGCGACCTCGACGTCATCTGCGCCATGGTCCGGGAGGTGCGCGACCTGGGCCTCGAGAGCTGCGCGACCCTCGGCATGCTCGAGCCGGCCCAGGCGCAGCAGCTGAAGGACGCGGGCCTGGACTACTACAACCACAACCTCGACACCTCCGAGGAGTTCTACGGCCGGATCATCACGACCCGCACCTTCCAGGACCGCCTCGACACCCTGTCCGCGGTCCGGGACGCGGGCCTGAAGGTGTGCTGCGGCGGCATCGTCGGCATGGGCGAGTCAACGCGCGACCGGGCGTCGATGCTCGCAACCCTTGCGGGGCTGCCCGAGCACCCCGAGAGCGTGCCGATCAACGAGCTCGTGCAGGTGCCGGGCACGCCGCTGCACGGTGCCGCCCCGGTGGATCCCTTCGACTTCGTCCGCACCATCGCGGTGGCCCGCCTGGTGCTGCCGCGCTCGCACGTGCGCCTGTCGGCCGGCCGCACCCAGATGAGCGACGAGATGCAGGCCCTGTGCTTCATGGCCGGCGCCAATTCCATTTTCTACGGCGAGAAGCTGCTCACCACCGGCAATCCGGACGTCGAGAAGGACTCGCGGCTGCTCGAGCGCCTCGGCCTGAGGCCGGAAGCGCCTGCGCGGGCTGCCGCGAACGCATGAAGCCGGCAGCCCTGCAGGCGGGCCTCGCGCGGCTTGCCGCGCAGCGCCTGCAGCGCCGGCGACGCACCGCGACCCCGCTCCCCGCCGAGGGGCCGGTCGTGGTCGTCGAGGGCCGGCGGCTGGTCAACTTCTGCGGCAACGACTACCTCGGGCTCGCCGGTCATCCGGCGCTCGCACAGGCGCTCTCACAGTGCGCCGCGCTCCGCGGCACCGGCAGCGGCGCCTCGCACCTGGTCACCGGCCATGGGCCCGAACACGAGCGCCTGGAGGAGGAGCTCGCGCAGTTCACCGGGCGCCGCCGCGCGCTGCTGTTCTCGACCGGGTACATGGCGAACCTCGCGGCCATCACCTGTCTCGCCTCGCGCGGCTCCCGGGTGGTCCTCGACCGGCTCTGCCATGCCTCGCTGATCGACGCCGCGCGCCTGTCGGGCGCGCGCCTGAAGCGCTTCGCGCACGCGGACGCGGCCGCGGCGAGCGCCGCCCTGCATCACGCCGCGCCCGGGGCCGACCTGCTGGTCACCGACGGCGTCTTCAGCATGGACGGGGACCTCGCGCCCCTGCTTGAGCTCGCGCAGGCGGCGCGCTCGGCCGATGCCTGTCTCATCGTGGACGATGCCCACGGGCTCGGCGTCATCGGGCGCACCGGCCGCGGCTGCCTCGAACACTTCGGCCTCGACGGCACCGCGGTGCCGATCCTCGTCGGCACGCTCGGCAAGGCCTTCGGCTGCTTCGGCGCCTTCGTGGCGGCGGACGAGGTCTACATCGAGTGGCTGCTGCAGACGGCGCGCAGCTACATCTACACGACCGCGCTGCCGCCGCCGGTCGCCGCCGCCGCGCGGGCGGCACTGGCCATCGCCGCGGCCGAAGGCTGGCGCCGCGAACGGGTGCTCGCCCTCGCCGCGCGCCTGCGGCGCGGCGCGGCCGACGCCGGCATCACGCTCCTGCCCTCGGTCTCGCCGATCCAGCCGCTGCTGCTGGGCGACAGCGGCCGGGCGCTCGCGCTGAGCGAGGCGCTGTTCGCGGCCGGGTTCTGGGTGGCGGCCATCCGCCCGCCCACGGTCCCGAAGGGCTCGGCGCGGCTGCGCATCACGCTCTCGGCGGCGCACACCGAAGCGCAGGTCGACGCCCTGATCGAAACGCTCGCCGGGGTGCTGTCGCATGCAGCCGCCTGAGGCCTTCGTCCTGGACCGCCGGGCGGTGCGCGCCGCCTTCGATCGCGCCAGCGCCACCTACGATGCCGCATCCTCGCTGCAGACCCGCGTGCGCGAGGAGCTGCTCTCGCGCCTGGACCTGATCCGCGTCAGCCCGCGGGCGGTGGTGGACCTGGGCTGCGGCACCGGCCGCGGCGCGCGCAGCCTGAAGGACCGCTACCGCGGAGCGCTCGTGATCGGCCTCGACCCCGCACCGGGCATGCTGCGCGAGGCGCGGCGCCGCAGCGGCTGGCTGCGGCCCCTGCAGATGCTCTGCGCCGACGTCTTCCAGCTGCCATTGCGCGACGGTGCGGTCGACCTCATCTTCAGCAACCTGATGCTGCAGTGGTGCGACGACCTGGACGCGGCCCTGCGCGAGATCCGGCGCGTGCTCGCGCCCGGGGGCTTCTTCGCCTTCAGCACCTTCGGCCCGGACACCCTGCGCGAGCTGCGCGCGGCCTGGGCCGCGGCCGACGGCGGCACCCATGTCAGCGGCTTTCGCGACATGCACGACATCGGCGATGCGATCCTGCGCGCGGGCCTCGCGGAGCCGGTGATGGATGTCGAGCATCTGACCCTGCTCTATCCGGACGTGGCCGCGATCTCCCGCGATCTGAAGGCCCTCGGCGCCCGCAACGCCGCCGCGGCGCGCGCACGCGGCCTCACGGGCAAGGGGCGCTGGCGCGCGATGACCGCCGCCTACGAGGCGCAGCGCCGGGACGCTCTCCTGCCCGCCACCTACGAAGTGGTCTACGGTGCCGCCTGGGGGACGCGCGGCCAGCCGGCCGCGCCGGTGACATCCGGTGAGGTGCTCATCCCGGCAAGCGCCATCCGCCGCGGACGCGGGCCGTGAACCCTCAGGGTCTCTTCATCACCGGCACGGACACCGAGGTCGGCAAGACCGTCGTGGCCCGGCTCATCGTGCGCTCGCTCGTGGCCGCCGGTGTTCGCGTGGCGGTCATGAAACCGGTGGCCGCCGGCGCCACCATGACGAGCGAGGGCCTGCGCAACGAAGACGCGCTGGCCCTCATCGCGGCGAGCAACCTGAGCCACCCCTACGGGAGCGTCAATCCCTACTGCCTCGCGGAGCCGGTGTCCCCGCACCTCGCGGCCCGCGCGGCGGGCGTGGACATCGAGCTGCCCCGGATCCGGCAGCATTTCGCGAAGCTCGGGGAGGGCGCGGACTGGGTGATCGTCGAAGGGGCCGGGGGCTGGCTCGCGCCGCTCAACGACACCGAAGTCATGGCGGACCTGGCCGCGGCGCTGGGCCTGCCGGTGCTGCTCGTCGTCGGCCTGCGCCTCGGCTGCCTGAATCACGCCCTGCTGACGGTCGCGGCGATCCGGCAGCGGGAGCTGACCCTGGCCGGCTGGATCGGCAACCACCTGGACCCGGCCTTTGCCCGTATGCCGGAGAACCTGCTCACCCTCGAGCAGCACATCGGCATGCCGCCGCTGGCCGTCATCGGGCATGACCCGGGCGGCCATGCGGGGACGCTGCTGCCGGACCTTGGCGCCGCGCTGCTGCAGTCTGCGACGCGTAAGCAGTTGACTTGAATAAAAAATCTCGCCCGGTACCATGCAGCGGTGGAATCCGCACACGCCCGCATCGTGATCGCCCCGAACTGCTCGCTCAGCGTGCGCGGCGCGGTGCTGTTCTTCGTGACGGCGTGCCTGCCGTGCTTCGGCATCGCCGGATTCCTGACCTACCTCGGGTTCTGGCCGGTGCTGCCCTTCGCGGGGCTCGAAATGCTGATCCTCGGCGTGGCGCTGCGCCTGAGCCTCGCGCGCCGTCATCACCGCCAGACCATCCTCGTTTCGGAGTCCGACGTGGCCATACAGTCGTGCATAGGTAATGTCCACAGTGAGGTTGTGTTTCCGCGGCACTGGGCTCAGGTTAAACTGCGCCGCTCAACGTCGCGCCTGCATCCGAGCCGCCTGGTCATCGAATCGCATGGGCGACGATGCGCGGTCGGTGATTTCCTGACCGAGGAAGAACGCCACGGCCTGTACGGCAGGCTGCGCGGGCTCATCGGCCGCGTCGACCAGTCGCCGGCGCTGGGCTTCGCAGGTGGGACCGATGGTTTTTGATGGCCGCAGGCCATGAGATACATATAAATGATGCGCAAAATTCTTGCCCCCCTCCTCACCCTTGCCGCACTGGCCGCAGGCGCCGCTCCGGCGCACGCCGACTCCGGCTGGAGTCTGCTGAACATGCCGCAGGGCGTGACGGCGATGTCACGGCAGATCTATGGCCTGCACATGCTGATGTTCTGGATGTGCACCGCCATCGCCCTCGTGGTCTTCAGCGTGATGGCCTACTCGATCTTCACCTTCCGCAAGTCCCGCGGCGCCGTGCCGGACACCTCGATGGTCCACAGCACGACCGTCGAGATCATCTGGACCCTCGTGCCGATCGCCATCCTCGTCGCGACCGCCGTCCCGGCCGCGACCACCCTGATCAAGACCGAGGACCTGCGCAACTCGCAGCTCACGGTCCGGGTGACCGCCTACCAGTGGGGCTGGAACTACGAATACCTGAACTCCGGGGTGAGCTTCTTCTCGCGCCTGGACCGCGCCAGCGACGCCGCGCGGCAGCTCGGCTCGGGCGTCGACGTGACCACCATTCCCCATTACCTGCTCAACGTGGACAACCCGCTCGTGGTGCCCGTCGGCACGAAGGTGCGCCTGCTGATCACGGCCAACGACGTGATCCATTCCTGGTGGGTGCCGCAGTTCGGCGTCAAGAAGGACGCCATCCCCGGCTTCGTCAACGAGGCCTGGTTCAACGTCGACGCCGACAAGCCCGGCCTGTACCGCGGCAACTGCGCCGAGCTGTGCGGCCGCGATCACGGCTTCATGCCCATCGTGGTGGACGCCCGCCCGAAGGAGGACTTCCAGAGCTGGCTGAAGGCCGAACAGCTGCAGCAGCATCCGCCTGAAGCCTCCGCGCCGGCGTCCGCACCCGCCGCGGCCGCCCCCTGACGGTCCGCGCTACCCATTAAATATCGAGACACGAACATGGCTCACAACGACCACGCCGCAACCGCCCACGACCACGATGCGCACGATCACAAGCCGCATGGCTGGCGCCGCTGGGTGTACGCCACGAACCACAAGGACATCGGCACGATGTACCTGGTGTTCGCCGGCATCAGTTTCTTCATCGGCGGCGCCATGGCGATGCTCATCCGCCTGGAGCTCTTCAAGCCCGGCATGCAGTTCCTGGATCCGCAGTTCTTCAACAGCATGACCACGATGCACGCGCTGGAGATGATCTTCGGCGCCGTGATGCCGGCCTGGACCGGGCTCGCGAACTGGATGATCCCGATGCAGGTGGGCGCGCCGGACATGGCGCTGCCGCGGCTGAACAACTTCAGCTTCTGGATCCTGCCCTTCGCCTTCACGCTGCTGCTCGCGACGCTGTTCGTGCCCGGCGGCGGCCCGGCCGGCGGCTGGACGATGTATCCGCCGCTGATGCTGCAGGGTGGCGCGGCCTTCCCGATGACGATCTTCGCCATCCACATGATGGGTATTTCGTCGATCCTGGGCGCGATCAACGTCGTCGTGACCATCATGAACCTGCGCGCGCCCGGCATGACGCTGCTGCGGATGCCGCTGTTCGTGTGGACCTGGCTGATCACCGCCTACCTGCTGATCGCCGTGATGCCGGTGCTCGCCGGCGCCGTGACGATGCTGCTGACCGATCACTTCTTCGGCACCACCTTCTTCACCGCCGCCGGCGGCGGCGATCCGGTGATGTTCCAGCACATCTTCTGGTTCTTCGGCCATCCCGAGGTGTACATCCTGATCCTGCCGGCCTTCGGCGTGGTCTCGGAGATCATCCCGACCTTCTCGCGCAAGCCGCTGTTCGGCTACGAGGCCATGGTGTACGCCACCGCCTCGATCGCCTTCCTGTCCTTCATCGTCTGGGCTCACCACATGTTCACGGTGGGCATGCCGCTCGCCGGGCAGCTGTTCTTCATGCTCTCGACCATGTTGATCGCCATCCCGACCGGCGTGAAGGTCTTCAACTGGACGGCGACCATGTACAGGGGCTCGCTTACCTTCGAGCCGCCGATGCTGTTCGCGCTCTCGTTCCTGTTCCTGTTCACCATCGGCGGCTTCTCCGGGCTGATGCTGGCCATCGTGCCCGCCGACTACCAGTACCAGGACACGTACTTCGTGGTGGCGCACTTCCACTACGTGCTGGTCCCCGGCGCGGTGTTCGCGATCATGGCCGCCATCTACTACTGGCTGCCGAAGTGGACCGGCAACATGTACGACCAGACACTCGCGAAGTGGCACTTCTGGCTGTCCACGATCTTCGTGAACGTGCTGTTCTTCCCGCAGCACTTCCTGGGCCTGGCCGGCATGCCGCGCCGCATCCCGGACTACGCCGTGCAGTTCACCGACTGGAACATGGTCTCCTCGCTCGGCGGCTTCGCCTTCGGCCTGACGCAGCTGCTGTTCCCCTACATCGTCTGGAAGTGCGTGCGCGGTGGCGCGCGCATCGGCAACCGGGCGTGGGAGGGCGCGCATGGCCTGGAGTGGGAGCTGCCCTCGCCGCCGCCGTTCCACTCCTGGACTGATCCGCCGTCGGATGCCCTCATCCAGCGCGGCGCGGCGCATTGATGTCGGCGCTCACGCCCGCGGCGTCTGACGCCGGAGCGCGCCGCCGCGGCGTGCGGCGCGCGGCGTTGCTGCTGGGCAGCGTCGCGGCCGCCTTCTACGTGGGCTTCATCGTCATGATGATCTGGCGCGGTTCGCGATGAAGCTGGAACGCGACGGCCCGGGCAAGAGCAACCGCTCGCTCGCGACGAAGCTGTTCGTGTTCGCGCTCGGCAGCTTCGGCTTCGGGTTCGCGCTCGTGCCGCTGTACAACGTGCTGTGCGCCGTGACGGGGCAGGGCGACCAGTCCTCGCTCGCGCGCGCCGCCGTCGTCACCGAGAACCCGGACCGCTCGCGCACGGTGACGGTGGACTTCCTCACCGACGTGCCGGCGAACGGCAACTGGGAGTTCCACCCGCTGGTGAAGACCATGCAGGTGCATCCGGGTCAGCTCTACCTGACCCGGTTCTACGCGCACAATCTCATGGGTCACGAGACCGTCGCCCAGGCGGTGCCGGACATTTCGCCATCGAAGGCCGCCACCTGGTTCCGCAAGACCGAGTGTTTCTGCTTTTCGCCGCAGCACTTCGGCGTCGGCCAGGAGCGGGTGATGCCGGTGCGCTTCTTCGTCGATCCGGCCCTGCCGCGCTACATCGACCGGCTGACGCTGACCTACACGTTCTACGATCCCTCGACAATGATCAAACGCGAGAAATGACCATGGCACAGGCTCACGCCCCGGACACCAGTCACTACTACGTCCCGCACGCCAGTCACTGGCCCATCATCGGGTCGGTGGCGCTGTTCTCGATCATGTTGGGCACGGTGACCTTCTTCAACGGCTGGGCGGGTCCCTGGACGCTGGTGCCGGGCCTCGCGCTCATCGCCTGCACCTTCTTCGGCTGGTTCTACTCCGTCGTCGGGGAGAACCAGCAGGGCATCTACAACACCCGCGTGGACCGGTCGTTCCGCATGGGAATGATGTGGTTCATCTTCTCCGAGGTGATGTTCTTCGCCGCCTTCTTCGGCGCGTTGTTCTATGCGCGCGTGTTCGCGACGGCCTGGCTGGGGGGCCGCTCGGTGCACATCTTCTCGAACCTGATGCTCTGGCCGCACTATGACGGCACCTGGCCGACGAACGGTCCGGGGCATGTCGGCGGCCACGCGGACGGTACCTTCGAGACGGTGCCGGCTTTCGGCCTGCCGGCCATCAACACCCTGATCCTGCTCACGAGCGGCGTGACCGTGACGATCGCGCACCACGCCCTGCGTGCCGGCAAGCGCGGCGTGCTGGCGCTGTTCCTGGCGCTGACCTTCATCCTGGGGTTCAGCTTCGTCGCGCTGCAGGCCCATGAGTACGGCGAGGCCTATCGCGAGCTCGGGCTGAAACTGAGCACCGGCATCTACGGCTCGACCTTCTTCATGCTCACCGGCTTCCACGGCCTGCACGTCACGATCGGCGCGATCATGCTGACGGTGGTGTGGCTGCGGGTGCTGCGCGGCCACTTCAGTCCCGAGAAGCACTTCGCCTTCGAGGCGGTGGCCTGGTACTGGCACTTCGTCGACGTGGTGTGGCTCGGACTCTTCGTCTTCGTCTACTGGCTCTGAGGATCCGGTCACGGCGCGTGCGGGCTGATGAGGCGCAGCGACCAGGCGATCATCAGCAGGATGAACAGGCCGACCGAGAGTCCCACGCGCAGGGCGAGTGAGCGGAACATCCTGCGCGAATCCCCGCGGGCGCTGGAAAGGTGGAACAGCGCCGAACCGAGGCTCGCGACGATGGCCACCAGCATCAGGACGATCAGGACCTTGAAAGCCGTCTGCATGCTGACCTCCGCGCGGCGCTTCAGCCGGGCTGCCGGCGGATTATAGAGCCAACGAGTCCATGTCCATCGTGAGTTTCCCCGGCCCGCGCCGCTTCGCGCCATCCTGGCCGTTCACCCTGCTGACGCTGGCGCTGTGCCTGCTGTTCGTGCGCCTCGGCCTGTGGCAGTGGGACCGTGGCACCCATCGGCAGGCGCAGTGGAACGCCTTCGCGCGCGGGGCCGATGCGCCGCTGCCGCTTGGCACGCGCAGCGTGGGTTCCCTGCCGCGCTTCCAGCGCATCGCCGTCGCGGGGACCTGGGATGCGGACCACCAGTTCCTGCTCGACAACCGCTCGCATGCGGGGCTCCCCGGCTATGAAGTGCTGACGCCCCTGCGCCTGGCGGACGGGCGGGTGCTGCTGGTCGATCGTGGCTGGGTGGCCTTCACCGGCTCGCGCGCGAAACTCCCGCCGATCGCGATCACCTCGCGGCCGGTGTCCGTGACCGGCCGGCTCGACGGGCTTCCGGTGGGGGGCCTCTCCCTGGGCCACGCGGCCCCCGGGAGCGATGCCTCCTGGCCGAAGGTCACGAGCTTCCCCACGTCCGGGGAGCTCGCCGCCGCGCTTCACCATGCGCTCGAACCCGGGATGCTGCTGCTCGATCCGGCCGGCCCCGATGGCTATGTGCGGGACTGGCAGCCGCCCGGTCTGCCGCCCCTTCGCCACTGGTCCTATGCCATCCAGTGGTGGGGATTCGCGGTGACGCTGCTGGTCATCTGGGGGATCATGAGCGCCCGGCGACAGGAGCCGAAAACCCCATGAGCAGCGTCGCCGACCCACAGCTCCACCGCCGCAATTTCCGCACGGTGTTCGCCCTGGCGGGCCTGTTCCTGCTGCCGCTGGCGCTGTCGTTCTGGCTGTACTACGGATTGCACTGGCGCCCGCCGGGAACGGCCAATCATGGCGAACTCATCGAACCGGCCCGGCCGCTGCCGCCGGTGAGCCTGCCGGATGCGGCCGGGGTCGCGCGCAGCCACCTCTTCGAGGGGCACTGGACGCTCGTGTACGTCGGCGACGGCGCCTGTGATGCGGACTGCCGCAGCACGCTCTACTTCATGCGCCAGACGCGCTTGTCGCTCAACAACGAGATGTCGCGCGTGCAGCGGGTATTTCTCGCCACGGGGGGCTGCTGCGACCGGGCGTACCTCGAGCGGGAGCATCCGGGACTGCGCGTGCTGGATGCCTCCGCCGCGGCCGCGCGGCCGCTGCTGGCGCAATTTGCGCCCCTCGGGCGCACCCGCACGCTGTACGTCGTCGATCCGCTGGGAAACCTCATGATGCGCTACGATGCGGACCTGCCGCCCTCCGGATTGCTCGCGGACCTCAAGCGGCTGCTGCAGCTGTCTCACATTGGCTGAACTCATGCTTCGGGAAGCCGACACGACCCTCACCTGGATGCGCCGGATCGCCTTCGTCGCGGTGCTGCTGGCCTTCGGCGTGGTCGTGCTCGGCGCCTACGTCCGCCTGACGATCGCGGGCCTGGGTTGCCCGGACTGGCCGGGCTGCTACGGTCATCTGGTCCCGACGCAGGGCGCGGTCGATGTGGGCAAGGCCTGGCGCGAGATGATCCACCGCTACCTTGCCGGCTCGCTCGTGGTGCTCACCCTGATCCTCGTCGTCCTGGCCTTCCTGCGCCGGCGCCGGCGCGCACCCGGCGGGAGCGCCGCGCCGTTCGCGCTCGCGTTGCTGGTGGCCGGCACGATCCTCATCCAGGCGCTGCTCGGCATGCTCACCGTGACCTGGCAGGTCGCCCCGCAGATCGTGACGCTGCATCTGCTGTTCGGCATGACCACGCTCGGGCTGCTGTGGTGGCTGTGGCTGACGCTCGATGCGCGCGTGCCGCGCGCGGCGCTGCCGGAGCTCGGACGCAGTCCGCCGGTGGGCTGGGCGCCGTCGAGCACCCTCGGCCGCGTTCCGGCCCTCGTCGCGCTGGTGGCGCTCGCCGTGCAGATCGCCTTGGGGGGCTGGACCAGCACCAACTACGCGGCCATCGGCTGCCCGGATTTTCCGACCTGCCAGGCCTCCTGGTGGCCGCACATGGACTTCGGCGACGCCTTCGTGTTGTGGCATGCGCCGACCGTGAACTACGAAGGCGGCGTGCTCGGCCTGAGCGCGCGCATCGCGATCGCCTTCACGCACCGGCTCGGTGCGATCCTCGCCACGGCCGCCCTGCTCGTCGCCGCCATCCGGGTGCTGCGCGAGCGCTCTGTGGCCCGCGCGCACGCCGCGGCCCTCGCGGTGCTCGCGGCCCTGGGGCTGCAGCTCCTCATCGGCATCTCGACGGTGATGCAGGGTTTCCCGCTGTGGCTCGCGACCGCCCACAACGGCGGCGCCG
>Ga0335071_10006997_pt1 | contig 11639 bp, 11 predicted proteins | sample Lox_Sample_15_FD_206724 | JGI IMG/M metagenome (GOLD analysis project Ga0335071, IMG submission 206724) | Soil microbial communities from Loxahatchee National Wildlife Refuge, Florida, United States - Lox_Sample_1.5 | ecosystem: Environmental > Terrestrial > Soil > Wetlands | place: USA...
GGAAGTTCACGCGGCAGAACTTGAGGACCCTGCTGGAAAAGATCGAGACCAGGTCCGAAATCCAACGTCACCGGGCGGCCGCCTGATACCCCCGAAATACGTCACCGAACTTACGGGCCTGAGTACTAAGCCAACTAAACACCGTATGTTCCACTATCGGCGGTTGGAGCCGCTTAGCATTGACCTGACGACCGGAAGGCGGAGGCCTCGATGCCAAAGAGCAACCATGAGCCAGCGGTGACCAAATATCTTGTCCAGGTCGGAGTTTGCTGGCCAACAAACATGGATACCTTCAACCGGCACATGAGCGAACGGTATGGCAAAGCGACGGTCGACCGAATGTTCGCTGCGCTGGGCGAAGACGCCAAGGCGACACCAGAATTCTACGCAAGGAAGAATCAGAGCCTCCGCCTCAGTCTCGACCTATCGTTTCAGATGGACGGCAATTTCTACGGCGAATACCTATCAGGGGTTGTGATCGAGCATCAAAAGTAACAGGCCCGTCCCCGAAGAGTTCTCGACCTCGGGTGTGATTGTGGCCTTTTAACTTGCTTCTATGCGCAACACTTCGCTGAAGCGGAGGTAGTCGGTGTCGACTCCAGCGAGGAGGGCATCTCGCGGGCGCGGGAACTCGCTAAGAGTCTCCAGCTTGAGAACGTCAGCTTTCATGGTGCTGACATTCGAGAGCTCGACAAGATCAATCTTGCCCATCGTGAGTACGACCTCATTACGTCCATCTTCTTCCTGGCCGACGCGCTGGACTTTCCGATCATCCATCGGGACGGCCCCCTTGAGTGGACCTCGCTTCCACCTACTGACTCCTGGACTCGGACGTTGTCGAAAGTTGCGAATCATCTTGCGCCCGATGGCATCCTTTTCTCCTCAGAGCGGGTAGACAACAAGCGTGCGATGGCGTGGTGGGTACGCGCCCTCGCAGAATCGGGACTAATAGTGTAATGGAAGAGAAGCGCTGCGCTGCGTCATGACAGCATCCAACGCTCCCCCAAAGGCAAGCTCCGTAAGAACGAGTACTTCGTCTTGACCTGTAAGCGCGGACCGGTAGCGCTACCTGTTATACCCGTCGAGATAGAGGGCATTCTCGGAAAGTGGGTTTAAAATCCTCGACCGCGGCGGAGCCCGCCGCAGGCGCGGTCCGGGGTGAATAGGGAGGGAGTACCGGTGCGTCGTCCTTCCAATCCACACCCAGCACTACGTGATGCTTCAGCGAAACCTCCTCTACACGGGCATCACTCGAGCCCGGACCTCGTGGTGCTGTTCGGCACGAAGCGCGCGCTGGGCATCGCCGTCAAGAACGACAAGACCGAGATGCGCTTCACGCAGCTCGCGGCCCGGCTCGGGGGACCGGAGCGAGCTGGGTGAACACGGCGAGAGTCCACCTCGCCCAGGTCGAGGACTACCTGAAACACGATCTAGGGGGGGTCGAGGGGACTGTACCGGCCGAGCCTCGGGTCCGTTACTGGACTGGGGTCCTTGGGGTCTTCAGAATTCGCGGGGGGTGGCATCCAGGGGACCGGCAACGCGTTGTTTCTTGCCGCTCTCTCCCGGTGAGCGAGTCCGGCGCGTCGGAGTCGCGGGCAGGGGCGCATGATGGGCGTGACTACGGGGGAGGAGAGACCCAGCCATGGCCAGCACTGAGAAGCGGAAGCAGTCCCTGTACTTCGCTGATGACATGCTGAACGAGATCATGAGGGAGGCGATCAGATTGGATCGTTCGCTCTCCTGGGTGATGCAGTGTGCGTGGCGCATCGCATCCAAAGAGGTTCGCAGGTTCCCTCCAGTGGATCACCCGGTCGCCGCGTCTGGAACTGGTCCCCAGACTCCCGATGGGTGGCTTGCTCCAGCACCCGAGACGCAGACCTGCTCGCTTCCCGAGCCTCAGCCCGATCCCCAGGTGCGCGAGTTCCTCAGAGGGAAGTTCGAGAACGTCCAGGTGACGACGCAGGGGTAGTGGCTGGCTTGCCGCGACCCGCCAACGGGGAGCAACCTGGTTGGAATCCTGCTCTACGCCTGCTCCACGACGTAGGAGGATTCGGGGGGAGAGCGCAGGATGGCGATGGCGAAATCCTCGTCCACGATGTTGAAAGTGATTCTCCTCGGTCTCCTCGCGGGTCAGATCGCTCGTATTGTTGCAACTCGGCGTTACAACTCTTGAGGCGGACACCTGAGGCAATCTCATGTTCATCGCAGCGCAGGGGACTCGGCTGTTCGTGTCGTCATTTGGCGCGGGCGATCGTACCGCTCTCGCCTTGGGTGGTTGGATCGGAAGCGGTGAGATCTGGCAACACGTTCTCGGGCTCCTCAGCCGCAACTGGCGCGCCGTTACCTTCGACCAGCGCGGGTCTGGGACGAGTCACGTGCCGAATGATCGGGTCATCACGCGCGAAGCTTGGGTCGACGACGTGTTCGCAGTGATGGACGCGCAGGGGATCGAGCGGTGCCTGCTGATGTCGGACTCCTCCGGCTGCTTTCCCGCCGTCCTGGCCGCACAGAAGCGTCCGGAGCGCTTCACCGGTCTCGTGCTTGTAGGCGGGGCGCCGCGAATGCCCCTGGATCGGAAGCGGCGATTGTTCGCCGCGGGCCTTCGCGTGGCCTCGCGGCGAACACTGAGATCGTTCGCGCGAGTCTGCTTGCCAGAGGACAACACGGGCCATGTCCGCCGCTGGCTCTGGGACGTCTGCGTTCGCGCCGATCCGCGAAACGCCATCCGCCTGCTACAAGTCATCGACGGCTTTGATCTGACGGAGGCCGCGCCGAGGCTCACGACACCCACGCTAATCGTGCACGGATCCGAGGACTACATCCAGCCGCTCTCGGATGGAAGAGCGCTCGCGTCGCTGATCCCCGGGAGCGACTTCGTCGTGATGGAGGGCAAGGGTCACGTTCCCATGATGAGCAGCCCGGCCGAGGTGGTATCGATCATCGAGAAATGGATCCAGGAGCGCGATCTCTGAACAGGCGCCACGTCTCTTGATGATCCCGGGAGGGAGAAGCGAGCGGTGGGCGGTGATCACAGCGTCTCCTCCTTCGAGCGCACTCTGCGCTCGATCCCGTACCTGCGAGGCGAGGCTGCCGCGGCGACGCGCCGTGCCTTCCCGACGCCGCAGCCGAGTTCCGCGGCGACCTGGGTCCAGTTCCTGCCAGCGGAGCGTCGCTGAAGAACGGCGGCCGGCGCAGGTCCCGTGCGAACCGCGCCGTGCTGAACAGTCCGAACGGACCACCAATTGCGACCTTCGCGTATCGCGGTTGAGCTCTCAATGGCTCACGCGCCAGGCCTCGCTTACGTTGCCGTCAGGTTGCCGTTAGGCCGTTCCGCGCCAGGACTTCCCGTGTACTGCTATGTATTGCCGTGCTGGAATGCTTCCTGAGTCGTTCCGAGCTCTTGTGCGGCAAGCGCGCGTTCCGCCTCGCGTTTCTGTTCACTGCCTTGGACACTTCAAATCCCTTTTCCCGCTCAGCTAAGCCCCGGAAAGTCCGGGGCTTTTCGTTTCAACAGCCTCCGTCTCCCCCACGTCTCCCCGGACCACGTCGAGTAGGCGGACGGTGGCGCGGCGCACGTCGGGGGTCAGGTGGCTGTACCGCACGTCATCTCGATGCTCTCGTGGCCCAGCAGCTCCTGGACGGCCCGCAGCGAGGCGCCCCGCATGACCAGGTGGCTCGCGAACGAGTGGCGGAACCCATGCCACGTGATTCGCTTCGCGAGGCCGGCACGGCGGCAGGTACAGGGCACCACGTCCTTGACGATCGAGTGCGTCAGGTGCGCGCCCGCCTCGTCGCAGAAGACGTAGGGCCCTCGGAGGTGGCGGTGCGCCTTGAGCACGGCGACCGTCTCGTCGGAGAGAGGGACCGGACGGTGCCGGCCTCCCTTGGGCGAGCCCTCCTGGCCGCGCCACAGGTTCCGCCGGACGACGATCTGTCCGGCCACAAGGTCCACGTCCTCCCACCTGAGAGCGAGCAGCTCACCGAGGCGAAGCCCGGTGCGAAGGCCCGTTGCCAGCATGGGCGCCCACTCGGGCGCGGCGGCCCGTATCAGGCGCTCCGACTCTGCGAACGTCAGGAACTCGTCCTCGGCCAGGGGCTCGACCCTGTGCGCGAACCCGCGGACCTTGGGCGCTCGCTCTAGGCGCCCCCACTCCGCGGCGAGGTTGAGCAGCTTCCGCAGCGCCGCGAGGTGGTTGTTGATCGACTTCTTGCATTGGCCCTCCTCCAGCTTCTGCGCCTTGTACGCCTCGACCTCGGCCGGTCCGACCTCGTCGAGGCGCATGGCGCCGAAGAAGGGGAGCAGGTGGACCCGGAGCATCCACTCCTTCGCGTCCACCGTAGAGGGCTTGTTGTTGGTCTTCGAGTAGGTGAGGAAGTCCGTTGCGAACCGCTCCACGGTGGGAGCCGGGGCCGCCTCGGGCTTCTGATCGCGACCGCCCTGCCGGAGGATCTCCGCCTCGCGCTGCTGCGCCCAGCGCATGGACCCGCTGCGCGAAGAGACGGTTACTTGACCCGCTCGCGCACCCGCGTTCCGTCTGGCAGTCGCAGCCGAATGTCAGCCTCCCATCCCTCTGCGCCGTTCATGATCCCCGACAGGATCCGTACCAGGGTCGACTTCCCAGCTCCGTTCTCGCCCACGATCGTGAGAATCTCGCCCTTCCGGATGGAGAGATCGATGTCAGCGAGGACCCTAACCCGCGAGTAGACCTTGCCGAGGCCCTTCGTCTCGATGATACAATCCGTGCTCATCGGTTGACCCGCCGTTGTTCCTGCTCGAGAGAGGTGCCGTGAGGAGGCGTTCGCCTCCCCACGGCGATGCGTGGCCGTACGGCGCGCGTTCGACTCAGTACGCGGAGCTTGCGTCGTAGTACTTGTCCACGTTCTCCGGGGTGACGAGCGGATTGGGAACGTAGAACGTGGCGGGGCCCTGCTGGCCGGCGGCTGCATAGGCTGCAAAGTAGACGGCCCACTTGCCCATCAGGCGAGGATCATTGAAGGCATCGCCGACGACACCCTTGTCGCCATCCTTGATCCACTTCAGGACGGACTTGCGCCCGTCGATGGAGGCGATGAGAACCTTGCCGGCCAGCCCGGCGTTGGTGAGCGCGGGGAGCACGCCCTGAGCACCGCCGTCGCACGCGGCAAACACCACATCGACGTCCTGATGCGCCTGGAGGATATCGTTCATCTTCATTAGCGCGACGTCGGGAAGCCACTGGTAGTAGTCGAACGCGGCGATCTTGAGGTTGGTCTTGGCGTACTTCTCCAGCATGACGTCATTGTACCCCGCGATCTGACCCCATCTCCTCTGATCCGATTCGAGCTCCTGCGGATTGGCGCTCAGGACGACGGCCTTGACCGCGTTCTTCCAGCCCCACTTCTTGGCGACCGCGTCACCAAGAGCGCGGCCGGACTTGTAGCCGGTGTTGAACGCGAAGGTCGAGACGAACGTGAACGGACCTCCAGAGGGATCCAGCACGCTGTTGACGACGACGATTGGGATCCCCGCCTTGTGCACTTCCTTCACGCCCGTCAGGACGCCGCTGGAGTCGTTCGGGTTCAGGATGAGCGCGTTCACCTTCTTGCTGATCAGATCCTCCATGTCCGAGATCTGCTTCGGGTTCTGGCCCTGCGCATCGAGGATGGTGAGCTTCACGCCGAGATGGTCCGCTTCGGCTTTCGCGACTGAGGCGGCGGGGTGGGCCGGGGCTGGCCCAGGAGGCCGCGCCTCACCCACGGAGCGCCTCCGCCGCCTTCTCCGCGATCATCACCACCGTGGCGTTCGTGTTGCAGCGCACGATCTCGGGCATGATGGAGGCGTCGCACAGGTAGAGCCCATCCGTGCCGATCACCCGCAGGTCGGGGTCGACCACCGCCAGCGGGTCCTCCAGCGCGCCCATCCGGCAGGTGCCGACCGGGTGGAAGTACTGCGCGCACTGCTGGCGCAGAGCCTCCTCCAGATCGTCGTCGGAGGTGAACGAGCGCACCGGCCGGCCCTCAGCTCCCCGAGGCGCCAGCCTCGCCTCGCCCTCGATGGCGTCAGCAAGGCCGGGTCGGGCGACCAGGTCGAAGAGGTGCCGGACCCCCTGGCGCAACCGGACCAGGTCCCGCCGATCGGAGAGCATCCCCACGTGCACGAACGGGGTCCGGTTGGGATCCGCCGACGCCACCTCCACCCTTCCCTCCGAGTATACGGCGCCCAGGCCCAGCACCAGCCCGCCGACCTCGCGGGAGCCCTCGGCCGTCCCGATGAAGCTCTGGGAGTGCACGTTCAGATCGTTGGGCCGGCTGGACGGGTGGTCCGAGGTCCAGAGAACCAGGATCGAGGAGAAGAAGCCCCGGGGCGCGGGAGAGGGGGCGCGCCACCGCTCCCGCAGCCGGAAGGTGATGCTGAGCAGGGGATGGTCCTGCAGCCGCCCCAGGCCGGGGCGCTCGGAGACGAGCTCGACCCCGAGCCGCCGGACGGCCGGTCCCGGCCCCACGCCGGAGCGCAGGAGGATGGCCGGCGTGAAGATTGCTCCGGCGCTGAGGACGACCCGGGAGGCCTCGAACTCCTCCACCTGGCCGCGGACGATGGCCCGGACCCCGACCGCCGTCCGCCCATGCCAGCGAACGCGGTCGACGGTGGCCTCGCCGATCACGGTGAGGTTCTCCCGGGCTCGGGCCGGCTCGAGGTAGGCGTCGTTTGTGCTGACGCGGGCATGGTCGCGGGCGTTATACGGAACCGCGGTGATCCCGGACGCCTCCGGTGCGTTGAAGTCCAGATCCGGCGACTCGGGGTGGCCCCAGTCGGCCGCCGAGGTGTGCAAAGCGCGATCGAGCGGACGCCAGTCGTCCCCCTTCGGCCTCCACACCGGGATGGGCCCGGTGCGGCCGTGGTAGGGTCGGTGGCCGAAGTCCAGATCGGCCTCGGCCCGCCGGAAGTGGGGCAGCACCTCGGCCCCCGACCACCCGCGGCACCCCCGCTCCGCCCAGCGATCGAAGTCCGCCAGGGGCGGGCGGACGTAGAACATGGCGTTGACGGTCGAGCCGCCCCCGAGCCCCCGGCCGACGTAGTACTGCTCCGGCTCCTTGGCGTCGGTGAGCCGGCCGCGAAGCTCGGTCCAGAAGAACTCGGGCCGCAGGAAAACGTGGAAGAAGTTGAGGTCGCGGATCTCGGCCGGGGCCTCGGCGCTGCGCCAGTCGAGACCGGCCTCGAGGAGGAGGACCGAGCGCCGGCCGTCCTCGGAGAGGCGCGCCGCAAGCACGCTTCCCGCCGACCCGCCTCCGACAATGAGGGTGTCGAAGCGACGCATCAGTACTTCAGGCAGACGTTGGACTGCTCGCTGTAGAAGTCGAGGGCGAAGAGCCCCCCCTGTCGGCCGAGGCCGCTCTCTTTCATGCCGCCGTAAGGCGTGCGGGGATCTCGGAGGAACCAGGTGTTCACCCAAGTGAGCCCGGCCTCGATCTGCTCGCCCACGCGGAGGGCGCGCTTGGCGTCGTTGGTCCACACGGAGGCGCTCAGTCCGTAGCGGGTGTCGTTCGCCAGGCGCACCGCCTCCTCCTCGGTGTCGAACGGCTCGACCGTCACCACCGGGCCGAACACCTCCTCCCGCACTACCCTGCAGGCCGGGTCGAGTCCGGTGATGACCGTGGGCTCGAGGAAGTAGCCGCGCTCGAGCCCCCTAGGCCGCGCGCCGCCGGTTAGGATGGCGCCGCCTTCCTGGCGCGCCAGCTCTAGGTACCCGAGCACGCGGTCGTAGTGCTCGCGGCTGATCAGGGCGCCCACCTTGGTCGCGGGTTGGAGCGGATCGCCGACCACGTGCTCCCGGGCGCGGGCCACGAGCCGCTCCACGAAGGCGTCGTAGATAGGCCGCTGTACGTAGACGCGTGAGCCGCAGAGGCAGATCTCCCCCTGGTTAAGGAAGGCGGCGCGGGCGGCGACCTCAGCAACCTCGTCGAGGTTCACGTCGGCGAAGATGATGTTCGGGTTCTTCCCGCCGAGTTCGAGAGAGAGTTTCTTCAGGTTGGCGGCGGCGGCCTGCATGATCGCCTTCCCGGTGGTGGTCTCGCCGGTGAAGGCGATGGCCCCGATCCCGGCGTGGCGGGCGATGGCCTCGCCGGCGGAGTCCTTGCCGAATCCGTGCACCACGTTGACCACCCCGTCCGGCACCCCGGCCTGGGCGCATATCTCGGCCAGCACCGTGGCGGTGGTCGGGGTCCACTCGGCCGGCTTCAGCACCACCGTGTTGCCCATGGCCAGCGCCGGGGCGAGCTTGGCGCTGAGCAAGAGGAGCGGCAGGTTCCACGGGTTGATGAGGCCGACCACCCCCACGGGGCGGCGGACCACGTAGTTGAGGGCGCCCGCCTCCATGGGGTAGGCCTCGGTCCCCACCGTGGAGATGAGGTTGGCGAAGAAGGTGTAGCTGCCTGCCGCCCGCGGGATCTCCACGGTGCTGGCCAGCCAGAGGGGCTTCCCGGTGTCCAGAGTCTCGAGCCGGGAAAGCTCGTCCTTCCGTTGCAGAATGAGCTCGCCGATCTTGCGGAGGAGAGCGGCGCGCTCGCTCGGCTTGGTGCGCCTCCACCCTGCGTGAAATGCCTGCGTGGCCGCCTCGACCGCGAGGTCCACCTCCCGCGCCCCTCCCTCCGCCACGGTCCCCAGCGGCTCCTCCGTGGCCGGGTTCACGTTGACGAAGGTCCGGCCACTCGCGGACGGCACAAGCTTTCCACCGATGACGTGCAGGCAGTCCATTCGCGCGCCTCCTGGAAGGTTCCAGTGATTACGCTCGGGGCGTCCGGGCCGCCTCCCGAACTTCCGAGCCCGGGAGGGGTGGGCCCAGGCCCGGGCGAAGGCCTTACCGGGTGCCGGCGGGCGAGCTCGGCCCTGGCCTAGCAGGCTGTTGAAATAGCCCAGCCGAAGGATCGACAGGCTGACCAGTCTGTGATCTCGTCCGCGCACGGAGGTTGCCGTGCGCGGACGCAAGACCTCGCAGACGACGATGCTGAGTCTGATGACCCCGGAGCAGCGGGTCCCGGGCAACCACCCGCTCCGGGGTATCAAGCCGTTGGTCGAGGCGGCACTCCAGGCCCTTTCGCCGACGTTCGATGAGATGTACGCCTCCGGAGGGCGGCCGTCGGTGCCACCGGAGCGGCTTCTCAAGGCGACCCTGTTGATGGCGCTGTACAGCGTCCGCAGCGACCGGCACTTCTGCGAGCAACTCGACTACAACCTGCTGTTCCGCTGGTTCCTGGACATGGACATGGTGGAGGAGTCCCTTGACCACTCGACCTTCTCGAAGAACCGGGAGCGGCTGCTCGAGCACGAGGTCGCGCAGAAACTGCTCGGCGAAGTCGTGCGGCAGGTTCGGTCCGCGCGGCTGATGAGCGATGAGCATTTCACCGTCGATGGCACCCTCATCGAGGCATGGGTTGGGTTGAAGAGCTTCCGGCCCAAGGGCGAGGACCCGGGGAACCGGAAGCCGCCAGACGACCCAGGCAACCCGACCGTGAACTTCCACGGCGAGAAGCGTTCCAACGAGACGCACGAATCAACGACGGATCCGGAGGCCAAGCTCGCCCGCAAGGGGGGCAACCAGCCAGCCAAACTGAGCTACCTCGCGAACGCGCTGATGGAGAACCGGCACGGACTCCTCATCGACTTGCGGGTGGAGCCAGCGACCGGCTACGGAGAGCGTACCGGCGCCTTGGCGATGCTCGATGAACATCTGCCGAACTCAAGAGCCGCGACGCTCGGTGCCGATGCAGGCTACGACACGAGCGACTTCGTGGCGGCATGCCGCGAGCGCGGGATCACTCCCCACATCGCGCAGACCCGCGACACGCGGCGCCGATCGGCAGTGGACGGCCGGACCACCCGGCACGGCGGCTATCGCGTGAGTCAGCGAATCCGGAAACGGGTCGAGGAGATCTTCGGCTGGACCAAGACGATCGCGTGCTTCCGGAAGACCCGCTTCAGAGGCCTGGCTCGCACCCAGCTCGCTGCCCGCTTCGTGGCCGCCGCGTACAACTTGCTCCGGCTATCCAAGCTGCTTCCAGCCTGAAACGACCGAAACCCCGTCCGCCCTTCGACTCCGCCCGCCTTCGGCGGGCTACGCTCAGGGCGAACGGGGCCTGAAAAGCCGATTCTTCAACAGCCTGCTAGGCCGCCGTTAGGAGCCGGGCCAGCTTCCGGCCGAAGATGTCGAGGCCGCCCCCCGGAGAGATGCGGAGAAAGTACTTCCGAGCGCAGGCGAGGCGCCGGTTGATCGTGGCGAGCGGAGCCCAGCCCGTCGCCCGGCCGCCCATCACCGGGCCTGGGCCAGAACGCCTCCTAGCGCGAGCAGCCTCTACAAGACTACCGACGCGCTCGCTGGGCCTCGAACGCCGCCACGTCCCGGTAGTACTCCCGAGCGATCTCTTGTTGCGCCGGGTTCGTGAAGATCTCGGCCACAGGTGTCGCGATCAACTGGATCGCGAGCAGGCCGACCGCGGAGATGAGCCACCATCTAGGCGGGTGGACGCGTGCCGAAGGACCGCGCCGGCGCGGGCGCGAAGGAACGCAATGACCTCCCCCGACGTGACCTTCCGGTCCAGCTGAACGGCTTCCGCCTGGAGACGCGGAGTGACTGCCGGAAGAGCTTCTCTACCCAGAGTGCCGGGGGCTCCGCTGCAGCACTTACCAGGGCGTCCTCGTGGACCGAGAGCAGGGCGTCGTCCACAGTTCAGTGCACGTTGCTTAAGGCGTCGTTGCCCCGTTGTTGGCGCCGAACGCCTCCCACGCGAGCCTCACGGTAGCCGCCTCGTAGCGTGCGAACACCCCGAAACCGCCAATGGCGTTGTGCGGAGACTTGAGCTTAAAGAAGAACGGCGTCCCGGGCGGCGCATTGAAGCCGTGGGCGGACGGCTGCCAGAAGTTCACCTCGTCCACGGGCTGGCGCTCCCTCAGGAACGTGAACCAGTCGTGGTCGGTCGTGGCCACGTAGCCGCGCACGAGAGCATCGTACCGCAGTGGCGGGCCGCCTGGCGTCAGGACGCTTTCCGGAAGACCTCGTAACGGATCTCAAGGAAGTCCTGGCGCGGGCGAAGGACCTCCGACCGCGGGGCAAGAATCGGCTCGTTGTCGATCTCCTGCAACCCGTGGAGCAGCATCGGGCCGTCGGTCTCCTCGAGAATGTCGCGTCGAACCTCGATGGTGAGATCCGGCCGGATCCCGAAGAGGTCCCTGTCGAAGGCAGCGTGATGTAGCGAGCAAAGCGCGAGCCCGTTGGGAACGACCGGCTCGCCCCGGGGATCACCATCTGGAACGATGTGAGCTGCTTCGAGGAGCTCGACATGCTTGAGCCGGCAGATCGCACAGCGGTGCTGATACGCCTGCAACACCCGTTGTCGGAAGGCCGCCTGGTGGACTCTCCGTAGGGTCACCACGGTCACGTACGACCGACGCGCCTCCGCGACCTGCGGTAGATCCACGGAGCCGCCGACCAGCCTCTCGCGTGCGTCCACCTGGATGCGGAAGCACAGGTCGTCGCGATCGTCCCCCACCACGTACACTGGCCACGATGGCAGGTACTCGCCCTTCGCGATGCCAAACAGGTAGACCAGCGGCGTGCGCCGTTCCATCGCCAGCCGAAGCCCGACGTTGTCCCGGTGCATGGGGTCGG
>Ga0335071_10006999_pt1 | contig 11637 bp, 14 predicted proteins | sample Lox_Sample_15_FD_206724 | JGI IMG/M metagenome (GOLD analysis project Ga0335071, IMG submission 206724) | Soil microbial communities from Loxahatchee National Wildlife Refuge, Florida, United States - Lox_Sample_1.5 | ecosystem: Environmental > Terrestrial > Soil > Wetlands | place: USA...
TCGTCCGACCCACGGGTGTAGACCGTGCGGCCGGCCATCGTGGCGCGGGTGTAGCCGGCGAGGCCGGCACGGGCCAGGTGGCCACGCTCCTCGAACACCGAGACGCTGACCAGCCCGTCGCTGTACGCCAGGTGCACGACCGCCGCCCCGGTTGCGGCGGAGCGGCGCACGTCGTAGAGCGTGAGGTCGCCCGGGAGGTGCCTGGGGCAGTCCCAGCCCCCGGCCGCCAGGAGCGAGACCTCGCTGGGGGCGACCTCCGAGGCCCACGGCGACGCGACGTCTCGGCCCGGTGGCATGGTGGCGGCCACGCCGGCGTGGACCTCGATGAACGCCGTCGAGTGCGTGACGCGGCCCGCGGGGTCCAGGAGCTCGCGGCGCAGGAGCAGTCCGGACGAACGGTCGATCCAGAACCGGGCGGCCACCGAGCCGTCAGGGCGAAGCGCGGTCACCAGCTCGGTGGTGTGCCCGGCCACCGACTGCCCGTCCTGCAGCCGAAGCAGGTACGTCGCCGCCAACAGCGCCAGGGGCCCGCTGCCGTCCGGGGTCGAGGAGGTCTCCGGGCCGGTGCCGTCGGGGACGTAGGTCACGTCGCCGCTGTCCTGAGGGGTCGCCTGCAGACGCGCGACGGTGCCCTGCCCGGGCTCGTGGGACAGGTCCACGTAGCGCGCGACGCTGCCGGACGAGGTCCAGGTGGTCACGACCTGGGTTCCGCTCCACGGGATCGCCGTACGCGCGACCGCGGCCCGGCGCAGCACCGCCAGCGCCTGCGCGTCCTGGCTGCGGCGCGGCACGCCGAGCAGCGAGGAGGCCGCGACGCTCGCCCCGGATGCGGCGATCGCCGCGCGGTCGGGCTCGCCGGAGGAGCTCCCCCCGCCGGCGACCCAGCCGATCGCGGCACCGAGGCCGACACCGGCGACGAGGGCGGCCCCAACGGGGAGCACCACCCGCGCGGACGGCCTACGCAGTCCCTTCACCGGCTCGTGACCCCGGCGGGGACGACCTGGGCGGCGAGCGGCGCGGCGTCGGGGAGCATGAACTGAGCAGTGGTCGCGATGTGCTCGCGCACCATCGCGGTCGAGGCCGGGACGACGGCGGGGCCGCCGTTGCCGCCGGAGGAGGAGCCGCCGCCGCCGAGGAACCAGCCGGCGCCGAGGGTGACGACGGCTGCCACGGAGGCGACCGCGGACAGGGCGGCCATCCGATGCTGCGGGCGCCGCCCCGCGGTGGGGAGCGGGACGGGGGCCAGGAACGAGGTCTGCGGCAGGTCGTGGAGACGGGCGATGAAGGCTGGGTCCGGGACGGGGGCCGGGAGCTCGGCCAGCAGCCGCTTGGTCAGCCGCTCGGCGTCGAGGACAGCGCGGCAGTCGCCGCAGCCGGCGACGTGGGCGAGGACACGCTCGGCCTCCTGCGGGGGCAGCGCGTGGTCGGCCAGCGCGGTCAGCCGGTCGTCCGCCCGCGGGCACGGACGGCCGCCCAGGACGCCGGTGTCGAAGGGTGAGGACGTCATCGGTTGCCCCCCGGGAGGGCAGGGCCGATACCGCCGCCCGGGCGCAGGCGCGACGACAGGGCGGCCCGCAGCTGGCTGCGGCCGCGATGGATGCGGCTGCGCACCGTGCCCAGCTTGATGTCGAGGGTCTCGGCGATCTCCTCGTAGGTCAGGCCCTCGACGTCGGCGAGGACCACCGCGGCGCGGAAGTCCTCGGGGAGGGAGTCGAGGGCGGCCTGGACGTCGGCCTCCATGACGCCCTCCACCACGGTGTGCTCGGGTGAGGGCTCCCGACCCTCGATGCGGTCCGAGGCATCCTCACCCAGCGCGTCGAAGCGGATCCGGTTCCGTCGGCGCACCTGGTCGAGGAAGAGGTTGGTCGTGATCCGGTGCAGCCAGCCCTCGAAGCTGCCGGGCGTGTAGGTGGACAGGGACCGGAACACCCGGACGAAGACCTCCTGGGTGAGGTCCTCGGCGTCGTGCTTGTTGCCGGTCAGGCGGTACGCCAGCCGGTAGACGCGGTCCCCGTGCTCGACGACCACCTGCTCCCAGCTGGGAGGCTGCCACGGGGCCGGCGGATGCTCGCCGGCGGCGTCCGCCGCCGGCGCGGCGGGCGTGGCTGGGCCGTCGATCGACTCGACGGCCTCACCGTCGGGCCGGGCCCGCTCCTCCACGTCGCCTCCCACCATGAGCAGGACGGCGTCCATCGTCCCTCCTGTTCACGCGGTGACCAAACGTCGAGGCCGTGGGTCGGCAGGCGAGCCGGTCGGCCCGTCGAGCGCACCCGGCGGGCCCACGGCCCGTGAACGCGCCTGTCCGGACGCAAGTTCCCGCGTACGCTGCTCGCCGTGCCCGGGAGCCTGAGCCAGAGCTGGACCTACGCCGAGCAGTACCTGCCCGAGGACGAGGTGCTCCTCGCCGCGCGCAAGCGCGCCGACGAGGTCGGCTGTGTGCCGGTCGAGTCGGGCAGCGGGGCGCTGCTGCGCTTCATGGCGGCGCTGCTGGACGCCCGGGCCGTCGTGGAGATCGGCACCGGCACCGGCGTCTCCGGGGTGTGGCTGCTCCGGGGGATGCGCGAGGACGGCGTGCTCACCAGCGTCGACGTCGAGGCCGAGCACCAGCGACTGGCCCGCGAGACCTTCCGAGAGGCCGAGATCGCGCCGAACCGAGTCCGGCTCATCACCGGCCGGGCCCTCGAGGTGCTGCCCCGTCTGACCGACGGTGGTTACGACCTCGTCCACGTCGACGGCGACAAGCAGGAGTACCCGGAGTACTTCACCGAGTCGCTTCGCCTGCTGCGCCCCGGTGGTGTGGTGGTCTTCGACAACGCGCTGTGGCACGACCGCGTGGCCGACCCCGCGCAGCGCGACCCGGACACGGTCGCGGTCCGCGAGACGGCCCGACTGGTCCGTGACAGCGAGGCGGTGGTGCCGGTGCTCCTCCCCGTCGGCGACGGCGTCCTGCTGGCTCGCAAGACATGACCGGTCAGACGCGAAGCGACTCCAGCCAGCGCAGCAGCAGCCGGACGCCGTAGCCGGTGGCACCCCGCGTGAGCTCGTCGGTGTCGGCGTCGCTGCGCCCGGTCCCGGCGATGTCCAGGTGCGCCCAGGGCCGGTCCCCGGCGAACTCGCGCAGGAACAGGGCCGCCAGGATCGTGCCGGCGCTGAACCGGGCGGGCTTCGCGGCGACGTTGGAGAGGTCCGCGACGTCGGAGTCGACGGCGGGCCGGTAGTCCTCGACGAAGGGCATCCGCCACACCCGCTCCCCCGACGCCTCCCCCGCCCGCTCGAGCGCTCGCGCCAGCGCGTCCCGGGTGGCGAACAGGGCGGCGTCACGGCGGCCGAGCGCGATCGAGACGGCGCCGGTCAGGGTCGCGATGTCGATCATCGCGTCGGGGCGCAGCCGGGCGTCGGCGTAGGCCAGGGCGTCGGCGAGCACGAGCCGGCCCTCGGCGTCGGTGTTGAGCACCTCGCTGGTACGCCCGCCGTAGTGACGGATGACGTCGGAGGGTCGCATCGCCGAGCCCGAGGGCATGTTCTCCGCGCAGGCGAGCAGCCCGGTGACCCGTGCCCGGATCCCGAGCCGCGGCAGCGCCGCGAGGACCGCCAGGACCGCGCCCGCCCCCGCCATGTCGGTCTTCATCGCCACCATCGACTCGGCCGGCTTCAGCGAGATGCCCCCGCTGTCGAAGGTGATCCCCTTGCCGATGAGGACCAGGTGAGGCACCCGTCCCCCGGGGGAGTAGCCCAGCTCGACGAGCCGGGGAGGGCGCACCGATCCACTGCCTACGGCGAGGATGCCGCCGAAACCCTCGTCGGCGAGCTCGTGCTCGTCGCGCACCCGCACGCGCAGGCCGGCCGAGGCGGCGGCGGCGACCGCCTGCTCCGCCAGCCACTGCGGCGACTTCGTCGAGGACGGGGTGTTGGCCAGGTCTCTCGCCAGATGGACGGCGCCCGCGGTCACCTCGGCTCGCCGCAGCGCCTCGGGGTAGGCGCCGACGAGGGTGACCTCGAGGGGCCGGGCCCGGGCGGCGCCGGCCTTCGGCACGGCGTAGGCGGCCAGCGCCAGCCCCTCCGCGAAGGCACGTACCGCCTCCCCCGAGACGCCCCCGAGACCGGCGACCGCAAGCGGTCCGGTGTCGGCCCGTGTCGCGCGGCCCACCGCCGCGCCGGCCCTGCGCATCGCAGCGGACCCGCCGTCGCCGGTGCCGACCAGCAGGACGCGGCGCAGCGCTCCCTCGGGCACGGGCACCTCGAGCACGGACCCGGCCCGGCCGGCGGCGGGTGCGCGGCCCAGGTGCGCGACCAGGACCTCCTCCGCGGGCGCCCCCGCCGCCCGCAGGACGTTCGCGACGCCGCGGGCGGGACGGGGCGCGTCGCCGCCGCTGACCAGGCAGGCCAGCACGGTCGCGGGAGCCCCGAGGGCGGGGGCACTGCTCAGGACCGGCACCGGCATGCGGACCACCCTCCCACCCTGGTCCAGGACAACGTGAAGGCCCTGGACCAGCGAGGGTCTCAGGGCCTCCACGGGCGGCCGGACCAGCCGGCCGATGGCCTGCAGGTCAGCCGACAGCAGCCTTCAGCGCGTCGCCGAGGTTGGTCGCCTCGTCGGGGGTCAGCTCGACGACCAGACGGCCGCCACCCTCGAGGGGAACCCGCATGACGATGCCGCGACCCTCCTTGGTGACCTCGAGCGGGCCGTCGCCGGTACGCGGCTTCATGGCCGCCATCTGGTTCCCCTTCCTCCTGCGTGCTGCGCCCGGCCGGAGGCGGTCGGATCAGCGTCGATGGTCTCCCGCCCATTATCCCGCACGGCCCGGCGTGCCGGTGACCGGCGGTGCAGACTGACCGGCGTGCACGCCCGCTCAGCTCTGTTCGACCTCTACGGCGACCATTTGCGCCGCAGAGGCGGTACCGCCCCCATCGCCTCCCTCGTCCGCCTGCTCGGGTCTCTCGGCATCGCCGCGCCGGCGGTCCGCACCGCGGTCTCGCGGATGGTCCGACAGGGATGGCTCGTCCCGATGACGCTCGAGGGCGGTCCCGGGTACGCGCTGACGCCCAAGGCCGTCGCCCGCCTCGACGACGCCGTCGCGCGCGTGTTCCGCACCGACCCGCCCGAGTGGGACGGCCGCTGGGACCTCGTCGTGACCTCCCGCCCGGCGAGCCGGTCAGCGCGTGAGCGCCTGCGCGCGGGGATGACCTTCCTCGGCTACGCCCCGATCGGCGACGACACCTGGGTGGCTCCGCGAAGGAGTCCCGAGGCGGCGGCGCTGCTGGACTCGGAAGGGGTGGACGTGCACTGGTTCGGGTCGGCCCGGGCGGAGGACGCGCGAGCGCTCGTCCGCTCGGCGTGGGACCTCGAGGCGCTCGCGACGGCGTACGCCCGCTGGCTCGACGAGGCGTCGCTGCTGGTCGGGGACGACGTCGCGCCGCCGGCCACCGACGAGGACGCTTTCGCGCTGCGCAGCCAGCTGGTCCACGAGTGGCGCAAGTTCTTGTTCACCGACCCGGCACTGCCCCCCGAACTGCTGCCGGAGGACTGGGTCGGCTCCGTCGCGGCCGACTTCTTCGACCGGCATGCCGCAGCGCTGCAGCCCGGTGCCAGCCGCTGGGTCGAGGCCTGCCTGCGCCGCTGACGCACGCGCGCTCGCTCGAGGCGCATCAGCCGGCGGACTCGCGCACGGTCGTCGCCATCAGAGCCGGACGTGGCAGCCGGACAGGTGGTCGTCGACCATGCCGGCGGCCTGCATGGTGGCGTAGGCGGTCGTCGGCCCGACGAAGACGAAGCCGCGCCGCTTCAGCTCCTTGGCCATGGCAGTGGACTCTGCCGTCTTCGCGGGTACCTCGGCGAACGACACCGGTCGCGGGCGGGGCGAGGGCGCGAAGGACCACAGCAGCGAGGCGAGCCCCTCCGGCTGCTCGAGGGCCACGCGTGCGTTGTGGATCGCGGCGTCGACCTTGGCCCCGTTGCGCACGATCCCCACGTCCGCCAGCAGGCGGTCGCGGTCGGCCGGCCCGAACCCGGCCACCGCCTCGATCGCGAACCCCGCGAACGCCGCGCGGAAGGCCGCCCGCTTGCGCAGGATGGTCAGCCACGACAGCCCCGACTGGAAGGCTTCGAGCACCAGCCGCTCGTACATCCCGTCGTCGGTGCGCACCGGCCGGCCCCACTCGTGGTCGTGGTAGCCGACGTACTCGGGGGCGCTCGCGCCCCAGGCGCAGCGGGTCAGACCGTCGGCTCCGACGACGAGGTCGCTCACGCGGTCGGGTGCTCGAGCGAACGGGCGAGGCGCAGCAGCGAGCGGCGGACGCCCGCCGCGGCGAGCGGGCGGACGATCGGCCAGGCGAGGCGACCGAGCCGACCGTACGGCAGCTCGAGCTGCTCGGCCCACAGGAAGCGGCTACCCCCGCCCTCGGGCACCACCTCGAACACCCCCGTCCCGGTCACCGGCTTCCCGGTGTGGGTGACGACACAGCGGCGCGGCGGGTCCCACTCGGTGATGACCATGGTGTCGAGGAAGCCCAGCCGGCCCACGCCGGTGAACGCCTCGAGACGCCCACCGACCCCGACGCCACCTCCGACCGTGCCGCGCACCCTCGTCCCGAGCATCCACTCGCCCTGACGGTCCCAGTCGACGACGGCGTCCCACACCGCCTCCGGGGCCGCGTCGATGTGCACGTCGAGGCGCAGCTCCGCACGCTCAGCCGTCGGCACGGGGCTCCCGCGGCACGTTGCCGCGTTGGGCCTCGAGCTCGTCGATGAGCTCGTCGCGCAGCGAGATCTCCTCGGCGAGCCGGTCGAGCAGCCGGTCCACCTCGGCCATCCGGTACCCCCGGAACGCCACGCCGAACCGCACCTGCCGCAGGTCCTGCCCGCTCACCGGGCGCTCGCTGGGCAGCCACGGTCCCGGGCGGTCCGGCCGTGGGGGCTCGAGACCGTCCCCGCTGCCCGACGCCACGAACGCGACGACACCGAGGATCGCGATCCCGGTCAGCACGAACACGAACGTCACGAGAGGATCGTGCCACGGACAGCGCCGCGCGACGCCGCGGCCAGGAGGAGGGGTGCATCGTGCCGCTGCGCCTGCGGGGGCGCCTGGTCCCCGAGGACCGCCTGCTGGTGATGGCCATCGTCAACCGGACGCCGGACTCCTTCTACGACCAGGGTGCGACCTTCGCGCGGGAGGCGGCGCTCGAGGCAGTGGACCACGCGGTCGAGGAGGGCGCCGACCTCGTCGACATCGGCGGGGTCAAGGCGGGACCGGGAGCCGAGGTCGGGGTGGTCGAGGAGATCGAGCGGACCGCCGGCTTCGTCGCCGACGTACGCCAGCGCCACCCGGACCTGGTGATCAGCGTGGACACATGGCGCCACGAGGTGGGTCGCGTGTGCTGCGAGGCGGGCGCCGACGTGCTCAACGACGCCTGGGGCGGGTTCGACCCGCACCTGGCGGAGGTGGCTGCGGAGTTCGGCGTCGGCCTGGTCTGCACGCACGCGGGCGGTGCGACGCCGCGCACCCGCCCGCACCGGGTGGGCTACGACGACGTGGTCGCCGACGTGCGGCGACGTACGGTCGCCGAGGCCGAGCGGGCGGTCGCCCTCGGCGTCCCGGCCGACTCGGTGCTCATCGACCCGGGGCACGACTTCGGCAAGAACTCCCGACACTCGCTGGAGGCGACGCGGCGGCTGCCCGAGCTCGTGGCGACCGGCTGGCCCGTGCTGGTGTCGCTGTCGAACAAGGACTTCGTCGGGGAGACCCTCGACCGGCCGGTCGGGGAGCGACTGACCGGGACCCTGGCGGCGACCGCCGTCTCGGCCTGGCTCGGCGCGCGCGTGTTCCGCGCGCACAACGTCCGTGAGACGCGCGAGACCCTGGACATGGTCGCCTCGATCCAGGGGGTACGGCCGCCGGCCGTGTCCCGCCGCGGCCTGGCCTGACCGCGGCCGACTCGAGGGCGCAGGGCAGGCTCACCCGCCCGGCGGACTGGGCAGGGCGGGGAACTCGACGCATCATCGAAGACGTCATGCTCGTCGGGGGCCGAACGGGCTGGGAGGGGTACCCGTCGTGACTGGTTCGCGCATCGCGCTCGTCCTCGCCGCGGGTGTGGCCGCCGGCGCGACCATCGCGGGCGTCGGGGTCGTGGCCACCTCAGCTGCACGGCACCCGACGAGCCGGGTGGCCGCGGCCAGCGGTTCGGGGGACAGCGTCGAGATGCAGGCCCTCGACCAGCTCGCCGGGCTGCAGGCCACGCGGACACGCTCGAGCCAGCCGTCGACCTCGAATGCGCCCAACGGCGGTCCGCACCTGATGGGTCCGATGGGTCGTGGCCCGCTTTGGCGCGGCCTCATGGGCGGCGGTCTCATGGGCGGCGGCCCGGTGGGCGGCGCGGTGCTGCACGGCACCGTCACGGTGCAGACCCCGGACGGCAAGACGGTGGACGTCGAGGTGCAGCGGGGCACGGTGTCCGCGGTGGGCGGCGGGCACCTCACCGTGCGCAGCAGCGACGGGTTCAGCACGACCTGGTCGACGGGGGGCGACACCCGCTACCTCGCTCCCGGGCTCAGGTGGCGGCTGGGCGGCACGAAGCCGGGCAGCTCGGCCGCACCCTCCACCGCTCCCTCCGGATCGGCCCCGGCCAAGGGTGCGCTGGTGCTGGTGCTGGGCCGGGTGCAGGGGAGCTCGTCCCCGACCGCTCGTCTCGTGCTCACCGTCCCGGACCTGTCGAAGCTGCGTCAGACGGCGCCGCGGTGGATGGGCCCGGGCAACCGCCACGGGTGGGGCGGCCCGAATGGCGAAGCCCCGTACGCGAGCCCGAAGGCGTCGCCGGCCAAGACCGCCTGACCGAGGTCAGGGCATCGGGTTCTGCCTGACCGAGGTCAGGGCTCGAACTCCAGCAGGTCCTCGGCCGACACCGCGGTGGGCGCCGGGGGCGTCGGCCCGGGGGCCAGGCCCGCCCCCAGGAGCGCGAAGGCCTCGCTCACCTCGGCGGCCCAGGACAGGGCGCCGAGTGCCTCGGGGTGCACAAAGGCCTGCTCCACCAGCCGGTCCACGTAGCTGCGCAGCGCGGCGTACGTGCCGAACGGGTCGAGCACGACCACCGGGCGCGCGTGCATGCCGAGGCTGCGCGCGGTCCAGGTCTCGAACAGCTCCTCCAGCGTGCCGAGGCCGCCGGGCAGCGTGAGCACCGCGTCCGAGCGCGCCTCCATCGCCGCCTTGCGGGAACGCATGTCATCGGTGACGACCAGCTCGTCGGCGTCGTGGTCGGCCACCTCGAGGTCGACCAGGGCCCTCGGGATGACCCCGACGGTGCGGGCGCCCGCCGAGCGGGCCGCTCGCGCGAGCGCGCCCATGGAGCCGACGCTGCCGCCGCCGCTGACGAGCGTCCACCCCCGCCGCCCGATCTCCGTACCCACCGCGGACGCGACGTCCAGGTGGCGCGCGTCGATGCGGGTCGAGGACGCGCAGAAGACGCACAGGGCGGTCACGGCGTACGGCGCCGGTCGTAGCCGGCCTCTCCCCTGCTCGGTCCGAGGTCCTCGGCGCCCAGGCCGTTGGTGTACATGGCACTCTCCTCGGCGACCTGCAGCGCGTGCAGGGAGGCGAGCTCGTCGACCTCCTTGTGCGAGCGGTCGGCTTCGCTCGCCTGGATGAAGGCCACCGCCTCGTCGACGTCGTCGGTCAGGTGGAGCAGGGTCAGGTCGGGCGGGCTCACCTTGCCGCTCTCCAGCACGGTGTCGCGCATCCAGTCGACCAGACCGCGCCAGTACGACGTCCCGAGCAGGACGATCGGGAACGAGGTCACCTTGCGGGTCTGCACCAGCACGAGGGCCTCGAACAGCTCGTCGAGGGTGCCGAAGCCGCCGGGCGTCACCACGAAGCCCTGGGCGTACTTGACGAACATGGTCTTGCGCGCGAAGAAGTAGCGGAAGTTGATCCCGATGTCGACCCACGGGTTCAGGCCCTGCTCGAAGGGCAGCTCGATCCCGAGGCCGACGGAGGTACCGCCGGCCTCGCAGGCCCCGCGGTTGGCCGCCTCCATCGTGCCGGGGCCGCCGCCGGTGATGACGGCGTAGCCGGCGTTGGCCAGCGCCGCGCCGAGGCGGACCCCGAGGGCGTACTCGGGGTCGTGCCGGTGGGTACGGGCCGAGCCGAACACGCTCACCGCCCGGCCGAGCTCCGCGAGCATGCCGAAGCCCTCGACGAACTCCGACTGGATCCGCAGGACCCGCCAGGGGTCGGTGTGGACCCAGTCGCTGGGCCCGCGGCTGTCGAGCAGTCGCTGGTCGGTGGTGGTCGACTCGACCATCCGGCGCCGCAGCGTCACCGGCCCGCGGTGCTGCTCCACCGGCAGGTCGTCGGGGTCGACCGGGCCCGGGGCGGTCGCGGGGTCGGGTGCCGGGTCAGTGGCCACGCGGTCACGCTACCCAGCCTCGGCCCGGGCGGACGACGGGACCGGCCGAGGGAATCAGTTGACGCCTCAAGTAGTTGAGTGATATAAAGTTGAATACACAACCAGTGACCTCCGAGGAGCCTTCGATGACCGTCACCACCACCACCACCCAGTTGACCGGCACCTGGACGATCGACGCCGCACACAGCCGCCTCGGCTTCTCGGTGCGCCACGCGGGGATCGCCACCGTCCGCGGGTCCTTCGCCGGCTTCGAGGGCCAGCTCGTGCTCGACGGGACGAACCCGGCCAACAGCACCGCGACCGCGACGATCGACGCGACGAGCTTCACCACCGGCAACGAGCAGCGCGACGGCCACGTCAAGAGCCCCGACTTCCTCGACGTCGAGAAGTACCCGACCCTCACCTTCGCCTCGACCGAGGTCCGCCCGGACGGCGAGGACTACGTGCTCGTCGGCGACCTCACCATCCACGGCGTCACCCAGCCCGTGGAGATCAAGGTCGAGGTCGAGGGGCAGGCCGTGGACCCCTTCGGCAACACCCGGGTCGGCTTCTCGGGCGAGACGCAGATCAACCGCAAGGACTTCGGCCTCACCTGGAACGCCGCCCTCGAGACCGGCGGCCTCCTGGTCGGCGAGAAGGTGAAGATCACCCTCGACATCAGCGCCATCAAGGCCGCCTGAACCGGCGCCGCCTGAACCCGCGCCGCCTGAACCCGCGCCGGCTGGACCGGCGCCGGAGGCTGCCCGGCCCGAGCGGGACGCCTCTTTCGGATCGCACACCCTCCGCATGTCTTGGAATGAACGCGGCGTTCTCCCGAACCTATTGGAGGAACGCCGCGTTCATTCCTGACTGCAGGGGGAGTCAGCTGGTGGTCAGCCTGTGGTCAGCTGGTGGTCAGCTGGTGGTCAGCTGGTGGTCAGCCAGGCGCGCAGGCGCTCCTCGCACGTGCGCAGCTGGGCCAGCGGTACGTGCTCCTGCGGGGTGTGCGCGAGCATCGGGTCGCCCGGCCCGTAGTTCAGCGCCGGCATGCCCAGCTCGGCGAAGCGCGCCACGTCGGTCCAGCCGTACTTCGCGCGGGGCGTCGCACCGACGGCCTCGACGAAGGCCTCGGCGGCCGGCAGCGTGAGCCCCGGCCGCGCGCCTCCCGCGACGTCGACGACCCGGACCTCCCAGTCGGCGAAGACCTCGCGCACGTGGGCCGCGGCCTGATCCGGCGTACGGTCGGGGGCGAAGCGGTGGTTG
>Ga0335071_10007000_pt1 | contig 11637 bp, 9 predicted proteins | sample Lox_Sample_15_FD_206724 | JGI IMG/M metagenome (GOLD analysis project Ga0335071, IMG submission 206724) | Soil microbial communities from Loxahatchee National Wildlife Refuge, Florida, United States - Lox_Sample_1.5 | ecosystem: Environmental > Terrestrial > Soil > Wetlands | place: USA: Florida...
TCCTCCCGGCTTTCGCCCCGGAATCCTCCGGATGTCCGCGCGGACCCGTCCCGAACGGGGGAGGCCCTCCCGCCCAACCTGCCGTGATCACGGGGCGCGCCGGCGGTGGCCCGCGGTGGGGCCAGGGACCGAGGCGGCTTGCACGGCGACGGAAGCGGGGGGCGGGGACGGCGGGGCGACCCTCCGCGCCCGCGGTCTGGGGCGGCGAGAGCGGAGTCACTATTGGTGAATCCAGGCGCATGCCTGGCGCCTTGGCCGACAGGCCAGGGACGGGGCTCTCGCCCGCCGGCGCGGGGACCGGCTGCTCGGCGCCCGGCGCACGCTCCGCCGCCTGATCGAGATCAAGAGTGGACACTCTCCCGGGGGATGGCGCCGCGACCGCGCCGGCGGTGCATCCCTTTCGCGCGGTATTCCTACATCCGCGCCCAGGCGCAACCGCTGCGCGAGGCATCCGCAGGATTCCACTGGATTTGCCCGCTGGCCCGGGCACGCCGATTGCTCAGGGGAGCCCCAGCGGAGGAGCCGATGCTCGTCGCGGTTGGAGTCGACCAGAAGAGTGTGGCGGTGGCTGCGCGGGAGAAGCTCGCTTCCTCCTCCGGAGACCTCGCCGAAGTCGTCCAGGCATACGGGCGCATCGACGGCGTCGACGAGGCCCTGGTGGTGTCGACCTGCTACCGCGTCGAGGTGTACGCGGCCACGAGGTGTCCGGGGGCCGCGGCTGCCGGGATCGCCGAGGCGCTCCGGTCGCGCGCCGGAGACCCCGGGCTTCCCCTCTTCGACCTCCGCGGCGACGAGGCGTTCCGCCACCTCGTGCGGGTCGCCTCCAGCCTCGAGTCGGGCGTGGTGGGCGAGCCCCAGGTCCTCGGTCAGGTGAAGGAGGCGTTCGCGCGGGCCGCCCAGAGCGGCGCCGCTCGCAAGGACCTCTCCGCGGTGATGGCGCGCGCCCTCCAGGTCGCGAAGCGAGTCCGGTCCGAGACCTCCATCGGCCGCTCGGGAGTCTCCTGGGGGCACGCCGCGGCCGACGTGGCCGCGAAGGTGCTCGGCCCGCTCGTGGGCCGCCGCGCGCTCGTCGTCGGGGCCGGGGAGATGGCGCGCCTCGCGGCCCAGCACCTTCGAGACCAGGGGGTCGAGGTGGTGGTGGCCAACCGAACCGCCGAGAACGCAGTCGCTCTGGCCGCCGAGGTCGGCGGGACCGCCGTCCCCCTGGAGTCGCTCGGCGACGAGCTCGCCCGGGCCGACGCCGTCGTCCTGGCCGCGCCGGTCTCCCATCCCGCCCTGACGGCCGGAGGAGCGGTTCAGCTCATGAAGAAGCGGCGGTACCGCAGGGTCGTGCTCATCGACCTGGCGGTGCCGCGCGCCGCTCCGGCCGAGCTGGGGGAGGTCGACGGCGTCTACCTGTGCGACGTGGACGACCTCGCGCGGGTCCAGCGGCAGGCCATGGCGGAGCGGGCCGACTCCATCGCCGCCGCCGAGCGCATCGTCGAGGACGAGGTGGCCCGCTACGCCCGCGCGCAAGCCGAGCGCCGGGCCGCGCCGCTCATCGCGGCAGTCCGCCACCGGGCTTCGGCCATCGCCCGCGAGGAGGTCGAGCGCACCGTGCAGCGCCTCGGTGGCGACCCGGAGCTGGAGCGGAGGCTCGACGCGCTCGCGGGCGCGATCGTCGCGAAGCTGCTGCACCAGCCGAGCGTGCGGCTGCGCCAGGCCGGGACCGACGGGGAGTCGGGCGAGGAGCTGATGAGCGCGGCGGCCAGGATCTTCGACGTCCACCACGCCGACGCTTCGGCGGCGCCGGCCTCCTAGGCCGCGGAGGAGGGCGCTCCCGCCCGCGCCGCTCCCTCCCGGAAAACCTTGCGTCGTCCGGTCCGGTCGCGCGAATAACGCGTGGTATCCCGGCCGCGGGCGTCTTCCAGCAGGAGCGCACAGATTGCGTGATGGGCGAAATGACCCAGTTGCTGGCCACTTCGCAGGGCCGGGAATTCGCCGCGGAGGCGTGGCGTGATCCTTGCCTAGCGGGTCTCCAGTGCCACCGAGAGGCAGGCGATGAGTCAGCTTCGAAAGCTCTGGAGCAAGCTCGACCGCAGCCTCCGCGCGCGCATTCTCCTGCCGACGGCGGTGCTGTTCGCGGCCACCCTCGCGGCCATGGTCTACGCCGCCGTGCACGCCTACGGCCTCGACATCGAGAAGGTGCAGCGGGAGCGGGCCGAGCTCTTCGCGCGGTACGTCGCCGGAGGCGTCACCGAGACGATGCTGCAGGGCCGGCCCGGTCAGGTTCCCGAGCTCCTCAACTTCATGCGCACGCACCGGGGCGACCTCGACTCCATCAGCCTGCTGCGCCCGGACGGCCAGGTGGTGTACTCGACGGACCACTCGAGGATCGGGACGCAGCCGTGGGAGGCGTTGAAGGGCTTCGACCAGCCCCGGGTGCTGCCCGCTCCCGGCAACGACACCACACAGTACGCGGTGGTGCAGCCGATCCAGAACGCAGAGGCCTGCGCCTCCTGCCACGGCAGGGAATCGCGCGTGAACGGGTGGCTCGACCTGCGGTTCACGCGCGCCCCGGCGATCGCCGCGGAGAGCGAGCTCGCGCGCACGCTGGGCGTCTCGACCGGCGTCGCGCTCGTCATCCTCCTCGTCATCGCCTGGTGGCTCGTCGGCCGGGAGGCCGTGTCCCCGCTCCAGCGGCTCGTGGCGTCGATGCGGCGGGCCGAGTCGGGCGACCTGACGGTGCGCGCCGACGAGGGACGCCCCGACGAGCTCGGGGTGGCCGCGCGCGGGTTCGACGCCACGCTGGCGGCGCTGCGCCGCAGCCAGGCCGAGCTCGAGGCCTTCTACCGGGAGAGGATGGTGCGGGCCGACCGGTTCGCTGCGGTGGGCGAGATGGCCACCGGCCTCGCCCACGAGATCAAGAACCCGCTCGCCGGGCTCTCCGGGGCGCTCGAGCTGCTGGCCGAGGACCTGAGCGAGAACCCCCGGCAGGCCGAGGTGGTCGGGGAGATGCGCCACCAGGTGTCCCGGCTCACCCACACCATGGAGAGCCTCCTCAGCTTCGCACGACCGCCCAAGGCGAAGCTGCGCAGCACCGACGTGAACGCCACCCTGGAGAAGGTCCTGTTCCTCATCCGGCAGCAGCGGCGCAACTCCGCCCTCGAGGTGGATGCGGTCCTCGATGCGGGCCTCCCGCAGGTCCTCGCCGACCCGAGCCAGCTCGAGCAGGTGTTCCTCAACATCTGCCTCAACGCCTGCCAGGCGATGGACGGCAAGGGGGGACGGCTGGTGGTCCGGTCCGGGCTCGCCGACGGACGGGTGTCGGTCGACGTCGAGGACACCGGGCCGGGCATCCCGGAGACCGTGCGCCCGAACCTGTTCAAGCCCTTCTTCACCACCAAGCGCGAGGGCAATGGCCTCGGCCTCGCCATCTCCGCCCGCATCGTGGCGGAGCACGGCGGCCACATCGGGTACCGGTGCCCCCCGTCGGGAGGCACCGTGTTCACCGTCACCCTCCAGCCGGCGCGCGGGGGCAGCGCCGAGCGCTCGCCCGCGGAGCACGCCGCATGACGTCCACTCCCGCCCGAATCCTCGTCGTCGACGACGAGAAGCTCATCCGCTGGTCGGTCGGCGAGCGCCTCCAGCGCGGGGGCTACGAGGTCCTCTCCGCCGAGTCCGGCGAGGAGGCCCTCGAGCTGCTCGGGGCCCAGTCGCCCGACCTGATGCTCCTCGACGTGCGCCTGCCCGGGATCGACGGGATCGCCACCCTCCAGCGCGCCCTGGGCCTCCGGCCGGAGCTGGAGGTTCTCATGATGTCGGCCCACAGCACCGTCGACATCGCCGTCGAGGCCATGAAGCACGGCGCCATCGACTTCCTCGTGAAGCCGTTCCCGTTCCAGGCCCTCGACGCCGCCGTCGAGCGCGCCCTCGCCACCGCCCGCACCCGCCGCCAGATCGAGGCGCTCACCTCGGAGCGACGCGGGGGGCCCGAGGCGCTGGCCGCCCTCGTCGGGCGCTCCGCGGCCATGGAACAGGTGCGCACCATGGCGGCCCGGCTGGCGAGCAGCGACGCGACCACCGTGCTCATCGAAGGGGAGAGCGGCTCGGGCAAGGAGGTGGTGGCGAGATCCATCCACTTCGGGAGCGCTCGCGCCGACCGCCCGTTCCTCCAGGTGAACTGCGCGGCGCTTCCGGAGCACCTGCTCGAGAGCGAGCTCTTCGGCCACGAGCGCGGATCCTTCACCGACGCACACGCCCAGAAGCGGGGCCTGTTCGAGAGCTCGGAGGGCGGCACGGTCATGCTGGACGAGATCGGCGACCTCCACCCCGGCGGGCAGGCGAAGCTCCTCCGCCTCCTCGAGAACAAGACCTTCCGGAGGGTGGGCGGCGTGACCGAGCTGCGGGCGGACGTGCGGGTGCTCGCCGCCACCAACGTGGACCTGGAGGAGCGCGTCTCGGAGGGTCGCTTCCGCGCCGACCTCTTCTTCCGCCTCAACGTGGTGCGCATCCGCGTGCCGTCGCTGCGCGAGCACCCCGAGGACATCCCGCTGCTGGCGGCGCACTTCATCGCGAGGTTCAACCAGGAGATGAAGCGCCAGGTCCGCGGCGTGAACGGCGTCGCTCTGGAGGCGCTCCAGGCCTACCAGTGGCCCGGCAACGTGCGCGAGCTCCGCAACGTCATCGAGCGGGCGTTCATCCTCCACGCGAGCGCCGACGAGCTGCGCGCCGAGCACCTTCCTCCGGAGCTGCGCGGGGCCCCGCCGGCTCGGCGTCCCGAGAAGGCTCCGGCCCCGGGGGTTCCCCCCGACGGCCTCGTCCTCGAGGACGTGGAGCGGAAGCTCATCCGGGAGGCGATGGAGAGGTCGAGCGGCAACCAGTCGAAGGCGGCACGCCTTCTCGGCATCAGCCGCGACACGCTTCGCTACCGCCTCAAGAAGCACGGCATGGGCTGAGGGGGCGCGCTCCTAGTCGGCGGAGACGGAGTCGTCGACGGCGACCGGCTCGCCGTGGCGGAGTCCGGCCGAGAGCGGGCGCAGGGCGTGGCGCAGCTTCTGCCGAGCCCGGATCTCGAGTTGTCGCGCCCGTTCGCGCGAGAAGCCGAAGTGCTCCCCCAGGTCCTTCAGGGTCGCCGGGTGGTCCGCCATGAGGCGCCGCTCCACGATGAAGCGCTCGCGCTCGTCGAGGAGGGAGAGGGCGACGCCCACGCTTCCGGCCACCATGTGGGACTCCTCGGCACTCGACAGGGCGTCGTCCTGCGCGGGAAGGCGTCCGGGAAGCAGCTCCAGATGGGAGGCGCCGCTTTCCCCGACGGGAGCGTCGAGCGAGAGGTCGCGGCCCTCGAGGCGCTGTTCCATGTCCCTTACGTCCTCGAGCTGCACGCGGAGCTTCTGGGCGATCCGGAGCGCGGGGTCGGCGGCGGCGCCGGCCCGCTCGACCTCGCGACGGGCCCGCGCCAGCGAGAAGAAGAGCTTGCGCTGGGCCTGCGTGGTGCCGAGCTTCACGAGCGACCAGGAGCGGAGGATGTAGTTCTGGATGTAGGCGCGGATCCACCACACCGCGTAGGAGATGAGGCGGATGCCCATGTCGGGGTCGAACTTCTGCACGGCCTTCATGAGGCCGATGTTTCCCTCCTGGACGAGGTCCGACACCCGCAGCCCGTAGGACCGGTAGCCCCAGGCGACCTTCACGACGAACCGCAGGTTCGCCGTGACGAGTTCGTGCGCGGCGCGGGTGTCCCCGTCGCCGCGGAACGCCCGCGCGAGCCTCAGCTCCTCTTCGATGGACAGAAGCGGGTACCGGCTGATCTCCTTGAGGTACTGCTCCATTTGGACCATGTGCGCTCCCCCGCTCTCATGGGTGCAGCAATGTCAGTGCCAGTATCATGATCAAAATACGCTAGTTAATACAGGTAAGTACGGATGTATCCTGGCCTTCTCCAAGGCCTGGATCCTTACCTAATTACAGCCTTCTCGATTGAGGCATTTGGCCTCAGTGTTTTTTCTGTAATAAGTACAGGGTATGGATCTCAATTAGGTAGGGACCCAATCGGGTTAGGGCTCCGAGGTTGCTATGCGAGCCGGCCGGCTCCATCGTTGCTGCTCCCCGAGATGGCGAACGTCGACCCCGCACCCGCGCCGCGAGCGGCGCCCCGCACCGACGGTGACAGGGCGAGCCACCTGGCCTTCGTCGCGCACGAGATCAGAAACCCTCTCGCAACGGCGATGTGGAGCGCCGAGCTGCTCGCCAAGCTCGCCGCCGAACAGCGGGGGGGACCGCGCGGCGAGAAGCTCGCCGGGATGTGCCTGCGGGCCCTCGGCCGCGTCCGGAGGCTCGTCGAGGATCACCTCCTCGCCGAGCGCCTCGACGCGCGCGGCGTCCCCGTCGCGCTCGACGCCGTTCCCGCGGCGGATCTGGTGCCGCCCGACGCCTCCGCGCTGGGTGCGGCGGCGCTCGGCGTCGAGCTTGAACCCGGGCTCGCGGTGGCCACGGACGCCATCCTGGCGCGCCGCGTCCTCGAGGCGACTGCTCTCGCCGCGGCCCGCGGCGGGGCCGAGGTCCGCCTCCGGGGCCAGCGCGTCGGTCGAGTGGCACGCTTCCGGGTGGAGGGCGCTCCGGCGGTTCCGGAGGACCTCTCCGATCGGGGCCGAGGGGACGGCGGCGACGGGCGGGGCACGGCGCTCGGGCTGGCGATGGCCCGGCGAGCGGTCGCCGCGCTGAGCGGCTCCCTCTCCGTGGTGGACGGCGCCTTCGTGGTGGACCTGCCCGCGCTCGACCCGGACGGCGGACCCGCCTAGAGATGCCCCTGCCGCCCCTCGTCCTGGTCGTGGACGACGACCCGGACGTCCTCGAGGCCGTCGGCGACGCCTTGGAGCTCGCCGGCTACCGGGTGGCCCTCGCTCCTCACGGCGTGGAGGCCCTCGCGCGCGTGGCGTCGGCCCGCCCCGACGTGGTCCTCCTCGACCTCGTCATGCCCGTCATGGACGGGGCCGCGTTCTCGGAGGAGCTGCGCCGGCGAGGCGAGGGAGACATTCCCATCGTCGTCCTCTCGGCGGAGGGCGACCCCCAGCGCGCGGCCAGCATCGGCGCCCAGGCGTTTCTCGCGAAGCCCTTCGAGCGCCGCGCGCTCCTCGTCCAGGTTGCCTCGATGACCTCGCCGCCGCCGGGCGGGCAGTCCCGTCCCTCCGGGTCGAGGTGACGGCCGGGGCCGCGCGCGGTCGCGGGGCTGCCCGCCCCCGACGTGCAGCGCACCGCGCAGGAGCCTTGACAGCTGGCCGTTCCTCCGCTACAAACCCGCGCTCTCTCTGCAGTTTCGGCAAGTCCTCCCCGGCCCTTCGCGACGCGGGGCGGACCAATGCGAGGTGACACACATGGCTACTGGTCTCCTGGGTCGCAAGGTCGGCATGACCCAAATCTTCAACGCCGACGGCGACTGCCTGCCCGTCACGGTCCTCGAGATGGGGCCGTGCACGGTCGTGAAGCGCAAGACGGCGGACAAGGACGGCTACGACGCCGTCGTGCTCGGGTTCCTCGAGGTCCCGGAGAAGAACCACCGGCGGCTCTCGAAGGCCGAGGTCGGGGTCTTCAAGAAGGCCGGCACGCCGGTCTTCCGGCACCTCCGCGAGGTCCGCCCGCGCGACCCGAAGCTCCTCGGCGAGCTCAAGGCCGGCGACGTCCTCACGGTGGACAAGGTGTTCAAGGCCGAGCAGCGCGTCGACGTCTCCGGCGTCAGCAAGGGGCGCGGGTTCACGGGCGTCATGAAGCGGTGGAACATGAAGGGCGCCGCGCGCGACGCCTCGACCTCCCACGAGCACCACCGACACGTGGGCGCCATCGGCCAGCGCAAGACGCCCGGCAAGGTCTGGAAGGGCAAGCACCTGCCCGGGCACTACGGCGCCGAGGTGATCACCACCCAGAACCTGACCGTGGTGGGCCTCGAGCCCGAGGGAAATCTCCTTCTCGTGAAGGGAGCCGTCCCGGGGCACGCGGACGCGCTCGTCTACGTGGACACGGCCGCCAAGGGCCAGCCGAAGCCCAAGAAGAAGCAGGAAGTCCGCGAGCGCGCGAAGCCGAAGGTCTAGAGGCCGGCGGCTCGGACGACTCGACGGGGCCCCGGGCGCGTGCCCGCGGCCCGGCGCCGTCTTTCCAGGCGCCCGCCCCAGGCGCCCGCCCGGCCGGAGGGCCGCGCGGGGCGAGCGGCCTCAGGCCTCTCCGGGCTCGGCCCCAGACAGCGTCGCGCCGCCCCTCTTCCGATCGCGCTCCAGCTTGTATCGCGCGTTCGGGTCGAGGGCCTTCTTCCGGAGGCGGACGCTCTTGGGCGTCACCTCGACGAGCTCGTCCTCGGCGATCCACTCGAGAGCCTTCTCGAGCCCCATGTCCCTGGGCGGCGTCAGGATGATGTTCTCGTCCCGGCCGGCGGCGCGGATGTTGGTGAGCTTCTTCTCGCGACAGATGTTGTACTCGATGTCGTTGTCGTGGGAGTGCTCGCCCACGATCATGCCGTTGTAGACCTTGTCGCCCGGCTTCACGAAGAGCGCGCCCCGCTCCTGGCCATAGAAGCAGGCATAGGCCACCGCCTCGCCTTCCCGGTCCGAGACGATGGCACCGGCCTGGCGCTTCTCGATCCGGCCTTGCCAGGGCTCGTACCCGTCGAACTGCGAGGAGAGGATGCCCTCGCCGCGGGTGAGGGTGAGGAACTCCGAGCGGAAGCCGATGAGGCCGCGCGCCGGGACCCGGAACTGGAGGCGAGTGCGCCCCGAACCCAGACGCTGCATGTCCACCATGCGGCCCTTGCGCGGGCCGAGCGAGCTCGTCACCGGGCCGACGCTGTCGTCGGGCAGGTCGCACACGAGCAACTCCATCGGCTCGTGGACCTCGCCCGCGATGGTCTTGAGGACCGGCTCGGGGTTCGAGACGGTGACCTCGAAACCCTCCCGCCGCATGTTCTCCACGATGACGGCGAGCTGCAGCTCGCCCCGGCCGACCACCTTGAACGCATCGGGGGTCTCGGTGTCCTCGACGCGGATGGAGACGTTCTTGTAGGCCTCGCGGTAGAGCCTCTCGCGGATGTTGCGGCTGGTGACGTACTTGCCCTCGCGTCCGGCGAAGGGGCCGTCGTTCACCCGGAAGACCATCGACATGGTGGGCTCTTCCACGCTGATGCGCGGCAGCGCCGACGGGGCCGCCGGGTCGGACACGGTGTCCCCGATCCCGATCTCCTCCGCGCCCGCGATGCAGACGATCTCGCCGGGTCCGGCGTCCTTGACCTCGGTACGCTTGAGCCCGTCGTAGACGTAGAGCCGGACGATCTTGGCCGCCACGACCTTGCCCTCGTCCCGCAGCACGGCGATGGGGTCTCCCTCGCGGGCCACGCCGGAGGCGATGCGCCCGATCGCCAGGCGGCCGACGTAATCGTCGTAGTCGAGGTTGTCGACGAGCATCTGCAGCGTCTGCAGCTCGCCCGCCGGCGGGGGGGGGACGTGCTCGAGGATGGCGTCGAAGAGCGGCTTCAGGGTCTGGGACTCGAACGCGCCGGACACGGTGTGGGCGGCGCGACCCTCCCGGGCGATGCAGTACAGCACCGGGAAGTCGATCTGGCGCTCGTTGGCGCCGAGGTCGATGTAGAGGGAGTAGACGAGGTCCAAGACCTCCTTCGCCCGCGCGTCCTGCCGGTCGACCTTGTTGATGACGAGCACGGAAGGCAGCCCGAGTGCGAGCGCCTTCGAGAGCACGAAGCGCGTCTGGGGAAGGGGACCCTCGGCGGCGTCGACGAGGAGGAGGACCCCGTCGACGAGGCGGAGCGCCCGCTCGACCTCGCCCCCGAAGTCCGCGTGCCCCGGGGTGTCGACGATGTTGATCTTCACCCCCTGCCAGGTGACGGCGGTGTTCTTCGCCAGGATGGTGATGCCCTTCTCGCGCTCGAGGTCGTTCGAGTCCATCACCCGGTCGACCATCTGCTCGTTGGCCCGGAACACGCCGGCCTGCCGGAGCATGAAGTCGACAAGAGTCGTCTTGCCGTGGTCGACGTGGGCCACGATGGCCACGTTGCGGATGCGGTCGCGAGGGATCATGGTGAACCGGGAGGCGGGGCGGCGTCTCATATCCCCCCGGAGCGACTGGGGCAAGGGGAAAGCGGCGCCTTGGGGGCCGGGCGGGGCGGTGCTAGCATGCCCCCCGGTCAGCGGGAGCAATGGCGCACGTCATCCTGTTCGTCGACGACGAGCCGACGATCCTCGACCTCCTGCGGGAGCAGTTCCCCCCGTCGCTGGGGTTCGAGCCGCTCGCCGCAGGCAGCGCCGAGCAGGCGCTCGCCATCCTCGCCACCCGCCCGGTGGACCTCCTCGTCACCGACCAGCGCATGCCCGGGATGCAGGGCGTCGAGCTCGTGGCGAGGTCGCGGGAGCTGCAGCCCGACCTGACGGCCATCCTCCTCACCGCCTACACCGACCCCCGCGAGATCGTGGAGGCCATCAACGTCGGGCGCGTCTACCGCTACGTGACGAAGCCCTGGGACCTCGCCGATCTGCGACAGACGGTGGAATCGGCCCTGGAGAGGGTGGCGCTCCGGCGGGAGAAGGCGAGGCTCGACGCGGAGCTGGAGCGGCGGCTCGCGGCTCTCGAGGCCGCGGCGGACATCGCCCGCGATGTCGGCGTGGCGGCGGTGCCCGAGGCGCTCCTGGAGCGGCTCTTGGCAAGGCTCCCCGACGTCGTTCCCTGCGACCTTGCGGCGGCGCTCGTCGTCCCGGAGGAGGGGCCCTCGGTGGTGGTCCTCGACCGCGGCGGGGCCAGCGAGGAGGTCCTGCTCGCGCTCGAGGAGGAGCTGCTCGCCGCGTGGGCCGAGGCCGGGGGTCTCCCCCTCGCCTCGGGAGGGCCCCGGATCCGGGTGCTCCCCCCCCGGCTGAGGCCAGCCGGCGCAGGTGTGCAGAGGTCGCGGCTCGTCGTCCCGCTCGAGTCCGCCGGCCGCCTGAGCGGCCTGCTGCTCCTGCGCAGCGGGCAGGAGGACGCCTTCGGCGAGGGCGACGCACGCGTCCTGGACCTGCTCGCGAACGAGCTCGCCGGGTCCGTCCGGACGCTCGCCGCCAAGCTCTCCGAGGAGCGGCGTCGCATCGAGCGGGTGGTGGAGTGCATGGCGGACGGCCTGCTCTTTGCGGACGCCAAGACGGAGACCGTCATCGCCAATCCGGCGGCCAGGCGGATGCTCCACGCCCCGGAGGGCCAGGACCTGTCGGCCCGCTGGCTCAAGGAGACGCTGAAGTTCTACCCGTTCGATCTGGTCCGCGGCCTGGCCCAGGAGGGCGCCGCGCCGGCGCTGGTGACCGAGGAGCTCCGCATCGACGAGAGGGCGCTCTCGTCGATCGTGTCGCCGGTGACGGACGGGGAGGGGCGGCTCGCCGGCGTGGCGGTCGCCCTGCGCGACGTCACGGACCAGAGGCGCCTCGAGGAGCAACGCCAGGAGTTCGTCCAGCTGATGAGCCACGAGCTGCGGACGCCGCTCACCGCCATCACCGGCGCCCTGCAGCTATTGCTCGACGGGCACGCCGGCGACGTCCCCGCTGCCCAGCGGCGATTCCTCGACATGGCGCGCACGTCGGCGGACCGCATCAACCAGCTCGCCGACGACCTGCTCGACGTGGCCCGGGCGGAGAGGGGGAGGCT
>Ga0335071_10007001_pt1 | contig 11637 bp, 11 predicted proteins | sample Lox_Sample_15_FD_206724 | JGI IMG/M metagenome (GOLD analysis project Ga0335071, IMG submission 206724) | Soil microbial communities from Loxahatchee National Wildlife Refuge, Florida, United States - Lox_Sample_1.5 | ecosystem: Environmental > Terrestrial > Soil > Wetlands | place: USA...
CTCGTCCGAGGCGGGGGCGGCGAACTCCGGGTTGGGGACCTGCTTCAGGTCGGTGCGGAAGACAGTCATAATCAGCTGATGAACTTGACGGCGCTCATCCAGTTGGTGCCGAGCGTGCCCTGCAGGGTGATGTGCAGCAGACCGATGCCCTCCAGCTGGCGGGCGCGCTCGAGCTTGCCCACATCGACCGGGCGGCTGCCGCCGTCCTTGACCAGCCCGGCCAGCACTGCCTTGGCCTCGGCGTCGTCGCCAGCGATCAGCACGTCCAGCGGCTGCCCGGCCACGGAGTCGGCCACCAGCGTGCCGGCAAAGGTGGTGTTGAAAGCCTTCAGCACCTTGGTCCCGGCCGGGACAAGCTTGGCGAGCTCCTCAGCGGACGAGCTGCCCGCGGCGGTCGCCAGGCCGTCGAAGCTGGCATTCATCGGGTTGGCGATGTCAACCACGACCTTGCCGGCCAGCCTGGCGCCCAGCTGCCTGGCCACTTCCTTGTTGACGCCGTACCAGACCGCCAGGACGACCACCTCGGCCGGCTTGACGTCCGCCATGCTGGCGGTGGTCACTTTGGCGCCCTTCTTGGCCGCCTTGCTCAGCTCGGCGGCGGTCTTGGCAGCCACCTCCGGGTCGTTGTCGACCAGGGTGACCGAGTGCCCCCCGGCCACCATGCGAGTGCCGATGCCGCGACCCATGTTCCCAGCCCCGATGATCGTAATGTCCATTTGATATCTCCTGTTTCTTTAAGTTGTTGATTGATCGTGTTCCAGGTCCTAGAACCCGAGGTTTTCCTTGACGATGATCATCTTGGTGCGCTGCGGGTTGCCTTCCTTGTTGATTACCAGCAGCTTGTTGATCCCACTGTGCATGCCGTAGACTTTCATGGCGCGCTGGTCCTCCAGCTGGAAGGTGTACTCTTCCAGGCGCTGCAGGGCCGTCTCGAGCGTGGGGACGATCTTCTGCGCCCCGACGACCCACACCACGTGGGCCGCGGCGGCGGCGTACGGCGCCAGCTGCGAACCGCTGGCCGAGGCGACCAGCACGGAGCCGGTCTCGGTCACGGCGTGCACGCTGCCGACCACGTACTCGGGCGTGGCGCCCAGTTTCTGCATCTCGCGGTTCTGGGTCTTGGGGTCCATCTTCCCAAGCTGGACGCGGACCGAATGGTAGCGCCCCCCCTCCCGGTCGATCTCGGCCTGCAGGCCGGTCTGGATGAAGGTGGTCGAGCTGGAAGTGAAGACCTCCGCCCCGGCCGGGATCAGCTCTTCAAGCTTGGCCCAGGCTTCGGCGGTGTTGGCGACCACAAAGGCCTCGATCCCGTGATCGCGCAGCGCTTCCACCGCGCAGCGGATCGATTCGTCGCTGGCGAGTTGGGCAAAGACCGGATTGGGGGTTTGTCCGGTTGGGGTGGTTTTTGTGGTTTCGAGCAGCATCCTTGACTCTCCTGGTCGATTTCGGTTATAATACGAACGTTGTATTAACAACATCTGTTGTATAATTTACCGCACGCCGGGAAAAAAATCAACCAACAAAAAGCGACTTCTGTCGCCTAAGCAACACCGGAGGAAAAATGTTGTCGAACCCCAACGAGACCGTCGACCCGCGTGTCCGCCGCACCCGCCTGAGCATCCTGCAGGCCTTCACGGAGCTGATCGGCGAGAACGGCTTCCAGGCCATCAGCGTCCAGGACCTGACCGAACGGGCCGGGATCAACCGGGCCACCTTCTACGCCCACTTCACCGATAAGTTTGACCTGCTCAACCAGGTCACGCAGGAAAACTTCCAGAAGGCGGTCGAGCGGCGCATGCTCAACGCCTGCCACTTCTCGATGGACAACCTGCGCGAGCTGATCGTGGTGGTGTGCGAGTTCGTCGGCGAGACCCACGAGCGCTGCGCGGTCAGCGAGCAGCAGTTCCAGTCGATGGTCGCCAACCAGGTGCGGACGCAGATCACCGCCCTGCTCGACCACTGGCTCGAGTCCGCCGCGCTGCTTGAGGATGCCCGCATCCCGCCCGGCCTGGCGGCCATCGCCACCAGCTGGGCGATCTACGGCCTGGCGACCGAGTGGAGCCACGCCAAGCGCACCCCGCCGGTCGAAGCCTACGCCGACCAGGTCCTGCCGCTGGTGGCCGCCAACCTGGGCCTGACGGTCCATGCCTGAGCCGTGATCGGACCGAGGGGGTTGAAATCCCGGCCGTTCCCGGCGATAATGGGTGCTGCAGATCCATATTCCCGACACAAAGAGGCCCGCATGCCCACCTTCAGACGCATCCTGCCGCTGGCCGCCGCGCTGCTCCTGGCGGCCTGCAACCTGGCACCCTCCGGGACGACAGTCCCCAGCGCCGCGCCCTCCGTGACCGCCGCCGTCCCCTCGGCCGCCCCCAGCGAAACGCCGCCGCCCGCCTCCACGTCCAGCCCCAGCCCCACCCCGGTCCCGACCCTGGGAGTCGGTTCACGGCTGACCTCGCCGGTCGACGGGATGGTGCTCGACTACGTCCCGGCCGGGGATTTCCTGATGGGCTCGGCCTCCACGGACGGGGACGCCTACCCGGACGAGATGCCCCAGCACAGCGTCAACCTGGACGCCTTCTGGATCGACCAGACGCCGGTCACCAACGGCGAGTACGCCCTGTGCGTGCAGGCCGGCACCTGCAAGGCGCCGCGCAAGATCACCTCCAACCTGATCGACCTGTACTGGAACGACGCCAAGTACGCCAATTACCCGGTGATCTGGATCTCCTGGGTCGATGCGGGCACCTACTGCGCCTGGGCCGGCCGGCGCCTGCCGAGCGAAGCCGAGTGGGAGAAGGCTGCCCGCGGCACCGACGGGCGCCTCTATCCCTGGGGGAACAATCCGCCCGATCCCACCCTGGCAGATTTCGCCAACCACCTCAAGGACGTGAACCAGGTCGGCAGCTACCCGGCCGGCGCCAGCCCGTACGGTGCCCTCGACATGGCCGGCAACGTCTGGCAGTGGGTGGCGGACTGGTACGCACCGGACTACTACGCCCAGAGCCCGGCGTCCGACCCGGCCGGTCCGGCGGCCGGCAGCCTGCGCGTGCTGCGCGGCGGCTCCTTCACTTACACCGCCCCCGGCCTGCGCTCCGCCTACCGCTTCGAGAAAGATCCCAGCTTCGACAGTTGGGAGATCGGCTTCCGCTGCGCCAGCAGCGCCACCCCGTGACAGGAGAGTCCCATGACCCACGACCTGATCCTGGCCGAACGCATCCGCGCCGAACTGGGCGGGCAGGCCGGCCTGACGGAAAAGAAGATGTTCGGCGGCGTGGGCTACATGCTCCACGGCAACCTGGCCTGCGGTGTCTACCGCGACCAGATGATTGTGCGCGTCGGCCCGCAAGCCTACCCGGCTGCCCTGGCGCAGCCGCATACCCACCCGCTCGACATCACCGGCCGGGCGATGACCGGCTGGATCATGGTCAGCCCGGAAGGCTGTGCCGACGAAGGCGCCTTCCAACGCTGGGTGGCGCAGGGCCTGGCCTTCGCCGCCAGCCTGCCACCCAAGTAGGAAAGGAGACGAACCCATGCAGCAGAGGAACCTGGGAAACTCCGGCCTGCGGGTCGGGGAGATTGGGCTGGGCTGCTGGCAGTTCAGCAGCGACTTCGGTCCGCTGGAGGACCGCACCGCCGGCGAGATCATGGCGGCCGCCGTCGAGAGCGGCACCACCTTCTTCGACACGGCCGACGTCTACGGGTCCGGGCGCAGCGAGCAGCTGATCGGGGCCTTCCTGCGCCGGAGCGGCAAACCGGTCCACGTGGCGACCAAGTTCGGGCGCGCTGGCGGCGTCTATCCGGACGGCTACACCCGCCTCGCCCTGCGCCAGGGGACGGAGGCCTCGCTGCGGCGCCTGGGCGTCGACACGCTCGACCTGCTCCAGCTGCACTGCATCCCGCTGAAGGTGATGCAGGCGGGCGAGATCTTCGCCTGGTTGCGCGAGCTGAAGCAGGAGGGCAAGCTGCGCGCCTTCGGCGCCAGCGTCGAGACGGTCGAGGAGGCGCAGGTGTGCCTGCGGCAGGACGGCCTGGCCTCGCTGCAGATCATCTTCAACCTCTTCCGCCAGAAACCGATCGCCGAGCTGTTCCCCGAGGCGCAGCGGCGCGGCGTGGGCCTGATCGTGCGCCTGCCGCTCGCCAGCGGGCTGCTGGCCGGCAAGTACACCCAGGCGACCCGCTTCGCCGAGAGCGACCACCGCAACTACAACCGCGACGGGCAGGCTTTCAACGTTGGGGAGACCTTCGCCGGCCTGCCGTTCGCCAGGGGCGTTGAGCTGGCCGATGGTCTCAAGCCGCTCGTCCCGGCCGGGATGAGCCTGGCACAGATGGCCGTGCGCTGGATCCTGGACTTCACGGCGGTCTCGGTGATCATCCCCGGGGCGACCTCGCCGGCGCAGGCGCGCACCAATGCCGCCGCCGCCGACCTGCCGCCGCTCTCCCCCGAGCTGCACCAGCGCCTGGCGGATTACTACCAGGCCCAGGTCCACGCCGCCATCCGTGGGCCGTACTAGACCGAGAAATGCGCTGGACCCGGACGAATGTCCGGGTCCAGCTTTGTAACGAAACCTGCCCTCGCGCAGGAGATTGGCTGTTCGTGATGATCCGATTGTACTGCGCCGCCCTGGCGGGGGAAATGCCGGCGGGGTTACGTTCGCCTTACAATTTTCGCGCTCACGGCGTGTTGAGCACCTGACCCAGATTGAGGTCGGTGTCGCCATAATGGGTCCGATCGGCCATCTCGGCCAGCCCGGCCTGCGAGAGCAGGTCGGCGCCGGCGGTGATGTCGGGCTCGGCGTAGGCGGCGATCTGGGACCAGTCCCCGGGCTGGGTGTTGGCCGGGTTGTCGGGATAGTTCAGGTCGGCACCGGGGATCAGCGCTTGGACGTAAGCCCGGTCCGGGTTGAGGCGCACCCACAGGCCCAGGGCACCGTCCGTGCGCGGCGCCTGGTAGCGCAGACCCTGGTAGAGCTGGTGGATGTGCGGCTTATCGGCCTGGACCTGGGCGTGATCGCTGGCGCTGAAGACCAGCATCACCTCCAGGCTGGGCACCAGGCTGCCGAGCTGCAGGAAGCGGTTGGCCGGGCTGCGGACCTGCCAGAACTGCGCCGCCTCGTCCGGGGTGGCCACGTCGGACGGCCAGGTGTGGGTCGTCAGGGCGCCGTTAGCCAGCAGGGCCTGGGTCAGCGCGGCCGAGTAGTAGCGCTTGCCGTCCACGAGCGGGACCGCGTCGCTGTAGGCGAAGTCGCCGGTCGTGAACGACCCTGAGCCGTCCTGGTCCAGGTAGGGGCGCCCGAGGCCGGCGGTGGCGACGAACTTGTAGCTCCCGTCCCAGCGCAGGTTGCTGTAATCCAGCTTGATGGCGTTGGCGGCGTAGTTCCGGGTGGTATCGTAGGTCGGGTTGAGCACTGGCAGGCCGTTCGAATCGTAGTAGCCCAGCTCGAGCGTGGCGGTGGTGTCGCCGGACGGGTTTTCGTAGCCCACCAGGTATTTGACGTTCTGCAGCTGGTCGCCATAGAGCGCCAGGACGTCGAGGGCGGCAAAGCCGGCGTCGCCGAAAGCGTACAGGCCGACCTCCCCCGGCAGCGGGGTGACCAGCGCCAGGTTGGTCAGGTTGGTGATGTAGCGCCCGTTCTTGTCCTGGGCCAGGCCGCTGGCGAAGCGCAGCACGTCGCGCAGCGCGGCCAGGGAGTTCTCGCCGCCGCCATCGAAGTTCCCGTCGCTTTTAGCATGCGTGGCCTTGTCGCTCTGCCCCGGCCACAGGAAGCTGACCTGGATCAGGCCAATGCCCGAGACGTCCGGGCTGGTATCGAAGCCGGCGGCGCGGTCGAAGAGCGGCGGCACGATCACCACCACGCCGGCGCTGGGGGCATAGCGCGGCGCCTGGGGGAAGGTCACCCGCACGGCGATGTTCCCGATGCCTGCCGAAGCGACCGAGGTCAACACGCTGCGGGCCACCGCCGGGGTGCCGGGGGCCGGCGTGCCGGTCCCGGCGAGGTTCGCGGCGCCCGAGCCGCAGGCAGCCAGCAGCAGGGTCAGGCAAAAGAACAGGCGCGCTAGGGATTTCAGAGGCTTCATCGGCTCGATTCTAGCACACTTGGGATTCTGACAGGTGTCACCTCCAAGTTAAGCTATTTGTTGGTTGCTGGAAAGTGCGGAATCGGGTATGATTACTTTGCCATGCTGAGGATGCTGTTGTTATTTGCCCTACTTGGCCGTGCGTAGTCAGTGCAACCTGACAGGTGAATCGTACCTGCCAGGTTTTTTTGTCGCTCGAACTCTCATATCACTCAAGGAGACAGAATGCAGACACCCTGGGAATATCGTTACGCCAACCGGACGCAACGCATGGGCAGTTCGGTCATCCGTGAACTGCTCAAGCTGACCGAGCAGCCGGATATCATCTCCTTCGGAGGTGGCCTGCCCGCTCCGGAAGTATTCCCCGTCAAGCAGTTCCAGGCCGCCTGCAACACCGTCCTGGAAACCGACGCTGCACTGGCACTGCAGTACAGCACCACCGAAGGCTACCGTCCGCTGCGCGAGATGATCGCCCGCCACACCGCCCGCTACGCCGTCACGATCAACCCGGAGAACATCCTGATCACCTCCGGCTCGCAGCAGGCGCTCGACTTCATCGGCCGCGTTTTCATCAACCAGGGCGACCACATCGTCTGCGAATCGCCGACCTACCTGGGCGCGCTGCAGGCCTGGAACGCCTACGGCGCCCAGTACATCTCCGTGCCCTCGGACGAGAACGGCATGATCACCTCCGAGCTGGAAAAGGCCCTGCGCATTGGCCCCAAATTCATCTACGTCCTGCCCAACTTCCAGAACCCTTCCGGCTCGACCCTCAGCCTCGAGCGGCGCAAGCAGCTCGTCGAACTGGCGGACCGCTACGGGGTCCCGATCGTGGAGGACGACCCGTACGGGCAGCTGCGCTTCGAGGGCGACCACCTGCCCTCGCTGGTCTCGCTCGACAGCGAGTATCGCGGTGACGACGGCTGCTACACCGGCAACGTCATCTACCTGAGCACCTTCTCCAAGCTGCTCGCCCCGGGCATCCGCCTGGCGTGGGTCATCGCCCCCGAACAGGTCATCCGCAAGCTGGTCCAGGCCAAGCAGGCCGCCGACCTGAACACTGCCGCCTTCAACCAGATGGTGGCCTACGAGGTCGGCAAGGGCGGCTTCCTGGACGAGCACGTCAAGGAGATCGTCAAGGTCTACAAGGAACGCCGTGATGTGATGATCGAGACGATGGAGGAGCTCTTTCCCCCGGACGTGCGCTGGACCCATCCGCTGGGCGGCATGTTCCTGTGGGGCATCCTGCCCGAATACATGGACGCAGCCGATGTGCTCAAGGTGGCCCTCAACCGCAAGGTAGCCTTCGTGCCGGGCGAGTCCTTCCACCCCAATGGCGGCGGCAAGAACACCATGCGCATCAACTTTTCCTACTCCCAGCCCGATACCATCCGCGAGGGCGTCAGCCGCCTGGGGTTGGTCTTCAAGGAGCTGGTGGCCCAGCACCAAAGCCTGAAAGGGCACCGGGAATAAGCCAAAGGGCGGCCGTTTTGAACGGCCGCCCTTTTTTTACCTGGCCTCGACCGCAGGGTCATGTTCTCGATGAACATGCCCCTGCGGTTCGCTCACCGGATGATATTCCTCAAAACATGGCGATATTGCTCGGATCGTCCGCCCCGAGGCGTCGGTAAAAAGAAGGGCGGCCATCGCGGTCGCCCTGGGATTTCAGTCGACGTAAGGGACGTACTCGGCCCGGGCGATGCCCTGCTGGATGGCCTTTTCGGCCACGGCACGCGCCACGGCGCGGTGGACCTTTTTGTCCAGCGGGTTGGGGACCATCTCACCGTCGGGGGTCAGGTTGGCGATGGTCTCGGCGGCCGCCATGAGCATTTCGGGGGTGATGCGCGGGGCGTAGGTGTCGACTGCACCGCGGAAGATGCCCGGGAAGCCGAGCACGTTGTTAACCGATTTGCCGTCGGCGGCGTAGATCGCCCCGGCCCTGAGGGCTTCCTTGGGTTCGATCTCGGGGTTGGGGTTGGAGAGCGCCAGGATGATCTGGCCCTTGCGCACCATGGAGGGCTTGATCAGCCCGGCTGCGCCGGTGGTCGAGACGACGATGTCGCACTCGGCCATGATCTCCTTCAGGTTGGAGCGCCGGCCGCCGTTCTGGGCGTGGCGCTCGAGGGCGTCCTCGGTCAGGTCAGCGCCCAGGACCGGATTGCCGGTCAGCTTCATGAGCATGTCGGCGATGGCGGTGCCGGCCGCGCCCAGGCCGATCTGGCCGATGACCGCCTTGGAGAGGTCGGTCTTGGTCTGGCGGGCAGCGACGGTCAGGGCGGCGGTGGTCACCACGGCTGTGCCGTGCTGGTCGTCGTGCATGACCGGGATGTCCAGGCGGGCCTGCAGCTTTTCCTCGATGCAGAAGCAGCGCGGCGCCGAGATGTCCTCCAGCTGGATGGCGGCGAAGGTCGGGGCGATGGCCGCCACGGTGTCGATGATCTCGTCCTCGTTCTTGGTGTTGAGCAGGATCGGCATGCCCGACAGGCCCACCAGGGTCTCCATCAGCATGGCCTTGCCTTCCATCACCGGCATGCCGGCCAGGGGGCCGATGTCGCCCAGCCCGAGCACCGCCGTCCCGTCGGTGACGATGGCGACGAAGTGCGAGGTGGAGGTGTACAGGCGCGCCAGGGAGGGATCCTTGGCGATCTTCAGGCAGACTTCCGCCACGCCCGGGGTGTAGACCCGCCGCAGTGTGGCCAGCGAGTCGATCTGGTAGCGGCTGCGGATGGCGATCTTGCCCTTCTGGTGCAGCTCGAGCACCTCGTCGCGCACCTCGAGCACGCGCGTCCCCGGGTTGGCCGCCAGGGCCGCCAGGATGCCGTCCATCTGCTGGCTGGTATCGGCATAGATGCTGATCTCGCGCACCACGTAGCGCGAGCTCTCGGTCAACATGTGGATCTCTCCGATGCTGCCCCCCGCCTTCGAAACGGACGTGATCAACCGGGCCAGGACGCCCAGTGACCGTTCATCATGCACACGCACCGTGCGCATGATCTTGCCTTCCATTGTCATTGCAGCCTCTCCGTAAGAATTTATTTCGGCGGCTTAGCCTCCGATTTCACTCATCACACGGTTGAGCGGGATCTCGCCTTCGGCCAGGCCATGCCCCCACGGCTTGTTCCAGATGGCGTTCAACATCAAGTTGCGCAGGTCGTCCAGGCTGGCGCCGGCGCGCAGCGGCTTGAGCAGGTCAATCTCGTGCTCGCGCAGCAGGCACATGCGCAGCACCCCGTCGGCGGTCAGGCGGGCCCGGTTGCACGAGGCGCAGAAGGGCGCCGAGACCGAGGAGATGAAGCCGATCTCACCCTTCGCCCCCGGGGCGTGGAACATACGCGCCTCGCCGTCCAGCTGGCCGCCGTTGGACGGCTCGAGCTTGCCGAGCGCCGCCTCGATGGTCGCCTGCGTCTCGGCCGCGGTGACCATCTGCCCGGTTTGCAGCGCGGTGGCGCCCGCGAAGGGCATCATCTCGATGAAGCGGATCTGCCAGGCATGCTCCAGGCTCAGGCGGGCGATGCCGACCACATCGGCCTCGTTGTAGCCGCGCACGACCACGGCGTTGATCTTGAGCGGGGTCAGGCCGGCGGCCTCGGCGGCCAGGATGCCCTGCCAGACCTGCTCCACGTTCCCCCAGCGGGTCATCTGGTGGAACTTGTCAGGGTCGAGCGTGTCCAGGCTGACGTTGACGCGCTGCAGGCCAGCCTCGGCCAGCGGGGCCGCCAGCTTGGAGAGCAGCACGCCGTTGGTGGTCATCGAGACCGAGCGGATGCCGGGCGTGGCGGCGATGCCGCGCACCACGTCGACGACGTGGGCGCGCACGGTCGGTTCGCCGCCGGTCAAGCGGATCTTGTCGAAACCCAGGTCGGCGAACAGGCGCGTCAGCATCAGGAGCTCGTCATCCTGCAGCATGTCTGCGTTCGGCCGGAAGGTCATGTCCTCCGGCATGCAGTAGACACAGCGTAAATTGCAATGATCGGTCAGGCTGATACGAAGATAGTGGATTTTGCGTGCGAAACGGTCGAGTGCCATGGTTACCTCGGATCTACCGGTAAAAGGATGGATTTGAATTATAATCACTTTTTTCTAGTAATTTCCCGGCCGGGCGGGAATCAGGATTTTTGTAAAGGAAAAACAGGTCATTCGGCGTGACGCCGGATAGGGAGAGGGAGGAAAGCCGTCGCCACCGCGAGCCGTCTGGACAAGCACCGTCTGCCGTGCCCCCCGCATGGGGCAATTGACGGCTGTTCGCAGAGGTGCTATCATCCATAAACTATTATTTTTGTCGTTTTTTGAAGGAGCCATTATATGAGTGCCGATTTCGTTTTTCGTTTAATTGGCATGATCGTCTTCACCATATTGGGCGCGTACACCGGCAGCTGGCTCGGCCGGTTGAACCCGGACCAGCAGCTGGTGGACATGCTCACCATGGCGCTGGTGGGTGCCCTGGTTGGACTGATCCTGACCCCCTACTTCACGGTGCGCCCGATCCGCGCCATCCAGAACGCACTCAAGCGCCTGTCGGCCGAGACGCTCTTCTCCGGGCTGATGGGCCTGGTGGTCGGCCTGCTGACCGCCGCCCTGCTCTCCTTCCCGCTCTCGCTGCTCCCTACCCCCTTCGGCAAGATCCTGCCCTTCATCGGCGTGCTGCTGTTCGGCTACTTCGGCGTGGCCCTGTTCGTGACGCGCCAGTCTGACCTCGGCAACCTGCTGGGCTCCTTCACCAACCGGCGCGAGGAAGGATCGTCGAACCACTGGTCCCAGCAGAGCCGCACCATCCTGCTGGACACGAGCGTGATCATCGACGGGCGCGTCGCCGACATCGCCAAGACCGGCTTCCTGCCGGGCACGCTGCTGATCCCGCGCTTCGTGCTGAACGAGCTGCAGTACATCGCCGACTCGTCCGACTCGCTGCGCCGTCAGCGCGGCCGGCGCGGCATGGAGGTGCTCTCGGAGCTACAGAAGGCCCCCGCCGTGGTGGTACGCATCACCGACATCGACGTGGAAGGCGTGCGCGAGGTCGACGACAAGCTGGTCATCCTGGCCCGCCAGATGAAATGTCCCATCCTGACCAACGACTACAACCTCAACCGCATCGCCGAGCTGCAGGGCGTGCTGATCCTGAACATCAACGAACTGGCCAACGCGGTCAAGTCGGTGGTGCTGCCAGGCGAGATCATGCAGGTCAACGTCATCCAGGAAGGCAAGGAGATCGGCCAGGGGGTCGGCTACATGGAGGACGGCACCATGGTGGTGGTCGAGAACGGCAACCGCTTCATCAACAAGGAGATCCAGGTCATCGTCACCAAGGTGCTGCAGACGGCCGCCGGCAGGATGATCTTCGCCCGCCCGGAGACCTCCAAGGACTGAACGCCCCAGCCTCCGCATCGATCCGGAGCGCGGCCGACGGTCGCGCTCTTGTTTTTAACTTCGTCTCTGTCAGTCCGCGTTCATCTGTGGTTTAATTAACCCACATTTTCCCGGAGGACCCTATGCTGCGCGTTTACAACACCCTGACCCGCAAGAAGGAAGACTTCCAGACCCTCGAACCCCAGACCGTCAAGA
>Ga0335071_10007003_pt1 | contig 11636 bp, 10 predicted proteins | sample Lox_Sample_15_FD_206724 | JGI IMG/M metagenome (GOLD analysis project Ga0335071, IMG submission 206724) | Soil microbial communities from Loxahatchee National Wildlife Refuge, Florida, United States - Lox_Sample_1.5 | ecosystem: Environmental > Terrestrial > Soil > Wetlands | place: USA...
GATCCATCCGGAACGCCGCGCCGATCGCTTTGTGGAGCGCTGGCAGAGGCTTGATCACACCAGCCAGCACCAGTATCAGGCCGGCGACATCTCCGGCTATAGGGCCACCCGCTCGGCGATGGGCGATATGGCCAGGAGCCTCGAACGCGATCCGCAACTGGAGTCCCTCCTCGACAATCGCAAGCGGGAGCTCGGGATCGCGTTCGAATCAGGTCGCCGGCTCGGTATCGAACTGGCCTTCACTCACGGCCTCGGCAGAGGCAGGGGCATCGAAATTTGACCATCCTGTTTGCCGCCGTCTGTACGCCAGAGTGCGGCGATCTGGAAGATGCTGTTGCGCGCCTGGAACGGCTCCCGTCTGGTCCCGGGAGCCGTCAGAAACAGCCAGCAGGAGGCAGCGCGGCCATGCGAGAACCAGATCGTATCGTCCGCTTGAAAGCCGTTCTTGCCCGGACCGGGCTGTCCCGGTCTACCATCTACCGCAAGATCGCCGAGGGCACGTTCCCAGCTCAGCTCAAGATTAGCACAAACGGGACCGGCTGGCATGAATCCGCCATCAACCGCTGGATTGCAGATCCAGTCGGATGGCGTCCGAAAGGCAAGTTCGACGAAGTCGGGTGATAGGAGCTCGCGGTCGTGATGAAGACCCCGCACTCCGCTTGACGGAGCCACGTCACCTACACCCGTGGTTGGAGAGCTGCAGCATGCTACACCGCGCTGGTTCGTCCGGCGGCGATAAAGGCCTGCAGAACGGCGCGGGGGCGCAACGAGGCTCTGCGCGAGGAGCCCCGGGGAACACAGGGCCAGCGGTGGGGCAGCGGGATACGGGTGGATGTTGCGCATTCGCGCCGCTGGACTATCTCGCGACCATTGAATGGCGAGATGGAGTGCCCGGCTTACTGGAGATCCTCAAAGCGAAGCATCAGCCAACCAACTGATTTTTGAAAGCAGAGGTGAGAAACTCGGCTTTGGCGCTTCATCTGATCAACGACAAGACGGTGGGCGGGACCTCTACGGCTTCCTTTGCGCGAGTCAGCGCAACGTAGAACAGCCGTACCTCGGCTGGGTCAGGGCCGTCGGTCGGCTTTCCAGGCTGGCTGCGCAGAAAATCGTCCGTGAGCCGGACCGTACTCCACTCGCGTCCCTTCGCCTTATGCGCGGTCGAGATAATCAGGTCGCTTCGCTCTTCGTCAACGGTGCGGTTGATGGCCCACATCAATTGGCGTTCGCCGCGCCCCTCGACCAGGTTCACGAAAGACATCAAGTGATCGCCCTCGCCGCTTTTCGCGAACTCGACAACCTGCTCCCATTTGTCGAAGCCGAAAAAGTCCGGGACCGCGCTCTGCTTGCCTTTCTTCAGGTCCTGCACGCCGCGTAGCATGTCTATCAACTCATTCGCACCTCCCACAAGATGAGGCTTCTTTCCTTCATCTAGACACTCGATGATCGCTCCAATGGTGGACGCGTTGGTTCGCGCCAATATTGTTCGCGGTTCAACATGACCGACGCGGCTCTTGACCGCAGCATTCCCCCTTAGGGGACGCTTTTCGCCAAGAAGCACCAAAAGCTTCGACGCCCATTCCGCTATGGCGGGACCAAAACGAAACGACGTGGTGAGGTAGGTCTCCCCCTGGGTTTCAATTTTCTCCATCGCGTTGACGGCGCCGCGCCACTCATAAATCTGCTGGTACTTATCGCCCACATAGATCATCTGGGCCGACTGCTTTTGCAGCACATCGAGCACAACGGGGTTGGCGTCTTGCGCTTCATCGAGGAGAATAAAGTCTGCGGCAATTTTGGGATTACTGAGAGCCCAAAGTTTCAGGTAGCCATCGTGACCGAGCGGCATAGGGTCCGCCACGGTCTTCATTCGATCCCACACATACCTTGCTCCGTGCAGTGCGAACTCGGTCACCGCCCGCATTGTCGCTTCGGGCGCGGCAAGTAGCGAACCGTGCCGCGTAACGTGATGTGCCGCGAGTTCGGCATCGGCGCTCTGCATGTAACGACGCAGGGTATCGAGGACGAGGTAGCCTTGCGACCGCGGTTGAAGCACGTGTCGACTGTCGACTTGCCATCGCTTCAGGTTCAGCATCTCGGCAAGCTGATTGGCGTTGATCTTCCCTGTCATTTTATCGGTGTTGCTTCGGTAAGCGGAGGGTGTCGCCCTGTGGGCGAGCCCGTGGCTCGTCAAACAGTTCACCGTGTTGGGGAACTTCTCTTTGGCATCGCGGACGATGTCCCGGTTAAACGCGATATACTGACCTCGCCTCGATGTGCTCTGCGCCAGAAATTCAAGCGTCGAGGTTTTACCGGTTCCTGCATAGGCATTGATCTTCACCGAGCCGCCCCGTCGAAACTGATCTATGGCCTGCTGCTGCTCCTGGGTCGGCCTCCGCTGCTCCTTGTTGGTCCGCGCACTGGAAGCAGTCTGCCTCGTCGACGTTGCCTTTGCTGATGACGAAGGCTTGCCAGCGCCCCTTTGCTCACCACCGCTAGCCTGTTTCGCGATGCCCAGAAATCTCTCTACAGCCTCGCGAAGCGATCGGGCCTTGGGTGTTGTGCGGAAGCCGAGTTCGCTGGCGACTTTTTCAATTGCGGCTCTGTCGCCGCTGTCCTGGGCGCGTTCAAATTCTTCTTCAAGTTGCACAATCGACCAACTCAAATATTGGCGCGACACCGACCAATGCTCCCTACGGTCAATTCCTCACACTATCACAACAGCTTGAAGCCTTGCTACCATTGGTGGTACTGCCAACTGGGCAGGGGAGCCGATGTCCAGCTATATCAGACCGTGCAGGTATTGCGGGCGCAGGATCAGCATGCGGCAGATGCCGCATGGCCAGTGGGTAGCTTTTGAGGGGGATCAACAGCACGTCTGCGAGGAGCCGGCACCGCCCAGGGCGACACCTCCCGCAAGGCCTCGGACGCCGCCGCCCGCAGCTCCTACGCCGGCCCCGTTCGAGCCACTCTATCCCACGATCCCGGGGGACCCGCCTCCCAGGCCGCAGCCGGCGCCTCCGCGCCCTGCGCCGGCACCGCAACCGCCTCTCGCAGTTACGCCGACCCCGGTGCCGGTCACACCCCGACCAGCGGCGACACCCCAGCCTGCGCCGACGCCATACGCAGGTGCATCGACGCAAGATTTCCCACGGTATCCTGCGCCGACGAGGCGGCGACGTATGGTCGACACAGTTCTCGGTGTGATCACCGGGCTGCTCGGTTCGATGTTCGGCCTGATGATCAGCGCCTTCGCGCTCCTGTCGTTGCCGCTGAACGTCATCGCGCTGATGCACCTTTTTGGATGGTCCTGGTTTGGCGCGCTCGTCGCGGCAATCCTATTTGCTTGCGTCCCCTTCATTGGTCAGCTCGGTTTTCTAATCCTCACGGTGATAGGCGCATATTACGTGTGGGATGCAAACTTCGATTGGCACAAGGCGGCGTATCCCCCGACGAAGACGTTCAGCATCTCGACGCTTTCGGATGCCGAGCTTGAGCGTTTCAAGACCGAGATCGTCCGACCTGGCTTCGAACAAGCCTGCAAAGCGGAAGCCCTCAAGACCCTCGGCTTCGACGGGAAATTGCCCGCCCGCGCGGCAAGTCAATGCGAGTGTTTTGCGACGAATTTCGCGACTCGGCTCACGCGCGCCGACATGATCGCCTTTGAGAAGGACGGCCGATACCCCGACGACCTGCAGCAGCGGGTAGGAACCGAGGTTCGTCGCGCCTGCCAGAACTGAGCTCGAAACTCGCTCCAGCGATCGCGTAGGCGGCCCCATTTAGCGGCATTCCAGCTTGATCTTGTGCGCATTGCCGAATTGGTCGAGCACGGAGAGTTTCGCGCTCAAGATCGTCATGCGCGGTGAGGACAAGAAAGACAAGGTAACGGCATAGGGTGAAAATCCGAACAATCGTTGCCTGTGTTGCAATCCCGCTATTGATCTCGCTTTATGGTTGAGCTTGGATGATCCCCGGCAGGGGGAAATCATGCGCAAAATCGGAATGTTGGCGCTGTGCGCCATGCTCGGCGGCTGCGTCACCGCCGGCGAAACCGTCTCTTTCCGTGCTTCGAATCCGCAACAACAAGCACTGATGCGGGACGGCCAGCCCGCACTGGTATCACGCCAGAAAAACTCGCTCGTCTTGGTTCGGCCTGCCTCGCGGCAACTTCAGGCGAACGGTCGTCCCGTTTTCGTGGTCGGCATAAATAATCTTGGAAGACAGCCGATCGATTTCCGGGTTGCTCAAGTTGAGGCTACGCAGCACGTCGCGGGATCCGACTTCGAAATGAAGGTCGTTACATACGAGATGCTCGTCCAGGAGGAGAAGAGCCGACAAGTAGCAGCTGCGCTCATCACGGGCCTAGCCGCCGGAGCCAACGCCTACAGTGCCTCCCAGGCCGGCCACGGATACTATACGACGCCCAGCGGTCGCACCGGCACATTCTACAGTCCGACCGCGGCGGCCATCGCTCAAAACAATGCAGCCATTCAGAACGAGGCTATGGTCTCGGCCACAATCGAGACTGGTCAGCGTAACATGGCGGTGCTCGAGCAATCAGTGATAAAGGACAACACCTTGATGCCTGGCGAATGGTATGGTGGCCAACTACATCTCGCGCCGCCCACCGATCAAGGTGGAGGACCCAAGAACTACACGATTGTGATCTCGGTCGGGCCCGACCGCCATGTCATCGAGATTTCGCAAGGGCCTGCCGGAGCATGAAAGGCCGAGCGTTCATTGTCCTGATCGCTTTGGGCACGGCTTTAGCGGTTTGTCGTGTGCGAACCTCGCGTGCGGGCCCCAGCGAGTGTCAAGAAGCTATCACAGACTATAAGTCGGCACGGTCCGATATCTCAAACGCCTTACAGCTCTATGCAAACTGCGTGTCGAGCGGCGATGGACACGACGACTGCTCGAGCGAATTTCAGACCTTGCAGTCCGCTCAAAACGACTTCGAAGATGCGGTATCCAGATATGAAACGGAATGCAATTAGAAGTCTCGCGGCCCTGTCGTTGTTGATCTCGGCATCTGCGAGAGCTGAAAGCGTCACGGTAAAATATCGCGGCGTAGTGGATCTCAAGCCCTTCAGCTGCACGGACACGCCGCGAAGCAGCTTCATTCAACGTGTCTGCTACGACAAGGCGCAGAGCTACATGCTCATCAATCTCCGAGGCGTTTACTACCATTACTGCGAACTGCCGCCCCCTACGTTGGAGGCCTTCTTCGCAGCACCTTCAATGGGACAATTCTACAATCAGAACATCAGGGGTTCAGGATCCGACGGGCCGTTCGATTGTCGAACGCATCGAGTGCCGAACTATTAACTTGGTGTGTCGGATCCTGCGCTGCAAAACTTCGCTAAGGGCGCAGGGGAAGGAAATGAAATTCCGTCTTCTACTGGCCGGGCTGCTCGTATCGCTTCCGGCATCACAGGTCGCAGCCGAAACATCGCGCCTGGCCTTTGTCACCGAGTACGTCCGCGAACTCGGGGTCAACGAGCGGATGCGTGAATTGGGTGAAAAAGACTTGGCCGAAGCTGGCGAGGATAAGCGCGCCGAGATGATTCGCAGTGGAACGCGCATCATTCTGGAATTGACTTCTCAAATTGACATGCTGAAAGGCGCCACGCTTGATCCACCGTTTGACACGTTGCCTGGCGCGATCACGGATTTCTATCGGCAAAAGATCGACGTGTACCAAAAGACCGTCGACATAGGGACGGCGTTTCAATCTGGCCCGAAACCGGGCGTTGATTATGGTGCTATGGCTGCCGAAATGCCAAAGCTGACGGCCACGCTCGAATACATCGATCGCAGTTTGTTCCGGGCGACCCCTCTGATTTTCGCGATGCTGATTGGCGATAAGCCGGACAGTCAAGGACACATGAGTCGCTTGCGTATCACGCGAGTCGATCGCGCCCGGTTGTTGCAAGCGTTGCAAATCGACTTTGGCGACAAAATGAATCGAGCCGACCAAAACTACATCGTTAGCTCGGCAACGGTCCTAAGAGACTACTTATCAAAAAAGAAGGGCTACAAGTGCTCGGATGAATAGCTTCTGTTTTGCCACTCTACTTTTTACGGCATTGCCTGCGGTTTCTGTGCCAGCCGTCTCAGCGGAACTTACCGCCGGCGATCTGTACTCATTCTGCGTTTCAAAGGATCAGATGGCGCAGACTGCGTGCCGCTTTTATGTACTCGGCGTTGTGCAAGGCGTCCAACTCGGCGACGGCAGCTCCATGGATCACTCGACCCACCGCTTCGTCGAAAAAACGAAGACCATCATGTGCGTTCCCGACGAAGTGGATCAGAGCCAGATGGTCACTGTAGTAAGACAAACGCTGGCCCAAGAGTTTACCGCATATCCCGGAGACAAGGAGTTGCCTGCGAGTTCGACAGTATCCGCCATAATGAACCGCCGCTTCCCGTGCAGTCGCTGATTGTATTCTATCGCTCCGAACCCGAACCATCCGGCCTGTGGTCGCCTGAAGCTCAGGAAGGCGGCTGTTCTTCCTCGATTCTTGCAAGGCGCAATTGCTCATGTGAATCGACGCTCCGGCGCATCTCAAGCGCGCTTCTCGCCCGCGAGAGCGGAGCTATCAGATAGGATCATCCACCGCGCTCATGATCAGAGGCGGTGCAGGGAGGAAAGCCACTCAATGGCCGCGGCGACGCGCTACTCAGCGGTTGCTCTTGCCGGATTTTGCACGTGCGATCACTTCGTCTGGGGTCGGCGGGTTGGGTGGATGATCACTAAGGCAGATTGGCGTCCGCACCTTTACCGGCTTTCCGGATCCCTCGGTGGCGAAATAGAACTCGCCAGCCTTGAGTTTGCCGATGTCGTCGGCTTTGCCGCCACTCGCTGCAATGATCTCCTGTGCCGCGCCAATGGTCGCCGGGGCGTTCTGCTTGCCGAAAAACTGAGTGGTGCAGTTGGAGACCACCTGGTTGTGAATCCCGCGCGGCGCTTGGGTTGCGACAATCATGCCGAGCCCGTATTTACGGGCCTGGGCAACCAGCTTGATTCCGCTGCTGAGGCTCAGCGCCGGCTTTTGGGAAGGTAAGAAGGTTTGCGCCTCGTCAATGATGTAGAGCAGTCCCGTGCGGGACGGGTGTTTCTTAATCCAACTGAAAAGCGCCATCTGCAGCCGATTGACAAAATCCTCGCGTGCCGCATCTGAACCGAGGCCGGACAAATTGATCACCGAGATGCGCACGCGACCCGGATCGGAACCGAAAAACAGCAGGTTGGGATCGAGGATCGGACCGTCAGCCCGAAGCAGGGGATTTGTGGCGACCGCGGCATGCAGTTGATCCGCCATGCCGGCGGCGAGCTTGTCGGCCTTGCCGATTGGGCTCAGCCCTTCGGGCAATTCGGCCAGGAGCGCGGTGAAGCGCGCAAGGTCCCCCCCTCCCTGGGACACAAAAAACCGCAGAGCTTCCACCAACACACCGCGCTGCAATGAACTCTTTGCGCCTGCCAGAGGACCAAGCGTTTCGGCAGCCATTTCGACTGCCTGCTGGCGTTCGTCCTTGTCGTCACCGAGCGCAGAGAAATCCGGCAGCACCGGAAGGAACAGCGGGTTTCCAGCATGAACGCCCGGAGTCCAAACCACCACCTCGACCGCATTCTGATATTGTTGTGCTTTGGCTTCGTCTTCAGCGGAGAAGCCCGCGGGACGCTGCGGCCAGGCATCGCCCAGTCGGGACAGATCGTTATTCGGATCGATGACGATAGAGGGAATGCCGGCCAGCGCCGCCTCCTCCACGAGCCGGCGTAGTAGCACTGTCTTGCCGGAACCCGAGCCTGCAATGATGGCTGTATGGCGCGGCAAAAGGCGCGTTGGCAGAAGCACCGCTTCTTCGCCAAGCGCCATTTTGCGGCCCACGGGAATTGCACTAGTGGGGGCCGACAGGCCATCGGCCCGGGCATCGACCGGAGCCGGCCGGCTCACCGGCGGAGGCGCCGGTGTCGGGCTATCTGCACGGATATTGCCATTCACCGATTCCGGCTCCCGGTTCGGGACAATATCCGATGGGCCGCCCGGTCTGCTAGGTGTGGGAGGCAGGAGTGGAATTGGCGGCGGGCTGAGCCCGGCCTGCTTGAAGAACTCCGTTTGCAGTAGCGGGCGCTTGTTTCTCAGCCACGCCTCAAAGAGGTCCTGCGTCCCGTTTACGATCGTTTCGTCCCGCAACTCGCAGAGAGCTTTGAAGGTCCGAAGGTCATCGTCCAGCGGAATGAGCAGCGTGCCGCCGGCTTTTTCGAATGACGCGAAGAGTTGTTTCGTCTTGGCGCCCGCGGGAATTGGGCTGCGCCGGATTAGCAGTAAGTGCCGGTCAGGGATTTGGTTTGATATGCCCGACGCTGTCAATGCGGCGCGCAGGCGCGACTGGAAGGCGATCGCGTTGGCATGCTCGAGCGCGCGGAAACAGAAATGACGCTCGCGATCCTTATCGTCGTGATAGGTGAAGGTCAGACGCCCATGGAGCGGCGGAATTTTTTTTGCGGGATCGCCCTTGCTGGCGATGTCCATTGCATCGCTCGGCTCGAATTGCCGAGCGAAAAGGTCGATCGCGTCCTGCAAAAGATGTCCCAGTTCGCTATCGTCGCCGGGCGCGATTAGTTGGTCGGTCTCGGCCGCAGCCCAGAGCCGCGCGACGTCAGCTTCGAAGCCGTGAAGGTCATTCGGCTGTGTCGGTTCGGCGCTCGCGCCAATCAGACTACAGCAAATATCTACCTTTCCTTGCGCCAGGCACGCCCGGCGAAAGGCCTCGCAACGCATCAAAATGGTTCGCGGCAGGAGCCCCACCTGTGCCGCGCCTGCAATCGCCTCCTCGCTAAATGGCCAGGATGGAAATGGTGGGGCAAAGCCCGCTGCAGAGAACGCCGGGGTCAGTCGCCCTACAATGAGCGCACGCACGGCTGCAGCTTCGTTCATGCCCTCCATGGCAACAGCTTCATCGAAGCGTTGCCAAAAGGCTTCGCCACCTCGTTCCTTAAGGACGCGCCAGGAATCGTAAAGGCAGGTGACGATGGTCTTGCCGCGCACGCGGCCATCGTGGAGTTGCACAAGGCCCGCGGCAAGGATATCGCCTAAACCCTGGACCGCTCCGAGATCGTCTTCGACTTGCTGGTTCATGCTGCTAGGATTGACCACGCCGTCGATCTGATCGAGTGCCACGATCGTCGGACCAGCCAGGCTCATGAGCCACGACATTCCACGCACCAGCTCGACAGGCGCGGGAGGCGCCGACTGGAACCCCTGGGCTGCACGGGCCTGCTCATCCGCGTCGTAGCCCTGCAGCCAGCTATGCGCGAGGCTTACGAGATCCAAATCGCTCGATCGCAGGAGGCAAAAGGCCCGGAACACATCGCGGTGCTGCAGAGCGCTCTGCATATCAACTTGCATCAGGCCTTTGATCAGCAGATCGACGATCTTTCGAACCTCGATGCGGGGTGTTCGAAACGCAGCCTCGACCTGTTCCTCGACCTTGAATCGGCGCGCAATGCCGGCAAGCACCCCTTCGAACTGACGCCGCCCGTCGGGCATTTCCTGCAAAAGCGAAGTCAGGTAGCTGAGTGCCGCGCTTCGCCAGAAATCTGTAAGGCCAAGGACGTCGAGCAGCACGAACCAGCCGCCAGAGCTCCAGACTTTACGGCGCAAAGCTGCGATAAAATGCGTCTTACCGATTCCGGCTTGGCCGACAAGCGCCTGTCCCTTTGGATGTCGAATCGGCGCGTTTGTCTGCTCAAAGAATTCATCAACGACCCGCTGCAGGAGCTCCTCGTTCGGGCCTGTAACGTGATTGTCGTTGTCGCTCCAAATGCTCTCAAGCGAGCGGACCCAGTCGAAGTCGGCGTTGCGAAGTGCTTCCAGCTCCTCACTCATGATTGTATCCAAAGGAGATGATAGGGCTCGCCCCCAGGACTGAAGGCAGCCTCGCGTACGCTCTGGGTGAGCGCTTTTGAATCGTTGAGCTGTCCGAGGCGCGCTTTTTTCTTCCCTTCCTTGTCGCCTTGCAGAATGCGTAGCAGCCCGGCGTCTAGAGCGTCGCGGTTGACATCCGCGAGCTTGAGGCGCAGTTCGCTCAACAATGCCTGCTCCGCCTTGCGGCCGCCGGTCACCAAGAGGTAAGCGACCTCGATACGCTTGCGCAGTGCCGTCGGCGACAAAGGTCTTGGCGGTTTTGGGGGCTTCGGTGGTACGGGCTTGCGAACTCGAGCCCGCGGTTTCCTGGTGGCCGGCTCGGGCGGAGTTTCCGGCGCTGGTCCGACAAAGTCGGCGAGCGTCCCGCCGCTTCGCGCAAGGAAGTCATGAAGACGCCCGAGCCAATTTTGCAAGACCACCATGGCTGGCGGCAACTTTGCCTCAAGATGAGTACTTGCCCAGTGCCAGCCCCTGTCTTCGACCTTCAATAAAAGCGTGCGGTTAATCATCGTGCTCGTGATGTAGCCCGCCGCGACAAGCGCTTCGCGATCCTTGCGGTCCACCTCCGGGAGGATATCGCGCTGAAAGGCCCAGCCATGCCTTCCCAAAAGACACCACATGATGAGCGCCTGCCTGGCAGTGATATTGTCACTCATGATGCTTTCCCGCTGTTCGATCGCCGGTACCTGACGACGGCACGTATCTTTTCGATTGCGCGCGGCAAGTCGGTCTCGATCTGATCGTTCGTGATTCGTAGAACCAGATAACCTTCAACAAGGAGTTCGTAATCACGATGACGGTCGTCGGCGAATTGAGGATCAGCCCGATGTTCAGGTCCATCAAGCTCAACCACCACACGGCCCTCGCGCCAAAGAAGGTCGACGCGAGGCCGCTTACCGAGGGAGCTCAACTCGATAAGTTGGTTGCAGGCGAATAGCCGACCAAGCTCGGGATCGCAACGTAGCGCCGCTTCGACTTTTTGCTCGATCTGGCTCGCGGGATGAGGTTGGCCGAAAGCTGGAATGAACCGGGATCTGACGGGTACTTCGGGCCGCATGAGTTCGACCGCGCCGTACAGGATGCGATCGAAGGGCGGCGTCAAAGGTGGAGGGACCGGCATTGTCGCCACGACGGAGGATCCTTGACCGGCACACCATTCGAGCGCCTGGATCGTGGCGGCCGCTCGCCGGACTGACACTAGATCGATAGATGCAATCAAAACTGGATTTGAGGGGTCAATGGCCTGCATCAACTGAATAAACTCGATCCGTCTGGGAGCGCGACGAAAGCGCGGACGAAAGCCGGCGGCGCACCGTTTCGCGGCGGCCCGAAGCCATGGAGCCGACACGCGGGGATCCACGCGTGCCTGTTGTAAAAGGTCATTGATCGAGACGTCATGGCGACCGTACCATCTGGGCCACAGGCCGAGCGCAAGTTCGGCAAGGTCGTCGAGGAGCTGACTGAGAATGCGGTCCGCGCCGTAAAGATCGGCGGGGGCAAGCACCAAAGCGCTCCGCGTCGGACGGACCTCCGCACTAAGGACATCCCGGACCCCATCCGTGTCGCTTCCGACAAGGGTCAGACGCTCGCCGGGACCCAATGTGAGGATGCGCGTAGCCAGACCAGAAAGTGCGATAATAGGACGGATTGCTTCGTTCGCCGCTGCCTGCACGGAACGTTCCAAAAGGGATGCTGTCGCCACCG